>Ga0233425_10000024_pt1 | contig 367989 bp, 369 predicted proteins | sample Watercolumn_Towu_2_FD_181712 | JGI IMG/M metagenome (GOLD analysis project Ga0233425, IMG submission 181712) | Freshwater microbial communities from Lake Towuti, South Sulawesi, Indonesia - Watercolumn_Towuti2014_140_MG | ecosystem: Environmental > Aquatic > Freshwater > Lake | place... | reverse complement strand
CGTCTAGCTTGGCCTACCAATTTAAAATATTGGAAAATGAGTTTTCTCGCGTCGTCAATTTCGATAATACGCGGCTTCCGCCAGGGAGCTGGGCGGGGCGGATTTGCTCCCGGTGATAAAAATGGGGGCCTGATCTCTAATGGTCTAACTTGTTCTGCCATTTTGGACCTTTTTATAGGTTAAAACTCTGACAAATAATTATCGACAAAAATGGGGTAAAATTTCAGTTTTTTGCTTAATTTCAGTCTAAATCAAAGTTGGCGTGGACATTCTGAACATCGTCGTGGTCTTCGAGCTTTTCCATCAGATTCATCATCTTTTGGGCCGCTTCGCCGGTCAACTTGACTGTAGTATCCGGGATCATAGTAACTTCTGCACTGGCAGGCGTAAAACCTTTAGCTTTTAGGGCATCTCTTACTTTCTCAAAGCTTTCTGGCGTCGTTAAAATTTCAATAGTTCCATCGGCAGTTAAAATATCCTCTGCGCCAGCATCAATTGCCGTCAGCGTCAGATTTTCTTCATTAACTTCACTCTGATTAAAAATAATATTACCTTTTCTCTTGAACAGATAACTGACACTGCCGCTAGCGCCCAAATTCCCACCGTTTTTCTCAAGTATACTGCGGATCTCTCCCGCCGAGCGATTCCGGTTATCAGTCATTACTTCAATCATAATCGCCACCCCACCCGGTCCATATCCTTCATAAACCAACTCTTCCATCGTCGCCCCACCACCACCAACCCCCTTATCAATTGCCCTTTTAATATTATCATTGGGCATATTGGCTTCTTTGGCCTTATCAACAGCTAAACGGAGTCGTGGGTTGCCACCTGGATCACCACCACCAATTTTAGCCGCCGTAGTTATCTCTTTTATTATTTTGGTAAATACTTTACCGCGTGCGGCATCGGTCTTTGCCTTCTTATGTTTGATCGTTGCCCATTTAGAGTGGCCGGACATGGTTAAATTGACTCCGCGTCATTTAATAAACTGCGATAAAATTCACCAAAGCTTTTCTTAATTTTGCCAGCCCGATAATCAATCGCTTCTCGTGGGTGTTGGTTTAATATCCCAGTAATCATGTCAGGGATTAAATATCCCCATTCAATTTTTTGTCTGAGCGGTAAAAATTCTTCCTGAATTACATCAAGAATCGGGTCGAGTCGAAACTTTGGATTTTTTAGGAAAGCTAATAATAGCTCTAGTGGACAATTTCCTGCCGCTCGGCCAATACCAAAAATCGTCGCGTCAAGAAAGTTGGCCCCTTTGCGAATCGCCTCAATCGTATTAGCAAACCCCAACTGTTGATTATTATGGCAATGAATCCCTACTTCAATCCCTTTCGGCTTCAAGTGCTTGGAATATTGAGCAACTAAAAAGTGGATCTGCTCTGAAAAAAGCGCACCATAACTATCAACAATATAGATCGCTTTGGCTGGCGTTTCCGCTAATTGAGCCAGCCCTTCCTCTAAATCTGGGGCCAGCGCTGTAGAAACGGCCATAATATTAACGGTGGTTTCATAACCTTTATCCGCACAATGTTTTAGGAGCGCAATCGCTTTATCAATATCCTTAACATAACAGGCCACCCGCATCATGTCGACAACGCTATCTTTTTTTAGCGGGATATCCTCTGGTTCAACCCGACCAATATCAACCATCGTTGAGATCTTGGTTTTTGATTCTATTCCCTCAATGATTTTGCGGATAAAATCTTCGGTACAAAACTTGGCTTTGCCATATTTGTCAGGAGAAAAGTATTTGGTCGAAGCACGATAACCAAGCTCGACATAATCAACTCCGGCCGCCACCACTGCCTTGTAAACAGCTCGAACAAACTTATCCTCAAACAGATGCTCGTTAATTAAGCCGCCGTCTCGGATTGTACAATCCAAAACCTTAATTTCTGGTCGATACATAATTATTATTTTACCATATATTTTCTTCATCTAAAAGTGAAATTTTTAGTTAGATTGAATGATAAAAAGGTATGGTCAGAGTTAATGAGAGAGTTTTAGTCACTGGCGCCGCTGGCTTTATCGGTAGTGCGATTGCCGCACGATTAGTCCGTGATCGTCAAACTCAAGTTGTCGGCATTGATTCTTTTACTCATAATGATCCGACTGTTTACCCTCGCTGGATCAAAGAAGCAAATTTAGCTCGATTACAGCTAACAAATGCGCCAAACTTTAGTTTATTAGAAGAAGATCTTTTACGGGCCGATCTGCCTCATTTAGTCAGAGAAGATCAAGGCTTTCAATATATAGTCCATCAGGCGGCAACGGCCGGAGTTCGCGCCAGTTGGGGAGAAGATTTTACTCAATTTTACGTCCCTAACAATATCAGTGCCACACAGCGCTTATTAGAAGCCGCTGTTGGTTTACAAGGTCTTAGGCGTTTTGTTTATGCCTCATCTTCTTCTGTCTATGGAATTGCCGGCGGCTCATTGAATGAGGAACAACCCTGTCTCCCCTATTCACCATATGGTTTAACTAAATATGCGGCGGAACTTCTTTGCCGGGGAGCTTATCAGCGAAATTTCGGTGTGCCGACAGTATCGCTTCGTTATTTTTCTGTTTACGGCCCTGGCCATCGTCCCGACATGGCCTTTCATCAGTTGATTAGAGCCGCTTACACAGGAGAAAGATTCGTTGCTCATCTAGGCGGCCACGAACGTGATTTCACTTATGTTGGCGATGTTGTAACAGCGAATGTGTTGGCAATGCGGGCTCCCCAAAGTACCGTCGTCGGAAAAGTTTATAATGTTGGCGGCGGCCAGCCGGTTACACTGGATCATGTCATTGGTTTAGTTAAAAGATTAACTAGACGAGAAATTAATCTTGACTGGATTGATAATCCCCCTGGCAATGTTACCCGGACTGAAGCTGATCTAACTCTGGCTAGACAAGATCTCGGTTACACTCCACAAACCAACATTGAAGACGGCTTAAGACAGGAAGTCCAATATATCCGCGAACTATACCGTCTTAAATAACTTCTGATTCAATTCCCGGACATAAACCGCTAAACATCTTTTTGCCGCCGCGTCCCAGGAAGAATCTTTGGCCATTAACTCTTTTTGCAATTTCTGCCAGGCGGCTTGATCAGCAAATAATTTCACCATTTTATTAAGCTGGGTCTGATGATCGACGGAAATCGTTCCATATCGCTGGGCAATCAAAACTACCGTCCCTTGAAGCCCAACTAAAATGTCGCTGCCAGCAAAAAAGAGAGAATCATTAGGATCAATCTTAGCCGCTTCAAGAATTAATGGTTCCGCCTGATTATTGGGCAGAGCTAATTTCTTCTGCAGAGCAATTCTATTAAACTGTTTGAGTGATAACGTGTTTTTGTTATAACGTCTAACAAGATTCTTATCGGTCGCTGGATTCCAGTGGTCATAATCAATGGCTAAAAGTTGTGGGAATTTCCCTGGCAGATGAATAACGTCTGGCCGCCAATCGGACTCAGCTTGAAGGCGCGCGTCATGCCCAATCTGCCGCAGTGCTTTAACTAAAAGAGCCCCATCAGCCTCTTGGACTAAGATCTTCAAATCTCGACGTCGCGCAAATACTTGGCCGCCTGCTCCGGCGAAGTCGGGTTAATATAAAGTCCTGATCCCCACTCAAAACCAGCTTGGCTGGTTAAACGAGGGATAACCTCAATATGCCAGTGATAATCATATTGGATTGTCCCCCAGTAATCCGGTTTTCCAGGCCGTGGAACCGGATTAGGCGCGGTATGAACTACATAATTAAATGGTGGATCATTCAAACAAATTTTTAATCTGGTTAAAATATCCTTTAGACACTTGGCCAAAAGTGCCCGTTCTTCATCCGGCATTATTTGGAAACCAAATTCATGGCGGCGCGGTAAAATCCAAAGCTCAAACGGGAAACGGGAACCAAAGGGAGTAATTGCCACAAAATGCTCATTTTCATAAACCACCCGCTCTCCTGCCCCTAATTCCTGCCGGATAATATCGCAGAAGATACACCGTTCTTTTTCTTGAAAATAGCGTCGGGCATTAGATAATTCCATTTTGACGTAACGGGGAGTAATTGGGGTCGCAATTAACTGTGAATGCGGATGAGCTAAAGACGCCCCAGCTGCTTTCCCATAATTTTTAAAGACTAAAACATAACGGAAACGAGGATCTTTTTCTAATTCCATAATTCGTTGTTTGTAAGCCCAAAGCATTTTTTCGACATGCGCATCATCCATCTCCGGGATGTTCATAGAGTGCTTAGGCGCTTCAATAATCACTTCGTGCGCCCCAATCCCGCTCATCATGTCAAAAACACCCATGCCAGTCCGATTGACATCCCCAATGGGCGTTAAGGCAGGGAATTTATTTTGGATCATTCGAACATCCCAACCGGGAGTATTTGGTTGTGTCCCTGGTTGACGCCAGGCATTAATTTCTGGTGGTGTTTTCGCTTCATTGCCTTCACAGAAGGGACAAGTTGTCCCGCTCCCGGCTTGTTCTTCGCTAACCGAAGTCATTTTAAAATCAGACGGGCGTTGCCCTCTTTCTGTGGAAATTACAACCCAACGTTCAGAGATTGGATCTTTTCTTAACTCTGGCATAATTGCCTCCTATTTCATTCTTCAATCCGGACCGAAATTTTACCATGCCAAGATTCCTGTGGCTTAAGTTTAAACCGCCAGTTTGGCATTATTACATTTTGTTGACACCATAAAACAGCCGACTTATCTGCTTCCAATGATACCGCAAAGTTCTTTGTGTCGTCAATGTTAAATTCGACCCCAAATAAAAATTCATCCGGCTCTTCCCATAAATTGGTTATTTCGTATTCGACCAGAAAAATCGAGTGCTTAGCATGAAGCGTAATATTTTTTTCAATTTTAACCGGCGCGCCTTGAACCTCACCATTGCGCGAAAGCCTAAGCCCCACTGCTCCTTCCTTACGGGCTGGCATAAAATTATAGCGGCCTTGGACAAAATCGCCTGCCTCACCAAAACCCGAGTCGCTAAATTCAGCCATCGTGGTTCCCGGCGCTAGAAAATGATCTAAAAGAGAAAGACGGGAGTGGCAAAGATTAACCGCCCTTGGTTTATAATCAATTTCAAAGATTGAGCCACCTAAACGAGGAGAAAAATAAAGTGAGAGAAAATCATTTGTCAGCAGGATTTCATCTTCACCATCCTTATCAAAATCAGTTAGGGTTAATTCAACATAGGCTTTACCTGCCCGTCGTAATTTTTCCAACTCTTTTTCTGCCATAATTAAATGGTGATAAGCTGCTGGTCGCCATTTTTCGGTAAAATAGGCATCGCTATTTTGGCCTTGAAACAACTCGTGCCTGGCTTGATCAAGTTTAATACCGCCAAATAGATTCTTCCCCTGTTCTGCTGTTTTTAATTTATTGCTGACAAAAAGCATTTTTTTATGGAGGTTATTAGCTTCCGGATTTTTCACCAGATGATTACGAAAATACTCTTCATCTTTAGCGCTAATGCCGGTTGTGGGGAGATATATCCGGCCTAATGAAGTAGCTTCTTCCAGATAATCACTAAAAGTTTGTGTTGGTGTCTTAATGATTTTTTCTAGCTGGTCAAGTCTTCCCGGTTGTTCCGCTTCCAAGGCCAGAAAAGAGCCCTCTTCTACCCTGCGGTGAACAGGAAAAACTTTGAGCATTTCGCCTTCATCTTCAGTTACAAAATAACCGTTTAAATTATCAGGATCAGTCCCGGCGCTGATAAAATGCTCGTCATCAATCAACGCATATTCAATCCCAGCGCGCACAATAATCTTTATCAAACCCGGTTCCCAGGTTCGGCCTGCTAGCCACAAGCCACGTGGTGCTAGTCCAAAATTATTCTTGATATATTCATTTGATCGTTCAATCTGACCAATTTTATCTGTATCAGGAATCAAGGCTAAAATTGGCTCATAATAACCACCGGAGAGAAGTTCAATCTGGCCTTGCTTAACCAGTTGGGTCAGTAGGATTAATAATTCAGTTTGCTGTTTTGCCCAGTGGTCAAAAATGATCCCGCTAATACGGAGAGAACATTTAGCTCGAGGATTGTTTTCAAAGAGCCTTAGTAGTGGGGCATAAATCTTCTCAGCCACCAATCTTAGCTCATCATCAGCCTTGCCTAATGGCTGATGACACCTGATTCCAAGCAGAGTCATCTATCTAGTAGCTTAGCGCTGAATTAATTAAAAATTGGGCAAAAATTGGACCGACTATTTGATCGGCTGTTTCGTTTGGATGATTGTCAGATCCACCCGATTCAAAACTCGCTTGTAAGGTATTAGCAGTTGCTGTCCCATCATCTGGCCTGGCAAAGTAATTAAAAAGATCAAAACATTTAATATTAGGATGGCTCCCCTCCAAGAAACCACCACTGGAAGTTGATTTTAACCAGTTGGCAAAACTGCGGGCCCGATCAGAAACACGAGTATGGCTCTCTGTTTCCCAGGCGCTAGTCACCGGGGGTGGTGAAATTACAATAAATAGTTTTGAAGTGTTACTGTCAAAATAACTCCGCATCGCCAGATAATAGGTCTTATAATTAGCTAAAATGGTATCCTCAGTTAGATTTTCTGAAGCAGTAAAACATGATTTAAAGGCAATCACCTGATGATTGGTCATTATCTGTGTCCGGGTATAATTATCAGTTGTAAACAATGAGTCTAAATATTCCGGGTCGGTGTAATCCGGAAATGTCCCATTATAATAATCATACCCCAATAGAGTTCCCGCAGCATTATGTAAACCAGCTGGATCTGTTCCTGCACCCAAGCGATACCCCTGGTCCCAAAAAGCAAAACTGGTCCCATGACTGGAGTTATAGGCAGTGATTGTTGCCCGCACATTCCCTCGTTCAATTAAATCACCGCCAACTGAATGGTGCAAAAAGAAAAGATTGGTTAAATTATGACTCCCTCCCCCACTTGTCGTCGAGGTTGTTGAAGTCGTGGTGGCCGTACAAGTTGTGGTTGGGTTACTGGTTGTCGTACAACCAGGCGTCACCACAACTGCTCCAATTAACAAACAAAACACCCAAATAAGCCAACTCAAGTTTTTCATTTTTCTCCTCCTTCTATAATCTAATAACTTAGTGCCGAATTAATTAAAAACTGGGCAAAAATTGGCCCTAAATAAATATTGGCAGTTTCATTAGGATGAGATTCATCTCCAGACTCATAACTTGCTTGCAAAGTATTAGCAGTAGCAGTTCCATTATCAGGTCTAGCTAAATAATTAAAAAGATCAAAACATTTGATATTAGGGTGAGTCCCATTTAAAAAGCCTCCAGCCTCTGTCGATTTTAACCAATTTGCAAACTGACGTGCTCTCCCTGAATTCGTACTATTGGCTGAGCCACTAGTTATCGGTGGGGGTGAAACAACAATAAACAGTTTATTTGTGTTTGCATCAAAATAATTTCTCATTGATAAATAAAAAGCTTTATATTCATCAACAGTATTCCAACCATTACATAAGTTTTGAGTTGCTGTATAGCAAGATTTAAAGGCGATCACTCCATGAGTCATAATATGTGTTCTTGTCTCATTTGTCGTCGTAAATATTTCTTCTAAGCCAACTGGATCGGTATTACTAGTTAATGCTCCGTAATCTGAATGCGTCAAGGTTCCTGCGGGATTGCGTAATCCCCAATATGAACCATCCCATTGGTAACCATGATCCCAAAAAACAAAGCTTGTTCCATTTACTGTATTGTAACTATTTATTACCCCTCTAACATTACCCTGAATAATAATATTATCACCAACTGAATGATGTAAAAAGAAAAGATTAGTCAACCCATGCGTTCCACCACCAGCTGTCGTCGTAGTAGTCGAAGTCGTAGTAGTCGTTGTCGTGGTAGTAGCTGTTGTCGTAGTAGTGGTAGTTGTTCTATCATCTCCTACCCCAACCGTTGTGGTTGTCGAAGAAGTCGTCCCAGTTATTGCAGTAGAAGTTGTTGAGCCACTACTTAAAGTAGTTGTTGAACTTGTTGTTGTAGTTGCTCCGTTAACAACAATAGCCGAAGTGCAACCAAAAAAGATCATGGGAATAATGATCAATATACTAATGACTGTAATAATAATAGTTTTTTTCATCTTTGCTTAAAGTATACCAACCAATCAGTACTGTGGCAAGACTTTTGGTTTACGGCCAAATTCTTTTTCGTACAGTTCTGGATAACGATCTTTCCCGCCAATAAAAAGCATGGAGAGCGGCATCACCTTAACTGCCGCCTTGGTCATTTGTCGGCTAATATTCTGAATGTCCCACTGAGCATGCTGATCTTCTCTTAAGCGTGAAATATGATAAAGTTCTCTGGTATTGGCTTTAAATAAGACCCGCCGTCGGTGAGCATTAGTTAAAAGATATTGACCGGCGACCGGCGAAGTTTTACTAATCTCCGTAAAAGCCTGATTAGTGATGATTATTAGTTGATTAAATTCCTTTTCTAACTTTTTCTTTCTAATCGACTCTGGAATCGTCACCCCCAACCGCGGATCATAAGGTTGAGTCGTTAATGTTGCCATCCGGTGGCGTTTTAATTGCCCAAAACAGGCCGCAGAAAGTATTATTTCATACGTTAAATCAGCGTACTCAAATTCTCTTTGTGGCCGATCATAAAACTCGGCATATTTGAAACAGCTTTTAATTAATTCTTTCTTCGCCTTCGCCCCCAGCTTTTTCACTTTCGCAAAGCATTCTTTAAAGGTCAGATTTGTCGTCGTATGCAATAATCCGGCCAGGACTTTTTCATCAGCCTCTTTAGTATAATCAAGCAACGTAACCTCTTTTATTGGCGATTTGATATTTTTGATTTTGGATTTGTTTTGAGGTTTGAAGTTTAATGTTTGAATTTCTCCGTATGTTTTCTGATCATAATCATTTGCCTCAGTAAAGAGAATGATTGAGGGGGCTATTTTAGAGACCAGTCCATACATCTGTTTCCCAATCTGGCGAACTTCAGCAATCTGGCTGGAAGCAAAGCGGCGAAAAAGAAATTCCAGCGTTCTGGCATTAATTGTCTGGCCAACCTGCCCTTGCGTTGCCAGTGCAGTTATATAACGGGCATCTTCCGGCTCAATTCCTTCTCCTACCATTCGGTGATAAAACTTATTCTGTTGTTTGATCGTCTCAATAAATCGTCCTTCGTCCTTCGTCCCTCGTATTTCATCCGGGATCACAAAGTCATCCTCAAGTTTCTGATAACGCTGTGATTTCTCAGTGTAACCACAGAGGCGAAACTTCTCGATCTCTTCGAGGGCTAAACGGGAAACGCCCAAAATGTCAAAGTTAAAAACCGCGTGCTCAGCGACCGAATGGTGCCCCATTTTAAAGATAATTGCAGAATTTGACTGGCGGGCTTTAGCGACTTCAGTCCGGGCAACCTGTCGTAGCTGATCAATTGGTCGCGGATCACGTGAAATTCTGGCGTAAGATGCCGATAATGTTTCAGGGGTGACATCATCTCTTTTGGGGCTTGTTTGCTGCAATTCAGCTAAAACATCGGTATCAACATTATAGCCGGCTAAAAGGACTCTCATGACAAACTTGATTTTAACATATCTTTGTGAAAATGGTAATATTGAGCAATGAAAATCGGTATTGATATTGATAATGTAATTGCTAATACTTTTGCCGAGTTGATCCCCTACTTCAATCGGTTTATGGGGAAAGAATTCACGCCACCGGAAGTGATCGAAACGATGCGTCGGGAAAAAGGCAAAATGCTGCTCTACTATTTATCCGCCTGGCGCAATCGGGCAATGATAACATTATCATTAATCGACGGCGCGGCCGAAACCATCAGGCATTGGCATCCACAGCATCAAATTAAGCTAATCACCAGCCGCTTACCTCTTTTCAACCGACAAACCAAAGAGTGGTTAAAAAAACATCAAATCCCATATCACGAGTTGCATCACGCGGCCGAAAGGACCAAATACACCAAGGCCAAAGGGTGTGCGGTTTTTATCGAAGATAATCCGGCAGAATGCGAAGTTTTAGCCGACCATTGCGAACGTGTCTTCCTCTTTAACCACCCCTGGAATTCCCACTCCACAGCCAAAAAGAACATTATTAGAGTTAAGGATTGGGCTGAAATTCGGTCACATTTTTAACGACAAACATTTAAGATGATTATGAGTTTTGATTTAGCAACCGGACAAGCAAGACAAAAATTCCTAAGACAACAATTTTGCGCTTTGGAAAGAATGCCTAGGTGTACATTAAGACGTCATGGATTTACACTAACCATAAAATGCCCAAAACCAACTAATCACCTTCAATTTCTCCTCCATTATTATTATGTATTAGATCAATACATTGGCAAAATGTTCCCCAATCAATTTCAACGTAGCCAAGTTTATGAAACATTAAAGAATGCGGCTGCTCATGGTGGTGATGCAATTCTTGCAATTAGAAAATATCAAGCTATAAGAATGGGCTATCCTATGATGTTACATGAAGTTATTGTTTGGGATAACGGTCCAGGAATTAGTGACATTAAAAAAGCTCTTCGTCCAGGATACACATCACAACAAGGCCATGATTACAATGATTTTTTTGGACAGGGTAAAGGCATTGATTTAATAATCGGGGAAGACCCAACTTGTTTTGCCGCTGATGAAATAATGATCGAATGTGGACGTCGTCAAGTATTTCGTCGACATAAAACAGATGCTTATCATTCTTGTACACAAACCAATTATATCCAAGGATGTCGAGTTACTTTAAGATTTTGGCACCATTTTAATAAATCTTATACCCAAACTGGACTACCGGTCGACCAGCACCGGCTACATCCACACCAAGTTCAAGAAACAATGGTTGGATATCCAATATTTGATTGATAATAAAGGTTAGGGAAAATCCGACATCGTTTTTTGCATTACCAAAATAACCGACAAAACCAAGCCCTAGTGCTAACGGCATCCGGCCGATACTAGTTAATGGTATTTTCCCGCCAACAGCAAGAATGACCGGCTGTTTACCGGTATCAAATTCGACTGCTCCACGAACAGTTAAATTTCTCGCGACCGCACTTTCCAATTGCAAGCCGACCGCCAAACCATCTCTCACCCCACCAACAATCTCTGGCACAGCGGCTAGAGAGGCACTAGCAATAAAAACCAGACCAACTAAACCAATTAATATTCTTTTCATTTTTAGTCTCCTTTTATTTATGAATCGTATATTCGGTAACCAAACTGCAATTGCAGCCTCGCTTTGCTGTTTAAATAATCAATCCCCAACTCCATTGATAACGGCCCCTGATTATAGATGTTATTAAAAATCAAAGAAAGAGAACCTCCTCCTATGGTGTTATCACCTGATTCTCCAGTCAAGCCCAAACCAAGATACATCGGACAATAACCAGTTTGACCAACTTTCCAGGCTCCACCGACAGAAAAAATAAACGGGTTAATCCCATAAAAACTCAAATCCTCACCAGTACTCGCCTCAACCTCTGCCCGCCAAAAAGCGTTATCCGCAAAACGGTTATAGGCCGCTAAACCGAAAGCAAGGCCGTTCCGCCACCCACCGATAATGGCCGTATGACTCGCTAAACTGGCAGAAGCAAAGAGGCAAAAAAGCATTAAGGAAATAATAATTTTTCTCATATAATGTAACACCTCACAAATAAAACTCGCCAAGGCTCATTTCACAAATCCCTATCACCCCTTATTCGAGAGATGTGCCTTAGAGTGTTATATTTGTGAAACGTTACCTTATTAAAATTATATCACATCTTTACCCAAATCGTTCTCGACCATCCCTAATGTTTCATAGATCGCTTTGGAACGTTTAATTACTTCTGGTGGCAAACCGGCCAGCTTGGCGACTTGAATACCGTATGAGCGATCGGCTGGGCCGTCAGCAATTTTATGGAGAAAAGTAATCTGGTCCCCCTCCTCTTTAACAGTCACATTTAGATTTTTTATCCCTTGATACTTGTCCGCTAACTGAGTAATTTCATGATAATGCGTCGCAAATAAGGTCTTGGCCTTAATGTTATCATGAATATATTCGGCCACCGCCGCGGCAATCGACATTCCGTCAAAAGTGGCAGTCCCTCTGCCAATTTCATCAAGAATGATCAAACTATTAGTCGTAGCATTATTTAAAATATTAGCCGTCTCCGTCATTTCAACCATAAACGTTGACTGGCCGGAATAAATATCATCCATCGCTCCAATCCTGGTAAAAATTCGATCAATGAGACACAATTCCGCTTTTTCGGCTGGCACAAATGAACCAATCTGGGCAAGTAAACAGATTAACGCAACCTGGCGCATATACGTTGATTTCCCGCCCATATTCGGTCCGGTAATCAACAAAAACCGATTTTTTTCATCCAGTTCAACATCATTGGGAACAAACCGGTGTTCGCCTAAGGTTTTTTCGACTACGGGGTGTCTGGAACTCTTCACTCTTATATGTAGGGACGACCCTTGTGGTCGTCCGTTTTCGCGGACAGGCATATCTCGATACCGAGTATCTCGATACGAGGTAAAGCCTGTCCCTACATTTTGGCAATCAAAAATCGGCCGACAATAATTATTTTCGACCGCTACTTCCGCTAAGGCTAATAAAACATCAATTTGCGCTAACGTCACCGCCAATTCCTGTAATCCCTTTGCCTGCTCGGCAACTTTTGTTCGGACTTCAACCAACAACTGATATTCCAATTCTTTCATCCGCTCATCAGCGTTCAAGATCAAAGACTCTTTCTCTTTTAGTTCCGGGGTGATAAAACGCTCGGCATTAACCAGGGTCTGCTTACGAATATAATCAGGCGGGACTTGCTCAAGGTTCGCTGTTGTCACTTCAATAAAATAACCAAAGACTTTAGTGAAGCCAACCTTTAGGGACTTAATCCCGGTTCTTTTCCGCTCCTGTGCCTCAAGCTCCGCTATCCATTGTTTTCCGCCACTCGTCATCTTTTTTAATTCATCCAGCTCATTATTATAACCACTCTTAATTAGTCCCCCCTCTTTGAGCAAAAATGGCGGGTCGTCAACTATGGCTTCGGAGATTAACACTATCAAGTCGGCAAATTCCGGGATATTATTTAAGCCCTGCAACATTCCGCAGGCCGCATTACGCGTGACTTGTTTTAATTTGGGCAGCTGTTGCAAAGATTCTTTTAAAGCGACAATATCCCGGGCGTTAGCCGATTGGGTCGCCACTTTGCCGGTTAATCGTTCAACATCAAAAACTCTTTTTAAAACTTCAGCTAACTCTGCCCGAAAGATCGCCTGTTTAAATAATTCCTCAACCGCTTCAAGCCGCTGTTCAATTTTTGCCGGTTCCAACAATGGCTGCAGCAGCCACTGCCGCAAAAGTCGGCTCCCCATTGACGTTCTGGTTTTATCCAGGACCCAAAGCAAGCTCCCTTTATATGATTTATCTCGCGCAGTCTGGACCAGCTCCAGGTTTCTTCTAGTTGTAGCATCGATAAACAGGTAATCGCCAGTCTGATAATATTTTAGGGCATTGATTTGGTCCTGGCTGGTTTTCTGGGTGTTTTTTAGATAATCAATAATCGCTGCTGCCGCTCCTAAAGAAACCTCTTGCCCGGTTAGACCAAAAGATTCCAGCGATTTAATCTTAAAATGAGCCAGCAGTTTTTCAACGGCGGTTTCACGATCATAAACGTCTTTAAACGTAGCGCAGACCTTTAGGTCTGCAGGTCTAAAGACCTGTGCTACAGTTTCCGGCAACAGGTCAGAAACAATAATTTCGGCCGGATTAATCCTTTTGATTTCGTCAAGTATTTTTTCAACCGAATCAAAATCAGAAATTTTAAACTCGCCAGTAGTAGCGTCAACATAAGCTAAACCATATTTCCCCTTTTCGTGATTAACCGCCAGCAAATAATTATTGATTTTGTCCGACATCATGGAGGACTCTAAAACTGTTCCCGGGGTAACGATTCTGATAATATCACGCTTAACCAGCCCTTTCGCCAGTTTCGGATCTTCTACCTGCTCGCAAATCGCCACTTTATAGCCTTTTTGCATTAATTTAGCAATATAACCTTCGGCCGCATGGTAAGGAATCCCGCACATCGGCATTCGGTTTTCGTCGCGGCCGCGGCCGGTCAGCGTCAGGTCCAGCTCACGTGATGCTAATTCCGCATCATCATTGAACATTTCGTAGAAATCACCAAGGCGAAAAAAAAGAATGGAATCTTTGTGGGAATCCTTTAACTCCTGATATTGTCGGGCCATCGGGGTCAGGTCAGCCATAAATTATCTTATTCGAACCATTAATTTAGTAGTTAACATCTGGACAATCTCCTGATGTTTTTTATTAACTTCATCTTCGGTCAATGTTCGTTCAGGATGGCGGTAAATTAGACGATAAGCCACACTATCCTTATATTTATCAAACGGAAAAACCTCTTCAACCAATTCGCCGCCACTTTTGATAATTTGTTCGATAATCAACTGGTTTTCTAGCCCTGTCGGAATAAACATCGAAATATCACGCGTCACTGACGGGAATTTTGGGATTGGTCGATAACTTCTGGCTTTAGGCACAAGTTTAAACAAACTATCAAGATCAAATTCAAAGAAAAAGAGCGGTTTAGTTAATTCATAATTATGTTGAATATCGGGATGGAGCGCACCAAAGAGGCCTAAGTCTTCAATCTCCGCTCCTTTCCCAGGCTGGACCCAAGGATGTTTGGCTTCACTTACTTTTGGAATTTGGATTCCGAGATCACGGAAAAGATTTTCCAGAACCCCTTTTAAATAATAATAATCAACTTCACCTTTATCAATTGCACTCATAAATGGTGAGCCGGTCAACAAACCACCTAACGACCAACGCTCTCCTTTACCGTCAAAAACAATCCCAATTTCAAAAACAATTAAACTCTCAACCTGACGGTTTTGGTTGTGAACCGCAATATTAAGCAAACCTGGAAGAATTTTTGTCCGCATGATGCTCCCCTCAACCGTTAGCGGATTGGTAATTTTGACAGCATGATCAAGCAACAATTTACTTTTTTCAAAATCTTTGGGGCCGATCATACTATAGCTTTGCACTTCAGTTAAACCAGCACCAACTAAAATCTCCTGAACCTTTTGCCGTAATTTATCCGGCAGATCAACCTCTTTATCAGCATAAGCAGTCCTGGGCATCGTCGGCTCCACTCGACCATATCCCCAGATACGAGCAAGCTCTTCGATTAAATCAATTTCCCGTTCAATATCCATCAAACGATAAGTCGGGACCTGAACTTTGAAGCTCTTCCCCTCTTTTTTAACGAGAAAACCAAGCCGATTTAAAATACTCAACATATCCCCGACCGGAATTTCTGTTCCCAAAATTTGGCCAACCCGTTCAGTGCGCAATTCGATAAGCCGCAGTTTCGGCTCTTTGCCAACGACATCAATCTTGCCGCGTAAAACTTCAACGCCACGCCCCAATTCGGCGATCAAAGCGGCCGCCCGATCAAGTGCCTCTTCAACCGTCACCCAATCAACCCCATGCTCAAAACGAATTGACGATTCCGACCTGATTTTAAGCAGTTTGGACGTTTTGTGGATCAAAATCGGGTCAAAGAAAGCCGATTCGAGAATAATAGTTTTGGTCGTCGGCCGGACTTCCGTATTAACGCACCCCATAATGCCGGCAACAGCAATTGTTTTTTCCGCATCCGCAATCACCAGCATATCATCTTTCAATTCATGCTCTTTACCATCTAGAGTTACAACTTTTTCACCCGGATTTGCCCGCCTGACAATAATTTTTTGTTCGGTAATTAATGAGGCGTCAAAGGCGTGCAAGGGCTGTCCCAATTCATGTAAAATATAATTGGTGACGTCAACCACATTGTTAATCGAGCGAATGCCAACCCTTTCTAATCTTTTCTTTAACCATTCCGGCGAATCTAAAATTTTGACATTTTCAATTACTCGGGCCATGTAACGAGGGCAAGACATTTTATCGCGAACTTCAACTTTAACTCCGCTGGAAACTTTTTTATGCCCCTCCTTTAGATTGAGTTTTCTCTCTTTTAATTTAAACTTGGTCAAAGCTGAAACTTCCCGCGCCATCCCGCGAATACTCCAGGCATCAGCCCGGTTAGGGAGAATATCAACTTCTAATAAATCTTCGGCCACCACTGTTGTTTCCAGCCCGCCCAAAGAGAGCATCGACGCCAGTTGATCTGGCCCCGAGCGGAAAATAATTAATTCTTTTAACCAATCTATTGGCACGCGCATTAGAATTGCTCCAGAAAACGAAGATCATTTTCGTATAAATGATGAATGTTATCAATGCCATATTTGAGCATCGCGATCCGATCAATCCCCATGCCAAAAGCGTAGCCGCTAAATTTTTCCGGATCGTACTTGACCCCTTTAAAAACATTGGGATCAATCATCCCCGAACCAAGAATTTCCAGCCAGCCGGTCTCTTTGCACAGCCGACACCCTTTCCCCTGGCACATCACACATTCAACATCAACTTCCGCCGACGGTTCAGTGAAAGGGAAATAACTGGGGCGAAAACGGACATTTTTTTCTTGGCCAAACATCTGACGTAAAAATTCGGTTAAGGTCCCTTTTAAATCGGCAAAGGTCACTTTGGTGTCGACCAGAAATCCTTCTAATTGATGAAAGACCGGTGAATGAGTGGCGTCATAATCCCGGCGATAAACCCGGCCAGGAGCAATAATCGCCAGTGGTGGTTTTCTCTTCTCCATCACTCTAATCTGAACTGGCGAAGTGTGCGTTCGCAGTAATTTGCCACCGTCAACAAAAAGAGTTGACCACATATCACGGGAGGGATGATGCGGCAGAATATTTAACCCGTCAAAATTATAATATTCGCTTTCAATTTCCGGCCCCTCGGCAATTTCAAAACCGAGCCGGATAAAAATCTGCTTTGCTTCTTCCATAACTTGTGAGATCGGGTGATAATGTCCGCGGCGAATTCCTTTACCGGGCATAGAGACATCAAGTTTTTCAGCGGCAATTTTGCTAACCTGGGCTTCATTTTGCAGACGACTCTTAGCGTCACTTAAAGCCTGTTCAATCACTTGTTTGGCTTCGTTGACTAAAGCGCCGACTTTTGGCCGTTCTTCAGGGGAAATCGTGGCTAAAGATTTTAGCAGCTCCATTAATTCGCTTTTTTTGCTGGTAAAACGGATGCGCACTTCTTCCAGCGCGGCGAGATCTTTGATCCCGGCAATCGCACTTAAAGCAGCTTCTTTTAACTGTCTAATTTGCTCTTCCATCTTGCTGGCATTATAACAAAAACCGCGATTTAATCAAACATTCTTCATATTCATCAGCCGCAGTTGAATAGTGGGTGATTCCGCCACCTACCCCCATTTCTCCATTAACTAACAACACGTCCCGACGTACGTCGGGACTACAACTAATAACTGACAACAACAAGGTTCTAATTGCTATATTAAAAAACAAATCACGATTGGGCATTATATAACCAATTGTTCCAGTATAGATCCGCCGCTCTTCTGGCTCTAACTCTCTAATAATCTCCATCGCCCTGATTTTAGGCGCGCCGGTCACTGAGCCAGATGGATATGTAGCCTTAAATAAATTATAGAAAGGAATATCTTGATCGCTTAATTCTCCCTCAACAGTTGAGGTCATCTGAAAGACGGTCCGATATTTAGCGACCTCATAAAGTTTGGTCGTCTTAACCGATCCCGGCTCACAAATTCGCCCTAGATCGTTGCGCAATAAATCGGTAATCATAATATTTTCCGCTCGGTTTTTTGGATCATTATGCAGCCACCGTTTGCCAAAAAGATTGTTTTTTAGACTCCCGTCACGAAGAAGCGTCCCCTTCATCGGCCTGGTGACAATTTTTCTCCCCGATTTTTGCAGATACATTTCGGGCGATAAAGAAAGAATCTTAAAATCCGGACAGGCCAGATAGGCGGGATATGGAACCGGCTGGAAATTATATAAACTATTATAAAGTTCTTGCGGCTCTAGCGCGGTTTGCAAACGCTGTTTAACACAAAATGTTATCTGATAAACATCACCAGCGGAAATGTGGTCCTGGATTGCGGTTATTTTGTCACAATATGCTGGGAAAGTAAGATTCAGCTCTAAAGAAGAAATGGGGCGCAGGTCTTTAGACCTGCAGCTTTGAGCAGACCTATCCCTCGACTTCGCTCGGGATAAAAAGGTCTGCGCTACGTTTTTGGGTTGTTCATAAACGCCAAAACGAAGCAGCGGAAAATCAAATTCATTTTTCTGCTGCAACACCGGCTCAAACGCATAACCAGCTTCATAAGATAAAAAACCGGCCAGATATTTTCCCTGACGAGAAGCCGTTTCCAGCTGCGCAAAACAAGCGGCCACTTCTGACAGCTTATAACATTGAATTATCTGGTTGGGATTGTCAAAAACCAGACTATGGCGGTTAAAATTAAATTGACATAAAATCGAAAAACACCTACTCTATTCGCTGTCTCAAGGCTTCGTAAAGAACAACCGTCGTCGCCATGCCGACATTTAAGGATTCGGCTTGCCCAGCCATCGGGATACTGACCGTTTCATCAGCCTGTTTTAGAATTTCTTCTGACAATCCCGCCCCTTCATTGCCGACTAGAACTGTGACTGGCCCTTTTAGATCAACAGAATTAACAGCTTGTTTAGTCTTCATCTCAGTTGCCAACAGTTTTACTTTATTTTCTTTTAAATAATTAATTGTCGCCTGATCATCTTCGGTGATCACAATTGGCAGATGAAAAAGCGACCCCATCGTCGAGCGGACCACTTTAGGGTTATACAAATCAACCGTCCCTTTAGAAAGGATCACACCCGATGCGCCAAAAGCGTCGGCCGAACGGATGATCGTCCCCAAATTTCCAGGGTCCTGAACCCCCAAACAATAAACAATAAGCGGACAACCAAATGTAGGGGCAGGCTTTATGCCTGCCCGTCCCAATAAATCACCCAATTTACACTCTGGCATTTTTACAACAGCCAGAATCCCCTGCGGTGACCTAACCTCTGACAATTCTGCAAATTGCTTACGTGAAACTTTTATCACTTCAATTTCTTCTATTTCCCTTTGGGGGTGAGTTGAAACAACAAATTTTATCTTCGCTCCGCTTCTTATCGCCTCTTCGACCAAATGCGGCCCCTCAACCACAAACAGCCCCTCTTTGCGCCGGGCACTCCGTTTTTCAAGCAAATTTTTAACTAACTTAATTTTTTCTTTCATTTAAATAATATTTTCATTTTAATAACATTACAACCAGGCCAATCATTTTCTCTTTATCTCTGGGATGACTCTCCGCAATCAGTAAAGTTAAAGCTGTCAGCGCAATCGGTGTTAATTGAGCGACATTTAATCGGCCAGTCCGCCGTAGAAACCAGATGAAAGCAAAAGCTCCGCTCCGTTTGTTGCCATCAGCAAAAGGATGATTTTTGACAATGAAATACAATAAATGAGCCGCTTTTTCTTCAATGCTTGGATAAAGATCTTTGCCGCCAAAAGTCTGCATGACATTACCAAATATTCCAGCCAACGAAATATTCCCCCGTTCTAAAGCAAACAACTCACTGGTCTCACCTTTCTTATGCAATTCTTTTTTCAACTGAATGACCGCAGCAACCAAGTCAGCAGAAGCTAAACTGACTTTTTTCCTGGTAATTCTCCCTTTGCCAAAATCGCTCTTATCATAAGCGGCCAGCGAAAACCAGGTATCAGCAAAAACCTTAATTAACTCAAGAATGCTCTCCGTATCAACGTTGGCAGTAGCTGGGAGTAAAGCCCGCACACCATCCACTGCCCGCATAAAAGAATTATAATGTTTAGCAATTTGCTTACGATTAATTGTATAACCTTTAACAATATGCTCCCGTAAAATTTTGGTCGCCCATTGACGAAAGGCAATCGCTCTTCCTGAATTTGTCCGGTAACCGACAGCCAAAACAACGTCTAACGAATAATAAACAACTGGCTTATCAGAATTTGCAATATGCATTTTCTGCATATTGCTTTTCTCGTCAATTTCTTTATCTTTGATAATATTATTAATATGCCTAGAAACAACTGATTGATCAATATTATACAGTTCAACTATTTGTGCCTGTGTCGCCCAAATAGTTTCCTTTTCCACATCTGCCTTTAGCTCTAACGCCCCAGAGTTTGTTTGGTAAATTGCTAATTTATTAATATTTTTTTCTTTCATTTAAGTAATCCGCCACCAAAAATAACGAACCGGTTATCAATAATGGGCTTTTTTTATTCCAAAAACTAAGCGCTTCAGTAATTGACTGCGTAATCCTAACTGGAACCGACCACTTAATTTTATCATAAATTACGGTTGGATCTTGCGATTGTTGGTTGACTGAACGGGTAATAATTAAATTATCAACCACAGATTTAAGCTCCCTAAGAACACTCAAATAATCCTTAGTCGCCTGGCAGCCATACACAACGGTAAACTTTGTCTGAGGATAAAGCTGCCTTAAGGTAGCAGTCAAAACCTTCGCCCCAGCCGGATTATGTGCTCCATCAACAATTATTAATGGTTTTCGGGAAATTATCTGAAACCTTCCTGGCCATTGAGCTCTCGCTAAAGCGCGTTTAATTTGCTGCTGGGTGACGTTTATTTTCGCCAACCTGATTGCAGCAACAGCACAGGCGGCGTTTAACTTCTGGTGATCACCAAGCAGATGTGGAAGCTTAATCAAATCATAACCTTTGACTTGAATAAGAAGCGAACTGGTTTTGGCTGCCATTTTTTTGAAGACGCTTAACGGCGCACTTTTCTTTTCAGCGGTTACAACCGGAATTCTCGGTTTAATGATTGCCGCTTTTTCTTTGGCAATCGCAGTTAAAGTTCTACCTAAAATTTCTGTATGTTCAAGTTCAATATTGGTGATAACCGAAACTAATGGAGTAATAACATTTGTCGCGTCTAAGCGTCCGCCAAGTCCAACCTCAATCACTGCATAATCTACTTTTTCCTTTGCAAAGCACCAGAAAGCAACTGCTGTAAGGACTTCAAAAACTGTCGGTTTGCCTCCCAAAACCTTAATTCTTTTCACCCCAGCATTAAATTGTTGTTTAGAGATATTCTGTTCATTAATCTTAATTCGTTCGGTATAATTAAATAAGTGCGGTGAGGTATAGAGCCCCACTTTATAGCCTGCTTCTTTTAAAATCGCAGAAATCATCGCCGCGGTCGACCCTTTGCCATTCGTTCCGGCAACATGGATTGCTTTGAATTTTTCTTGCGGATTTCCGAGCTTAGCTAGAAGCACCTTAATCCTCTCTAGGCCAAGGTTCATCCCGTATTTTTCCAGCGAGGCTAAATAGTCCATCAAAACAATTTTAACATCATTAGGTTGTAGACTAAATTTACCAGCAGCCAAAGAATTTCTTGAGTGGGTGGAAAAGTTAAGATCAGAATTAAGATCAAAAAGCTGTACGGCTCAAGACGCTGAATCGCGGCTGCCTGCTCATACGGAAGAAACATCGAAGCTAATTTTGAACCATCAAGCGGTGGAATTGGAATTAAATTAAATATTGCCAGAACAATATTAATGTGGATTCCATAATCAAGAACCTGTTGAACAAGATAAACAAAATCACTGGGATTATTGGGAATTAATTTAAGCATTGTTGCCAAAATCCAGGCGACAAAGAAATTAGTCAGAATGCCTGCGGCACTAACCCAGATTATCCCCTGGCGATAATTGTGAAAATTATAAGGATTGATCGGAACCGGTTTAGCCCAACCAAAAACAATTGGCGCCCCAATCATTATTAGTAAAATAGGAAGAATTATCCCAAAGGGATCAATATGTGGCAGTGGGTTAAGAGTTAATCGCCCATACATTTTAGCGGTGGAGTCCCCCATTAACTCGGCAACTTTACCATGAGCAATCTCATGCAGAATGATCGAGTAAAGCATTACTAGAGCAATTAATAAATAAAATAATATCATGGCTACTCCTTACGCTCGCGGGTGAGCTTTTTTATACATCCGCTTCAATCGTTCCCGGGAAACCGACGTGTAAATCTGAGTCGTCGCGATATCGGCGTGTCCCAACATTTCCTGGACCGAACGGAGATCTGCCCCCTTTTCCAGCAAATGGGTTGCAAACGAATGGCGCAAAGTATGGGGAGAAGTTTTCTCCTTTACTCCGGTCTGCCGAACATACTTCTTAATTCTCAACCATAAACCTTTGCGCGTCAAGCGCTCCCCATTCTTATCAAGGAAAAGCGCTTCTTGGTCATGAATCGGAAATTTTGGCCGCCCTTTTTCCAGATATTCTTTAAGCGCCTTTAAGGTCAGCTTATTGATTGGCACAATTCGCTCCTTTGAGCCTTTACCCAAACACTTAACAAAAGAAACCGAAAAATTGATATCGTTAAGATTAAGAGCGGTAATTTCTGACGCACGCATCCCGGTGGCATAAAGTAATTCCATAATTGCATTATCTCTGATCGCCAGGTGATTTTCTTCCCGCGGCGCCGAAATCAGCTTGATCGTTTCGCTGATACTTAAAGCTTTGGGCAGGCGTTTCGCTTTTTTGGGCAATTTAATGTCGGCGGTCGGGTCGTTATCCAGCTTTTCTTCCCTGACTAAATAATGAAAGAATGATTTTAAGCAGGCCAATTTTCTTTCGGTGGACGAAACCGAATAGCCCTGATCGTAAAGATGTTCCAAATATTTTTTAATCAAATCGCGATCAAACGTTTTATTACCGGCATATTTGCTGAATTGAGATAAATCTTCCTGATACGATTCAATCGTGTTGTTGGAATAACCGCGCTCAATTTTGATAAAGTCCAAGAAATCTTGAATCCTTGCTTTCATAAATCAAATGTAGGGGCAGGCTTTATGCCTGCCCGCCAACGGACAACCATAAAGGTTGTCCCTACAATTCTCCTTTAAGAAATTTATCCGCAATTAAAATCCCCACAATCGTTTTATTATCTTTAATTTCACCAGCAGCAAGCATTTTTAAACATTGGCTAACCGGCAAATGATCAACCTCAACAAATTCATCTTCATCAGTATTTTGATTCGTTTTCTGCAAATCAGTCGCTAAATAATAACGCAACACTTCACTGGAATAGCCTGGCGAAGCAAACCCCTCATATATCTTTGCAACTTTTCCTGGGCGATAGCCGGTTTCTTCTTCTAATTCCCGCGCGGCCGCGACTTCACCGGGTTCCTCTTTACCTGGGACTCCGGCCGGAATTTCTAAAACAACTTCGCCGGTTGCTGTCCGAAATTGTCGGACTAAAACCAGCTCATTATTTTTGGTTATTGCCACAACCGCCACAGCTCCAGGATGTTCAACCACTTCCCGGGTAGAACTTTTTCCGTCAGGCATTTCCACTTTATCAACTCGTAAGCTAAGCAGTCGTCCAGTAAATATTCTTTTTGTTTCTATCAGCTTTTCCCACAATTTAGTCATCACAAAGTTCCTTGATTATTTGCAGGAGTATTTCTGCACTTTTAACCATGTCCCTGATTTTCACCCGCTCGTTCGTAGTGTGAACCTGATCCATCCCTACTCCCATTATTACCGATGGAATCCCGCACTGATTAAAAACATTGGCATCCGAACCGCCGCCGGTTCTCTTTAATACCGGCTTTAAGCCGCAACTTTTAACCGCCTGGATTGCCGCTTTAACAATCGGTTCAGTTGGTTTCAGTTTAAAAGAGTGGTAAATTGAGCTGATTTTTAGATCAAGTTTGGTTCGGTGTTTTTTTGACGCTTGCTTTAAGATTTTGCTCATCCGGGCAATTTGGCGCTTAAGTTTGGCTGGAGTATGGCTCCGTGCTTCCCCATGGATCTCCGCTCGGTCTGGAACAATATTAGTTGCTTCACCCCCTTTGATAATGCCAATGTTAGCAGTTGTTTCCTGGTCAATTCGTCCGAGCTTCATTTTGTGCACTGCTTCCGACGCCGCTTTAATCGCACTGATCCCCTCTTCCGGCCGCAAACCGGCATGGGCCGCTTTGCCATAAATTATTGCCGTTAAACTATCAGACGATGGCGCCTGGACAATGATTTCGTTAATATCGCCGCCGTCAAGGACCACCGCACAATCAGCCCTGATTGTTTTGCCGGGTAGACTCTTTGCGCCGCTAAGCCCCACCTCTTCGGCAACAGTAAAAATAAATAAGAGATGCGGATGGGCTATTTTTTTCTCTTTTAAAACTTTTAACGTCTCCAGCATCACCGCTACCCCAGCTTTATTATCTGCCCCTAAAATAGTTTTCCCCTTAGGCACAATGTAACCATTTTTTTCAATCGGTTCGATCCCTTTTCCCGGTGAAACCGTATCAACATGGGCATTAACCATTAAACAGGTTTTCCCTTTCCCTTGAATTTCGACCACTAAATTCCCGGCCTCACTTCTGGCCGGCCGGCCAATTTCTCGAGGAGAATACCCCATTTTCTCCAATTCTTTAGTTAATCGATCAATTATTTTTCGCTCCTGAAAAGACAAACTGTCGATGCGGACCAACTCACAAAAGGTACTAATTAATCTTTTTTGGTTAATCTCGGAAGTGCTCATACCCGCCCCTTTCTAATTGAATCCTTTCCCCATCCTTCGTCAACAAACCTACTCCTTCCTTTTTTGCTCTAATTTCGCCGACAATGCTTAACTTTGTTGCTTTCAATATTTTAACTAATTGAGGAACATTTTTTGGCGGGACAGTAAAAACCAGCTCATACTCTTCGCCGCCATGAAGAGCCTGTTCCAAAGTTGCCCCTTTTGCCTTTGGCACTTCTGTTCCATAAATCACCGCGCCACATTTACTTGCCTTCGCAATTTCCATAATCGACCGTGCCAACCCGTCACTGGAATCAATCATCGCTGTCGCTAATTGTGATTTTGCTATTTTTCTCCCTTCCTGTGCTCTGCTTTCTACTTTCTGCTTTCTGTGCTCAAAGTTGTCTCTCGCCGCTCCGCCAAACTCTCCCGTCGCCATAATCAAATCCCCAACGCTTGCACCGGAACGAGTTAAAAGGTTTTCTTTCTCCACTTCACCCAGCAAAGTAATTGAAATAAATAATTCATTTGGCGAACTGACGGTGTCACCACCAACAATGTCAATTTTTGCCTGGCGGGCTATTTTGTTAATCCCCTGATAAAGCTGGTCAATGGCAGAAACGTCAAGATTTTTTGGCACACCAATTGTGACCAAAGCATGGGTTGGCCATCCCCCCATCGCCGCAACATCCGAAATATTGGCCAACATGGCTTTTTCGCCAAGCACCTTAAACAAGGTCGTTTGTCGTTTGAAATGGACATTTTCCGCCAGAGTGTCAGTGGTTATTAATAAATACCTACCTTCATTTTTAATTTTTAATTTTTCATTTTTAATTTGCAGCACCGCACAATCATCCCCAATCCCCATGATCGTGCTGGTTAATTTAGGTTCGTGTTTAGCAATTCGTTCAATCAGACCAAATTCGCCAAGTTGTGATAGTTTCACGTGGCTATTATAGCATAAAGAAAGACTAAACTGGTTTTGTGGTCTCTTTTAAATTCTTGACTTGTTGAATAATCGCGGCTGCGGGAAAAACGCTTTCACGTAATAAGAATTCATTGTCTCTTTCCAGGGCCTCGGCTGCTTCGGCCACCGATTTGGGGAGCGTAAACCGTTCCCCTTCATATTTTGGATGATAATACTGTTGACCATGTCTTGTCGGCGGATTTGTGATTCCATCAATTCCCGCCATTATTATTGCCGCCAATACCAGATAATAATTTCCAGTCGCATCAGTTGGCCGATATTCAAATCTGGCAATTGCCGGTTTTCTCGCATAACCAGGGATTCTAATTGCGGCTGTCCGATTAGCTAAATCCCAAAAAAGGGCCACCGGAGATTCACATTTTCCCAATCTCTTATATGAATCAGCTGTTGGATTAGTAAAAGCCGCCAACACACGTCCATGCCGTAATATTCCAGCAATAAAATTCAAAGCTAATTTACTTAAATTATATGGTGGTCGATTATTATAAAATAGCGAACGCCCATCTTTAGAAATTAAAAAGTGTGTATGAAAACCGCTCCCAGCTAATTCCAGACGTGGTTTTGGACTAAAATCCGCCGTCAACCCATGTTTACTGGCAATCACATCAATAATATAGCGGGCGAGATAATAACCATCAGCGGTTTCCTGTATTGGTCCAAAAGAGAATTCAATTTCTTGTTGTTGTGTCCCATCATTAGTTCCGCCAACTTCGGTGTGATGATATTTAACTCTAATGCCGGCTGCCGCCATTGTCGCTGCCATTTCTGCTCTGACATCGGCAAAGAGATCCAGCGGTGGCTGGAGATGATAATGCGTCTTCAATTGAGGAAACCAAAGTTTGATCGCTTCTCTTTCCCTTGGATCAATAACACTTAAATAAAACTCCAATTCAGGAGCTGCTGAACTTTCCCCATCAACAGTATTTCCCAGTAATCTTACCGCTTTTTGCACAATAAGTCTGGAGTCAGAAGCAAATTCTTCCCCGGTTGCTTCACACAAGCTGCAAATAAAACCTAAAGTGGGCAAATGAGCATACGGATCAAGAAAAGCAACTGCCATATCAGGTTTAATCCCTAAGTCGCTAGCGTGTGTCTCACCAACTCCATAATTCGAACCATCAACTCCGGTAACCTGCCGCCACATCCGATTTTCCAAAAAATAATCTACATCATAAGTTACGCGGCGCGGTTCACTAGTAAAAGTTATTGTGTGAAGGGCTATTTGTTGAATTCCGTGTTCACTAATTATTCTACGCAGATCACGAACACCATTAAGATATAACATTTTTTACCTCATAATGGTTTCGTTAAGAGAAAAAAGAAATTTCAGACTATTTAAGAGCTGCGCTGGAAATCTTCATCGCGCAGAATTCTCCGCACATGGAGCAGGTTTCATCCTTCGTCCCTCGTCGTTTTTCATGTATTGCTCTCGCCCTAGCCGGATCAATCGCCAGAGAAATCTGTTTCCCCCAGTTCAAAGCTTTGCGGGCTTTGGACATCTCAACATCCCACTCGCGTGCGCCAGAAACTCCTTTAACCAGATCAGCACAATGGCCAGCGATGCGAGAAGCAATTACTCCTTCTTTAACGTCTTCAGCGGTTGGTAAGCCGAGGTGCTCCGTCGGCGTCACGTAACAGAGAAAATCCGCGCCAGCTGACGCGGCTAAGGTTCCGCCAATTGCGGCAGTAATGTGATCGTAACCAGCCGCGACATCGGTTGGCAGAGGACCGAGAACATAAAACGGCGCGCCATGGCAAATTTCTTTTTGCATTTTTATCTGTGCTTCAATCTGGTTGTAGGGAACATGGCCTGGCCCTTCAATAATCACCTGAACCCCAGCTTCCCAAGCTCGTTTGGTTAGATCGCCGAGAATAATTAACTCTTGAATCTGGGCTTGATCACCAGCGTCAACAATTGAGCCAGGTCTCATTCCATCACCCAGCGATAAAGTTATGTCATATTTCAAAGCAATTTCCAATAAGCGGTCATAATATTGGTAATATGGGTTTTCCGTCTTATTTTCTAAAATCCATTTAATCATCACGGCGCCGCCGCGACTAACGACTTCCATTAAACGTGGTTGTTTTTTTAACCGGCTGATCGACTCAAAATTGATCCCGCAGTGGATCGTCATAAAGTCGACCCCTTCTTTCGCCTGCTCTTCCACCACCTCAAACATCTCTTCAACAGTCAATCGTTTCTCGACTATTGCCTGGTAAATGGGGACAGTACCAAGGGGCATAGGGCAAGCAGTAAGGATCCTTTGACGAATTGACTTAAGATCTCCACCGGTAGAAAGGTCCATCACCGCATCGGTTTTAGCGTCTAAAGCAGCTTTAAGTTTAATTAATTCATCTGCAACGTCAGGAAAAGCAGCGGAGGTTCCAATGTTAGCATTAACCTTAGTGCGCAAACCTTTGCCAACACCAATGGCTTTTAATCCCTGGTGTAAAGGGTTAAAAGGAATCGCAATCTCCCCTCGGGCAACTCCTGCTCTAATTTCCTCCACCCCTCGTCCCTCGTCTCTGGCGACTTCTTCCATCTGCGGGGTGATTTTTCCTCTTAAAGCCTGCGTTCTTTGGGTTATCTCTTTTAAGTCAGCTTTTTCATCCATTTATAATTAGTATATCATAAACTTTTGTCTTGTATGCTGCGGTTAAATTGCTATTTTTATAGCCGCTCTGTATAATAGAAACGATTTTTATGGATACCCAAGATACCGCAGCTATCATTGACCGTGATTTTGCTGAAAACCCAGAACTTACTGCTCGTTACAATAAAAAACTGTCAATTATCATCCCTTTCCGCAAACGGGAGGAACATTTAAAGGCTTTTATCCCTCATATTATTAAATATTTTAATCACGATAAACTTGACCGACATATTACATATTCATTGCATATCGTTGAGCAGCAAAGAGCTGGCCCATTCAATCGCGGCAAACTGCTTAATTGTGGTTTTGATATTTCCCGTGACAATGATTATTTTTGTTTTCACGACATAGATTATTTACCGATTTGGGCAGATTATTCTTATTGTCCTAATCCAGCACGGCTAATCTGGCATGGTCTAGTGCTCAAAGAAGATTACAATCATTTCTTTGGCGCTGTTATCTTATTTAACAAAGTGGATTTTCTAAAGGTCAATGGTTTTAGTAATAAATACTGGGGCTGGGGGCATGAAGATTTGGAGCTTAAATGCCGCTGTGATCTTAATCAATTAATCATTACCAAACGGGATGGTTCTTTTATCTCTCTTGTCCATAAACATAGTGGTTTTGATCAAAATCAAAGACCAACTGCTGAAGCATTGCAGACGGCAGAACTTTTTAATTCTAGACAACCAAAATTAGCTGAATTAATCCCTCAGGATGGGATTAATACCCTTGATTACAAATTATTACGAAGTGAAAATTATAAATTAGGAGACCACATCCTTAAGAACGTTTTCCATCATTGGGTCGAAATTTGATAATATCATGGAAGACCTGAAAAGCAAGTCTTTCGACGAGTTAAAGGCTTTAATTAAAGAGCTTGGTTGGCCGGTGTTTAAAGCTAAAGAACTCTTTATTTTTATCAACCGAAAACTAAAAACGGATTTCAATAGCTTAACCACCCTGAAATTGGCAGAAAGGACCAAGCTAAGCAGTTTGTTTTATATCTCTCAATTATCCCCCAAGAAAGTTCAGGAAGGGAAAGATGTCTGCAAAATCTCCTTTGAATTGTCTGATGGCCAAGCGGTAGAAACAGTTTTCATGGATTACCGGGAAGAGCGAAAAACCGTCTGCGTCTCATCTCAAGCCGGCTGTCCCATTGGTTGTCTCTTTTGCGCCACGGGGCAGATGGGTCCGGGCAGAAATTTATCAACAGCCGAAATTCTTTCTCAAGTCTATTACTTTGCCCAGAAAAGCAAAGTTTCCAATCTCGTTTTCATGGGGATGGGCGAGCCGTTCCTGAATTATAATAATGTTTTAAAAGCCATCGGCATCCTTAATAATGAAAGCGGCCTAAATATCGCCGCCCGGAAAATTGTCGTCTCAACGATTGGGATAATTCCTGGCATCGAAAAGTTTGCTGATGAGAGCAAACAGCTCCGTCTGGCCTGGTCGCTGGCTGCCCCCTTTGATGAACCGAGAAAAAAACTAATAAAATATCCACCGCTCCCAAAAATTGCCGAAACTGTCAACGCTTTGCGAGTTTACCAAAAGAAAACCAAACGGCGGATCACCATTGAATATGTCCTGTTAAATGGGATTAATGATAGCGATGAGGCGGTTAAGGAACTGGGTAGAATCTCAACTCAACTTGACTGCCACATCAATTTAATCCCCTACAATCCTTCACCTGGTCTAAATTTTAGTCGCGGCAATATTGAAAGTTTCTGGCAGCGGCTGAAAAAAGCCGCACCTAAAATAAATGTGACGGTACGGCAAAGCTTTGGCCAGGAAATCTCCGCCGCTTGCGGGCAGCTTAGCTCTTCTTATTTATCTTAAAAATGCAACAGATCGCCAGATAAGGTAAAGCCGGTTGTCTCCCGCTCAACCGAAGGTGTTACACTATCAACCGGTTGTTCACAATAGTAGGAGATATTATTATCGCCATTGTAATAATTATAGATCAGCAAATTACCAGTTGCTGAATAGCTAAAACCATAAATAGTTGCGTTCTCACCTAAAGTTGGCCGCAAATCTGTTGGCGAAGCTGATGGATTAATTAGATCTGAACGTAATATTTTATACACCCCAACTTTACTAGAAAGATAAACAACATAATCGCCACAAGCTCTAGCTTTACTCATATTTTTGTAAGTGGAATGTTGGGCATAAGCAGTAATAGTGGCGGTACCAGTTGAATCAACGATCCGGAATAGTTTATCTCCTTTAGTCGTTGTTGATCCCCAGTTATCTAAAGGCATGACTGCGTATAAAGAACCATCATCGGCAAAAACTAATTGTTTAGCATTCCCAAAAGCAATCCCTGATAAGCCATTAGCTGTTCGCCAATCCGCCCAAGTTGTTCCGGTAATATGAGCAGCAACCAAATTATCCAAATACGTATTAAGCGCCCAAGCAGTATCAGTTGTTTGGCCAGCAAAAGTCAAAGAATCCAAATCATCAACAGAAATACTTTGGAACTTATTTCTGATATAAGAACGAATACTGGCTTCAGTCACACCAGATTTTAATTCAAGCGGGAGCCTGGGCTGATTAGAATCAGTTGTCTCAAAAAATTTCTTCTGCGTCATCTCCCCTGGCTCCCAATATCCCCATGTCAGTTGATTGCCAATAGTGTTATAAGTCCCGGTATTATCATACATATTATTATCATCATACAAGGCAGTAACAGATGTTTGTTGTCCACTGCTATCCAAATTCACTCGAATGATACCGGAATATCTCTTCTCATTACTACTATCATCTAGAAGAGTTAAATTGCTCCCCACTAACATCACGTTATTGTCTTTATCCCGATAGTAAGCGCGCAGCCAGCCAGTACTGCCACCGTTATAAAAGATATAATGCCCGGAACTGCCATAATAAACCCTTAACCATTCAATACTCCAATTACCTGAATCGGACCCGTGGTAAAAAACAAACCCATTAGGACAAACTAAAAAGTCACGCACCTGCATCATTGAACTCCCAATTTGGGAGATAACTCCTGCCGTTGATTTCTTTTTCAACACAGTCCCTGCTCCACTAGTATAAGATTGGCCAAGGTAATATACATTACCGGCGGTATCAAATTGAATCTGTTTCGCTGGCAACTCCCCATTATTACTGGAACCACTATACCAGCTCCCCATGCCATCAATTGCACTATCAACCACTTCAATCGAAGTTGAACCATCTGTCTCCAGTTTAATCCTGAAAAATGCCGCCCCGGATGAAAAACCACCACCTGCACTCCTCACCCCACTGCCAACCATAGTTGTGGTTGTTAAAGCGACAGTTGTCGAGGTTGACGCAGTCCCAGTCGGTGTGCCAGTAGTGTTATTAGGATCGTAATAATACAACTTGTTAGCAAAACCAATGTAAAGCCAGCCATCTGGCCCTCTTTCTATAACGGTAACCGGCGGGCGCCAGCTATTATGTACTCCAGTGTTAAAAATTGATTCGATACTGCCAGAACCTGTAATTTTTACGATATCATCAGCCTGGGTCGACGCATCCAAGGCACTGGCTCCACCGGTACTGGTTGATCTTTTTGCTGAAGATACTGCGACCGCATTACTGACATTAAATAAGCTGGTAACTGGAACGTTAGTTTGCGTTTGATCTCCACCTCCGGGACCTCCAGGATCATTATTTTGATCATTACGGCTTCCCTGACCACAACCAAGAAAGACAAAACAACTAATTATTAAAACCAAACACAAAGTACCGCCAATAAAATATGACAACTTTTTATTCATAAAAATTATCCTCCCTAATATTTCCCCGATCCAATCTATCAGGAATTATAGAACTTGAACATTATATGTCAAGCTAAAACTTGCGGGCAGCTCTCGACTTTGCTAAAATAGTTACATGACCGCCCAAACTATTTCCCAGAAAATCCTGGCGAAACACGCCGGTAAAAAGTCGGTCCAGCCAGGCGAATTAATCAATTGTAAAGTTGACTTAGTCCTTGGTAATGATGTAACTACTCCACCAGCAATCAAAGAGTTTGCCAAAATTGGAGTCAGCAAGGTTTTTGATAAAAGGAAGATTTATTTAGTCCCTGATCATTTTACACCAGCTAAGGATATCAAATCAGCCGAACAGGTTAAAATGATGCGCGATTTTGCCAAGAAATACGGCATCGTTAACTTTTTTGAAATCGGCTGCATGGGAATCGAACACGTTTTATTACCGGAAATGGGGGCAATCAAAGCCGGCGACCTGATCATCGGCGCTGATTCTCACACCTGTACCTACGGCGCGCTCGGCGCTTTTTCAACTGGAGTTGGGTCAACCGATATGGCTGCCGCGATGGCGACCGGCGAAGTCTGGTTTAAAGTGCCCGAACAGCTGAAGTTTGTTTTTCGCGGGAAATTGCCAAAGTGGGTCGAAGCAAAAGATCTAATCCTTTATACCATCGGCCAAATTGGGGTCGATGGCGCCCGCTATATGAGTATGGAGTTTACCGGTCCGGTAATTGACGCCTTGTCGGTTGAGGGGCGATTGACGATTGCCAACATGGCGATCGAAGCCGGCGGCAAGAATGGGATTTTTGGCCCTGATGCTAAAACATTAGCTTACTTAAAAAAAGTTAATGCCGGTAAAGGGACAATTTATCATTCAGATCATGACGCTAATTATCGGGAAGTATTCAATTGGGATGTTTCCAAGATCGAGCCGCAAGTCTCTTTCCCTCACCTCCCCAGCAACACGCGTCCGGTCAGCCAGTGCTCGAGAGTGAAAATTAATCAATCGGTGATTGGCTCGTGCACCAACGGACGGATTGAGGATATGAGAGTCGCTGCGAAAATTCTCAAAGGCAAAAAGATTCACAAAGATCTTCGTTGCATTATTCTTCCAGGAACACAAGCAATCAGCATTCAGATGATAAAAGAAGGATTAACGGAAATCTTTATTAAAGCCGGCGCGGTTGTCTCGACTCCAACGTGTGGACCGTGTCTGGGCGGACACATGGGAATTTTAGCTGAAGGAGAACGATCAATCGCGACAACTAACAGGAATTTCGTCGGGAGAATGGGACATCCCAAGTCAGAAGTTTATCTCTCTAACGTAGCGGTTGCGACTGCCAGTGCTATCGCTGGACACATTGTTAGCCCACAGGATTTATAAATTATCTAAGTGTAAACTAATTATTCTCGCTACTTCCTGCGGATGAGTAATCATGCTGTCATGGGGGGCTTGCTTTATCGGATGAGTGGTAATTGCTCCGGCTCTGGTCTTTAATTTCTCTGCTAATTCTAAAGCTGTCGCTGGAGCCACCAAGCGATCACATTCCGCAAACATGTTAAGGACAGACCGAGTCCCAAGATCAATCCGCGGCGAATAATGACGCGGGACAATTGGGCCAAAAGCGGCCCGGATTAATTGCCAGGTTGCTCCGTTGGCTTCCGGTTGCACAGTCTGTATAAACCACTCAAATTCAGCTGGCGAGATCGCTCCGTTAAAAAAACTGCTCCTCATTATTCCTTCATTCATAATCAGTGGTTTACCAGCTAGTAAATCAACAGCATTAGCCAAGACTGCACCTAACATTGCCGGCGTTCTTCGAATCCGACCACAATCGGATGTCCCGGCACTACTCAAAAGGATTACCCCACTAACACCAGGACAAACCGGAGTAGCCAAGTCAGGCGAGGTTAAAGCTTGAAGTGTTACTAATCCTCCCATACTATGCCCCAAGACTACTAATTGTCGTCCATATCGATTAGCAATAGCATCAAGTTTTGCTCGAACGTCACTAACATAATCTTCAAGTGTTAATTGCGCAAATTCACTTTCGGTATACTGTTTAGAATCACCATAATGTCCAGGTAAACCAAGGGAAATACATTCAATTCCGTATCGCCGAGCCAATTCAGCAGCTAAGCGATCAAAGTGAATCAGTGAATGGCTTAGCCCGTGAATTAGAACAACAATCTTTGGCGCCACTTCACCAAATGGGACATAGTGCAGCGCTAAGTTCTTATCGGGTAGAAAATCATGATCGGCATTAATTCTATAACCTCTCGGCTCTTTGACCAAAAAATGATAATCTGTTCTTGGAACCGTAAAAGGTCTAACGACCTGTGGATTCCGATTCCCTACATTTATGGCTTTAATCACTTAATAACTCCTTTTCATATTAAAATTGGCGTTAATATTGCTTCTACATTTTGCTGACAAAATTTCACTTTTATCGCTTTAAAATAATTGTTATAATAATAGCTATGAGCAATAAAGTCTGGAAATTTGGTGATAATATCGATACTGACTTGATTATTCCCGCGCGGTATTTAAACACATCTGATCCAAAAGAGCTGGCCGAACACGCCATGGAGGATGCGGATCCAACTTGGGCTGGCAAAGTTCAAACTGGTGATTTCATCGTCGCTGGAGAAAACTTTGGTTGCGGCTCTTCCAGAGAACACGCTCCGATTGCGCTCAAAGCTGCGGGAGTAAAAGTAGTAATCGCCAAATCATTCGCCCGGATTTTCTATCGTAACGCAATCAATATCGGTTTGCCAATTTTAGAGTGCCCGGAAGCAGCCGATCAACTTAAAACCGGTGATGAAGTCAGTGTCGATTTAGCTAAGGGTGAAATTATCAATTCATCAACCGGTGTAATTCACACCGCTCAACCTTTTCCTGAATTTATGCGAAAGATCATTGACCACGGTGGATTAATCAATTATTTGAAGTCAAAAAGCGGTTCAAACAAGTAATTGCTTTACTGTAGATAATATTTCGACTTTTTCTTGACACTCCGGAACATTCTGCAGGTAAATTGAAAAAATATCGTAGATTGAGCGTTTTTGTCTAATTGCTGCCAAAACGGCACTAACTCTCCCTTCATAACTTCGCTTCCATGAACAATACTGTCCTACCAGTAAATCAGCTTGGCTAAATAAAAAAGTAAGATTTTTGACTTGTTCCTCCGATAGAGTATTATAACTGGCTATTCCTTCGTGACGATAAAAAGGGGATTTAACCAAACTAGTTTCTCCGGCAATAAATTTCTTTGTTCCTGAAGGAGCGTGTCTTCTTTCGGGGACACAAAATGCAATTGGGGTGTTATCAAATATTTGATATTCGGTTTCTGCTCTTCTCTGCACCGCAAAAAACAAGGTCATATTAGACTCAGCAATTAACTCTCGCTCCATCTCCTCCGTTATCGTTAAACCAGGAGTATATGAAGGGAGAAAAGAATCAACATTTAAGAATAGCACTCCCCCTACTTCTAACCGTGTTAAAAGCCGATCAACAATTTCTTGTTGTCTTTTAGTTGTCCGAATTACTGCCGCCGCCCGAAAATCACGACCCTGGCTATCAACCAAGTGAAGAGAAGTAAACGGCAATCTTTCATATGGTAAATAATCGCCGAAATAGTGCAAAGTAAAGCAAATCGAAATAAAATCAAATCGCCTTCCAATCATGAATTGTTGTTCAGCAATGTTGAATTGTGCTCTTTTTCCATTATAATAAGTAACACCATTAACTGCCGATTGGTCTTTAACTTCTCCTTGTCTATTCACAAAGGGACTTAATCTTATTCGCCCAGCTTTTAACTCAAAAAAAGGAAAAGCGACATCAATGCCAAATAGTTGCAGTCGATGTTGAAACACATTTTTTAACGTGTTAAGCGTTGGCCCTCCCCCAGTTTTGGGTGCCGAACCTATATCCAACCAGGAATATATTTCCTTTTGTGGCAAAGGAATAACCTGTGCTTGAGCAATACCTTCGCGCCCCCGTAATGGATGCTCACGAACAAGATGATCTCTCATTATCTCGGGGAGACATTGCAGGCCTTCTGGGGAAAAAAGTGATCGCCCAGCCATCATATTGGCGGTAACCCAAGCCAACGGGTAAAAACGGTGTGCTCCACTAGCAGTGTTAAATTTACCACACTCAGGCATCAACCTTTCAACTAATTGCAACATTTGGCTATTTTCGGATTGAATTAATAAAGGAAGGATCTCTTGTTTAACAATTCGCTGTTGTTCTGCTTCAATTGGTGAATCAACCCCAAAAAGCGTTGCGAGAGCATGCAAGACTGTCCGTTCAGGATTTTTTAATCGATCAAAACCCATTAATTGCTCTTGCAGTCTTTTTAATAAAATCTGACTGTGTTGAATTTGTCGTGGTTCTAATAAATTAAATAAACGCATAGTTAGCTCTTATCCAAGAACACTAAAGCTTTTCTATATATCTATCGTCAAAAACGGAGTAAAATTGCAGTTAAAGATGCGCCGCGACAGTATCCCCAACTTCGGTAGTTGACATTCCCATCTTGCCGGCCGACATTGATTTCATCTGGGTGCAGGCGTATTTGATCCCTTTTTCGACATCAGCCGCCGCTTTTTCTTCACCGATAGTTTCAAGCAGCATTTGGAGTGCGCCAATCGCCGCTAAAGGATTAATTACTTTTTGACCAGTATATTTAGGGGCTGAACCACCGATCGGTTCAAACATTGAAACCCCTTCTGGATTGATATTGCCGCCAGCCGCAATCCCCATCCCCCCCTGAATCATCGCGCCAAGATCGGTAATAATATCACCAAACATGTTGTCGGTCACAATCACGTCAAACCATTCCGGATTTTTCACAAACCACATACAAGTGGCGTCAACATGTGCGTATTCGCGCTTGATGTCGGGGTAATCTTTTTGACCAATCTCCTGAAAAGCCCTCTCCCAAAGGTCCCAAGCATAGGTTAAAACATTAGTTTTGCCGACGAGAGTTAATTGTTTGCGCTTGTTCCTCTTCTGAGTGTACTTGAACGCGTAACGGAGACAACGTTCCACCCCTTTGCGGGTATTAACCGAAACTTGAGTGGCGACTTCATCCGGCGAACCTTTCTTTAAATAACCGCCGGTGCCGACGTAAAGGCCTTCTGTATTCTCTCGCACGACGACAAAATTGATCTCATCTGGTCCTTTATCCTTGACCGGCGTCCAAACATTAGGATAAAGAATAACCGGGCGCAGGTTGATATATTGATCAAGTGCAAAACGCAGTTTTAGTAGCACTCCATGCTCAATAATTCCCGGTTTAACCTCTGGATCACCGACCGCACCAAGATAAATCGCATCAAACGTTTTTAGCTCTTCAACATCAGCATCAGAAACAAGTTTCCCAGTTTTTAGGTATCTTTGACCGGTAAAATCAAATTCCTTTAAGGTATAGTTAAAATTATGTTTTTTAGCCACAACCTTTAAAACTTTTAATCCTTCAGCAACAACCTCAGGGCCCGTTCCATCTCCACCAATAACCGCAATTTTATAATTTTTATTTGTCATCTAAATCTTTCCTTTCTTATGTATATTTTAACAAAAAAACTGAAATTTCGCAATAAATGGGAAGAAAAACAACCATGAGTCAACAGGCAAACATCAGAAGATCTCTTTGGCAATACGCAAGTTTAATTGGCGCCAGAATGCTCATGGATGCCGTTCCGCTTATTGACAAAGGTATAACTCATTTAAGTCTTGCTCAAAGAATCTTAATTACCATCCGTCAAGAGATCGGTAATCATCGCTTAAGTCAATTGGCACAAGCACAAATAGCCAGAGTCCCGCAAGGACAATATTGTTTAACCCGGCTCTCTCATTTATTGGATCATGTTGCTCCACTCCCATCAGATCAACCTCAAAATCTGGAAGTGAACGGCGTAAAATTTGGACAAAATTGGTCCTTATGGTTTGTCGATAAATATACAGCAGTTCATCTCACTGGTTTAGCCAACTATTATGGTAATAGTGATTTTTTTAGAATGATGATTGAAGGACTTGGCTGGACAGTTCCTTATACTGTTATGAAATGTGCGACTCAAGCTGGGCTTCCAGGAAAACCATTAAACATTCTTGATGTCGGCTGCCATGAGGCTGGCTTTCTTGACGCTTTAACCTTAGCCCGTGAAAAGAAACCAGATTTATTTCCCGCTGAAGTCGCGGCTTATACCGGCCTTGATTTTTCCGCCTCGGCAATTAAACAAGCCAAACAAAAACATCCTCAACACACCTTTATTCACGGGGACGCGGTTGATCTTCAAACCTACGAATCAATACCAGATAGAAGCCAGGATTTAATTATTTGTTCTGGTCTTTGTGATTATCTTTTACCACCGCAAATCAATATTTTACTAGAAAATTTAGAACGCAAGCTTGCTCCCGGAGGAAAGATCGTCCTTACTTATCGCACAACTTTAGCTAAATACGGAGTCCCTGAGCCCCAAGCAGTGGAAATTGATTCTCCCTTTATTCTTAAATTCGAAATAGAAGGGATTAAGTTCTTAATGTTTCCAGACAATATATTTACACTTTACTATGTTTGTTATCCTCCAGATGAATTTGAAAAAATAATCGCAGCCTCAAATTTAAGACTTGATTTAATCTCCTCACAAAGTCGCCCGGCAAATAATGATGGGCCACCTAATATTTACGATTTTGTTGTACTAGAAAGTGTCAGCTAAACAGCACTTGAGGAGTTAATTTTATGCCAGCAGAACCGATTGATTCAAGAAGACCAAGATGGGTAACTTTAGCCGATCTCCTTTTTGAGCGGGCCCGTCGCTCCCTACAAACTAGATCAGTCGCTCGAGAACTTGGGATTCCCTGTCAACAACCAGTCACCGTACAAGTAAGAAGTTTTGATGATGAAGCTGCTGCTCTTGCTAGAACTAACATCTTTTTTTGTGCACTATATTTTAACCAAGACCATGTTAAAGTTTTGAGAGCAAGTTGGCAGCAAATTGTTATTGAGCAAGGGATTCCAGGAAAAGAATATTTTAACAATGTCCTTTCTGGTCTCTTGACTTATGCTGCAAAATATCATGGCGATGGTTATCGATTAATTAATACCAAAACCTTAACCAGCGAACATTTCTCTTTTTTTTATCAGCTCGGTGAAGCTTATCTGCGAGCTGAACCATTCCCGGCAAAAGTCATCACTACTGCTGAACGTTTACTTAGTGTCGGTTTAGATCGTCCTACTTTCCTGCAACCTTTTATGGCTGATTGTCAACTGGCTGATTTACTCACTCTTCTTTCAGTTGTACCTGATGATAGAGTCATCACTGAATGGTTAATCGATCCAGCAAAAACAGATTTATTGCTAACACTTTGCCGCTGGGGCCACCTGCTAAAAGAAACTCAAAAAGCGCTTAAACAAGCTAATGTCAGGGCTTTAATTCCAATAGTCAATGAAGTTGTCCAATTGGGCAATACTTTTACGCTCGACCAAAGTGAGGAGGTTGGTCAACAAACGTTTTCGTTAAAAGAGCTTTTTCAAGATTACATATTGGCGATGGGAGAAACTGCTCTTCCTGTCTTACTTGATTTAGCGGTAGAAATAAATTCTCGCACGGCAAGGCTAGGAACTCAACAACCCGTTTTCCCTTATCATTTTGTTAAAGGATTGATTGCCCAGATTGCTAAAGCCGGCTTAATTGATCTTTATGTAGAAAATTATCGTTATAAAGCAACATCAAAAGTATTAATCTTAAAAGAGACCCTAGCTGAAAATTGCAATTTTATAATGGGTGCGCTAGATTCACTCCCTCCGACTTGGCGACAATTATTAGCTCGCCTAGGAGCCTTACTAGGTTTGCGCACCAAAACTGCCGCTATTCTCTCTCTAAGATCGATTTTATTTCAGTCAATTATCTATGCCCGGCAAATAGAAAACCTGATTCTTTATTTTGCCGAACAATCAACTGATCCCACCTTTTACTCTTGCTCAATCCCAGAACAAATACGATTATTTAAACCGCCTGACAAAATTGTCAAAGCAATAATGCAACGTGTTCTTGACGAAGAATACGCCTTTCAACACCCAACAGCCAGCGCAGTTTGTCATAATATTCGTCAATTAGTGCAAGAAGCGAAACGTCCGCCCAAGTTAACCTTATATTTGGCACTCAAACTTTGGCAAATATCTGATTTAGTAAGTCGGGAACTTGATGCAGAAGCGGCCGCACTTATCGAAAATCTTAAGCGATACACAAAATGGCTTGTCTAGTCTCGTCTACGTCATTGGCAACAACGTAAGCCTTTAATATATTTCAGCTACCTGCTGAAAATGCCAGTAAATTTGCGGAAAGTACTCAAATTCTTCTTCAAGACTTAAAGAGGCGTAGCCAAAATCTTCGTTTGCTTTTTCTAACCATTTCTTTACTAATTCAGTTTCAGCCATAAACTACTCTGCCAGATGAAAGTATCCCTTTAACAAAAGGATCGCCCCATTTTAGGCATTTTTTAACTTCGGATGGGGTATAAACAACAACATCAGTAGCAATGTTATGGTCAAACATCCCTAAAACATCATAGACCCTTTCCGCACCAGAACGAGGATCATCTTTAATGATAAAAAAGTCTAAATCACTATCTTTGGTAAACTCTCCCTTTGCGGCAGAGCCAAAAAGAATAATTTTTTGCGGCTTATATTTTTTAGCTATTTGTTGGGAAATATAATCTATTTCCTTTAGTATTTTTTTATCGTCTTCCCTTGTCATTTTTTCTCCAATTCAATTACCCCTTGGAATCATACCAAACAAAGTGAAATTTTTCAAGAAAAAGGGGGATAAATATATAGAGTTTGAAGAATAATAATATTAAAGAATAAATTTATGCAAGCCGGAAGTGTTCATAGCTATTTTAAACATAACCCAGTGCGTCTGATTGGAAGAGGCGGTCAGTTTATGACTTATGGTACAGAGCATGTGGTTGCAAAAGTGCGCAGAGATTTATCATTTGTTAGAGAAGCGACACGTATGGTTGCTCCGTTGGTTGCACCAGAACAAGCTCCGTCGATGGGGGAACAAGAAGCAGCACAGTTACACGCCCTTCCTTTAAAGAGCTATCAAAAAGCGAAAAGCGTTTGCGGAGGATTGGTTATTCCCTTCCAAATTGTTGAATCATTAGAGCTCACGAGAATGGAATTCCAACGGCCTCGGTTTTTGTCCCAATGGTTACTGGCCTTAAGATGGTTTTCGGGTATGCTATACAGTCAAAATGTGGTGGTTCAAGTCAGGGTTAGAAGGGATGATTTCTTGCCTTGTAGAATGAAGGACGCACTGCGACAAGGAAACTATGCCTTGATAGAAGAAATGTTACAAGGCGTTGTAAATATATTAAATCAGTTGATAACGCTTAGATTATTTGAAGGGGACCCCCGACTTGATTCTTTTGCCTATTACCATGGAACATTAATGCTGGTTGATGCAGGGAGCGTTGGTCATACTAAAACACGTGCCAGCGCCTTTTTGCATGATCCTGAACTAAGGAGTGTACATTTGCAACGGAATCAGGAACACTATGAAAGATTAATATTGGGGAACGCCAGGTCTTACCATCGAGAACAAGCACAAAGAGTAACGACTAAGTTTGTAGATCAAATGGCTAGGGTGTATTCACCAAGGAACTTGAACTCAAAATGGGGAAATGTCCGGCGACCAACCCCCGTTCCGGATGTGTTTCCTCTGGAACTTTGATTTCAGTTTAGAAGAATAACAATTAAGACTGGAGTTTTTTAACAGCTCTGGCAGGGTTTTTCTTTTTAAGCACCGCCCTGATCACCGCAAACCGCGAGCACCCCACACCCAACACCTCTTTAACATTAAACTGATTAATCCCTCCAATCGCCACCACCGGGATCCTTAAAGATTGAACTACTTGCGCTAGTTTTTTGACTCCACGAGGTTCAATCCCTGGTTTGGACGGGGTCGCAAAGATCGGGCCTAAGGAAACATAATCCGCCCCGTCTTTTTCAGCCTTTTTCGCCTGATTAAGATTTCTCGTGGTCACGCCGATCAGCTTATCTTCACCTAATACTTCACGAATTTTTTTAACAGTTGTCTTTTGCAAATCATCCTGCCCCACATGAACCCCATCCGCCCCAACCGCTTTGGCAATATCAACGTAATCATTAACAATAAAAGTGACCCCGTCTTTTTTAGTTAAGGCCCGCATTTTTTTCGCCAGCCCCAAATACTTCTTCTTATCCCCACCCTTATCACGCAACTGAATAATTTTAACTCCGCCGGCAATCGCCGCTTTTGCCCCTTTAATGTGATCAAACTGCGGGTCAGTGACTAAATATAAGTTGAAATCAAGTTTTAAGCGTTTTGACAGTTTAATAAATAGATTTTTTTCCAGCTCGTAAGTTTGGAATCTGATCTTTTTGAAGGTTTTACTAACCGGCGGAGCAGTTAATTTAGAAAACTCCTCAAGCACGCGCAAAGCTTCTTGAACGCGTTTAATGTTGGCAGAAAAAATATCCAAAAGTGTTTCGCGTTTTGCCTCAGTTTTTGAAAACGAATCTTTGCCAACATCGGTTGCTACCTGTCGACTATCTAATATCTTCAGCTTTTTCCCCGCCAATCTTAAGCTCGAACGGATATCCTTAAGCTCTCTTGTCACCAGCTTATCATCCAAAACAAATCTGGCAATTTCCTCAACCACCCTTACTCCCTCCACCGCCCGATTAATGTTGGCATCTATTATTCTTAATAGCCTACCTTCATTTTTAATTTTTAATTTTTCATTTTTCATTAAAGCTCTTCTCTCGTCCACTGCTCCGGATTTACCCTCAAATCATGCACTGATATTCCCCAATGCAGGTGCGCGCCAGACGATATCCCGGTATTCCCCGACAAAGCAATAATATCTCCTCGCCCAACTTCATCACCCACTTGGCAGAGAAATTTGGAGAGATGAAAATAGAGTGAATTAATCCCTTGCCCATGATCAATCACCATTGTCCCACCAAAAGTGGATAATTTTTTCACTAATACAACTTTACCGGCATTAGCCGCCATTACTTTTGTCCCGGTCTTAACTGCTAAGTCGAGACCGCGATGTTGTCCCCTTTTCTGGCGATTAACGTATTCCCTGGTCCCAAAAACCATCGAAACAGTCCCGTTAACCGGAAAAATAAATTTATCAGCCCAAAACTTCTCTGGATTCTCTTTTAACAACACTTGCTCAATTATGCTCCATTCTTCAGCAATTAAATCTTTATCAGCTAATAATTTTTTCTTGGCTGGCTTCAACCAAAAACTCACTTTAGGAAAGTTTTTCTTTATTACTCGAACCTTTCTTTCTATTAAAGTATCGTCTGTAAAAACAAAGAGAGAATAAATTCCTGGGGATAATTCTGGAGGAACCCCAACAATCACCTGCCACTCCTCATCAACCTGATAAAATTTATTTTTTTGCCCTTGAAATTCAGCCTGTGGTTGTTGGACGTCATCAATCAGCGGCATTTTTAAGGTAAAACAATCTCCCTGGTTAACAACAATCAGTTCTTCAGATAATAAAGCAAAAGCTAAACCTGTTAATAGAAAAAGTGTCAATATAAATAACAAAACCCTCTTTATTATCATAAAAAGATGATACCATAGAAAACCAGCAATTTGAATTAATTACTACCATTATGTTATTATCACCGCAAGTTCAATCGGGAGGTAAAACCATGAAAAAACTGCTCACCTTATTCCTTTTTATCACTGTGATTAGCACTTTAGCCTGGGGGGCAATTATTATTAACAACAAATTAATCGAGATGAATAGTTATACTAGTAATGGCATTATTTTTGTTCCCGTAACAGAATTGGCCCGGGCAATGGGAGCGAAAGTCCTCATTGATCCTTCTGGCAATATTAATATTTCCACTAGCTTGGCTGGCGGCGCGTACGAAATCAAGGGGGTCGAAGGAAGCATTGGTCAAACATTATTTAACGGCATTACTAGATTTATGGTTAAATCAGTTGCCGAAGCCGAGCTTGATCCGCTAGGAAGCAAACCGCTAAGTGGGGGTAAATTTATCTTGGTTTCTGTTAAGGTTAAAAACGGTTCCAAGAAAGCCCGTGATTATGGTTATGCGATGCACCGGATAACTTTAGTTGATGACAAAGGCCAACTTTATTCTACCGACGCGATGAAACAGGAGAAAGATTGGATTCATATGGTTGGACTGGTAAGTTTGGTCCCGGGCGGAGAAGTTAACGGGACTTATATCTTTGAAGTTCCAATCGACGCCAAAGCTATTCGGGTTGTTTTTGAACCCCGGGAAGAAAAGACTGAAAAGGCTTTCCGGGTTAATGTAGAGACAAAATAAAATTCCGCTTGACAGTTGCGAACCTTAATTGTTATAATTAAAGCTCACCGAATGGAAGGAGGGGATTTGGTTCGTAGTTCGGTACCCAATACGGGATTGCACCTTTTCTTTTACCCCCTCATTTTGACCAATCAAGAAAAGTTCTTTGAAAACTAAGCAGAGAGAAGAGATGTGAGTCCTTTGATCAATTTCTTTTTTTACAGTATATAGAGTCATTTCAAACTTTATTGAGAGTTTGATCCTGGCTCAGGACGAACGCTGGCGGCGTGCCTAACACATGCAAGTCAAACGGATGTAGCAATACATTAGTGGCGAACGGGTGAGTAACACGTAAGCGACCTACCCTCAAGACTGGCCTAACTAGTCGAAAGATTGGCTAATTCCAGATGTGGTCACCGGGTTTCATGATCTGGTGATTAAATCCAGTAATGGGCTTGAGGATGGGCTTGCGGCCTATCAGCTAGTTGGCGGGGTAACAGCCCACCAAGGCAATGACGGGTAACTGGTCTGAGAGGACGACCAGTCACAAGGGAACTGAGACACGGTCCCTACTCCTACGGGAGGCAGCAGTGAGGAATTTTCCGCAATGGGCGAAAGCCTGACGGAGCGACGCCGTGTGTGGGATGAAGTTTTTCGGAATGTAAACCACTGTCAGATGGGACGATATTGACGGTACCATCAGAGGAAGGCCCGGCTAACTACGTGCCAGCAGCCGCGGTAATACGTAGGGGCCAAGCGTTGTCCGGAATTACTGGGCGTAAAGGGCGTGTAGGCGGTTTGGTAAGTCAGCTGTTAAATGCACGGGCTCAACCCGTGTTCGCATTTGATACTGCCAAACTAGAGAGTGCTAGAGGAAAGTGGAACTTCCGGTGTAGCGGTGAAATGCGTAGATATCGGAAGGAACACCAGTGGCGAAGGCGGCTTTCTGGGGCACTTCTGACGCTGAGACGCGAAAGCCAGGGGAGCAAACGGGATTAGATACCCCGGTAGTCCTGGCCCTAAACTATGTTCATTAGGTGTTAAAGGTATCGACCCCTTTAGTGCCGCAGCTAACGCGTTAAATGAACCGCCTGGGAATTACGATCGCAAGATTAAAACTCAAAAGAATTGACGGGGGCCCGCACAAGCGGTGGAGCATGTGGTTTAATTCGATGCTACGCGAAGAACCTTACCTGGGTTTGACATGCTAGTAGTAATGAGCCGAAAGGTAAATGATTTATAGCAATATAAAAGCTAGCACAGGTGCTGCATGGCTGTCGTCAGTTCGTGTCGTGAGATGTTTGGTTAAGTCCAACAACGAACGCAACCCTCATTGCCAGTTGATACCATTCAGTTGATCACTCTGGCGAAACTGCCCCTGATGAAGGGGAGGAAGGTGGGGATGAGGTCAAGTCATCATGGCCCTTATGTCCAGGGCGACACACGTGCTACAATGCAGTGTACAAAGGGATGCAAATCCGCAAGGAAGAGCAAATCTCAAAAAGCACTGCTCAGTTCGGATTGAGGGCTGCAATTCGCCCTCATGAAGCTGGAATCGCTAGTAAACGCAGATCAGCGTGCTGCGTTGAATACGTTCTCGGGCCTTGTACACACCGCCCGTCACACCATGGAAGTTAGGAACACCCAGAGTCCCGACGTTTGTCGGGATGAAGGTGGTACTAATGACTGGGGTGAAGTCGTAACAAGGTAGCCGTACCGGAAGGTGTGGCTGGATCACCTCCTTTCTAAGGATTATCAGTTGATTAAATTCAACATTATTTTCCTAGGTCGACTTCTCCGACTTAACCGTCGGAGGAAAGAAGGCTCACATACTCACTCTGTTTAGCTTTGAAAGATAGAAACCCTCGGGGAAACTCGAGGGTTTTTTATTTATCCACTTGACAACTTGGTATACTGTTGTATACTTGCAGTATACAGATGTATCAAGGAGGTAAATTTATGAATCTAAATCAGAAACAACAAGAAGTTTTCAACTACATCAAACGCTACATCGGCGATAAAGGTTTTCCACCGTCAATCCGCGAGGTTTGTCGGGCTGTCGGTTTCTCCTCTCCCCGCGCTGGCCAAAAATATTTGGAAGCGCTGGAGGAACAAGGTTACATCCAGCGGGAAAACAAACCAAGAGGGATCAAGCTGTTGGCTTCTGTTTCCAAAGCGATCAACCTCCCCTTTTACGGCTATATCGCCGCCGGGGCGCCGATTGAGGTCTGCGAGCAGTCAGAAGAGGTCGAAGTGCCAGCTACGCTGGTCGGCCGGCGTCCCTGCTATGTTCTTCAGGTCAAAGGGAACAGCATGATTGAAGACCACATTTTAAATGGTGATTTTATCGTTGTAGAGAAAACAGAAACCGCCGACGATGGCGAAGTAGTTGTCGCTCTCGTCAACAACTCGGCCGCCACCCTAAAACGCCTCTATCGCGAACCAAACCGGGTCCGGCTGGAACCCGCCAATTCAACCATGAAACCAATTTACGTCAAAGATGTCGCTATCCAAGGGAAAGTCAGAGGACTATTTAGGAAGTTTTAACTAAATGAAAAATTAAAAATTTAAAATTAAAAATGATGGTGTGCTTCGCACATTATATAATAGTTCCTAATTTTACCTTCATTTTTAATTTTTCATTTTGCATTTTTAATTATTTTCAAGGAGTTGGCCATGGAGATTCAAGATAGAACTTTTAAATTTGGAGTTAACATAACAAAATTTACCTCCGGTTTATATAAGAGGACAGAATTACAAGTATTACTTAAACAACTATTAAGAGCCGGAACATCGATTGGCGCAAATTTGGAAGAAGCCGATGGTGCCGTATCTAAAAAAGAGTTTGTTAATAAAGTTGCTATTTCGTTTAAAGAAGCCAAAGAAACAAAATACTGGTTACGCATAATAAAAGAGGCAGAACTATTAAATCATTCCGCAAATTTAGACAAATTAAACAACTTACTTAAAGAAGCAACAGAAATCGCCAATATTTTAGGTGCTATCTTAAAGAAAGCTAGAGATGTCGCATATGAAATTAACAATTAATTGTATGGCCGAAGGCCATACCTTCATTTTTAATTTTTCATTTTACATTTTTAATTAATCTTTGTATGGATACCGAGCAAAAACTTGAAGTTTTAGGCGCGGCTGCAAAATACGATATTTGCGCTTCAACTTCAATAAAACAGTCCAGGCCAACTGGTCGTGACACTATTGGCTCACACGCCCCAGCCGGTATTTGTCACAGCTACACCCCAGATGGTCGCTGTGTTTCGCTTTTAAAAGTGCTAATGACCAATGCTTGCCGCAACGATTGCCAATATTGCGTCAACCGCATCTCTAATGATTTTGAACGGTCAAGCTTTGAGCCGGAAGAACTGGCCAAGCTCTTTATCGAGCTTTACCGCCGCAATTATTTGGAAGGAATTTTCTTAAGTTCAGCCGTCCAGAAAAGCGCCAACTACACCATGGGAAAAATGATCCAGGTTGCGGAGATATTACGTTATAAATACAAATACCGTGGTTATATTCACCTAAAAGCTCTCCCTCATTCTTCGCCTGACCTGATCGAACGAAGTGCCCAACTAGCCGACCGGATGTCGGTAAATTTAGAAAGCCCCAATCCAGACAGATTAAAACTAATTGCGCACGAAAAGAATTTTATGCTTGACCTAATTGCCCCAATTAACGCCATCCAAAAACAGATCCAGAAAGGGTTGCTAAAAGCCGGCCAAACTACCCAGTTTGTCGTCGGAGCAGCGGGAGAGACCGACCTGGAACTGCTTAAAACCACCAACTGGCTATACCAGAAGAAAAATCTTAAACGTGCTTACTTTAGCGCCTATGTTCCCGTCAACAACTCACAATTCACGACTCACGATTCACGCGTTCCCCTCTTACGTGAACACCGGCTCTATCAGGCTGATTGGCTGATGCGTTTCTACCAATTTGAATTACAGGATCTGGTCCTGCAAAAAGACCAGAATTTAAGCCTGGAACTCGATCCCAAAATGGTCGTAGCGATCAATCAACCAGAGCGTTTCCCAGTTGAAATAAATACCGCCCCATACAAAATGTTATTAAGAATTCCCGGAATTGGGCCAACTGCCGCCAAAAGAATCTGGCGAGTCAGGCAGGAATACCGGTTTACTAATATTAACGAATTAAAAAATATTGGTGTAGTGATCAAACGAGCTCGACCTTTTATCTTAATTAATGGGCGGAAACAAGGGGAGCTTAACCAATGTATCACTGCTAAACAATTGGAGTTATTTGCTTGAAGCAAACAACACTTTTTGACGTGCCGCCAAATATAATTTCCCCTTTACCAGAAACCAATGATCAAGAAGCGTCTGAAATATTCCGCCATAAAGTCGCTTATGCGCTACTACATAAAGATCCAAACAAATACGTCGTGATTGACAAGGTTATTGCACAGGCGAAAGAAAAGGGAATCAGCTATGTTCTCTGCAAAGTGTCCAATGAAGCCCGGCAATTCATGAAATTAGCCCGGGCGGTCAGTGCCGAAAAATACCGGGCAACCGCTTTTATGCGACTGCAACCAATCAATCAACATAAAGTCCTATACGGCGAATTTCAAATCGAACACCAGACCGCAGAACTAATCATGCTCCATTTCATGAAACGTTTTCCTCGCTACAATATTATGATTGTCTTTAACGACGAAGTGTTTATTGGACGGGATAAAGAGATTTTCAGACAAAAAGTCAACCGACAGAAGATTAAATTACCAAAAGAAAAAGATGAATTCGAACACTATTGGCTTGCTTTTTACCGCTCCCAATACATCCCCGAACGCCGCAATATTAAATATCTCAAACGAATGATCCCGCAAAAGTATTGGCAATGGGTGACGGAACTAAGAGAGTTTGGGCTCGGCTTGTGAGCTCTTAATAATTTTGCTACAATCTGGTTACTATGAATAAAAGAAAGGTTCTCATTGCCACACCAGCTTACGGCAGTTTAATCACGGTTAACTATCTTAACGGGGTTATTGATTTGCTGACTAGTAAAATTGATAATTGGTTGTTCGGTTTTTTCCCTATGGGCAATGAAGCTTTAATCCAACGTGGGCGCCAATTTCTTGCCCAATATGCAGTTGTAAAAGGCTATGACAAACTTCTCTTTATCGATGCTGACCTCGGTTTTACGAACACTGATATCATCCGCATTATTAACCATAATAAACCGGTCGTCGGTGGCACCTACCCAGTAAAAAGGATCCCAATTAGTCTCAACTTTAATCCTCTACCAAGCCAAAAGACAAGTGAGATCAGCAATGTTCATTCTCCTGAAGGTTTCAAACAATTTGTGACAAAATATGCTGATCACGATGGTTTAATTGAAGTAACCCATATTCCGACAGGTTTTATGTGTGTTGAGACATCAGTCTTCCGCCAGCTAGCTAAGGTTGTCCCAAGTTATCAATCCGGTAAGATATCTGGTTATCCTGAGATTGGTCAAATTCCGGAGGTTTTCCCGGTCCGGGTTAAAAATGGTTTCTTAGAAAGTGAAGATTGGGCTTTCTGTTCGCTTTGCCAGGACAACGGAATAAAAGTTTATCTTGATAGCCAGGTATTACTCACCCACGCCGCTAATATTGTTCTTGATGTTAAAACCGCTTAGTTTTAGGTGTTAATGCGGCGCAAATAAAATCAAACTAACGGAACCTGTGACTGTGCTTCTTCGACAACTTTATTTATGTCTAGCGTTGGGTTGAATCCATACGTTTAATCGCAGCCGTAATCCCTTCAGCTGTTAGCCCATATTTTGCCAAAACCACGTCTCTCTTTCCGTGCTCTATAAACTCACTCGGCAGCCCCAGCCTCACTATTCGTTGATTCGTTGCCCCATTCGTTATCAAATGTTCCATTACAGCAGACCCAAATCCGCCAGCTAAAACCCCTTCTTCAACCGTCACCACTAATTCAGCACCACGGACTGCTTTATCAATCAGTTTACTGTCTAATGGTTTAACCACTTTAGCATTAACAACTTTAGCGTCGCCTAAAATTTTCGCTGCGTCAAGGGCTGGTTTAACCATGGAACCAAGGGCAATTATCACCGTCTTGCTCTCTGTTGTCTGCTCTCTACTTTCTACTTTCTCTGCCGCCTGTCCTCGTGGATACCTAATCGCCACCGGTCCCCGCTGTTGAACCGCCCAGCCAAGCATTTCTGTCAACTCTTCACCATCAGCCGGTGCTAAAACAGTTATGTTTGGCAAAGTTCGTAGATAGGCAATATCCCAAATGCCATTATGGGTCGCGCCATCTTCGCCCACAATCCCGGCCCGGTCAATCGCCAAAACCACTGGTAAATTTTGTAAGCAAACATCATGAATTATTTCATCATAAGCGCGCTGCAAAAACGTTGAATATATTGCCACGACCGGTTTATAACCACCTTTAGCGATGGCACCGGCAAAAGTAACGGCATGTTCTTCAGCAATTCCTACGTCAAAAAAGCGATCAGGATATTTTTGTGCAAATTCTTCTAAACCAGTGCCATCAATCATCGCCGCAGTTATCGCTACAATTTTAGCGTCATTCTCTCCCAACTTGGCAATTGTTTCACCAAAAACTGTGGTGTAGGTCTTTTTACCGCCATTATTTACAGGTTGACCGCTTTTCAGGTCAAAAGGCCCTGTGCCGTGAAATCTTGTCGGATCTTTTTCGGCTGGTGGATAGCCCTTCCCTTTTTTAGTTAAAACATGAATCAAAACTGGCCCGGGAACTTCTTTTGCATGTTGTAAAGTGCTGATTAACAAAGGAATATTATGGCCGTCAATCGGACCAAAATATTTAAAGCCGAGCTCTTCAAAGATCACATCAACCTTAAAACTCACTACTAAATGCTTAGTCCGATCTTTTAATTTCTTAGCGGCATCAAAAAGAGAGACCCCAACTTTGGGAACTCGTTTAACCAGTTTTTCAATCCGATTACGTAAATCAATATAAGCCCCACTAGTTGAAACTTGAGTCAGGTAATTAGAAATTGAACCTACATTTTTACTAATCGACATCTCGTTATCATTTAAGATTACAATCATATTGGTCTTTAAACCATCAACGTTATTGACCCCTTCAAAAGAGAGTCCGCCAGAAAGTGAACCGTCGCCAATGACCGCGATTACTGAATGTTTTGCCCCGGTTAAATCACGGGCCTTTACTAATCCAAGCGCTTGAGAAATTGAGGTTGAAGCATGGCCAATAGTAAAAGGATCGTGGCTGCTTTCCACCGCATTGGGAAATCCGGAAATCCCATCTTGCTGTCGCAAGGTATGAAAATGTTCCAGCCGGCCGGTTAAGATTTTATGCGCGTAAGCTTGATGACCAACATCCCATAATATTTTATCTTTTGGACTTTCAAATGAGGCATGAAGGGCAACCGCAATTTCGACTGCCCCAAGACTGGAAGCAACGTGGCCGCCAGTTTTAGCAGTGACTTCGAGAATTTTCTGACGGACTTCAGCCGCAATCTGTTCTAATTGCTTACCAGTTAATTCTTTTAATGTTTCTGGCAGACGGATTTTATCTAAGATAGTAGGCATAATAAACCAGCAACGTCATGACAACCGCTAAGCCAGCACCGCCAATCACTTCAATTGGATCATGGCCTAGGATCTCTTTCAGTTTCTCAATCTTGATCCGACCAGAGGAATAAATATCTTCAACAATCTTGTTCAATATTTCTGCCTGCTTGCCCGCTGAGCGGCGAACCCCAGTCGCATCATACATCACGATCAAAGCAAAAACCAAACAAGCGGTAAAAAGCGGTGTCCCCCAACCGACACTTAAGCCAACTGCTAATGTGCAGGCAGTTACTGAGGCTGAATGGGCCGAAGGCATTCCCCCCGCTTCAAAAAAATGCCAGAGATTAAATTTCCCATCCTGGGCCCAATAAATAATAACTTTAATCAGTTGGGCCAGAAACCAGGAAAAAACAACTGCCACAAAAGTAAAATTATTTAGTAAAGCTTGCCCCACATTAATTAAGTATCCCAATTTAACTCCTCCTCTTTTTTAAAATCGCCCCCATCATCACCAGATCTGCTGGTGTTGTAACCTTAATATTATCATAAGAACCAACCACTATCCTAACCGGCAAACCTAATTTTTCGACCGCCATCGCATCATCAGTTGCTTTTCCCTTTAATCGGACATATGCCTGCCTGATAATTCCCACCCTAAACGTCTGCGGCGTCTGCGCCGCCCACAAGGATTTCCGATCAACCGTCTTTTTAATCGTTACTCCTTCATTTTTAATTTTTAATTTTCCACCTCGTGCCGAGCTAATAACACTCTCTCGGTGCGAGGCATTTTTCATTTCATCTTCGTCATTAGTCATTTTAATTGTGTCTTTAATCGGGACCGCCACAATTGCTGCACCATGCTGTTTGGCTTCTCTAATAGATTTATCAATAATTTCTTTTGTAACCGCCGGTCGCGCCCCATCGTGAATCGCCACTATTTCACAACTTTCTGGCAAGAGGTCAAGACCGTTCCAGACCGAATCTTGCCGTTCTCTGCCACCCGCAACAATATTTATTATTTTTTTTGCTTTAATCTTCCTGGCAGCTTTGAATTGATCGGGAGCAATTACCAAAATAATACCATCAATAAGTAAACAAGCTTGATAAGCAGCTACCGTCCACTCTAACATCGGTTTCCCGTTAATTTTTAGAAACTGTTTTGGCTGCCCCATCCGCCGCCCTTGTCCTCCAGCTACAATAATTGCAATATTTTTCATGTCAAAACTTTACAGCCACTTTTGGTCACTAAAACCATATCCTCGATTCGCACTCCACCCCATCCTTTTATATAAATTCCCGGCTCAATAGTTATTACCATTCCTACTTCTAATTTTTTGCTGTTTTTCAAAGAGATCTTTGGTCTTTGATGCACTTTCTGGCCAATGCCATGCCCAGTCGTATGAATAAAACAGTGACCAAGCTTTTTCTTTTTAATATAATCGCGAGCAGTTTTGTCTACCTCATTACAAGGTCTGCCAGCTTTGACTTTGCCAATCGCTCGTCTTTGTGCTTCTTTAACAATATTATAAATCTTATTTTGTCGTACATTGGGTCGGCTAACAAACAAGGTCCGAGTAATATCAGAACACTCGCCTTGATATAAGGCACCAAAATCAATCACCACCATTTCCCCTGATCGAATCACTTTTTGCGTTGCAAAACCATGTGGCAATGCTGCGCGTCGACCCGAAGCAACAATAATCCGGAAGGCTGGCTTGGCACCATACCGGCATAATTCCAGGCGAATCCACTCGGCCACCTCTACTTCTTTCAAGCCTGGACAAATAAAAAGTTTAGCGGCAATTTGCTTGACTATCTCAACCGCTTTTTTTTGGGCGGGATTCATTTTATATTGATAAAGTTAACCGCGGCTCGCAGGCCAAGCAAGTAACTGTTAAGACCAAAACCAGAGATTTGTCCAACTGCAACCGGAGCAACCACTGATTTATGGCGGAATTCCTCACGGGCATAAATATTACTAAGATGAACTTCAATAACCGGAACGCGGCAGGCCGCTACCGCATCACGGATCGCAACGCTATAATGGGTGTAAGCCGCAGGATTAATTACAACAGCCTGAAATTCAGCCGCGGCACTGCCTAATTTTTTGCAAATTTCTCCCTCGCCTGACAGCTGAACCGTAGAAACTTCAACCTGCAATTCCAGGCCAAGCTTGATTAAGGCTTGATCAATTTCGATTAAAGTAAATTTACCATAAATATCAATCTCGCGTTGTCCCAATAAATCAAGATTTGGACCGTGAATCACTAAAATCCTCATACCATCCCCCTTGTTGGCGTCGAATATTTTTATTTTACCACACCCAAGATCTTCTTATCAAGGAGTGTTGATTCATGGTATAATGCCAAACACATGGCCAAGAAATCGCGTTTTAAGTTTATCGTTATTTTTTTATTGTTGATTATTGCTGCTTTGGCCGGAATATTTATTCAAATCTTTACCCAGCTGCCTGATGTCGAGTCAATCAACACTTATCTCCCCAGTGAAACAACGATGATTTTTTCTGGCGATGGAAAAGTTTTAGCCCGACTACACCAGGAGGAAAATCGACAAATTGTTTCGCTTTCAAAAATTTCTCCCTATCTACCTAAAGCGGTAATTGCCACTGAAGATCCCCACTTCTATCAACATCACGGTCTAGACTTTAGTGGGATTATCAGAGCCACCATTAAAAATGCTATTTATGGTCGGGTGGTTGAAGGTGGCAGCACTGTTACTCAGCAATTAGCCCGTAATATCTTTCTTAACCGAAAAAAAACAATGGTTAGAAAACTCGCCGAAATAGTTTTGGCCTTGCAATTAGAACGACGCTACACCAAAGAAGAAATTCTGGAACTTTATTTAAATCAAGTTTACCTGGGTCATAATGCCTACGGCGTTGAGTCGGCGGCCAACCTTTATTTTGGTAAAACGGCCGCCGAATTAAACCTGGCTGAATCAGCCATGATTGCCGGATTAATTAGAGGGCCGGAACTTTATTCACCTTATCATAATTATAAAGGGGCTAAACTACGGCAAATTTTTGTCTTAAATAAAATGTTAGAGCATAATTTAGTTGATGAACGTGAAGCTAAATTAGCCGCTATTAATGAACTAAATTTCTCACCCAAAAACTTAAAGAGTTATGGCGAAATGGCCCCATACTTTATTAGTTATATTTTACAGAATCTTGTCAAACAATATGGCGAAGAGATGGTTTATCACGGTGGTTTAAGAGTTTTCACCACTCTTGACACCCAAATGCAGGCCGCGGCCGAGGCTGTTATCACAAAAATGGTTAGCCAGGAGGGAACTAAATATTATTTTTCCCAAGCCGCTCTGGTTTCCCTAGATCCGCGAACCGGTTATATTAAGGCAATGGTTGGCGGTACCAATTTTTACACTAGCAAATTTAATCGAGTGATTCAAGCTAAACGCCAACCAGGTTCAGCCTTTAAACCGTTTGTTTTTGCAACCGCGATAGAACAGGGAATTTCCCCAGGAGAAGTTTTTCAGGATGTCCCAACCACCTTCAACGTCTTTCCAAATACTTGGAATCCTAATGGAACCTGGGCCCCCAATAATTTTGATAAAAAATTTAATGGGGCAGTTACCCTTCGTTATGCCTTAGAAAAATCTCTTAACATTCCAGCAATTAAATTACTGGAGCGAGTTGGGATTAATAATGCCATCGACCTGGCGAGAAGAATGGGAATTTCCAGTCATTTAGAACCAGGCTTAGCGTTAACGCTTGGCGTTTCTGAAGTCAGTCTACTGGAAATGACCTCTGCCTACGGTGTTTTCGCTGATTCCGGTATCAGAGTCGAGCCAGTGGCAATTACAAAAATTGAAAATCGTGATGGGGTAACAATTTTTAAACAGACGATTGAAGAAAGACGGGTTATGGAGGCAAACACTGCCGCTGTTATGATTGATCTCATGAAAGGTGTTTTAACTAAAGGGACAGGTGTCCGTGGGCAAATTGGTCGCCCGGCGGCAGCTAAAACCGGCACAACCGAATTATTTAGAGATGCCTGGTTTATCGGTTTTGTCCCGCAATTAGTCACCGGCGTCTGGGTTGGCAATGACGATAATTCTTCAATGCAAGGAGTTGCCGAAGTTGCAGTTTGTCCAAGAATCTGGCGAGAATATAACCTACGGGCTTTAGCCAATGAACCAATCTTAAATTTTCCTAAACCAGAAGGTTTAGTGGAAGTAAAAATTTGTCTAAGTTCCGGCAAACTAGCTGGCGCATTTTGCCCAGAAAATCGACAGCGTTGGGGAACATTTTGGAAAAATGACGCCCCCAATAAAACTTGTGACAAACATGACAATGGTCAATTGTACGAAGATGATGGTTCCTTAGATAGTGAAGGCGAACTGGCACCAAGTGAAGGGAATAATGATGACAACAAACCACCCGCCTATTTTTAAATTTGGCACTGACGGTTGGCGTGCTAAGATCGGAGAGGATTATACTTATGATAATGTCCGCCTGGTTGCTCAGGCCTTTGCCAATTATTTATTAAAACAAGGAACTGCCCGTCAAGGGATTGCCGTTGGTTATGATAATCGTTTTGAATCAGAGCATTTTGCCCGGACAGCCGCCGAAATTTGTTCCGGCGCTGGGATTAAAACATTTTTAACAAAAACCGCAGTTACTTCACCAACCATTTCTTTTACCGTTAATGATAATGGTCTGGCCGCCGGGATCATGATTACGGCGTCACACAATCCACCAGATTGGAATGGCTTTAAAATTAAAGAAGCATTCGGTGGTTCCGCCTTGCCAGCAACAACTAAGGCGGTTGAAGAAAATATTACTGCAACCCTAACAATTAAACCTGATTCTCAAAAAATCGTTATGTTTGACCCGCGTCCAGGCTATTTTAAAAAAATTGCCTCCCTAGTCGATCTTGCTCTACTCAAATCAAGTAAGTTAAAGATAATTATCGACCCGATGTATGGCAGTGGCAGCGGCTATTTTACCGCACTTGGCCTCCCGGTGACTGAAATTCGCAGTCATCGCGATCCGCTTTTTGGCGGAATCAATCCGGAACCAATTCCGGTAAATCTAGATGAAACTTTTTCCTTTACCGCTGAGACTGCCCTAAAATACAGGTCCGAAATAACTACTTGTATTGTTTTGGACGGTGATGGTGACCGATTAGCGGCAGTTGATGCAACCGGCCAATTTATCAACACCCATAATGTTTTTTCTCTCCTCCTCCATCATTTAATCGTCCACAAAAAACAGTCTGGTAGCGTAGTTAAAACATTTAATCTTAGCAACTTAATTGATAAACTTTGCGCTAAATATAATCGCCAGCTTTATGTTACGCCGATTGGTTTTAAACACGTTGCTGATTTAATGTTAAAAGAAGAGATAATACTTGGCGGGGAAGAATCCGGTGGAATGGGCATCAAAGGTTTTATTCCTGAACGGGATGGTGTTCTAGCAGGACTAAATCTATTAGAGCTGATGGCTTATGAGAAAAGGACTTTAGGGCAAATTTTGACCAGTTTAATGACTGAATTTGGTTACTTTTATTATAATCGGGCCGATTTACACACGGCTAAAGCTCAAGCGATCGTTAACCAGTTAAAAACTAATCCACCAGCCGAATTTGCTGGTAAAAAAGTCGTTAAAGTAGAAACCTTAGATGGCTTGAAACTAAATTTTGCTGATGCCGGGTGGATTCTTTTTCGTGCTTCTGGAACCGAACCGTTACTACGTGTATACGTTGAAGGCCGCAGTCCAGAAGACGTCAAACAAATTTTGGGCGCTGGCGAAAACTTAGTTGCCCTTTAATTCTTTTTCAAATTTTTCTTTTTTATCGATCCGGGCAATTTCTGCTTGCTCATTGCTAGATTCACGATAAGCATTAAGCTCGCGAAACCTCTTTTGCAACTCTTGATGAAGCGCTTTATTATCGCCAGCAATTAAAGAAGCTTTGCGGTATTCGGCCACCGCCAAATCTTTCTTCCCCATCGCTTCAAATGCTTTAGCTAAAACAAAGTAAAGATTTGGGTCACCCCCTTCAATACTGATTGCGCTCTCATATTCCTGCAGTGCCAGGTCATTTTTCCCGATCATCTTGTAAGTATCACCTAAGAAGATATGTAAATACGGATCACGCGGTGAACGGCTAATCCCGTCTTTGTAAGCCTGAATCGCTTCAAAAATCTGCCCCCGGAAACGCAAACTATGCGCTTTTAGTGCTGAATTTAAAACTTCTATTTTGGCTTTGGTTTTTAATTCACCAAACCATTTCTGAAAGACTTTATCCTGTTTATCCTGCAGTGCGGCTTGATCAATATTAGGCCCTTTAAATTTTCTCAATCTTGAATCAGCGACCCTTATAATATGATAACCAAAACTGGTTTTGACAATCCCGCTGGTCTCTCCAACCTTTAAACTAAAAGCCGCTTTTTCAAATGGTTCAACCATCATCCCGGTGGAAAAATATCCCAGCTCTCCACCCTTATCGGCAGATCCTGGATCAAGTGAATACTTCTTGGCTAAAACAGCAAAATTGCCGCCATTATTTAACTGCGTAAGAATTTCTTTGGCGATTGCTTCATTAGAGACCAGAATATGACTAACTCTAATTTCCCGCAAGTCATTTGGCGTGACTGTCACCTCTTGCCTTACTTTACTCACCATTTTCTGGACCAAAATCTCATCTTTAATCATTTCTTTTAACTGACCTAAACTTAAGCCCATTCTTTTCAACGCCTGATCTAAATCACGACGTGAAGGTATTTGCTGCTGTTGCATAATCCCATTGATCGCTGCTTCAACCTCATCGTTGCTGACACGCACTCGACGTTTGGCTTCTTGTAGAATAATCGTAAAATCAATCGTTTGTGCCAAGGCCATATTCTGAACAAAAGCAATATCCTGAGGGCCAACCTTTTCTCCAATCTGCCGAGCCAAGCGGTTTAACATCTCTCCATAACGGGCTGGACTAACCATTTGGCCATTAACCTTAGCCAGATCTTTAATTGCCCCACTGGAAGAAGGGGCAATTTTATTATAAAAACTTAATCCATAGAACATCGAAACAACAAACACGACCGCAATAATAATCATGATCACTTTCATTTTTTTACGTAAAAAAGTTAACATTTTTTCTAGACCTCCGTTTTCAACACTTTCGACACAGAAATGTGAGCCCCAAGCATTCCTAAAGCTGTTCCACCTAAAACCATTACAATATAAACTAAAGTCAAAATTCGTTGATCCCCAATCAAAGGAACAAATGGTAACGCCTGAACAAGACGAAAACTAATCGCGTCATAGGACAATTTAAGAACGAGAAAAGCAATCAAACCACCTAAAACACCAAGCATTACTCCTTCAATTAAAAAAGGCCATTTAACAAAAGTGTCAGTCGCGCCTACCAGTTTCATTATATAAATATCGGTCTCGCGTGCAATCACCGTCAAGCGAATAGTATTAACAACAATTAATAAGGTCGCAAAAGAGATTAAAATTACCAGTGCGGCACCACCAATTCTGATCGCGTCCATTAAAGTTCGCATTTGGTCAACATATTTGCCACTGTAACGAACTTCATCAATTGCTTCAATATTGGCAATCTGTTTGGCGACAGAAGATAAAGTATCGGGCGTTCGCACTTTGATATTAAAAGTTTCCGGCAAAGGATTATTGACCACCACATCATCTAATTCAAGTTTTTCCCCAAATTCGGATTTAAACTTGCGCCAAGCTTCGGTTTTAGAAATATATTCAACTCTTTCTACCCCAGGGATCTTGGTTAAGGCCAATTGTAATTGGCCAGCTTGTTCCAGGGAAATATCTTTTTCGACAAAAGCAGCAATATCCATTTTTGATGAGACAGTCCCAACCACATTACCTAAATTTAAGACTAATAAAACAAAGAGACCAAAAATAACCAAGGAAACACTAATGGTCCCAACTGCGACTAAACTCATTAAAGCACCGCGGTAGAAAGAACGAAAGGCCTCAACCAAAAAAAATTCTAAATTGCTAAACATTATTGGCTATAGCCTCCCAGCTGCTGGTCACGTACTACTCGCCCATTTTCCAGGGCAATAACCCGTCGTTTCATATCATCAACAATACTTTTATTATGGGTCGCTACTACAACCGTAGTATTTCTTTTATTAATTTTATCTAATAATTGGATAATATCCCAGGAAGTTGTCGGATCCAGGTTGCCAGTCGGTTCATCGGCCAGTAATATTGGCGGATTGTTAACAATCGCTCTGGCAATACAGGCCCGTTGTTTTTCGCCGCCGGATAATTCGTCAGGAAAAGCGTTGGCTCGGCCTAACATGCCAACCAATTCCAGCGCTTGCATAACTTTACGTCGGATTGTTGAACGCGGAGCACCGGTGACCCTTAAAGCAAAAGCAACATTTTCAAAAACGGTCCGCCTTGGTAATAATTTATAGTCCTGAAATATCACCCCGATATTGCGGCGCAGATAAGGGATCTGTTTAACATCAAGGTCGGCAACATTAACCTTATCAACAATTACTTTACCAGCACTAGGTGTTTCATCACGATAAAGAAGTTTCATCAGTGTTGTTTTACCAGCTCCAGAAGGGCCAACTAAAAAAACAAACTCTTCTTTACCAATATTTATATTAATATTAAAAAGGACATCAATCCCATTAGGATAACTTTTGGCAACGTTGATCAACTCAATCATTCTTCACATTCTAGCAGAAAAGCCGCGGCTTGTCGAACTTAAACGTACAGTGGGAATTGACGACAAATCTCGCCAACTTTCCCTTTGATTGTTTTTTTGACCCTTTCATCTTCAGGCTTACTCAAAGCCTGACCAATCAAATCGGCAATCAACGTCATTTGCGCTTCTTTTAACCCTCGGGTAGTCAACGCCGGCACGCCGATGCGGATACCGGAAGTGACAAACGGTTTCTCAGGATCAAACGGGATAGTATTTTTATTAACAGTAATGCCAACCTCATCCATTACTTTTTCAGCCACTTTTCCGGTGATCTTCTTTGGCCGGAGGTCAACCAAGACTAAATGATTGTCAGTGCCGCCAGAAACTAGTCGGAAGCCATTCTTTAACAGTCCTTGTGCCAAGGCTTGAGCATTTTTGATAATCTGTTCAGCATATTTTTTGAAATTTGGTGAAAGTGCCTCTTTAAAGCAGATCGCTTTTGCTGCAATAATATGTTCCAGCGGCCCACCCTGTGTCCCTGGGAAAATCGCTTTATCAATCTGTTTGGCATAAGCTTCTTTACATAGTATCAGACCAGAACGCGGTCCTCGTAAAGTTTTATGAGTGGTTGAGGTCACAACTTCAGAAACCGGCACTGGCGACGGATGAAAACCAGTCGCGACCAAGCCGGCAATATGAGCAATATCAACCATTAACACGGCACCGACCTCATCGCAAATTTCTCTGAATTTATTAAAATCAATGATGCGGGGATAAGCAGTCGCTCCGGTTACGATCATTTTTGGTTTATGCTCTTTAGCAGCAGCACGCAAAGCATCATAATCAATTGTTTCATTATCTTTTCGCACACCGTAAGAGACAAACTTAAATAAAATACCGGAGGCGTTGACCGGACTACCGTGAGTCAAATGGCCGCCGTGAGAAAGGTCCAACCCCATCACGACATCACCAGTGGTTAAGAATGCCAGATAAGCGCCAATATTGGCTTGCGAACCTGAATGCGGCTGAACGTTAGCATGATCAGCACCAAATAATTGTTTTGCGCGGGCAATGGCTAGCGATTCAGAGACATCAACACAGTGACAGCCGCCATAGTAGCGTTTTTGCGGATAACCTTCGGCATATTTATTAGTTAAAACAGTCCCACACGCTTCCATTACCGCGCGCGAAGTGAAATTTTCCGACGCGATCATCTCCAGGTTATTCTGTTGTCGCTCTAACTCTGTATCAATTGCCTTAGCAATTTCCTGGTCCTCTTTCCTAATGTGGTCAATATTAAAATGCATTGTTAAACCCCTTTCTTTGCCTATTATATTATAGCACACTCAAAAAAAAGCCCCCGGCAGAGACCGGGGGCGATAAAGTTACGAAAACCGGAAAAACTAGTTGGCCGCGCCAGGCTTAACGCCAATAAGCGGCGTTAGCTTGGTATCACCAACCGACGTCACCCCACAAGCACTCACTGCTAAAGTAATCAACAGATCACTGTCTAACACTCCATCCTTATCAGTATCAACCAAAATATGGATATACCAAGTCCCAGCAATAAAAGTATAACTAAACCGGAGCGTGTAGCCAGCAGTGACTGTCGTTGAAATACCTAACGTATTCAAATCTATATTCCCTGAATTCGGCAATTCAATCCAGCGACCACCAGTACCGATACTAGACTTTACAATTCCGTAAGACTCCTGAGATATTCCGTAATACCAGCCATACCCATCGGCCAGGAGACGAACATCACTCTCGGTAGTTGGAATAGCCGAAAATGTCTTAGGTGTAGTAGAATATTGATCTATTTTGGGGCTAACAGCATACACAGTGGCTCGACCAGACAAAGCGGCTTGAACCGAAGCAATAGTGTAATCAGTGTAAGAAGTTCCATCACCTAACTGATGACAAGGATTATCCGTAATTACTACCAAAACACGCTGTGCTCCCGTCCGCCAACTAAAGGTGTTAAAAGCTAACATCATCGCCGTTAAAGGATTTTCTGGACTATCACCGCCATCAACTCCAACCAAAGCATCTAACCAAGTTGCAACTCCTTCAGCACTTGCTGGCAGGTTAAGACTTGATGACTCGGAAGATGTATCACCAAATGAAACAATCCCGAATTTAGCATCTACCCCCGCAGCTTCCAAAGTTGAGGTAAAAGCCACAATGCTATCCTTAACCGCTTTAATTCTACCAGACATGCTACCAGTATTATCTAGGATAAAAACCATGTCCATTGGACGATTATCAACGGCCGGAATAGTAATATCGACATTTGTCCAGTCAGTGATGGCACCCAAATTAGTCCCAACAAATATTTGGAAATTACTTTTACCAAGAGACGCGGCATCACCAGTCCCAACCAAGATCGCATTTAAATTTACATCGACTATTCCTGTTGTGCTATTGTACGACGCAGCCCCGCTAACTGTTACTTCTGGAGAAACAATCCTTCCGGGATCTTTCGGCGTGCTAACAGTTGTCGTCGAACAGCCGCCAACAATAAACAATCCGAGAACCGCAATTAAACAGAGAAACAGAAAACTACAATTCTTCATCTCTTTTCTCCTTTTTAACTCAATTAAAATTTATAAGTTACGCCGGCATTTAAACCCAACACAGTATTATAACCAACCCGGACCATGAACTTCTTGATATTTGTTCCCACAAATAAGCCGAAACCGGTATTATTGCCAGCATTGATGTTGCCTGAAACTCCTGGAACCCCTTTAATTGTTTTGGAAAAATTATCCAAACCTAATTCCAAACCGGCAAAATTGTTGCCAAAATGCATTCTCCCATTAACGTCAACATCAACAAAAGAAAAACCGCTCCCAATACCATAACCAGCATTTAAAGCAACGTCAAAATTATCCTTAACTGGCAACTGGTAACCAACCTTGATAAGCCCGGCACCCGCCGCATAACCACCATCAACTAGCCAACCCCGACTACTTTGAGCGACAGGAACAACCGTTACCGATTTACTTTGCAAGGTGGCAATTTCGTCACTTAACGCTTTTGCTTTAGACAGCAATTTATCTCTTTCTACCGTTAATGAAGCAGCTTTTTTCTTATAACCATCCTTTTTAGCTTGCACAATTTTCTGATTCAAGGCGGCGATATCACTGTTTAATTTCGCCATCGCCTTTTGGTCTTTTTCCAGCTGAGTCAAAGCTTGCACGGCAGCCGCGGCCAAAAACACCAGCCCAACTAATAAAACTGCAATTTTTTTCATCTGACACCTCCAGTATCGTTAGTATTATATAGTAAAGTAATTCCTTGTCAATAAAAACTTTTTTGTGTATAATGCTATTTTAATCCCCCATGAGTGAAAGTGACAACTTCGATTTATTAACTGACCAAGAGCCTGGTGAATGCCAGGCCTGTGGTGGTCCGTTGATGCAGGAAAAAGTCAACCTTGAAGATTACCAGGGCGGCAAGCTCTACATGATGGAAAAAGTCCTCGCTTACGTCTGCCAAAACTGCGGCGAAATCTGGGTCCCGGAACCGATCATGATTGAATTTGAAAAGATGATCGAAACCGCTAAGAAACATAAACATATTCCAATTCACAAAGTTAAAGTCCACAAAACAAAAAAGGGGGCTAAAAAGTAATGGATATCGATTTAGGCCGGGCCAAAAAAACCAGACGTGTGTACGGATTCGATGAAATCTCATTATGTCCTTCAATTATCACGATTAATCCAGAAGATACCGATATTTCGGTCTCAATCGGCAGCAAGAAACTGGAAGTTCCAATTATCGCATCGGCGATGGATGGAGTCGTTAGCCCGAAAACCGCCGTGCTAATGAGTAAATTAGGTGGATTAGGCGTTTTGAACCTGCAAGGAGTCTGGACCAGATACGAAGATGCTGAAAAACAGTTGGAAAAGATCGCTTCCGTTTCCAAAGAAGAATATGTCCCGCTGATGCAAAAGATGTACTTGGAGCCGATCAAAAAGGAACTGGTCATCAAGCGGATCAAAGAGATTAAGGCGGCCGGTGGAATTTGCGCGGTTTCGTCAATTCCCCAGGATGCCCTGGAGCTTGGACCGATCGCCCGTGACGCAGGGGTTGATATGTTTGTCGTCCAGTCAACGGTTCTCTCTACCAAGCATAAATCAAAAAGTTCTCCCCCACTCGACCTAAAAAAGTTTTGCGCCGAAATGAAGGTTCCAGTTCTGGTTGGCAATTGCGTATCTTACGAGGTGGCACTAACTCTTATGGGAACTGGTGTCGCTGGTGTATTAGTTGGGATCGGTCCGGGGGCCGCTTGTACTTCACGCGGAGTTCTTGGAGTTGGCGTTCCAATGGCAACCTCGATTGCTGATTGTGCCGCAGCCCGAGATTCATATTATAAAGAAAACAATGTCTATGTTCCGATCATTGCTGATGGCGGTATGGCTGTGGGCGGCGATATTTGTAAAGCGATTGCCTGTGGCGCTGATGCCGTCATGATCGGCTCACCAATTGCTAAAGCGACCGAAGCCCCCGGCGGCGGTTTCCATTGGGGAATGGCCACGCCGTCCCCAACTCTACCCCGCGGCTCAAGAATTAAAGTCGGCACAATCGGTTCACTTAAAGAAATCTTGCACGGTCCGGCTAAATTTGATGATGGCTCAATGAACTTCTCCGGCGCTTTAAGGACTTCAATGGGAACCCTTGGTGCCGCCAACATCAAAGAGATGCAGCAGGTAGAAGTAGTAATTGCCCCATCAATTTTGACCGAAGGAAAAGTTTATCAGAAGGCGCAGCAACTGGGAATGTATAAGTAATGGCCAAGCATGATCTAATCGTCGTCCTCGACTTTGGTGCCCAGTACTCCATGCTCATTGCCCGCCGTGTCAGGGAATGTAACGTCTATTGCGAAGTTTATCCGCACGATATCCCAGTTGAAGAGCTGATTAAGAAAAACGTCAAAGGGGTGATCGTCTCCGGCGGCCCCGCCTCTGTTTATGAAAAAGATGCCCCCAAAGCTGACCCAAAACTTTGGACATCAGGTATTCCAATACTGGGAATTTGTTACGGAATGCAGTTGATAGCGAAAGAACTTGGCGGCGAAGTTAAACCAGGGAACAAACGGGAATACGGGAAAGCTGACTTATTAATCGACGACCAATCAAACCTTTTTGCCGGGTTAGAAGATCAACTGCAATGCTGGATGAGCCATGGCGATACTGTCATGGGGCTCCCTAAAGGTTTCAAACAACTGGCCCATACCGATAACACTAATTTTGCCGCTGCTGGTGATCCGGTCAAAAAGATTTATGGCGTCCAATTTCACCCCGAAGTCGTCCACACGCCCCAAGGAATTGAGATTATCAAAAATTTTACTTACATTATATGCTGCTGTCAACCAACCTGGACAACCGCCAATTTTATTGAAGAACAGGTTAAAGAGATCCGGGAAAAAGTCGGTAACGAAAAAGTTTTATTGGCTCTTTCCGGCGGCGTTGATTCAACCACTGTTGCCGCCTTAATCCACAAAGCCATTGGTGATCAGCTGGTCTGTATGTTTATTGACCAGGGATTTATGCGTAAAAATGAAGCAAAAAAGATTGATGATTTATTTACCAAAAGATTTAAGGTTAATTTTTTAAATATTAATGCCGCGCAACGTTTTTTCACTGCCTTAAAAGGCGTAACTGATCCGGAGCAGAAAAGAAAAATTATCGGCGAAAACTTTATTCGGACTTTTGAAGAAGAAGCGAAAAAACTGGGACATATCCCCTATCTGGCACAAGGAACACTTTACCCTGACGTGATCGAGAGTGCCGTCCCGGGAACGACTACTGGTAAAGTCGCTAAAAAAATTAAAACCCACCATAACGTTGGAGGCTTACCGGAAAAGATGGGCTTTAAACTGATTGAGCCGCTGCGCCTGCTCTTTAAAGATGAGGTCAGAGTATTAGGCAAGGATTTGGGTATTCCCGAAGATATTGTAACCAGACAACCTTTTCCTGGCCCAGGTTTAGCAATCAGAATTATTGGTGAAGTAACCGAAGAGCGGGTAAAAATCCTTCAGGATGTTGATGATATCGTTGTCTCCGAAATTAAAACCGCTGGATTTTACAAAAAAGTCTGGCAGTCATTTGCTGTGCTACTGCCAATCAGAACCGTTGGCGTAATGGGTGATAAACGAACTTACCTAAACACGATTGCGATTCGCGCGGTGACCTCACTGGATGCAATGACCGCTGATTGGGCAAGACTGCCATATGAATTATTAGAAAAGATTTCTAACCGGATTGTAAATGAAACACCCGAAGTAAATCGAGTCGTTTACGATATCTCTTCCAAACCGCCCTCAACCATTGAGTGGGAATGATTTTTTGCGGCTTTTTTCGATCGCTTTTTTGACAACTTCATCTTTAGGAAATAAACGGTAAAGAGTGTTTAGATCTTTCATCTTCTCGGCTTCATTTTTGCTCGAATATTGACTACCAGAAGACAAAACTGGCGGCGGCAAAGATGCGGGTTTAGACTTTTTACCCCCCCAACTGTTGTTCTTATTATAATTAAATCCGCTGGTACTCATGCCTGTTTATCGCAAACTATTTTTTGAAATTTCACTTTAGCTCCCTGGCTTTTTCATGTTCCTGCCAAGTACGGGAAAATTGATGGCTACCGTCTTTTTTAGCGACAAAAAAGAAATAGTTTGTTTTAGCTGGACGCAACGCCGCCTTAAATGAATCAATCCCTGGATTACAGATCGGCCCTGGCGGCAACCCTCTCCGCTTATATGTATTGTAAGGTGAATCAACCGATAACTGATCCAGATAAACTTTTTTACTGGGCCGTTCCAGCGCATATTTAATCGTTGGATCAGCTGCTAGCGGCATTTCCGCTTTTAATCGATTGTAAAATACCGAAGCAATAATTGGCCGCTCTTCTGGCTTCTGCGCTTCCTTTTCAATAATTGAAGCCAGTGTTAATGCTTCATGTAAGGTGAATTTCGTCGCCTTTTTTTCCTGGTTCCAGTAAGGAATCACCACTTCATTAAACCGGGCAATCATTTTTTCAGTCATCACTTCAGCAGAATCAGTCGCAAAAAACCAGTAGGTGTCAGGATAAAGATAACCTTCCAGCGATTCTGATGGAATATATTTAAATATATGCCAATATTTCTGGCGCAAATCAGCCGTGATCCCCTCTCTGACCAGATTTTGAAATTGATCAGCCTGGCTTACCTGATTAGCCCGCAATATTTCCCCCATCTTATAGATTGAAGCCCCCTCCGGAAAAGTAATTTTTACCTGACGACTGCTAGAAGAAATAACTTTGCCACTGCGTAGTTTATAAAGAATACTGCCTAACGGTTCCGACGGAGAAAACTTATACTCACCAGCTTGGATATTTCTGGAAATACCAAGCAACCTGGCCATAATCGTAAAGCTGCTGCCGCGTTGTAAAATCTCTTTTTCTACCAAAATCTGACAGACCGAATTTGCCGTCGCACCGGCGGGGATATTAATCTGATACTTTGTTAAATCCAGCATATTAGCCGGTTGCAGCAAAATTGAGCTAACGTAAGCAATCATTACAATAATAAACAAGCCAATAAATAATAATGATTTTTTAATCATTTTATATGATCGAGATAGCTTTGCAGAAGTACTGCCGCCGCCGACTGATCAATCACTTTTTTTCTTTTGGCGCGTGACAAACCGGTTTCGAGCAAGCTGCGTTCGGCTTCGACCGTCGTCAACCGTTCATCAATCGTCTTAATCGGTAAAGAGCAGACTAATTTTAACTGCTCAATAAAAGTCAAAACTTTTTCGGCCGAACTGCCAATTTCCCCTCTCATCGTCTTGGGCAACCCGATCACAATTTCGGTTGCCTCGGGATACTGGTCGACAACTTTTTTTAACGCTTCAATATCCGGCACCGCCGTTAAACCGGTGGCAATAATGCCTAAAGGGTCAGAGACAGCGACGCCAATCCGTTTCTCGCCGTAATCAAGGGCGATAATTCTACCCACCGACAAATTTTCCAATCTCGGCAAGTGCCTGTTCAATTTTTAGGAGATCGCCACCGCCACCTTCGGCTTTATTTTCTTTGCCGCCACCTCTGGCTCCAGTCGCGGTGTTAAATATCTCCTGAATTTTTCGCGCTGTTACCCCCTGTTTAACCATTTCCTCATTAACATAAATGGTGTAAATCAGTTTGGGGTTCCCGGCAGTTAAAACAACAATCCCCGCTTTTCCCCAACTTTTAACGGTGTCCAAAGTGCTCCGCAGTTGTTCCATATTGTAATCATCCAAACGCTTGAGCAAAACTTTGCGGCCGTTTAATTCTTTAATTTCGTTCGCCAGGTCACCAGCACTGCTTGCCGCTTGTTTATTTTTTAAGGCGATAATCTCCCGCTCACTTTTAGCAATCCGCTCTTTTAACCACTCCACCCGGCCGCGAAGATGGTCAATAAATTTATTAACATTAACCGAATCGTTGCCATCAACTGCGGCAATCAATCGGTCAAGCTCAGTCAGCTCGACTTCAAAAATATTGGTTTCGGTAAATTTATCGCCGCCAACCAGCTCTTTTTCGACCTGAAGGAGACGATATTTTCTGATCAACTCATCGCTTTCATCACGCAAAGATTTTCCCTGGTAAATGACGTGAACCTTGGCCGCCTGGCCAGCATACGCTTCTATCCTTCTAATCCCGGCACCTAAAGCGCCTTCGGAGACAATTTTAAAGAAGAGAAGCTCGGCTGTTGAATGGACATGAGTACCACCGCACAACTCCATGCTGTACCCGGCAATTTTAATGACCCGAACCTGGTCGCCATATTTCTCGCCAAAAAGAGCGGTCGCTCCCATTTTGACCGCTTCCTGATAACTCTTTTGCAAGACTTCAACTTTCAACTTCTCTTTAATCTTCTGGTTGACCCTGGCTTCAACTTCCACCAATTCATCATGGGTTAGCCCGGCAAAATGGTTAAAATCAAATCGGAGCTTATCAGGCCCAACATAAGAGCCGGCCTGACGGATATGGTCGCCTAATATTTCACGCAGTGCCTTGTGCAAAAGATGGGTCGAAGTGTGATGAATCCTCGTCGCCTGGCGCTTGGAACCATCAATCGTCGCTTTGACTTTGGCTTTTTCTTTTAAATCTTTCAAATCATCAACTTCATGGACAATCACACCGGTTGGCGTGATCAAAGTATCAATTACCCGGAGATTATTTAGTACGCCGGTATCGCCCACCTGGCCGCCGCTTTCACCATAAAAAGGAGTTTTTTCCAGGACGACAAATTTCTGGTCGGGGAAAAGAGCGACCACTTTGCTCTCTTCGCTCTCTTGATCGTATCCGGTAAATTTAGTCGCTGCTAACCGGTCAAGATTTAAGACCGCCAACTTCTGTTTTTCCGTGCTGATCCCGGCTTCCCGCGCTCGCTGTTTCTGATCATTCATCTCCTTATCAAAACCAGCTTTATCAATTTTGTACCCCTTTTCCGCCGCAATTTCCTGGGAGAGTTCCAGCGGAAAACCGTAAGTGTCATGCAATTTAAACAACGCTGCGCCAGGGATAGTTTTATCGCCCTGCTGCTTGTCCATTATCTCCTGAAAAAGAATAATCCCCTGTTCAAGGGTTAAAAGAAAATGCTCTTCTTCAATGCGCAAAACAGTAGCAATTATTTTTTCTTTGGTACAAAGAATTGGATAGGTCTCTTTCATCTCAGAAATGACCAGCCCGGCTAAATCTTCCATAAAGGGACGTTCAATACCAATTAATTTACCGTGACGAACTGCCCGGCGAATTAACCGCCGTAAAATATAACCACGGCCGGTATTTTCCGGAACAACGCCATCGCTAATTAAATTAGCCGCGGCTCTGGCGTGATCGGCAATAATCCGCAACGATTGTTCTTTCGTCTTATCTTTAGCTAAATTTTTGACCCAGACAATCAGCGGCAAAAAGAGATCAGTCTCAAAATTGGAATCAACCCCTTGCAGGACCGAAGCGATCCGCTCCAGCCCCATGCCGGTATCAATTCCTTTTTGCTGCAGCGGGATCAATTCCCCTTTTTCATTCCGGTTATATTGGATAAAAACCAGGTTCCAGATTTCTAAAAACCGGTCACAATCACAGCCCGGCGAACAGTGTGGCTGACCACACCCTTTATCTTTCCCTTGATCATAATAAATTTCTGAGCATGGCCCGCACGGTCCGGTCGGTCCAACCGCCCAAAAATTATTATCTTCGCCAAGGCGAAAAATCTTTTCAGTTGGAAGGTGTTGTTCTTTATGCCAGATTTCAAATGCTTCATCATCTTTTTCAAAGACAGCAATTGAGAGCCTCTCTTTTGGCAACTGAAAAACATTTATTAATAAATCCCAAGCAAAAGCAATCGCCTCTTGCTTGAAATAGTCGCCAAAAGAAAAATTACCGAGCATTTCGAAAAAAGTGTGGTGGCGGGCAGTTTTCCCAACCTGTTCAATATCATTGGTTCGCAAGCATTTTTGTACCGTTGTCACTCGCTTATATTTTGGCTTCTGCTGACCAAGAAAGATCGGTTTAAACTGAAGCATCCCTGCTAGTGTTAACAAAACCGTTGGATCAGTCGGGACTAAAGAAGAACCAGGCAAGATCTGGTGCTTCTTAGAAGCAAAATATTCTAAATACTTTTTTCTAATTTCGGCTGATCTCATTTTATAACCTCGTCTAAGATCCCTCTAATTTCACTCTGAATTTCATCAATTTGACAAGCATCAGTATTAATCACTCTAACCCGTATTTGATCAGCCGCCGCGATTTCTAGATACTTTGCTCGGACCCGCTGGTGAAAAGCAATTTTCTCTTGCTCAAAACGATCCGGGCCACCCCGGCCAGCCGCCCGCTTTAGTCCAATTTCCGGGGAGACATCGAGCAAGATCGTCAAATCCGGCCGGATTCCTTGGGAAGAAACGAGGCAAAGATAACGAACTAAATCCTCCGGTAAACCACGCCCACCAATTTGATAAGCCAAAGTTGAATCGACAAACCGATCGGAGATAACAATTTTTCCGTCTCGTAATCCCGGTTTAATAATTTTATCAACATGCTCTGATCGATCAGCCGCAAAAAGATAGACTTCGGTTGTATCGGCTAGGACATTATCCGGCTCAAGCAATAATGCCCTAACCTGTTTGCCCAGCTGGGTGCCGCCGGGTTCTCTGGTCAGGATGACTTTTCGCCCTTTTCCTTCCAGGTAACTTTTAATTTTTTTAGCGTGGGTAGATTTGCCGCACCCTTCCGGCCCTTCAAACGTAATAAACATAATTAGCCTCCTGCCAGTGAGAACCCCAGGGAAAATTCATTACGCAGTGAGCGATAAAGCACCTGCAAGTCATAACAATGCATCCGAAATGTCAAAGAATAGTCTATGTCTTCTGGCTGCCAGGTGTCAAGAAAGTAAGAAAGATTTAACCCCAAACCGGTTTCACCCAGCAACGTTTTTAATCTCCCGGTCAATTTATCGGCCGGCCGATAATGATAAAGCTCATAAAGGAAGGGACTAGTCCCGTTAATAGAAAAATAATGGAGGTAATTTAAACCCAGGAGCGCTTGGGAAGTTAAAGTTTTGTTCCATTCCAAACTGGCATAATTTTTTAACCAGTTAGTATTATTAGAATAATAGTTTTGATCGGTCCCTAAAGAAGGAGTAATTTCTCCGCCAAACCCGATCGGAATCGCCCAGTATAGATTGAACTTACCACTGCCGCGCGCAAGTTTAGTGTTATTTTGTTCAGCCACCTGACCAGCCGCCAGTTCATAATCATAGCTAACATCGTTCCTAAAAATCGGAGACCGCCAGCTGCGTAATCTAAGGTCAGGATAGAAACTAATCCGTTGGTAATTTATTCGCTCGTGATAGGAAACGGTAGTATCAAGCCGATATTGTTTCTGTTTATGCAGTTCGCCAAAACTGAAAGTCCCGGGAAGAATTTTTGGCTCTATCCCAGGACCAAACATCCAACTATGCGTAACACCACCATAAAATTTATTAGTCGGATTATAATCAAGCCTGGTATTTCCTTGGCTATCTTCATTAAGTAAATAATCAGCGGAAACGCCGCCGCCAAACCCTTTCTTGGCCGCGTAAGTTAAACTGTAAGTACCGGAGAGTTCTCGCCGTAAATGCCAGGCTAAACGTTCATTAACAAAGGTTCCATCTTCGTCATTGCGTCCAATTTCCGGGAAAGGGGGTAAATTTTGCTTCGCTTTTTCGGCCGCTTTTAAATCATAAATATAAGTTGGCATCGGGACAACAGGAACCGGTCCCAGCCAAAAAAAGCCCCAGTACGCGACCAACCAGCCATAATCCGGATATAAAAGAATTTCACTCGCCGTCACCCGATAATGCGGGGCAAAAAGATCACAAGTTGAAAAAGTGGCATTTTTTAAATCAAAAGATTCCAAACTCAAAGCAATAGTCTTACCACTTAGTTCCACCCCTTGATATTTAAAAGTTACATCAGTTGCTTGCCCACCTTTAACCTTAATATTATAATCAAGACCCTTGCCCTCAATGCTAATCTCACCGTAGCATAAGGTAAAACCCCGATCAGCCCAAACTCGATTCAAGTTGCTGTTATAAGTTAACTCTCTACCGTGCACGGTGACATCACGGTAAATTATTTCGACCGAACCGCTCGCGGTTACAATCTTGTTATCGCGGTCATACGACAGGTTATTGGCATTAATGATTAAATCTTTATCTTCTGCCAAAACAGGAAAACAAATGAAAAATGAAAAATGAAAAATTAAAAATGAAGGAATGACTATTTTAATTAAATTTCGAATAATTACATTAATTAGGCATTCGTCATTAGTCATTCGTCATTAAAAGGTCAGGCGACCTCTTCATACCTGCTTTCTTTGCTAGCAAATTTGGCAATTTCTTTGCGGAAGACCAGTTCGATATTACCAACTGGGCCATTACGTTGTTTAGCAATAATGATTTCAGCGATATTGCCCCGGTCTGATTGCGGGTTATAATAATCTTCGCGGTGAATAAAGGCGACGACATCAGCCGTCTGCTCAATTTCGCCTGACTCGCGTAAATCTGAAAGTCGAGGGATCCGATCATTTCTTTGCTCCACTGCCCGTGAAAGCTGAGAAAGAGCAACAACGGGCACATCAAGCTCCCGGGCTAGTGTTTTAAGCGATCTAGCAATTTCGGAAATTTCCTGGACCCGGTTTTCAATTTTTGCTCGGCCGCGCATTAACTGCATGTAATCAATTACAATCATCCCCAACCCGCGCTCAATTTTTAGGCGGCGCGCTTTGGCGCGAATTTCAGTCGAAGTCATTGAGGGAGTGTCGTCAATAAATATCGGTGCTTCCGACAGCCGGCCAAGTGCTCTAGTCAATTTTTTCCAACCCGTGTCAGATAAGCTGGCAGTTTTTAATTGCTGAGCGTTAACTTCGGCTTCAGAACAGAGCATTCGTTGAGCTAATTGTTCTTTGCTCATTTCCAGAGAAAATATCGCCACAGGAATTTTATATTTTATCGCTGCGTTCTGAGCAATGTTTAAAGCAAAAGCAGTTTTACCAACTGACGGCCGGGCAGCAATAATTATCAGATCAGCGTTTTGGAAACCAGCGGTCATCTTATCTAAATCCGGGTAACCAGTTGGACAGCCAGTGATTGCTTCTTTTTTGTCATACAAACTGTCAATTTTATCGAGCACATTTTTGATAACAGAATCAATTTTATGAAACCCTTGCGATGCTCGGTTTAGAGCAATATCAAAGATCGATTTTTCGGCCTGATCAAGCACCTGGTCAACATCTTCTGGCTCATTAAAAGCTTCGCCAACTATTTTCGTCCCTGCTTCAATTAAACGCCGCAGGACCGATTTTTCTTCCACAATTTTAGCGTAATGTTCAACATTAGCTGCAGTAGGAACAGAATTTAGAAGATCAGCAACATAAACAGAACCGCCGACCTGTTCCAGTTTACCAGCTTTGCGTAAAGAATCGGTTACTGTTACCAAATCTATCGGCTCACCTCGATCAAACAATTCCAGGATCGCTTCAAAAATATAGCGGTGGGCGTCCCGGTAAAAGCTATCGGCATGAAGCAAACTAACTATGCGGGAAACAGCATTTTTTTCTAGCAGCATTGAGCCAATAACTGATTGTTCAGCTATGAGGTCCTGTGGGGGTATCCGTTCGTCAGCCATAAGGCCTTAATTCTACGACACTTTGGCGCCGCTGACAATATCTCTTTGGACTGTGGATAAGGTTAATTGGCTCCGGTCTTCGTTATGAGCGCAGAGGATCATGCCATAACTCTCAATTCCCCGGATAACTTTCGGCTCTAAATTAGCTAAAATCAAAACTTTTTTCCCTGGCAGCTCTTCGGTTGGATAATACTGCTTGATCCCCGCCACCAAAATCCGCTCCACCCCACCGACATCAATAATTAGCTTGTAAAGTTTGTCAGCGCCAGGTACTTCTTCAGCAAATTTAATCTCCGCGACCCTGATATCTAATTTTTGAAAATCAGCAAAAGTTATGTTTTCCATAATAACTCCTCACATTATTTATTATTTTACCATACATTAAACATTACATGTACTTTTAATAAGAGCCCTAGCTATGTTAGAATTATTGAGAGAGGTAAAAATTATGAAAAACAAAGATATCCGATGGATTCAACGATTGGCTAATTATCAAAAGGCTCTCAAGCAACTTACAAAATTTATTGAGAAAGGTAAATTGAACGAACTGGAAGAACAGGGACTGATCCAATCGTTTGAATACACGCATGAACTAGCCTGGAACACGTTAAAAGATTTCCTGGAAAGCCGCGGCAACAGCAAGATTTATGGCTCAAAGGACACGACCAGAGAAGCGTTCAAATTAAATCTGATTGAAAGCGGTGAAATCTGGATGGATATGATCCAAAGCCGCAATGAAACTTCTCACACTTATAATGATGAGGTATCTCAAAAAATAGCCAAAAATATTGTCCAGCGTTATTATCCGGAGTTTGTTCGATTGGAAACAAAATTAAAAGAGCTGGCAAAAAAAGAAGACAAATGAAGTTTGGACTCAAAGAAGAAACGATCGAAAGGATAAACCAAATTTTCTCCAAATATCCTCAAGTGGAAGAAGTTATTTTATACGGATCACGCGCAAAAGGTGATTTTAAGAACGGTTCTGACATTGACTTAACTTTGAAAGGGAAAAACTTAACTCTTTCTCTGGCAAACAAAATAAGCCTGGAAATCGACGACCTCGCTCTGCCCTATTCTTTTGACATCTCGATTCTGGATCAGATAAGCAGTCCGGACTTAATTGATCATATAAAAAGAAGAGGCGTTGCCTTTTATTCTGTAAGAAAGTAGAAAGGACTTTGAGGATTGGGTTCTAGGTCAAGACTGATGACTAATACATAACCATACTACTAAGCTAACACCCTCCTCAAAAACTTCCCCGTATAACTCTTATTGACTTTCGCCACTTCCTCCGGCGTGCCACAGGCAACGATTTCACCACCCTCCTCCCCACCCTCCGGCCCCAAATCAATAATGTGGTCAGCTGTTTTAATCACGTCGAGATTGTGCTCAATCACAATGACTGAATTGCCGGTGTCGGCCAGGCGATGAAGAACGGCTAACAGCTTTTTTATGTCGTCAAAATGAAGGCCGGTGGTTGGTTCATCAAGGAGATATAAAGTCCGACCGGTTGAACGGGTCGCCAGTTCATTAGCCAGTTTAACTCTTTGCGCTTCACCACCGGATAACGTTGTCGCGGCTTGGCCAAGCTTAATATAACCCAGGCCAACATCTTTTAACGTCGCCAGCCGCCGCTCAATCTGGGGAATATTTTCAAAGAGCACGTGTGCCTCTTCAATCGTCATAGCCAAAACATCAAAAATGTTTTTTCCTTTGTAATGGACTTCCAATGTTTCCCGATTGTACCGCTTCCCTTTACAAACATCACACGGGACATAGACATCCGGTAAAAAGTGCATTTCAATTTTGACTAAACCATCGCCGCGACAGGCTTCACATCTACCACCCTTGACATTGAAAGAAAACCGGCCCGCCTGATAGCCGCGCATCCGCGCTTCCTGCGTCATCGTAAAAAGATCACGCATGTGATTAAAAACCCCGGTATAAGTTGCTGGATTAGAACGCGGGGTCCGGCCAATCGGAGTTTGGTCGATAATCACCACTTTATCGACATGTTCAATCCCGGTTATCTCGTCATATTCACCGGCTTTATCAATTGATTGGTAAAAATGTTTGGCCAGCGCGCGGTACAAAATATCATTGATGAGCGAACTTTTTCCCGAGCCTGAAACTCCCGTCACACAAGTGAAAACACCCAGGGGAAAAGAAACATCAATGTCTTTCAAATTATGAAAGCGTGCGCCTTTGATCACAATCGCATTACCGTTGCCAACTTTTCTTTCGGGCGGAATTTCAATGTTGCATTTGCCGGAAAGATACTTGCCGGTCAGCGATTTTTCTTCTTTCATGACAGCAGTAACCGATCCTTCAGCGACAATTTCGCCGCCGTGCCGCCCCGCCCCCGGACCGATATCGACCAGATAATCAGCCAAACGCATCGTCTCTTCATCATGCTCAACCACAATGATCGTGTTGCCTAAATCTCGTAAACGTTCAAGCGTAGCAATCAAACGCTGGTTATCACGCTGATGCAGGCCAATTGACGGTTCGTCTAAAATATATAAAACGCCAACTAAACCGGAACCGACCTGGGTCGCCAGCCGTGTTCGCTGGGCTTCACCGCCGGAAAGTGAAGAAGAATGGCGGTCCAAAGTTATATAGCCCAAACCAACATCAAGGAGAAATTTAAGGCGTGAATTCAGCTCTTTAATAATTTGTTTAGCGATCTGCTGTTCACGCTCGCCCAGTTTTAAATCGGATAGGAAATCAATCGTGGTCGAAATTGCCATCGCTGAGACATCGGCAATCGATTTATTGGCAATTTTGACCGCTAAACTTTCAGGCCGAAGTCGCTTCCCTTTGCAGACCGAACAAGCAACCGCACTCATAAAGCGATAGAGATGAAAACGGACATTTTCGGATTGGGTTTCAAAATAGCGGCGGCGGAGCGTCCCAATTACTCCCTCAAACTTCCCTTCATGCTCCCAGTAACCGGTCCCCATCACGTGCTGAAATTTAACCGCTTGATCGGTCCCGTAAAGAACCACCTCAAGTTGTTTCTTATTGAACTTTTTAATGGGGGTGTCGAGATCAAAACCAAAGTGTCGGCCTACCGACTCCAGTTTCTGCAAATAATAGGTTTGCGCATCACCCCAGGCAGCAATTGCTCCATCCCTTAAAGTTAGATTATTATCTGGAATAACTAGGTCAGGATCAAACTCCAATTTATCCCCCAGACCTTTACATTCTGGGCAAGCACCATAAGGACTATTAAAAGAGAATATTCGCGGGGTGATCTCGTCTAGACTAATCCCACAGTCGGCACAGGCAAACTTTTCGCTGTAGACTGCTTTCTTTGCTCCCTGAACTTCAACAACGCCGTTGCCATAACGGAGAGCGGTTTCAATCGACTCGTTCAACCGTTTCCGGTTGCTGGCCGAAATTGAAATCCGGTCAATCACAATCGCAATATCATGTTTACTCTTTTTGTCTAGTGTTGGCACATCAGCCAGTTCATAAATCTTGCCGTCAACTCTAACGCGTAAAAACCCATCTTTTTGAATTTCAGCAAAAAGTGCCTTATTCTCTCCTTTTCGGCCACGGATAACCGGCGCAAATATAGTGATCCTTTCCCCTTCCGGCAAAACCATCACTTGGTCAACAATCTGCTGAGCAGTCTGGCGCTCAATTTTTTTACCGCATTTCGGGCAGTGAGGGACTCCGATATTGGCAAAGAGCAGGCGCAGATAATCGTAAATTTCGGTGACGGTACCGACGGTGGAACGCGGATTTCGGGGTGGTGACTTCTGGTCAATTGAGATCGCCGGTGACAATCCTTCAATTGAATCTACATCCGGTTTCTGCATCTGCTCTAGGAACTGGCGGGCGTAGGCGGAAAGCGATTCGACGTAACGACGCTGTCCTTCGGCGTAAATGGTATCAAAAGCTAGAGAAGATTTACCGGAACCAGAAATGCCGGTAAAAACAATTAATTTATTGCGTGGCAACTCAAGATTAATATTCTTGAGATTATGCTCCCGCGCACCTTTGATGATGAGTTTGCCGGCTTCACTCATGGTCTTTTCTCAGTCAACTTATTGCTTTTTGTTTTTTGCAAATAATTTTCTTTTGAAACAACCGACCGGCCCAATTTTTTCTCTAGTTCTCGCCGCGCATTGCCAGCGATCCGCCCGCCCGCTTTCGCATCTTTTTTCAGTTTCTTGAACCCTTTAGAATCTTCATTGCGATGGATTTCGGTCGTTGACCTCTCTCCCAACATCGAAAAAATCAGCTCAAAATCAGAATATCCTTTAGCCTTATAGAGGGCTCTGGTCCTTTTGGTCGCCAGTTCCGGGTCTTCAATCTCCTGAATCCTTTCATAACCGACCTTAGCCAGCCAGCGCTTGAATGGTTCAGCTTTAGGCGATGGAATGGACTGGATGATTCGAAAAACACCTTCAGTATTAGCACAATTAAGTTTTTGCATTCCACCTTCTGTCTGTATTGAAAGGGGGGTGGCAATTTGCCCCCACCCTTCAGCCAACTGTTCATCGCGGCGACGCATATCCTTAATATATCCTTGAGGATCAACTGAATCGGTCAATATTCCAACAACATCAGCAATTACAAACCACCATTCATTGTTATGAATAGTTTTTCTTATCTCTTTTCCGCGAAAAATCGCGATGTGATTTTCTTTATTATCACTCATTGTTACATCTCTTCTCCATCATATAAATTAATATCTAATCCCAATCAGCAAATACAACTTGTTCAGAAGAGGGGTAAGAAAAGAATTCCTTCGAATTGCCAGTTTTCAGATTATAAACATAAAGTTTTTCGGTTTTATTCTTTTCGGACAATCTGCTATAAATAAAGTTACTCCTATCAGGAACCCAAAAAAGGAAATTCCCGTTAACAATTTTTCTTTGATTTTTCCCGTCTATATCAATTATCCATATTTGAGAATTTATATTATAAATAAGTTTATCTCCTTTAGGGAACAAACCAATCCACGTGCTATCCTTAATAAATACTCTCTTTTCCCCATTTTTCAAATCAATTATATTTACCCCAGTCAACTTCCAATTTGGAATTTCTCGAAATAAAGAATCAAAAGCAATATTCCTTTCCGCACAAACAACAATATATCCACCATCAAATTTGGCCTTCGTTGCTCTAACTGTTCCCGTCTCAGCATCAACAAAATATAATTTCCTGCCTTCAACCGCATAAAAACCTTTTGAATCACTCGCCCAAGTATCATCTGACCAACCTACTGGGGTTAGCAGCTTTGGCCCTGCAACAATCAATTCTTTTTTGCTCTTCATATCTCTAATTTTTAGAACCGTCCTCACTCGAACACAATCACTATACTTCTCAGATGTTGGAGCAAAATCAATAAAAGCAATCTTATTTTTATCTGGTGAAAAGACAAAATCGGATGTGCGAGGTAACCATTTGTTAGAAACCTTTTTCCCTGATAGATCTATAAGAAAGGGTAAATTTTGAGTTGAACCAGGTTGCACTAAAATATAATCTTCACTAAATCGTCTTATTTTGGGCAAAACCATTTTCGCTGGCCATTTTAGTTTATAGATATCGTTTACTTTACCTCCAAAATTAACGCTGCGTATTATAAAATATCCATCAGAATACGTGCTACATATTAAATTATATGCTTTTGGCTTATTTTCTACTCCCTGACCAAAAACAGTTGCAACTAACAAAAACATTACAAAATAGACAGCTAAAAATAATTCTTTCTTATCCAAAGAATACATTTAAACAATCTCCTTTTATCATCCAACACTCCGGGCTCTAAATCAGCTTATTAAAAAAACAGCTCCGGTTGCCGGTGTGGCAGGCGACGTCGCCAATTTGCTCGATTTTAGCTAAAATAGCGTCAGCATCACAGTCATAATATAATTCTTTAACTTTTTGGATGTGGCCGGAGGTATCACCCTTGTGCCACAAAACTTTTCTGGAGCGTGACCAGTATACCATCTCTTTTTTCTCTAGCGTCAGTTTAAGCGATTCCGCATTCATATATGCCAGCATCAGAACAATGCCATCTTTGTAATCCTGGGCAATAACCGGGACCAGACCTTCAGCATTAAACTTAATTTTACTTAGATCCATTTTCTCCTCCTTAATTCACCAGCATCTTTTCTTTTTTAACGGATTTAAACTCGACATTAACCGCCCCACCCCCCAACAACCCCTCCAACTGATTGACTAATTCCGGGCTGATCCCAACGTGAAAATTCTTTCCTAAAGCAATCGCTTGACCTTCGATTCGGATATAAACCGGATCTTCACCTTTATTAACCTGCAACAACTCTTTTAAAGTGGCTAAAAGGGTTGGGTCTTTGGCTTCAACCAATTCGATATGGAGTGAGCGAACCTTTTCCATTTCCGCTAGCGGCTCAATCGTTTCGGCCACCACATTAAATTCTTCTGTCCGCATATCACGATTGATCTTCCCTTTAATGACCACAACCTGATCGTTATTTAAAATTTCCGCGGCAGCTTTATAAGTTCTGGGGAAGATTACCAAACCGATGTTGCCGGAAAGATCTTCGATGTTACAGACCATCATCATATCACCTTTTTTCGTACTTAGCCGCCGGCAATCTGACAACAGCCCGCCGATTTGGACCTGCTCTCCCTCATGCATTTCCGCAATTTCACTGATCTTCTGGTTGGTCTGGCCTTCAAGAGAATCAAGCTGGTGTTCCAGCGGATGAGACGAGATGTAAAGTCCCAGCATTTCTTTTTCCATTTTCAACAACTGTTCCGGTGGAAACTCATCAATTTGGTCCTCTCCTGTGTTCTGCTTTCTGCTTTCTGTGCTCTGAAATAGCATTCCCTGCCCACTGGCCAATTCTTTCTGTTCCGCCACGACTCGGCTTAGCACTTTATCCATTGCGCCTAATAAATAAGCCCGGCCCGCGCCAAAAGAATCAAAGGCACCGGCTTTGATCAAGCTCTCCAGCACTTTTTTATTAACCGTTCTGAGCTCCACCCGCCGACAAAAATCAGCTAACGAAGCAAACGGCCCTTCACTCTGCGCTTTAATAATTGAATCAATCGCCGCCTCTCCAACATTGCGAATCGCCGATAGCCCGAAACGGATACCAGCCGGTTCGACAGAAAAACTTCGTTCACTCTTGTTTATATCAGGACCTAAGACTTTTAACCCGATCCGTCGACATTCAATAATATAGGCCGTTACTTTATCGGTGTTGCCAACAACGGAAGTTAAAAGTGCGGCCATAAATTCAATCGGATAATGGGCTTTTAGATAAGCTGTTTGATAGGAAATCACGCCATAAGCCGTCGAGTGTGATTTATTAAATCCATAACCGGCAAATTTTTCGACCAGGTTAAACAGTTCCGCTGCCTTATGAGCAGACACACCACGCTTAACCGCTCCGTCGACAAAGAAATCTTTCTGCTGCTGCATCTCTTTGGCTTTTTTCTTCCCCATCGCCCGCCGCATCAAATCCGCTTGCCCCATACTAAAACCAGCGACTTTGCTGGCAATTTCCATTACTTGTTCCTGGTATAAAATTGTACCGTGAGTTTCTTTCAATATTGGCTGCAGCTCCGGCAACATATATTTGACCGGTACCTGACGATGTTTCCTTTTAACATAATCTTCTACCATCCCACTCTCTAATGGACCAGGACGATAAAGTGCCAGTAAGGCAATAATTTCTTCAAAAGTATCCGGCCGCAAATCTTTAATCAACGCTTTCATCCCCCGACTCTCAAGCTGAAAAACTCCCATTGTTTCCCCACTGCAAAGCAGGCTAAAAGTTTTAGCATCACCAAGTGGTAAATTATTTAGATCGATTTCTTCTCCGCACGTCTTCTTGATCAATGTAATAGCATGAGCAATCATCGTTAAATTGCGCAGGCCCAGGAAATCCATTTTGAGCAGGCCGATCTTTTCCAGATCGGTCATCGGATATTGGGTGACAATAACATTCTCGTCTAATTTCTGTAAAGGGACATACTCGTTAAGCGGCGCCTCCGAAATCACTACTCCGGCAGCATGAACTGAGGCATGTCTGGCTAACCCCTCCAGTTTTTGAGCAGTATCAATTAAGTTTTTAATCTGTGACTCTCCATCATAAAGCGCTTTTAACTCTTTAACCATTTCCAACGCTTTGGCTAGTGTTATCTCAGGGCCAAAGGGAACCAGTTTTGCTACTTTATCAACAACTGGTAGCGGTACGCGCTGGACCCGACCAACATCACGGATCGCGCCTCGCGCCGCCATCGTCCCAAAAGTCACAATTTGCGCAACGTGGTCCTGGCCATATTTCTTTGCCACATACTCAATCACTTCACCGCGGCGTTCAAAACAAAAGTCTATATCAATATCAGGCATTGAGATCCGCTCAATATTCAAGAATCGCTCAAAGATCAAACCATATTTCAGGGGATCAACATTGGTAATTCCTAACGCATAAGCCACAATGCTGCCAGCCGCCGAACCACGACCTGGACCGACTTGAATCCCTTGGTTTCTGGCGTAACTGATAAAATCCTGGACAATTAAAAAGTACGCCGCGTAAGTCATCTTTTCGATTGTGTAGAGCTCATATTTAACCCGATCGATAATCTCCGGCGGCAACAGACTGCCATATTTCTTCTTAATCCCCTCCCAAACTAATTTTTCCAGATAACTTTCGGGCGTTTCATCAGCCGGGACAGGAAAATTGGGAAGATGAAGTTTGTCGGTCTCAATGATCAGGTCGCATTTTTCCGCGATTTCCAAACTACATTTTATCGCTGCCGGATAGTCAGCAAAAAGCGCGACCATTTCCGCAGTTGATTTAAGATAAAATTCCGGTGTATCCAACTTTAATCGTTTGGTGTCGTCCAAAAAGGCCCCCGTCTGCACACAAAGCAAGACATCCTGGGCATAAGCATCGTCTTTATTAGCGTAATGGACATCATTGGTCGCTACTAATTTGATCTCTAACTCTTTACTTAAACGAACCAATGCCGATCCTAAATTTTTGTACTCGACTAAACCCAATTCTTGACTTTCCAAATAATAATCATCACCCAGTAATTCTTTATACCAAAGCGCCGTCTGTTTAGCTTTTTCGTATTCTCCAGCCATTAAAAGAGAGGGGACTTCTCCTTTTGGACAGCCGGACAGGACAATCAATCCTGCGTGATATTTACTTAAGGTTTCTCGGTCAATCCTCGGGCGAGAATAAAAACCCTCTAGTGAAGCTAAGGAAACCAGCTTTAACAGGTTATGATAACCAATCAGGTTTTTTGCTAGGATTGTTAAATGATAAGGGGAACGGTCCTCTTTAGTCTCTTTATCAAATCGGGTCCGCGGTGCTACATAAACTTCACAACCGATAATCGGCTTTATCCCCGCTGCTTTAGCTGAAGTAAAAAAATCAATCGCCGCGTACATGTTCCCGTGATCAGTAATTGCCAAAGCCGGCATCCCGTCTTCTTTGGCTTTAGCAATTAAGTCAGTGATTCGGCCGGCACCATCAAGCAAACTAAATTCCGAGTGGCAATGCAGATGAACAAACTTATCTCGGTGAGGCATAACATTTTATTCTAACAAAAAAGACCACAAGCCGCAATATCACGCGACCTATGGCCTTTTTTAATTACTAACTACTAATTACAAACTACTTTCCCCTAGCCGCCAATTTTAAACATCTTGGTCCCGCAAGCCGGGCATTCACCCTTAGTTGCTTTGCGACCATTTTTCAGCGTTACCGCTTTAGCTTTTTCCATGGTTTGTTTCTTTTTGCATTTAACGCAATAACCTTTTACGTCCGCCATTTTCCACCTCCTTTAAAAGACTCACCTCTTAACTAGCAGGGATTTTAGCGGCATTACCCGACAGTGTCAAGGTGTTTTTTTAGGGGTGCAAGTATTTGCTAATTTAATCCGATAAATATTATATAATACCTATAATATGGCCGGACAAAATATTACCCCAATTATCCCTAATTTAAGCAACCAGGATGCGGCGGTAGCCGGATCCCAGGCGGTTGTTTTTACCGCCACTGACCGCAAAGTTATTGAAGAGCGCGGCGGAAACGTCGAGCAAACTCGCTCGTTCCTTGATGTTTTCAAAGATAAACCGCTAACACCACAAGTGGAAAACGAAGAAACCAATATTAAACCGGAATTTAGCTTGCAGGAATTTGAAGGGCGGATCAAGGATCACAAAAAAAGCCTCAAACATTCAGTCATCATTAATCCTCAGGATAAAGTTTTGCTTACCAATACCCCACCCGATTCCTATGAGGTTGAGGCGACTCCAGATTTAGCGCCGGAACCAGTTACCCAAAAAGCTGACGAAGCGATCGCGGTAAAAGAGCCCAAACCAATGGCGGTTAACCAATCCCCCAGTGACGTTTTTGATCAGCTAGCAATTGAGCAGAATAAATTAAATGAAGTCAGGGGAAAAGTGAAGCGTTATCATTTGGAACGCCTCTTAACTGATAATGAACAGGAATTCAATCGACTTTCTGCTGCCATCAAGGAAACCTCGCTGGCAACAGCCGCGCCAACAAGTAAAGAGTGGCTAGGCGCCCAGTTGGACCAGATTACCAGCAATACCGCTGAATATAAATTAAAGCTATTATTATCACTCGATAATTTAGAGCAGACTAACCATCAACAAACTATTGCTTGGTTAAAAAGAAATATCGACAAGCTTTCATAAGATTCCCAGTATTTTGTGGACTTGCGGAATAACTCTAACCTCTTTTAACTTCCGTTTGGCTAAAGTTTGAAAAGCCATGATCTGCTCAACTCCCGGTCGATGTCTAATCTGGCCAGTTGGAGTAACGGGCTGCAAGACTAAAGGAATGCTATTATTTACAGTGGTAATTATTTTTAATGCTGTTTCCAGCTCCTTAATCGTTGATTCTTTGCCAAAAACGATTTTGACAAACAATTTCTGCTGATCGGCAATCTCAATAAATTGCTGGTGTTCTTGCCAGTAAGGAGAACTGCCGGTCATACTGGGGAGTTTAATATCACAGGCAATGATCTCAACCAATTCAATGATCGCGCTTAGATGATCAGGCAAAACTCCATTGGTCTCCAAATAAATCGGCAAATCAATACTCTTTTTCAAGACGGGGATAAATGTTTTGAGAAATTCAACCTGCAGGAGCGGCTCACCGCCAGTTAGACTGATCGAATGAGTCGCTTCTTTATACTTATTATATACAGCAACCAATTCTACTAATTTTTCAACTGTAACTGGATAACCGGCTTTCTGTGGCGTATCACAATATTGACAGCTTAGGTTACAGCTTGCAAAACGGATAAAAGTTTGACGCTCCCCAATATAAAGCCCTTCGCCTTGGATCGAATTAAAAACTTCAGAGAGCAGCGCTTGATTCATGCAAAGCAGTTTTGAATAACTGATCCTGATCAGCCACCGCCACCGGCAGCGGTGGCAATGAGGTTAAATCCTGCAAGCCAAAATGGCGGAGAAATTCTTCACTGGTGCCATATAGGATCGGCCGCCCAATTGCTTCGCTGCGACCCAGTTCTTCAATTAACTTTTTTTGCAGCAACGTCTCAACGGGGCCATCAGAATTTACGCCTCTGACCCGTTCAATCTCAGAGCGAGTGACCGGTTGTTTATAAGCAATTATCGCTAGCGTCTCTAGCGCCTGAGGTGTTAAGGTTGTTTGGACCACCGTCCTTAAATGCTCGGCAACATAATTGGCATTAACCGGATTAGTTCCCATTAAATAACCACCAGCAACTTTAACAATGTTGATCCCTTTCCCATCATATTCAATCTTCAGCTCTTCTAAAAGCGAGGCAATCAATTCTTTAGGACATTTTATCTCTGCTTCAAGCTGTTCAGGATCAAGCGGCTGTCGAGCAACAAACAAGAGTGATTCTAAAATATTTTTAAGATTGAAGTTCGGCGCTGTTGTTGTTTCCATAAATCTCTTCATACACCTCTTTCGCAAATAATAGGATTGTTCCAAACCGACGATCCTGAGTCAGCCGTAAAAAATGCTGTTTAGCCAATTCAAGAATGGCTAAAAAGGTCACTACTATTTCCAAGCGGGTTTTACGGACAAATATCTCAATAAACGGGACCCCTTCGCGTCGGTCAGTTAACAGTTTTTTTACTTCTGCAATGCGCACCTCAAGCGAAACTTCTTCGGCTTCGATTGGAATAATTTTTTCTCTTTTTACCGCCTCATCGTAAACTTTTTTAAAGGCAACAACCAAATCCTTGAGTGAAATATCAACCAGTTGGAATTCTTTTTCCTGCGCTTCACCCTCGTGCCGGCCATAAACCCGCTCAAAGATCTCTTTGCGCTGTTTCAAGGTTTGTGCCAGGTTTTTGAACACCTGATATTCCTGCAGATGGGAAACTAATGATTCTTCAAGATTGGAGAGCTCTTCGTCGGCCACCAGCTCTTCTCTCGCCGGCAAAAGCGCTTTAGTTTTAAGTTCCAATAAATAGGCCGCCATAATCAAAAAGTCCGCTGCTAAAACCAGTTCGGGTTGTTCTTTTTGCCAATAAGTAAGATAGGTCGCGGTTATTTTTGCCAGGGCAATCTGGTTAATCCCAATTGCACCATCATCAATTGCCTTGATCAGCAGGTCAAACGGTCCGGTAAATACTTCCAGCTCAATCTGGTAAGCAGTATCAGTGGTCATATTAGCCCCATCGCCTTTTTTGCTTCCTGCAAAGTTGGCTTAGCGATCGCTCGCGCCCGTTCCGCTCCAGCAGTCAATATTTTGCTGACTTTTTCCGGTTCTTTTTCGTAGTCTGTTCGTCGGTTATGTAAGGGAGTTAAATAATTAATGACCGCTTCAGCCAGTTCCTTTTTACACGCGACACAGCCTCGTTGCGCTGCCCGGCATTCACTGGCAACTTTAGCCTCATTTTGTTTAGCAAACACTTTGTAAAACTCGTACGCTGAGCAGACTGCCGGATGACCGGGATTTTCTTTTTTAATGCGCGCTGGGTCGGTTACCATGATCGAAATTTTCTTTTTGATTACATCGGGCGAATCAGAGAGCGCAATAGTGTTGTTGTAAGATTTGCTCATCTTCCGGCCATCAGTGCCAGGCAATGTCGGGAACGCCGTCAGCAATTCTTTTGGCTCTGGTAAAACATTGCCATAAAAACTGTTAAACCGCCGGGCAACTTCGCGAGTTAATTCGATGTGCGGCAACTGGTCCTGACCGACGGGAACAAAATCAGCTTTATAGATTAAAATGTCAGCAGCTTGAAGCAAAGGATAGCCGAGAAAACCGTAAGTCCCTAAATCCTTACCACTCAACTCATCAATTTTACTTTTATAGGTTGGCACCCGCTCCAACCAGGGAACCGGCGTAATCATCGAGAATAAAAGGTGGAGTTCAGAATGTTCCGGCAAATCAGATTGTTTAAAAATGACACATTTTTTGGGATCTAAACCAGCAGAAAGAAGATCAATCGCTAGCTGTTTAATATCTTCCTTGAGCGCGGCGGTGTTATCGTAAGCGGTGGTCAAAGCATGGAGATCCGCAATAAAAAAATAACAATCGTATTGCTCTTGCAGTCTAACCCAATTTTCCACTGCCCCAATCAAATTTCCTAAATGGAGCCGCCCAGTTGGTTGGATGCCAGATAAGACACGCTTTTTTACTTGATTATTGTTCATTGGTTATTGTTAATTGTTTATTGGTTATTACCTTTAGGTCATTATATCATGTCAGGTTTGACGTTCAAATAACGAAGTGTATAGTATACAACCTCACGCCAAACTGGCGCGGCCACTCTCTCTCCCCAAATTGTATCTTGTGGCTCATCAATTATTACTAAAGCAATAATGCGCGGTTTATTCAGTGGCGCAAAACCGACATAAGAAGAGATAAATCGGTTTTTTAAATAACCGCCGCCACCAACTTTTTGCGCTGTTCCCGTTTTCCCCGCTACGCCAAAAGCTTCAATTGAGGAGCGTTTGCCGCTCCCGTAAAGGACAACGTTATGCATCATCTTTTTCAATTCGTCGGCAACATCCTGACTTAAAACTTTTTTCTTCGGCGGAGAAAAAGATTTAATAAACTGGCCGTCGGCACTTTTTATTTCTTTAATTAAAACCGGTTCAACCTGCTCTCCTCCGGTAGCAAAAGGAGAAATTGCGGAAATTAGCTGGAGAGGAGTTACAGCGATACTTTGGCCAAAGGTAATCATCGCAATATCTGGTTTATGCCAGTCGCGCCAATGGCGTAAAATGCCGCGCGATTCGCCCCGCAAACCAATTCTCGTTGATTCACCAAGACCAAGATTAGTCAACTGTTGATAAAATCGCTCTGGCCCCATCTTGATCCCAATCTGTGCCGCCCCTGTATTGATTGACTGTTCCAGCATAAAAGAGAGAGAATATTGTTTTCCGGGCCACAGGATCTTATGAGAATTCTCAATCACTTTACCGCCAATTTCTAATTTATCTTGCGCTTGCAGTTTGGAGTCCGGATTAATCACCCCACTGGCTAGACCGGCGGCAACCGTTATCGTTTTAAACGTTGAACCCGGCTCATAAGGATCGATAAAATAAGGGTGCCAACTGCTGACTGGACTTTGAGCATATTTATTAGGATCAAAATCCGGTTTGCTCGCCAGCGCCAAAATATCGCCATTATTCAAATCCATCACCAGGCAAATCCCCTGACGCGCTTTGGAAGTTTTCATCTGCCGGCTAATTTCCCGCTCCGCAATGTATTGAATATTCTCGTCGATAGTTAAAGTTAAATCCCAGCCATCGTTACCAGGTTCTAATTCCCGGGCCGCGCCATAAAGCTCCCGGCCGGTCGGATCCCCTTCCGTAATTACTCGACCCTCTTTCCCTCTTAAATATTCATCAAATGACAATTCAACCCCTGATAAACCCTGATTATCTGAGCCGACAAAACCGATAATTTGTGAAGCTAAATTGTCATGAGGATAAACCCGTTTCTTCTCTTTCAATAAACTAAATTGCTTAGGGTTAACGGCCACTAGTTTTTGGGCTTCGGCCAAGGATAATTTCCGCGCCAACCAACCTTGCCGTAATTGATAAACCGAATAGGTATCCAGTGAAGTTGCTAAGAGTTTGCCGTTGCAATCAAAAATATCACCTCGCCTAGCTGCTAATTGAATTATTCTAGTTCGCTGGTCACGGGAGCGTTCTTTAATTTCACGCCCATGAAGAACTTGCAGATTCAATAAACGTAAAATAATAATCACAAACAACCCGCTAAAAATCAAAAAGATTATTAATAACCGACGCTGGCTGTCAACCATTAACCAGCTCCATTTTGCCGGGTAAGCATAGCGTAGTTAATAAGACTTCAAAAAGAGGAGCCGCCGGCTCACCGCTTTTTATTTTTAGATCGGTAGCCAAAATTAATTCTAGCCCCCGTTCTAACTCTGGTTTATTGAATTTTACCGACTGAGCAAAACATCTCTTAATATAATACGGACTGCCCCCAAGTGACTGGACAACTTTGCTCTGATTTTTTTCGGTTTTTCCGAGTAGCATTAAGCGCCAACGGTTAATGATCATGCCTAGCATCACCACTGGTTCTTCTTTATCACGCAAGAGCAACTTAAAAGCCGCTAACGCTGCCGGCAAATCACGCTCTCCGACCGCTTCGGCTAAAGCAAAAATACTAATTTGACCAGCCGAAGCCAGGGCCTCAATTGTTTCACAGCTGACCTGTTTTTTCTCTCCAAGGTAAGTCACAATTTTGGCAATTTCGTTAGAAAGCTTCAAAAGATTATTACCGCAGATTTCCTGCAAGCGAAAAGCCGCCTGGCGTTCACAATTTTTCTCTTCATTTTTAAATCGTTGAATAATCCAGGCGGCAACCGCTTCCTGCTCCCAATCGGCAAAAGTTCTGAATTCACAGGTTTCGCCTAGGCGATCAACCGTTTTAAAAAACCGGGACCGCTTATCAACGGCCGAAGGTAAAAAGAGCACGATTAATCCGGCCTCCAAATTCTCCAATGCCGGTTCAATCTGCTGCCACCCCTCGTTCTTAAAATCCGCTCCTTTGATAATCAACAATTTATCACCAAAGAGCAGCGGCGGCGTCTGCAAGGCCGCCAGGATCGTCGTAAAATCCGGTTTATCGGCGTTAATGATTTCGATATTTAATTCCGGATCATTGACTTTTTTCTTAAACTCATTGACCCGTTCCTCAATCAACAGCTCTTCGTCGCCGTAAAAACAATAAATCTGTTTAGCCAAGCAAGCCGCTCCCTTTTTCTGCGCCAATTGTCGTCTCTTGGCCATGTCCTGGATGAACAATTGTCTCATCTGGCAATTGTGCTAATCTGTTTAAAGAATCAACCATTGCCCGTTCCGAACTCCCCGGCAAATCGGTCCGACCACAGGTACCAAGGAAAAGTGTATCGCCGCTAAATAAATGACCTGGGGTATACAAACTGATACTGCCGGAGGAATGTCCCGGGGTATAAATCACTTTTAAAAGTTGAGAACCAAACTTTATCTCGTCGCCATCATTCAACTCTACATCGGGCTTGCCAAACCAGGGGTCGCCAATATGGGCCGCCATTTTTGCCTCGCTTTTTTGGCGCAAGACATTGATCGCACCAACATGATCAAAATGACCGTGGGTAATTATAATTAATTTTAAGGTTAACCCGGCAAGCTTTGGCCACAACAGCTCCGCCTCATCCCCCGGATCAATAATGACCGCTTCCTGGCTCTGCTCGTCAGCTAAAATATAACAATTTGTCCGCAAACTGCCAACTTTAATGGTTTTGATAAGCATAATTTAAATAACTAACAACTTACAACACGCTCGGGGACTCGCTACAACACGGTGCCTGCGGCACCTACAACAAGTTGTTAGTTGTTAGTTGTAGTCCCGACGTACGTCGGGACGTGTTGTTAGTTATTAGTTAATTATATATTATCTCGAGGATTTTGTCAGGCGGGGGGAAATGATGGAAGATAGACGACAGACGCGTTTACGTAGACACGTTGGCACATAGGACGTGGCCAGACATTATCCTTTCACAAATACTCTAACTTGATCAAAAAATAATATATCAGCAATAACTTCTTGGGAAAAACCCAATCCATTTTCATACATCGGCTCCTCTGGCCAGGCCGGCCAAGGTATTAATGAGAGTTCTGGAGGATTTTTCCATAACGTAACAAACCGATCGTATGATAAGCTAAAACAATAAAAGATATCGTTACTGGATATATAAACTCCTCCAGGACTTAATACCCTGGCTATTTCTTTCAAAAGAGCGGTAATCTCCCTAGCGTACATATATTCCGGATCAAGAACATGTTGAGTTATAATCAATTCCCGCGAGGCGTCTGGCAAAGGAATTATGCTGTTATTTTCAGGAACTAGAATATCAAGTCCCATACTTCTGCCATAATTAGCGGCATAAGCATCAATATCCACTCCCTTCAAGTCTCGTAAACCGCAAGCTTCTTTCAAGAAAAACAAATAAGGACCGTAAGTGCATCCTAGCTCTGCTACACGGAGACCAGGAGTTGCTTCGTCCTCTCCTTCCTCAAAAAGCAACCTTCTGGCACAGTCAACAGCAAGATAGTTTGCTGGAGAACAAAGATAAGTTGCTGCGTCGGGGTCAAGAGGATGTCGAGCCCTCCCTCTCAAACAAGTTATTTCCTGATCGGCGCGACTAATCGCTGAAAGATCAAGTTTATCAAAATCAGCAATAACTTTATCTAGTACTGCCCGCACTCTTCTTGCGGAAGCCCCAGTTAACCTGGCGATAGAAGCACTCATAGTAATCTTTTATCTGCCCGTTTTCGCCAAGATTTCAGGTTTTTCAGACAAGATTGGGAAAATAAAAGAAGAAAGCCGACGGCCAGGATTGAACTGGCGACCTGCTGTTTACGAAACAGCTGCTCTACCAACTGAGCTACGTCGGCCTATTAACTCACAACTTACAACACGGCGCCTTCGGCGCCTACAACTAACAACTGATTGTCAGTTGTTAGTTGTTAGTTGTAGGGCCGACGTATGTCGGCCCGTGTTGTTAGTTATTAGTTAATTATATATTATCTCGAGGATTTTGTCAGGCGGGCTTAAAAAAGCCGACGGGCGGAATCGAACCGCCGACCTACTGATTACAAATCAGTTGCTCTACCAGCTGAGCTACATCGGCTCGTAAAGACTACCAACGCTCCATTAGCAACCGGGAATTATCGTTGCAAGCAGTAATCCCTTTGGTATCAACATCAACCAGCCATTCAAACGCTTCGATTGCGCCGGCTCCTTGTTCACAAATATAGCGGACGAGGAATTTTTCCCCTCTTTTCTTTGCTTGCCACCCCTTCTCCATAACCGGGGTGCCTAATGACTTGGTCAAAGCCACTACAGAAGATAGAGCATTAGATATCTTTGTCCCTTTGTTGGTTTTGCTATTACGAACAATCGCTAACGAATCATCAGCTAAAACTGGTGGGACTTCAGCAATTACGGCAACCGGTTTTTTTACCGGTGTCGGGATCGGAGTCGCAGCAACTTTAACAACTGGCTCAGCCTTGATGTTTAATAAAGCTAGCAACTCGGTATTTTGCGGTTCAGCTTTTAAAGCTTCCCGCCAGGCATCTCTCGCCTCCAGTGGCATCCCGAGTTTATCATAGCTCTTACCCAGCTCCAGCCAAGCCAGGGCCGAAGTTGGCCGCAGCTCAACCGTTTTCTGGTAGGCGGCAATCGCCTCATTATATCTCTGCTCGCGCATCTTAGTATGGGCAACAGTGTAATACTCGGCCGCTAAGTCAGAAGCAAAAACTCGGTAATCAAGGTTTCGCTCATCTATGCGCATCGCTTCGGTAATTGAGCGATATGCCGCCTCAAAATCGCCACTTTTCTGGTAACATTTCGCTAACCAAAAATGGCCAGTGGCAAATTGCGGTTCGATTTGAATAGTGTTTCGATAGTATTCAATTGCGGCAGAATAATTTTGACTGCTGTAGGCTTCAAACCCGAGTTGGCAATACTCATCTAAAGGCTCATTAACATTATTGGCTGCCACCCAACCTTCTTCGCCATCAGCAAAAATTACCTTATACCACGGTACTTTAGTTACACCAACCAATTTTTGTCCGGCATAAAGAATACGGCTTGATGTGCCAACTAAGGCTGAACAAGTCGCACTGACTGTTAACGGCCAACTTTGATTATAAATTACTTCTCCTTCTGCAACTCGGTAATCAGCTATTTGATTTGCTTGGTTTTCTTCAATAAAAAATTCAACTGTCCGCTTAATAGTCTCTTGTCCAGACTTAATTTCGTAACGGGCAATATGTAAACCAGCTGGGACAGTATTAGCAATCGTATAAGCGCGGCTCCAGTATAAACCGTCTGCAGAAGTTAATTCAGCTTGATCCTGATTGAAATCAAAACCAGCTGTTACCGCATCGACTTTGGCAGTCGTTCTAACACCTAAAGAAATTACTCGGTCTTGTTTTATGGTTTTAGGATAAATATAAGATTCAAGCCAAACTAAAGAAATCGCTTCGCCTGGTTCTGTTGGCCCAGCTTTTAAACTAAGATCCTCCCTATCAATAATTGATTGATCCAGTGCCCCCGCCATTGAAGCTAGGAGAAACAGGGAAAATACCACAGCAAGCTTTTTCATTTATTTACTCCTTTCGCAGCCGTCTCTGCGGCTAACGTTAAATTAATACGTCAATAACAGATTATCAATTTTAAAATCGACTTTACCCTGTCGCTGCTCAGTTATGGCTACTAATTGCATCTTTAATAACCCACCAGAACCATCCTTTTGATCCGGATTCCATTGATCATCACCGACTCCGGGATTAACGTCACGAAAGGCAGTAAAAGGAATAGAGACTCTTGTCCAACCCTTCCCTTGAATATTAATCTCCGCCACCCACTTATCATCTTTGGTGGGAGCATAATTACTTTTTGGGTCTTGTTCAATAGTGTAATTGCCATTATCATCATCAAATAATTCAACTATCAACTTACCTCGATGATCATGACTCCCATATATATCAAGCTGAAATCGTGAATACTGTGAAGCATCAACTCCTAAATCAGTGCCAATTCCTCCAATATACCAATCGTTGGTCTCGCCGTTAAAACTCAAAGAATAATTACCGCATGACTCGGCAATCAAATCGCGACCTTCAACCGATGGATTCTTTGTCAATTGGACTTTAATCCCCCCAAATCGCCACCACTTAGCACCTTCTGCAAACTCACCGCTCTCAAAATTATCAATCAAATAAAATGAAAACTGTCCCCAAGCAACCGCTGCCAACAGACAAAAACAAACCATTAACCATCCCTTTCTCATCTCACTCCCTACTTTTTTTTCTTGGCTTTCGCTGGAGCCTTTAGTTTTGACTGGGCCTTGCCGACCGCCCTTTTTGGTTTACTCTCTTTAGTTTCTAATGAGCTAACCTTGAGCATTAAGAGTTCATTTTCTGCTTTCAAACGTTCAATTTCTTTGCCAAGCGAAAAACTACTCTTTTTTAACATCTTTTCAGCGCGCGATAACTCTTCTAATTCTGCAATTAATTCACCCACGCGCAGTTTTAATTTAGAGTTCTCTTCTTTAAACCAGGAGTTCGCTTTACTTAATTCAGCGGACTCTTTGCGTAAAGCATCCAACCTCTCCAAATTATCTTCTCGTCTAATAATTATTTTTGGTTCGTCCTGAGCTGCCATCGTTTGACGGCAGCGATGTCGTTGCACCAACTCAACACTTTTCGCCGCTGATAGGGTCACGACTGATAAACCTAAAAGAGAAACCACCAATAAGCCCGGATCAAAAGCATTGCTAGCTTTGTCCGCTTTAGACTCTTTGGCTAAAACATCCGATAAAGTTGGAGCTTGGGCCACACTTATTTGAGCACGAATTAATAAAATTCCCGCTACTAAGACTACAATCGTCAGCCAAACTCTTAAAAATCGGTTTTGCCCCATTTTGTTCCCTCCAGTTTTTAGAAATGGCGCAGGCCGGGATCGAACCGGCGACACGCGGATTTTCAGTCCGCTGCTCTACCTGCTGAGCTACCGCGCCCCACTTTAAATTTTGACCCGGCTGGGATTCGAACCCAGGACCCTCTGCTTAAAAGGCAGATGCTCTACCACCTGAGCTACCGGGTCGTTGAAAATTAATAATACAAGATTTTTAGCACCCACGCAAGCCCTAGTATTATCTCAAATTCCCCGTACTCTGGTGGTCGGTAAAATTAGTTGCGCTGCCGCAACTAAATGGTTAAACTCTGGTTCGGAATATGGCTGCTGTCGACGCAAGTCTTCAGCCCAGCAGTTGGCTGGCACAAATTGCTGCAAAACCCAGCTGCTGGCTCCGGTAATAGATTTGGCAATGGCCGAAATTTCTTTTTCACCAATCCAGGGCGGCACGACAGTCGTCCGAAATTCATAAGCTATGCCACTATTAATAATTAACTTGATACTAGCACTAATTTTTTGCAAATCAATTGTCACTGCCGTTAATTTTTCATAAGTCTTATCTAATGGCGCTTTAATGTCCATCGCCAAATAATCAACTAATTTTTGCTGGCATAAAACCGCCAGGCAGTCGGGATCAGCACCATTAGTGTCTAGCTTGATTAAAAAGCCCAACTCTTTAATCTGTTGTAAAAAATCAAGCAAACCACTCTTCTTATAAAGACAAGGTTCTCCTCCCGTTAAACAGATGCCATCAATAAAATCACGATGAGCTAATAAATACGCCTCAATAGTTTCGACCGATATTGTCGGTAAACTGTCAGGCGATTCAACTAATTGAAAATTATGACAAAATGGGCAGCGAAAATTACACCCACCAACATATAATGTAGTAACAATTTTCCCATCCCAATCAAGCAGCGACGTTTCGTTCCACCCCTTGATTGTTAAAGTCATCCTTTAGACATTCCCTGTGCGGGGGAGTTCCTCAGTGCGAACAATATTTTCGTGGTCAAGAATTAAAACCGCGGCGGCTAAAACAGTAGTCCATAAACCACGCTGACCAATAGCACTTTGGGTAATGTGAGAGGTGCGAACTATTTTATCTGACAATTTCCATTCTGATTGTCGCTCATCCCAACTGGAATCTTCATCAAAAGGAATGCCTAACGTTGTGGCTAGCATTTGGGCGGCAATGTCTTCAGCATACTCACCACATTCTTCATCAGTCGCCCCATTGGCTGAATGCTCACTTAAATAGCCATAAGAATTTGGATCAGACGGAATCGCCATCCCAACTGAAGCAGAAATTAAACGGTGTGATTCTTCGGTTTGATTACGAGCCATAACAATAAATGTAATCTCACCTGGTTTGATTAATTTTAATCCCTGTTCTTTGGAAATTAATTTACAATGTGGGGGAAAAATACTAGAAACATGCACATAATTAACCGCTTGAATACCGGCATCCCGCAACGCCATCTCAAAGCTCGCTAATTTCTCTTTATGGCGGCCAACGCCCTTAGTCAAAAATATTTTACTTGGCACCAACAAACTCATGCCAATATCTTAACCGAAAATCACCGAAAAATCTAGTTTTAGTTATTTTATTAATTTAACTAAACGCATAATTTTTTTCCATCTTGGTTCGGTTGTATACACAAATGGTCGATAAGAAATCGACATCTCGGCTGTTTCGTAATGGCGATCACTGCGCAATGAATGTTGATACATCTCCATTACTAATTCTGCAATTGTCGGATCAGTTTTTTTTATTTCTTCCGGTCTTAACAAATCACTCACCTCCTTTTTTATTAGCATAGGAAAGATATGAAGGCATAGTAATTTCAATTCCTTTGCCTTGCAGCAATGCTTCTGTAACTTTGCGCCGACCCGAGTTTAAGACCCGCTCCAAGGTGCGGCGCGACACTTTCATTTTTTGCGCCGCTTTAACATGCATTAAATCCTGCACATAACAGAGTCGCATCGCCTCAAGCTCATCACCTTTTAATTCGGCAATCTCAAGTTGCGACGCTAATATTCCACGTGGTCTAAACTCATATTGCGGCAGAACAGCACTTACTCGCCGCCATTTTTTTGGTCTAACCATATTTTATTATGCCCATATGGGCATAATATAGGAAAGCAAGCTGTTTGTCAACTCCTTTTTGTTTGTGTTATAATTTTTTATCAGTGAGTATTACTGATTTTAAATTGAACAGTTGTCCAAAAAAATATCGGGTTGATCAGGACAAAACGATTGATCCCCTTTCAACCGTAGGTAAAGCGCTGGCTAAGCTTTCCGGTCAGTGCGATCTTTCCAATTTACAGATTAAACCTCGCCACGATGAAGTTTCGGGTGCCTATTCTTTTTCTAGCATCAGCGACCAGTTACAAGCCAGCGGCAAAGGTTTAACGCCCGAACAATCTCAAGCCAGTGCTATTATGGAATTTTTGGAACGATATTCCTGGCTGCATTTTGATTATGCTTCGTATGAGGGACATACTATTAAAACTTTTCCTGAGATTCTTGCCAGTAAAACTAGAACCGTAGATCGCTCTTTCTTTTTTAATAATTTTATCGGTTTATATGATCAAACAGAATTAGAAAAAGAATTACCGGTCCTTCCTATTCGCTGGATCAAGGGCTTATCGCTACATAATAATGAACCTTTTTATTATCCATTAAATTGGTACAACTATATTTTTACTTCTAACGGTTTGGCAACCGGCAATGCCATGGAAGAAGCAATTATTCAAGCTCTGTGCGAGGTTATTGAACGGGAAAATATTTATCGCCTTTTTGGCGACCGGCAAGTGGCTGATGATATTGAGATCGCTAGTTTGACTCATCCTTTAATCATTAACGTCTTAACCAACGCTAAGAAAAAAGGTTTAAAGTTTATCATCAAAAATATCTCTTATGATCTGGGTATTCCAACCATCTTAGTTTTTGGTGTCTCCCCTGACGACCGCTACGGCCTGGTTTATCAAGGTTGTGGTTATGGTACACATCCTGACCCGGAAAAAGCCATCATTAGAGCTCTGTCAGAATACTTTGAAAGTTATTCACTATTAAAAGAAAAAGCTGTCACTGTTAAAAATGCCAATTGGCCAGATCTGCTTAATCGTTTACCGCGACGTAACTTCGGTTTTTTAGCCTTCTATAATGCTGAGATGATCATGAAACGCAAGCGAAAAGTTAAACTGAAAGAACTTCCCAATTTAAGTTGTGACGATATTAAAGATGAAATTTTGCTTTTTTTAGCTATCTTAAAAAAACATCACTACGAAGCTATTTTTATTGACAAAACCCATCCTGACCTGCAAATTCCGGTCCCGAGGATCTTTATTCCGAAAATGAGAAATTTGGTTGTTTCCGAATGTTTTGATCCGTATTTCATTTTAAGTGAAACTTTTTTTGAGGGGAAAGATCTGGTTAAGGCTCAACGCTTTCTGAAAAAATCAGCGCAAAAAATTTCTTTCCATAACCCTGAAGCGATGAGCGCAACCGATCCGCAAATTTTATTTAAAGAAGATTATCGCCAAACCTTGCTTTCATATGGTAGTTTTAAAAAGAACGCCGCCGAAATTCTCGCCGCTTATCAAAAATAAAAAACTGGCGGGCCCGATGAGATTTGAACGGGAGCGACGGGATTCGAACCCGCGACCTCCTGCGTGACAGGCAGGCGTTCTAAGCCAGCTGAACTACGCCCCCTCCAATATCTAATGGCTTTACTAAATATATTATACTTTCTTTCGAGACGTTGCGCAAAGGGAACTTTCGTATAGAGCTGATAAAAAAGCAGGAGACTGTCGTTAATACTGAAGCTCAAATGGTACCCCCTGCTGTTTTTATAAATTGAACCACCTGTTATAGGCATGTTCCGTCTCATATTAAACAATAATGATTCAAGCAGTTTCTTGTTGCCAGCCGCAAATCGAGTCAACAAAATTGTCTTTGGGCCCGACTTGCTTTTGTATTTACCAAAGCTCACATTCCCATCACCGTCAAAATAGCCCCGGAGAAAATGCCGAAAATAAATTGCCGGAATAAGCTCCAACTTTACCAATCCTTGCCCCTTATTAAATCCTAATTTACAAACATCATTAAAATACTTTTTACTGCCAATTTGGATTCGATATGCTCTTTTCTGATTCGAGCTGTAGAGTTTTTTGTCGCCGATTTTCTGTTTTGTTCCGATCAACTTTCTAATTTTTATTAACAACTCGCGATCAGTTGAGGTAAAACCAATATAATGCGAACCTCTTTTATTGACCGACATGTCCCCATCAGCAAGGAAATAGCCAATAACATAGGCTGTTTGATTAGACCATTTCTCAAAAAAGCCATCCTTCAATTTAGGCAAAACAAACCCCTTGAAAAACAATTATACCCGGACTAAGGTTAGTTAGACAAGGCACTTTATTCGATGTTATAATTTAACTTCCAACTTGGAGGGATGGCCGAGTGGTTGATGGCGGTAGTCTTGAAAACTACTATGCGCGCAAGCGTATCGGGGGTTCGAATCCTCCTCCCTCCGAGGCTCTGGAGGAGTGGCAGAGCGGTTGATCGCGGTCGCCTCGAAAGCGACTATGCCTTAACGGGCATCGGGGGTTCGAATCCTCCCTCCTCCGTTTAATTAAATAATAGTTAGTTCTTAGTGCGGCCTTCGTTTTCGGCGACAAATTTTTTGATGTCGTCAATATGATCGAGGATCATTTTAGCTTTGGTTAAGCCGAAGGAAAAAGGAAATTTTTCTTCCTCGCTTCTTTTTAAGATCAACATCGGGTTCCCTTTGTACTCTGAACGTTCAGCTACCATATTATTTTTCTCCTTTCTTTAACCGGTTTATTATACACATTAGCGTCGGCGGCGTCGAGCCCCAAAAGAGCTGAAGCCTCGGCGTGACCAGTGATTGGTTGGCGGCCTAGGCGGTGGTTCAAACATCTCCACCGAAAGTTCGGGGTGTTTTGACACCGGCAGAGCGGTCCTGATCAATCTTTCAATGTCACGCACGTCACTTTTCTGGTCTGGAGTCGCCAATGAAATAGCGTGCCCTTCCTGCCCGGCCCGGCCCGTCCGGCCAATCCGGTGGACATAATTTTCCGCATCGTCCGGTAAATCATAATTAATAACTAATTCTATCCCCATTACATCAATGCCGCGAGCCGCGATATCGGTGGCAACAAGAATTCGGTACTTACCAGATTTAAAACCGTCAAGCGCTTCCCGCCGCTGTGCTAGCGATCGATCGGAATGGATTTCGGCTGCATTATGCCCCATCATCCGAAGTCCGCGAGTAATTTTCGCCGCACCGCGTTTTGTCCGGGAAAACAACAAGACTGTACCATGATATTGCGCCAGCAATTTACCAAGCATCTTTGGCTTATCCTCTTTGCGGACAAAAAAGAGCTCTTGGGTCACTTTTTCCGCTGATGTGCCTGGAGGGGCAATTTCCACTTGAATAGGCAGCTGCATATGTGAGCGCGCCATGCGAACAATTTCACTCGGCATCGTCGCCGAAAAAAGCATCGTCTGCCGCTCTGGCGGAATTTGCTTCAAGATCTTTTCAATCTGCGGCGCGAAGCCCATATCGAGCATCCGATCAGCTTCGTCTAAGACCAGAATTTTTGTATCCAGTAATTGGATAGTCCGCTGTTCTAAATGATCAAGTAAGCGGCCCGGGGTCGCAATAATGATCCGCGCATTACGCCGGATTGCCATGACCTGATTATGCATCGAGGCTCCGCCAATCAAGACCGCAGCGCGCAAACCGGTTGAATGATGAATTATCCGCCGCAATGATTCGTCAATTTGCAGCGCCAACTCTCTGGTCGGCGCCAGGATAACCGCTTTCCCCTTTGTCCCCGCTAAACGTTGGACCAGTGGGATTCCAAAAGCTAAAGTTTTACCGGTCCCGGTTTGGGCAATGCCGATAATATCCTTTCCTTCCATCGCCGGCGGAATCGCTTTCTGCTGAATTGGCGTTGGCGTGACAAATTTTAAGCGCTGGAGGATTTCTAAAATTCCGGGCGCTATCCCTAACCCAAAAAAATTACTGTTCATTATTTGATTATTATAACATTTTCCGACGTTATATTCCGCTTTATTTGTTGAGCTTAATAAAATAGACGCATCGGTTGCCCCGGCAGCACTGGTGGTCGGTAATTTCTAAAACAGCAGATTAAAATTAATCAGACCCGAAGTGTTGGATAAACCAGGTTTTGACCAGCTGAACTAAGCCAAGATACGCGCCTACTATTAATGCCAAGAAAAGAAAATAAAGCGGTGGCAAATCGATAAAACCCAACCCGTTAGCAAACGGGGAGAAAACCAGGCCAAAACCAAGCGCAATAATAAAAGCGGAAGTAATCATCAGGTAACGGCTCGGCCAACTTTGCAGAAACGGAACTTTACCCGTCCTAATCACGTAGATTACTAGTGTCTGGGTTGTTAATGATTCCAAAAACCAGCCAGTGTGAAATAAGGCTGGCGCTGCGCTAAAAACAAAAAGCATCAAAGCATAAGTTAAAAAATCAAAAATTGAACTAACCGGTCCAATAATCAACATAAAATTTTTAATGGCTTTAATATTCCACGGCCGCGGTTTGACCAAATAATCTTTATCAACCGCATCAGTAGGAATAGCCAATTGAGAGAGATCATAAAGAAAATTATTCAGTAGAATTTGCACTGGCAGCATCGGTAAAAAAGGCAAAAAGAGAGTCCCACCCGTCAGGCTAAGCATATTACCAAAATTAGAGCTCGACCCCATTTTAATATATTTATTGATATTGCCAAATGTCCGGCGCCCTTCAACCACTGCCTCTTTTAGCACCCTTAAACTTTTCCGCAGTAAAATAATATCAGCCGTTTCTTTAGCAATATCAGCAGCGTTATTAACAGAAATCCCGACATCCGCGGCTTTTAAAGCCGCCCCATCATTAATCCCGTCACCCAAAAAGCCAACGGTTCTCTTTTGAGCTTGCAGCGAACGGATAATCCGTTCCTTTTGCAGTGGAGTCAAACGGACAAAAACGGTGTTTTCTCTTACAATAGTTTTAATTTCAGCTTCGTTTACTTTATCAATTTGCGCCCCAGTCACCACGCCTTTAAGTTCCAAGTCAATCTCCCGACATATTTTTTGCGTTACCAGCTCGTTATCACCGGTCAAAACCTTTAATTCGATCCCCAGTCGTTTAAGCGCTAGGACAGCTTCTTTAGCACTTGGTTTTGGGGGATCAAGAAAAGCTAAATACCCTTTTAACGTCAATTGGTTCTCATCATTTCGGCTAAAGACTGTTTGGCTTTTGCTCACATCTTTATATGCCAAAGCAATCACCCGAAAACCTTCTTTGCTTAAAGCATCGTATTCTTTTTTTATTGTCTCTTGTCTGGCCGCTTGAAACGGTTTAACTTCATTAGCCAACTCACAGTGGGTGCAACGAGCAAAAAGCTCTTCCGGCGCTCCCTTGGTGATTAATCGGTACACTCCTTCGTGCTCAATCACCACCGACATCAATTTTCGGTCAAAGTCAAAAGGGATCTCGTCAATTTTTTTGGACTCTTTTAACAGCATCTTTTCGTGTCTTAAAATGGCTTTATCAAGCAGGTTTTTTAATCCAGTCTGATAGTAACTGTTAATGAAAGCCAGGCGGAGGACGCCTTCATCTTCACGGCCTAAGACATCGCAATGTTTTTCCAGGATAATTCGATCTTGGGTTAACGTTCCAGTCTTGTCGGTGCAAAGGATATCCATCGCCCCCAAATTTTGAATTGAGCTTAGCCGTTTAACTATAACCTCTTTCGCCGCCATGTCGAGCGCACCCCGTGATAAATTTACAGTCACCAACATTGGCATCATTTCTGGCGTTAACCCAACTGCCACCGCTAGCGAAAAAAGGAAAGCCTCAATAATATTGCCCCGCCAAAAAACATTAATCGCAAAAATAAGCACCACAAAAATCACCATAAAACGGATCATCAACCAAGTAAAATCACGAATTCCTTTATCAAAACTGGTTGGTGGCGGTGCATTAGCAATGGCCTTAGAAAGCTCGCCATACTTTGTCGCTTTTCCAGTTTTAACGACTACGCCTAAAGCAGTGCCACTAACAACTGCTGACCCCATGTAAGCCAGATTGTTTAAGGGATCATCAGTAAATTTTTCGACTGGTAATGATTCTCCAGTCAGTGACGCTTCATTAATAAAGAGATCCTTATTGTGGATTAAACGGAGATCAGCTGGAACCATATTACCAGCATTAATTTCAATAATGTCACCAGGAACAATTTCGGCAATTTTTAGCTCTTTAAGCCGGCCGTTACGGAAAACAGTTGCCAGGGTATGGACCAAAGCGCTTAATTTTTCTGCTTCCCGACTAGCGCGAAACTCTTGAATAAATGAGAGAAAAACCGACATAATCGCCATGATAATGACAAAAAACGCATTCACTCTTTCATTAAGAAAGTAAGAAAATCCAGCTACTACCAAGAGGACAACAACCAGTGGGTTGGTTAATTTAACAAGGATTTGCCACGGGATACTGAATTCCTTTTTGGTAACCGGCTTATTGGCTCCATAAACTTTTAGGCGACGTCGCGCTTCTTCATCTTTTAAACCTTTTTCCGAAGTCCCTAGTAACTTTAAAAGTTGCTCAACTGTTTGTTCCATCGGTAGCCATATTATATTTCTTTACCCTTCTCCATTGCAAATAAAGAAGGGTCTGGACTTTTCTCTTTACTCATGTAATAATTTTCCTAAATCCTGTTAAAGAGGAGGAGTAATTGTGAAAATATTAAAATGGTTCCTGATTGTGTTAGTTATCTTAGCGGTAATTATTGTTGGTGGGTTAGCTTATCTGGGGGTATTTTCTAAACTCAAAGTAACCGAACAAAAAGTGGGTCCCTATCTCCTCGTTTATAAAGAATTTGTCGGCCCCTACTCAGCGGTTGGCAAAGTCATTAAAGAAGTTTGGGTTAGCTGTTCTCAAGCAGGGATTAAGACAACCAAATGTTTTGGTATTTATTTAAGCGATCCTAAAACTACCGACTGGGATAAACAAAGATGTGAATTGGGGTGTATTGTTGAGCCTAAAGATCTAAAGAAAGTTAAAGCGTTAACTAAAAATTTTAAAACGAAAACTTGGACTATCGCCAACTGTTTAACAACTGAATTTCCGATAAAAAATGACTATTCTTACATGATCGGACCAATGAAGGCTTATCCGGAGTTAACCAAAACGTTAACCGCGAAAAAAGCCAAACTAGAAACCTGTATGGAAATATATGATTTACCAGCCACAAAAATACTCTTTATTTTTCGTTTAGGAAAATAGTTCCGTGCAGAAAGCAGCTTGGTTACTAATTTTCATCTTGCCGTTATGGCTACTTGGTTGCAGCCATCCAGCGATGCAAATTCAGACTTTTACACCAATTCTTGATCGACCAGAGCTAAAATTAATTCAGCTTCATAATCAAGACTTTATCGAATTAACCCGTGGTGATTTTCGGGTCACAACAGGACTTTATTCGTATAATAATATTATCGCCCTCAGTATTGAAATCTACAATCACAGCGCGACTGAGCTTGGGACAGCAGAATACTCGATCACCTTAACCGATGGGCGGGATCATAAAGTAATCCACCTGATGACCAGACAGGATGTAATTGCCACGAGAGCAAAACTGGCTGGCTCTAAAAGTGCAGCTATTCAGGACCAAATAATCCAAACTTCGATCGACACAGTCATGAATACTGTCAATGCCCCGACTAAAGAAAGAATGTTGGCCGTTATTGATCTGGGTATTGCTCAATATTTTTCTTTCCGCCCAGTCTTTCCTCATGAACAGCGGAGCGGGTTTCTCTGTTTTGTCCCCGACTTTCAGTTGGAATACCCCTTAATTGTAAAAGTAGCAATTAGAGAAAACACTTATCAGTTTAAATATTCACGATCGGAAAACAATGATTAATTGGCTCCCGCTCTTTTTTGGTTTTGTCGGTTGTATTGAGTTTTTGATTGGCGGTTTGTTTATTTTTTCCGCCGATCAGGTTTATCAGTTTTTTCAACTTGGCACAGTACCAGCATACCAGTATCTGCAGTTACCTGCCTTGCTAATTATGGTTTTTGGCATTATGATGTTAAATGTTGCCCGCCGGCCAAAACAAAACCAAAATTTAATCTTTTATATTAATTTATTTAAAATCAGTTTTATTGGAGTAGTAGTTTATAATTATTTAACCAAAGGACTCCCCTGGCTGTGGCTCGCTTTTGTCGGTTTTGATCTTGTCTACCTGGTCGGTTTTTTACTGGCGTATCGGCAGATTAAAGAATAGCATTAATCAATTGGGCCACGGCTTTGGCCGCGCGGGAAACAGCCGGATCAACCGGCCCGCCAAACTTTACGCTCCTGGGCTGGATGGCAATCACCACCACCTCACAGGGACAATCAGCCAGAAGAAAGTCGATCATCACTTTTAAGGGCAAAGCGTGAGTAGAGAACGCGTGGCCACCAATATTGGCGCTGGCAATAATTTGCACCGTCCCGACCGGCTCCTTCATCTCGGCTGCGTCAACAATAATTAAATGAGAAGGTTTGAGGCGTTTAATCTGGCCGGTTAGATTTTCCGGCGCGGTGCCGCCCAGTAAAACCTGCAGTTTGTCATTGGGTTTTAGATTTTCGGCGACCAGTTGGCCAGCGATATCATCGCTACGCAGATCACTGCCAACCGCCAGGAGAACAGTCTGGCTGGCATTTTTAAGAATCTGTGTCAGCCGCTGGCTTAATTTCTGATTCAACATTAAAAACAATTTTGAGTTTAGCGCGCTCAGTTTGCGCTAATTCATATATAGGGGTCAGTTCAATCGCCTTCTTCATACAGCTATCAGCACATTGGCCGCAATAAATGCATTTACCCAGATCAATGGCGAGCTCAAACTGTTTCTCGCCAACTTTAATAATTTTAATGGCATTGCTGGGACAGTCTTTTACGCACAATTGACAGCCAATACATTTCACCGGGTCAAATCTTATTTCACCGCGAAAACGGGCGGGAGCCGGTAGCGGTTTAACCGGATAATCAACTGTCGCTGGTTTTTGGAACAGTGCTTTTAAAACCAGAGCGATCATCGCGCCAGGATGAACCCATTTTTTACTCATTATAATATAAACCCTTTCAAAAATAAGTTAAACAAAACCTGAGCAAAAGCGACTGGCGCAACTATCCGCCAGCAAAAATCAACCATTTGATCAATTCTCAAGCGCGCCAGCACAGTCCTAAACAAGGCCAACAAGAAAATGATAAAAAATATTTTTAACAGATAAAGCACAAACACCAGCCAGGGCGCCAAACCAAGTCCAAAGGGGAGAAAAACTACTGCTAAAAGTGATGAACCAACAATTACTTCAAGATCAATTGCCCAGCGGAAAAAAGCGAGAAACCGGCCACTGTATTCAGTAAAACTGCCAGCCACAATTTCGGTTTCGGCTTCCGGAATATCAAACGGGACTCTTTCTAGTTTGCCCATTAGAGCAATCAAGGCAACGCCAAAACCAACCAGATTAAAGAGCCAATACCACGGATGTTCATTATAAAAAACCGCCATCGCTGAAAGCGACCAGGTGTTTGCCAATAAAGCTGAGGCCAGAATTGAGAGTAATAAAGGAATCTCATAGGCAAAAAGCTGGGTAACGGAACGAATGGCACCAATCGTGGCATACAAAGAACGGGAATACCACCCGCCCAAAAAGAAAGAAAAAGTTGGCAACGTTAAAAGATAAAGTACCACAACTAAATCTGCTGGGAAATAAGCCAACGCCTGTGTCCCCCAAATTGGAATATAAAGATAAGCCGAGACAGTTGCCGCTAAAGCAATTAATGGAACAAGCATAAACATAACCCGATCTGCTTCCTCCGGAATCACTTCGCTTTTAGCAAATAATTTAATCAGATCTGCCAGTGGCTGAAACCACGGTGGCCCAACCCGATTTTGGAACCGGGCATATAATTTTCGGTCAATATATTCGGCCAACAAACCAATAACGGTTAAAAATAATAACCCTGGAAAAATTAAAATACTAATTATTTCTATCATACAATTCCTGCGTTCTACTTTCTGCTTTCTACTTTCAACTTTCTAAAATCTACTCCCTGTTTTCGATAAAATTCGATACTGTACTGACGTAATGCTTCCCACGATATCTCCCCTTTCCCCTCAACTTGAATGGAGCGATCGGTACAGGAGAAACAAGGATCAATTGCCGCTACTACGATTGGTAAATCAGCCAGGTAACGGTCTTCTAGCATTTTAGAAATCGCCTGACTGTTTGCTAAAGTTGGGGCTCTAACTTTAACTCGCTCCGGCAGATCAGTTCCATTTGATTTGACATAATGGAAATCTTCACCCCGTGGCGCTTCATAGCGACTAACCGCTTCCCCAGCAGGAATCCGTCGCGGGGCGCGGACACTGATTGGCCCAGCTGGCAATTGTTTAATCGCCTGTTTAATTAAAGCCAGCGATTCGACCAGCTCACCTAACCTAACAACTGTCCGACCATAAACATCGGCACTATCAGCCGAAATAGCTTTAAAATCCAATTCGTCATAGGCTGCATAAGGATCATCTTTGCGCACATCAAAAGTGATGCCGGAAGCCCGGGCAGTCGGCCCAACTGCACCCAGTCGGATACAATCTTCTTTGGCTAACTTGCCGACTCCGGAAAGCCGTTGAATCAAGGTTGCTTCTTCCTGGGCAATTTCGATGTAATATTTTGTTTGTTCTGCCAATTTAGCAACAATTTTTAATATTGTTTCCCCCTGCTCCTTAGTAATATCACGACGGACCCCGCCAATCATATTGATCCCGTAATTAACCCGGTTCCCCGTTAATTCAGCCAGTAAATCCATCACCGCTTCCCGGTCGCGCCAGGTGTACATCAACAAAGTATCAAACCCAATCTCATGCCCCGCTACACCTAACCATAATAAATGGCTGTGCAATCGTTCTAACTCACCGATAATTGTTCTGATGTATAGCGCTCTTTTAGGAACTGCTAGACTGGCAATTGTTTCCACCGCCTGGACATAAGCGGTGGAATGAGCGTGTGAACAAATTCCGCAAATTCGCTCCAACAGATAAACATTTTGGATATAAGAGCGTTGCTCACACCCTTTTTCAATCCCGCGATGGTTGTAACCGATCTTAACCTGGATTGCATCAATCTTTTCACCACGTAATGCCAAACTAAAACTAGTCGGTTCTTTTAACGCTGGATGCTGCGGTCCAATCGGGATCATCATCTCTTTTTCACGATTTGGCTTGTTGGTAAAGTCCATCTTAGTTTGTCCCTTTGCCTTGATCCAAAACTGCTGGATTCCAATCTTTACGCAACGGATGTTCCCCCTCCGGCCAATCATCTGGTAAAGGATAACGGATCCCGGCGGGTAAACCTTTAACTTTTACCCCCAGCAAATCAACTACTTCCCGTTCATAAATTAACGCTCCCGGGAAATAATCAGTAATTGTCTGCAACTCTTCTTTATCCTTTAATATTCTAGTTCGAATATTTAACATTAATCCACCTTTATACAGATGGTAGATAAACGCCAGCTTCTCTCCTTCGTCTAATCCGGTTATAGTGGCGAGCGCGTTAAAACCAAGCTCTTTGACCGCACAATCAAAAACCTCAGCAAATTGCGGATAATCAACCTCAAGCCAAACACGTCGTGACGATTGCAAAGTAATCTTGCCTACTAAATAACTAAAGCGATTTTCAATAATTTGTTTCAGCTGCTCGCTCATGCACTCCCCTCCAGTTTCTTTATCAACTTGACCACGCCATCGATAATTGCCTGCGGACTAGCCGGACAACCTGGAATATAAGCATTAACCGGAATAACCTCATCAATGCCCCCTTCAACATTATACAATCCCTTAAAAACGCCGCCGCTGGTTGCGCAGCTTCCGACTGCAATAACAAATTTTGGCTCTGCCATCTGTTCATAAATCCGAATCAAGCGATCTTTAATCTGTCGCGTCACTGGACCGGAACAGACTAAAATATCGGCGTGCCGTGGAGTTGCTTTTAACTGGACGCCAAATCTTTCTAAATCAAAACGCGGTGTTAAGGCGGCAATAATTTCGATGTCACAGGCATTACAGGCCCCGGTATTAAAATGTAAAATCCAAGGAGACTTAAGCCTTGACCATAAAATTACTTTATCAATTAATCCCATTAGTTTCTCCGAAATAAAATTGACAAACCAAGCAATGTGCCACCAATATAAAGAACCGCGATTAAAAACGAACCCATATTCTCAGTCGGGACTGTGGCAACCACTAATGTCACTACGTGTAAAATAGTAAAAAAGAAAGCAAAAGGGAAAAACTGGCTGTAATCAGGCTGGACTCGGCTAGTTTTAACTTCCTCCCCTCCTGTATAAGCTTTATTTAAACCAGATGGGACAATTTTAACCTTAAAGGACAATCTGGCTAGCCAGCAGGACAAAATTATCCCAGTAAATAGCAGAAGCAAAAACACAATGGGTGGCGTTAACAACATTATTATCCCTTTAAACTCCTCGCGTTTTTAACATTAACAGAATCAAACTGGTTATGAAAACCAACCACTACTCCAGCGGCAACAATCATTACCACAACTTCTAAAACAATAATGGTAATCACCATCGCTTGCGCAGTGGCCATTTGCCCACTTAAATAACCAGCCACAATGATCCCCAACGTAACTGCTTTTATCAAAATTTCCAAACCAATTAACACCCTGATCATATTATAAGTAATCACTATCAGGTAATAACCCTCCACCATTAGTAAAACAATAAAAGTTAAAAACAGCCAATGATCAGTGATCATTATTTTTATTCTCCTTAAACAGGATCGTTACGCCATAAGCTCCGGCTAATAAAGCCAAGATCTGGCCAAATAAATCGAGGCGCCGTTGGTCCCAAAGGACAACTCGCACATCATTGATAATTTCTGGTCGGATAAAATTACCTGGGACCGGCTTAATAGCGTAAAACAGCCAACCAATCGCCAATAAAACTAGCGGTAAATACCAAAATCTTTTTAGGCGTTTCTGTCGGCGCTCGATCTGTTCCGGCAAAGGAATGCGCTGTAATAAACTAATAACGCTAATAAAAATCACCGGGATCAAGCCGGCACAAACCGACAACTCAAATGCTCCAGCATAAGGTGCGTCAAGACGAAACATAATAATTGTTAAGGTCGCGCTGGTTAAAGCCAGCGCAATTGCCGCCCGTAACAGCAGATTAGTAAAAATTGCCCAGAGAGCAAAACCAACCATTATCAATAATAAAAATACCAGCGTTAACATTCTTTACCTCACAAAAATCCCAATGGCCCATGGAAAGACCAACCCTAAGCCAACTGTAATAGTCATTAAAATTAGAGCTGGTAATAATAAAGTTAAACTTGGTTCTGCTGCCTTCACGGCTGCGATCGGTTGACAGAAGAAAATATTACGCTGGACATAAAGAAAATAAGCTAAAGTTAAAATACTGGCTAAAACTGCAATTAGGGCATAACCGTATAAACCGGCAAACCATAAAGCCATAATGATTAAGAGCTTACTCCAAAAGCCAGCTAGTGGTGGCAACCCGGCCGTCGAGAGCATCGCGATTAGAGTTGTAAAAGCGGTAACCGGCATTTTAGGACCAACACCATTTAATTTTTCAATTTCGGTCGTCCCTGCTCCTGCTTCTATGGCAGCAGCATTGGCAAACAATTGCCCTTTTAAAACAGCGTGATTAAAGAAATGAAAAAGAGCTGCTAGATAACCAAGTTTTGTCCCAATGCCAAAAGCTAAAACAATATAACCGATTTGACTAATACTGGAATATGCTAGTAAACGTTTTAAATCTTTCTGTCCTAAAGCTGCTAAAGCCCCGATGATAATAGAAGCAGTGCCAAAAATCAATAGAACCTTATTTAATGGACATAGAAAAAACCCTAACCGGGCTAAGCCATAAAGACCACACGCCTTGGTCACAATTCCGGCTAGTAAAACAGAAACTGGAGCTGGCGCTGCCTGGTAAGTATCTGGCAACCAACCATGGAAAGGAACGACTCCACCTTTTACTAATAATCCGGCAACAAAAAGAGCCAACGCCAGCTTTGGCCAAAAAGTTGTCCCGGCCAATAAGGCCAGGTTAATCTGCTGAAGTGATGTGCCGCCGGCAACCATTAAGAAAATTGCCAAACCTGACAGTAATAACGTACTGGCAACAACAGAAAGAATTAAATATTTCCAGACTGCCTCCTGCCCTTTCTGATCACGATAGAGATTAATTTGGAGGAATGAAGCCAAAGCAGTGACTTCAATAAAAACGTATAAACTGAAAAGGTCTCGCGTCATCGCCAAGCCATTCATTCCGATCAGGGTGATGATTAAAAGATTAAAGAAATTGAATCGGTCTCGTTCCTGTTTAATCATCACTTGAGCAACTAGAACAGAACAAAAAGCAACCAGACCAGTGGCACAAAGGAGCAGCGCCATTAAATTAGTCAGTTGAAGGTTAAAGCCAAAAAGATTTTCTAATTTAAATATCTCTATTATATGCCCCAATTTAAGCGGGATAAGCACAGCCAAACAGGTTTGCCAGCCAGTCAAGAAGAGGACCAGCCAAAAGCTAATCTTTCTCCAGCTCTCCGGCAGGAGATTAATCACGACCAGCAAAATAAAAGGTATTATTAAAAAGAGATCGTCCATATTATTACCACTAGGGCGCCAATCATCGACCATAAAACATAAAGGGAAACATTGCCGGTATGAGCTTGGTGGATCAACCAGGAAGCGCTTTCTGTCAATCTGACAACCACCCTTTCATAAAGGCCATCAACCACCCGATCTAGCCAATTTAAAATGTTCGCCGCAAAACCAATAACTTTCATCCCCTGCTCGTACGGATCAAAAACTTTTCGCTCGGCTAAATCATAAGTTTGGTGCATCACCGGCGCGTAATGGAGATGATCAACAGCGCCTAATCCCTGACCGGTTTTACGCACACCATAATAATGATTAGCAATGGCTCCGCTTAGCACTACTCCGGTAATTATTACCAATAACGTATTAGCCGGCCAACCAGCCACCTCATGTCCAGCTAAAGCAACTGCCGGACTAATTAATTGATTCAGTGGATAAGCATTATTAATCCCAAAAACAATACAAGTTAAAGCGATTAAAATCATCGGTAGGAGCATTACCCAAGAGACTTCTTTTACCCCTCCACTCTGTTCCCCCTTCTCACCTAGGAAAGCAGCATGTCCAAGCTTTAAAAATGACGCAGCGGTAAAAAACGAACCACCAGCCGCTAAAAGATAAAATATCAAACCGCGCTCTAGGGCGGCATCATAAATCAATTCCTTAGAAAAGAAACCGTTGAAAGGAGGAACACCAGAGATGGATAAAGCGGCAATGATAAAACAGCCAAAAGTTACCGGCATTCGCCAGCCAAGACCACCTAATTTTCTCAGGTCGGTTGTTCCGGTCTGTTTTTCGACCGCGCCACCAGTCAAAAAGAGACACGATTTATACAAAGCATTATTGACCATATGAAAGAGCCCACCGATAATGCCAATTGGCAGCGCAGTCCCAATTCCCAAAATCATATACCCAACTTGGCTGATCGCATGATATGAGAGAAGTTTTTTGAAATCTTTTTGAATCAAGGCCATCAAAACAGCCAAAATGATCGTTAAGCCGCCGATGATCATTAATAATGAACTGACCCAAGAGTGTGGATCTAGTTTAAATATTTCCAACGTAATTCTGGTTAAAAAATAAATACCGAGTAGTTTTTCTAACGCACCCGGAAGTAACGCCATGAAAGGGAGCGGTGCATCGGTGGCAGCATCCGGTATCCAGGTATGAAACGGCATCGAACCGGCTTTGGCAATTGCGCCGATCATCAATAAAATAAAAGCGAGACTCCCCAATCCACCTAACGGAAGAGAAATCTGCGACATCATTAGGGTGCCGGAAAGTTTGGCGATTAAACCAATCCCCAGCATTAGACAAAGGTCGGTTACGCCAATAATCACCGTCGCTTTAATCGCCGTTTGGAAAGAATTTCGCCCGCCAATGTAGATCAGACCAAAGAGAGTAATTAGCAATCCTTCCCAGAAGAAAAGAAAGATCACCAGATTATTGGCCAGAACCGCACCGCAAGCAAAAAGAGCGGTTAAAATCAGATAAAAATAAAATTGACCGGTTCCCTCTTTCCCTTTCATAAACGAGCAAGAGTAGAAACCGATTAAACCGGCAAAGATTAATATCAAGGTGGCCATTAATGTCCCGAAATGGTCAAAACGAAATAGTGAAAGAATCCCGGCATTGGACCAAGGAATTAACACAAAACCGGTAACTAAAGATAGAAAAGCAAGAAAGCCAACACAGAACAGCATTAAACGAGAACCTTCTTTTACCGGAATGCCACGCGGTTCACCTAAAAAGATTAAACTAAACACCCGGAAAAGATAAATAATAGTTAAAAATGCCCCGGTTAAAAACGCAAACACAATCCAAAGATTAACTGTTTGAGCCGAACCAGTAATAACCAGAAATTTACTAAAGAAACCGCCAAATGGTGGTAGTCCCATCACTGAAAAAGAACAAAGAAGAAATGAGAGAGCGGTAACCGGCATTGAGCGAACTAGTCCACCCATTTTGGTAATATCCTTTGTCCCGGTGTTCTGTTCAATGATTCCAGCACAAAGAAAGAGCCCTCCCTTAGCCAAACCATGCATCAATATGTATAGTAGGCCGCCACTGATGCCAATTGGGTTGCCGGAAGCTAAACCAAGGAAAATAAATCCAATCTGGCTAACAGTTGAATAAGCGATAATCCTTTTCAGATCAGTTTCGACTAAAGCTGCTCCTGCTGCGATTAAGGCACTGGCAGCTGCCACAGCAGGTAATATAGTATGCCAAATTGGGCTGATCATAAATGTCACGACAAATAATCTGGCAAAAACGTAAACACCAATTTTAACCAAGACCGCGGCATGAAGTAAGGCAGTCACCGGAGAAGGAGCAACACCAGCATCAGGGAGCCAGGTGTGGAACGGTAAAGTTGCCGATTTTGAGAGGATGCCGCACAGTATCAGCCAAACTAAAATATCCGGAATTGGCTTGCCCATTAAAACGGTCAGGTCAAAAGTACCGTAAAGTTGAAAAATGCCGATAAAACCAAGAAGCATCACAACTGCACCGGCAAAAGTAACGAGAAAAGCCTTATCGGCGCGAAGAATATCTTTGGTTTTGCGGAAAAAACCGATTAATCGCCAGCAAGCTAAGGCCGTGATTTCCCAAAAAAGGTATAAAGCAATTAAATGACGCGAATAAACCAAGCCCATCATCGAGCCAAGGAAAAGGACCACCATTAAATAGTATTCATTCTGGTTATCGTAATGACTAATATAATCAAATGAAAAAAGAACAATTATTAGACCAATAAAGGAAGAAATCAAAGCCATATAGATAGAAAGAGGATCAACCACAAAAACAAGATATTTAAAGCTTTGTCCCGCTAAAGCTATTGGCAATAATCCCAATGAACCAATAACTGAGATCATCATTAATAAGAAAGCGGAATAGTTTCTAATGGTTTTAGATACTCGTCCAATTAAAGGGAGGAAAAACGCCCCTATAATTGGGACAAAAACTGCAGATAAAAGCAAATTAGACATTATCATAGTTTTTGCAAAATAAACCCCACCCAGGAAGCGGTGGGGCTCGACATTAAGAGTTATTGTACTATTGAAAATCTCAAAAAGCAACTTTCATTTCAGTTATAGAAATACTTAAAAGTGTATGCTACTATATTCAGCATCAATAGAGAAAAGAAATATTGGAGGCTGCAAATGCGCACATTTATTTTAGGTGTTTTGTTGGCTTGTTGGGCATTGTTTTCTTTATTAATAATCCAATCAGGTTGTGCTAGTAGTTCAATTTTTGCTCGTCTGGTAACTGCCCCCCTACTACTTGCCCCGACGAGTGCCACCAGTGAGGTTTCGGTAATCCCAACTTTTCAATGGCAGGCCTCAACAGTTGCTGATGGTTACACACTCCGTTATTGGCTTAAAGTTAGTGAAAATAGGAGTTTAGATTATCCAGTAATCTCTTTAGAATTAGCTAGTACCAGTTATACCGCAACCAGTGAGTTAAAGGAAGAGACCTCATACCATTGGATGGTTACTGGTTTAGCTAAAAGCGGCATTGATAATGCCGATACTGCCGATTCTGAAATCTGGGGATTTAGGACTGGAACCACGACTTCCTCAACTGGAACAACCACCACGACTACCACGACAACTACGACCACAACCTACTTTGATGATTTTGAATCTTACAGTGGTTATGCCCCTTTTGGTGTTTGGTTCCCTGTTCCAATTCCCTCTTCTTCTTGGGAGATAACCAGCGCAGAAAGCCACGGGAAAGTAGCGGAGACAAGAGCTGGAGGTAAAGCAATTTTATATAAATCTGACTCAACCTATAAAAATTTAATTTTTTCAGCGCAGGTTAAACTAGGCAGCGTCGCTCACCGTACTGGTATTATTGCACGCTATACTGATCTCAGTAATTATTATTTATTAACCTGTGGTTATATGCCAGATAGCATCCAACTACTGAAAGCAACTAGTGATACAAATTTTACAACCATTGCCAGTGTGCCGTTTACCTTTAACACTGACTCGTTCTACACCTTTAAAATTGAATTAAACGAGACCAATATAAAATGCTATCTTGATAACGTTGAAAAAATTAATACCACAGAGGCAAGTTTGAATTCAGCGGGCTATGTCGGGTTTTATGGTTATTGTGATGCGCAATTTAACGATGCCGGCCTTGCGGCTTCTGATTAATGATTTTTCGTAATTCAGACGGGTTGTTATCAATTGTCTTTTCGTCTTTTTTGTTTGGCTTGACCGCTATTTTTATTAAAATGGCAACAGCCACTGTTTCGGCTTCCGAAGTTTTGCTTTTCCGCGCTCTTTTTGGTCTCCTCTTTATTGTTGGTTTGGTTGCGGTCCACAAAACAACACTCTGGCATAAAAATAATCACCTCCTTTTTTTTCGTGGAGTAACCGGGGGAATTGCTGTCTTACTCTATTTTATTGCGATTGCCAAGATCCCGATCAGTTCTGCCGCCATTCTCGCAAATTCCTATCCGCTTTTTGCTACTTTGTTTTCCTTCTTGCTTTATCGTGAAAGACCACGACTGGATACAGTCATCGCACTCTTAGTCGCTTTTACTGGAACTTTTATCATCCTTGACCCTTCATGTGCCAAAGTTGATCTTTGGCATTTATCAGCGCTAGTTTCAGGAATACTGGCCGGCTTATCACTGACTCAAATTCATGAATTAAGAAAGACGGACGGTTCTTGGGCCATTGTTTTTTCATTTCTACTTGGTTGCCTCGCCTTTTCTGCTCCCTTATCTCTTGCCAACTTTTATATCCCTAATGCTTATGAATGGGGATTATTAATTATAATCGGTCTTCTCTCAACTGTCGGGCAAGGTTATTACACCAGTTCTTTTAAACACGTTAGCGTAAGCGACGGCAGCACCTTGGCCTTAACCGATACTGCTTTTACTATCTTCTTTTCGGTCCTATTACTCAAAGAAACTTTAACTAATAATTTTGTTGTCGGGGCTTTGCTGGTTTTTGGTGGAAGTATATATTTGATTGCGCGGGGGCAAAAACAATGAAAAAGATTCTCTTTGTTGTTGGCGCTTTAGTTATCTTGGTCGCCGCCCTAATCACTTATCACCTAATCACACCAAAAATAATGAGAATTTCTGACGGCACAATTTCGTTTTCTTTTACCCTCCCCAACAATTGGGCAACCGAAACAAGGCATTCAGGGGAACACAAACCAACGACCGAAGAGATGAGAGCCTACCTGTCGACCGGAGCAATTCAAGTCGCAGATGAGCTTTATGCCAACTATTGCGACCAACCGCTTTCAAGGTTAAAACAATTAAGTGCCAATGACATAGCCAAACTCTTTTACCGCACACCAAATGACTGGCTCCCTTACCCAACTGCTTCAGTCGCCGATGCTAAACAAATTTCTTATGCTGACACCGCCTGGCAGCAGATCGACTTTTATATTTTTCATAATTTTAATACACTCCATAATTATTTTACGCAAATGAGAGCGGACACAAACTTCCCTGGGAGCACAGAAACCATTAATGATCAGCAATTTTATGTCATCCATTTTCCGATCGACAAAGACGAAAAAGGTCGTGAGCAAATCACTAAAAATGGGACTGGCGGGGCGATCTACTACCTGCCAATAAATGTTAAAGATATATTAGTCATTAATAAACAGGCTAAAGGGAGTCCGCAGTTTGAGTCTGGATTCTTCACATTATTAAACAGTTTAAAAACAAAAGATCAAAAGATTCGCTAAAAAATATAATCCCCCAATAAATGTACTGCGGATGGCACTAATCTGCTTTTTAATTATTCTGCCGCTTCTTTTCCTGTCCGGAATTTCGGTTTAAATTCTGACCGCTTCACGCGGTAAAAATCGGTATAGTCTTGCCCCTGGGCCTCTAACTAAAGAGAATTCAGTTATCTTCCCCTTACCGGGCCGATAAGCTACGTCCCGTATTGCCGTCAAAAAAGCCCTCTCTCCTCCGGCATAGCACGAAGTTTGGGCAAATGCCCCATCCCCTTGCCAAATCTTGTCTGCAATCCCGGCCCGTTCGATTCTTCTCATTAATGGATTTCGTAAAGACCAAAACCGATACAACCTGCCATTAATTTTCACGGAAAAATTCGGTCGACATCTTCCTGCCAACGCATAATCTGCAATCTCTCGTCCAAATTCATTAACGATATCTCCTCGTAAACCGAGTCGAAATAAAGCAGTAGTCAGTAGATAACAGCCTCTTTTAACCATAGAGCTAATCAACTGTTGTTTGACTTCCGCTAATAAATCCATATGCGCATCTATTGCCTCTTGCTGAATCGTTAGCTCCTGTCCATTTCTTAACTTTCGCACAATATTTTTGGCTGCTTCTACTGTTCGCTGATCCCGACACAGCTTGGTTATTTCAATCGTATCCTGTAAATCAGTCAGATATTCACCTAAATAAGCTTGATCGGGTTGTAAAAGAAGCTCCTCAAATTCGCCCGAAGGGGTGAGAGAGAAATGTTGACCTTCACCCGCAAGAGACAATTGACCCATAAAAGTCCGAAAACCAACTTCCTGGTAACTCTGAGAAACCGCCCGCCCTCTTAACTCTTGAATATGTTGAGCAAAAGCGCTTGCCGTTAAGCGAGTGGAAACTTGTAACATTATAATTCTAACGACTAGCTCTTCTCTAGGTAAATTATCAGCCTGCACTAGCATTGCTGTATGCATCCCCGCAAGATAAGCACGCCATTTCCCACTACCAGGATCTTTCTTTCGCCTAACAAAATTATTCCATAAATCTGTCTCTGAGAATTGCATTACTCGGCCTCGTTTTGGATCACGGGTTGTTCTTATATTAGGATGAGCATGCGCGGAAATAACTGGAGCCAAATAATCTAAATTAAAATCTTCCGTGGCTGCTTTGATAATTTCTCGCCAACCATCAGCGTGAAAAGCCCCGCCAGGGAAAACTGGAGTGATCAAAAAACCGCGCGGTTCAAGCCTGACCTGATCGCCATCTTGATGATCAGCAAAGACAGCCATTGAAGCTTCAGCCGCTCGATTACTGTATTGGCCTAACTGCTGTAATCGTTCAGTTACGGCTTGGTGACCAGCTAAATCCCCAAAGGTATTAACCGCACTTTTTGGGATAAAAACATACTGTGATTGAAGTCTCATCAATATGTATATCAGAGTATATTGAGAAAAGTTTCACTTTATTAGCCGTGCGGATAAGAAGAAAAAGCTCCTCCGCGCCGTAAATTTGGTGGAGCCGAGGGGGATCGAACCCCTGACCTCTAGAATGCAAATCTAGCGCTCTCCCAGCTGAGCTACGGCCCCTTTTAACTAACAACACGCTCGCTTCGCTCGCTACAACTACCAACTAACAAATTGTTGTCAGTTGTAGTCCGCCGGAGGCGGACGTGTTGTTAGTTGTTAGTTAAAATGGGCGGTGCTGGGATCGAACCAGCCACCTTGCGATTATCAGTCGCATGCTCTACCAACTGAGCTAACCGCCCAAGAGTTTTTATTATACCACAAATAAAAAACCCGGCAGCGTTCTACTCTCCCCCTAAACGAAGTCTAGGAGTACCATCAACCCTGGAGGCTTTCACTGCCGTGTTCGGAATGGGAACGGGTGGGACACCTCCGGTCTGACTACCGGGATTTTTATTTAATTTAACCATTCACAAATAAAACTCGTTTGGGCTCATTTCTCGAATTATTTTATCATATATTCGAGCGATGTGCCTTAACGTGTCATATTCGCGAAATGTTACCATAAAACAGGAACTAATTTCTATCTGAAGAAACGGCAGAAAAGATCAAGCCCTCGATCTATTAGTACTGGTCAGCTAACACATTACTGTGCTTACACCTCCAGCCTATCAACCGGATGTTCTGTCCGGGATCTTACCCTTAAAGGTGAGAAAACTTATCTTGAGGTAGGCTTGACGCTTAGATGCTTTCAGCGTTTATCCCTTCCAGACATAGCTACCCAGCGTTTGCCACTGGCGTGACAACTGGTACACTAGAGGTCTGTTCCTTCCGGTCCTCTCGTACTAGGAAGGACTCCTCTCAATTTTCTTGCGCCTGCACCGGATATGGACCAACAATTTGTTACTCTTCTTTAAAAAAGAAGGATCAACTATTTCTAGCTGACTCTGCATGTCACCATGCAGTTCGGACTATATCTTTAGCCACTTGGTCTGGCCGTTTGACGTATAGTCTCTGAGGATTCTAGCAACACGGCAATTTTTCTCTTTCGATATTTACCTTCTTTATTCATTGAATAAGCCATTTTCACAATATATTCAAAACAAGATTTCTTTCGGTGTTGATTGTTTTGCATCAACATTAAAATACTTTTAAATTTCTCAAAATCCTGTCTTTTGTTGGAACGAAGCTTATACTTACTAAAGAATGGCAATATCTTATTAATTAAATCCTGCCGATTTCTGACCACCAAGACATAGTTTCTATCATGCTTGTTTCCTTGATGATTTGGACGAATTGTCCCACAATCAAGTGCTTTTTGGATATAATACAGTAATCCTATGTTACTTTCGTGTTGGCTCAAATGAAACTCCGGAATAATTTGCCAACCAAGTTTTACGCTTTCTCTTTTTTCAAAAGCAACATGAAAACTACCTTCTCCATCGACAAAACCAGCTATATAAAAACCTGTCGCTAGTCTTTCCTGCTGATTATCTGACATTTTTTTATAATATCAGACCTCCCAGCATATAGTCAAATTTATAGACAGCAAAGTCCATTTTTTTACTGTCTCACGACGTTCTGAACCCAGCTCACGTACCGCTTTAATGGGCGAACAGCCCAACCCTTGGAACCTGCTCCAGCTCCAGGATGCGACGAGCCGACATCGAGGTGCCAAACTTCCCCGTCGATGTGAACTCTTGGGGGAAATAAGCCTGTTATCCCCGGGGTAACTTTTATCCGTTGAGCGATGGCCCTTCCATTCGGGGCCACCGGATCACTAAGGCCGACTTTCGTCCCTGCTCGACATGTACGTCTTGCAGTCAAGCTCTCTTATGCCTTTACACTCGACGCACGATTTCCAACCGTGCTGAGAGAACCTTTGCACGCCTCCGTTACTCTTTAGGAGGCGACCGCCCCAGTCAAACTGCCCACCTAACTCTGTTTCCCGGCATACACTGCCAGGGTTAGAACTCCAACGTATTCAGGGTGGTATTTCACTGTTGTCTCCGCCCCAGCCAAAACCAGGGCATCACCGACTCCCACCTATGCTACGCAAAAGACATCGAAATTCAAAGCTAGGATACAGTAAAGCTCCACGGGGTCTTTCTGTCCTGATGCAGGTAAACCGTGTCTTCACGGTCATCCCAATTTCACCGAGCCTCTCTCCGAGACAGTCCCCATGTCATTCTACCTTTCGTGCGGGTCGGAACTTACCCGACAAGGAATTTCGCTCATGTTCTTCCAATATTACTATTGGCATGGACTATATCTTCACCCTGGATTAACCAGGGGCCAACGTGTAGTCTCTACGGGGTCAATTACGACTTCCCTCGGTATTACCCTTCAATATTTCTATTGAATAGGGCTTCACCGATACAGTTAGATTCGATATGCCGTTACCAGCATAAAGGGCTTTGAAATTCCATCAAAACCTTAGGACCGTTTATTGTTGTTAGCTCTATATTGCTATAGAGATCGGACTATATCATCCCCTTGATTTTTTGGGGTTTAGCGTGTAGTCTCTGAGGATTCCTTAAATCTTCCTAGAATTTCTTCTTCGGAAAATCTTCTCTTGCCACCATCATTCATTTCTCGACGAATATCAAGAATCTTTTTAATTCCTTCCTGACTATGATGATGACCAGTGGCAATCAACGCTGCTATTTGCTGGAATTTAAAAAAATCTCTTTTCTTTTTTGCTGATAAAAATCGATGTATTCTGAAAAATGGAATTACATTTTCCATTATGGCATTATAATTATTAACCTCATAATACCAAACACCGTCAGGTCGACTTCTTAATGCTCCACATTTCAAGTATCTTTTAAATAAGGCCAAAATTACTTGGTCTTTTTGTGAAATATTAAAACACAAAGATACTTTCCAGGGAATTTTATAATCATTCCTGGGGCGAAATGAGACATTAAAGCTTCCTTCTCCATCAGCAAATCCAGCTAAATAACAGCCTATTCTAAATGGTACTTCCTTTGGGTTGTACATTTATAAGGCCTTTCCTGCTGATAATCCGCACTTCTCGCATTGTCACATAATAACTTATAGTTATTAGTAGCTGAAGATTCCCCGGACTTTCCAGCATATAGCTAAATTTATTAACGTAACTACAACTTTTATCCTGATATCACATCAGGATGGTCCGTTTTATAGTTACGGCCGCCGTTCACTGGCGCTTCGGTTAGGTCCTTGATATAATCTCAGACCACTCCTTAACGTTCCAGCACTGGGCAGGCATCGCCCCCTATACTTCCCCTTACGGGTTTGCAGAGAGCTGTGTTTTTGTTAAACAGTTGCATGGGGCTGGTATCTGCGGCCTCACCGAAGTGAGGCGTTCCTTCTCCCGAAGTTACGGAACCAATTTGCCGAGTTCCTTAGAGAGAGTTATCTCGCGCGTCTTGGCTTACTCAGCCTGTCCACCTGTGTCGGTTTGTAGTACGATCACCTGCACCAATCCCCAGAGCTTTTCTCGACAGCGTGAACTCACCCACTACCTCCAGTAAACTGGAGTTCGCAATCCAATAAGCGCTATGGGCTATTCTTCTGCGTCCCTCTGGTTAACAATACAGGTGGTAACGGAATATTAACCGTTTTACCATCGCCTGACGCCAGTTATCCTGGCCTTGACTTAGAAATCGACTTACCCTGGGAGGACGAGCCTTCCCCAGGAAACCTTGGACTTTCGACGTGAAAGATTTCCACTTTCATTTTCGTTACTTATGCCGACATTCTCACTTCCATTTCGTCCACCGGGCCTCGCGACCCGACTTCGACCTACAATGGAACGCTCCCCTACCGCTGCCACGAGACGTATCCCGCGACAACCCGAAGCTTCGGTATCAGGCTTGAGCTCCGTGTATTTTCGGCGCAAGAACACTCGACCAGTGAGCTGTTACGCACTCTTTAAAGGATGGCTGCTTCTAAGCCAACCTCCTGGCTGTTTAAGTATCCCCACTTCCTTTCCCACTTAGCCTGAATTTAGGAACCTTAGCTGTCGATCAAGGGCTGTTTCCCTTTTGACCACGAGGCTTATCCCTCGTAGTCTCACTCCCAAGTATTTAAACTGCAGTATTCGGAGTTAGCGAGGAGTTGGAATCCCTTTCGGGACCCTAGTCCAAACTGTACTCTACCCCTGCAGAGATACACTTAAGGCTGGCCCTAAAACCATTTCGGGGAGAACCAGCTATCTCCGAGCTCGTTTAGCTTTTCACTGCTAACCCCAAGTCATCCGAGGATTTTTCAACATCCACCAGTTCGGACCTCCTCATGATGTTACTCATGATTCATCCTGCTCAGGGCTAGATCGCTATCGGTTTCGGGTCTACAACTGCAAACTAATCGCCCGTTTAAGACTCGCTTTCGCTACGCCTCAGGCTCAACACCTTAAGCTTGCTTGCAACTGTAAGTCGCCGGCTCATTCTTCAATAGGCATGCTGTCACCCACCTTACGGCAGGCTCCAACTGCTTGTAAGCACACAGTTTCAAATTCTATTTCACTCCCATTCCTGGGTTCTTTTCACCTTTCCCTCACGGTACTAGTTCACTATCGGTCACTGCAGAGTATTTAGCCTTAGGAGATGGTCCTCCCGGATTCCAACAGGATTTCTCGTGTCCCGTTGTACTTGGGATACCGCTAGAGCCATTTGATTTTTCGCTTACAGGGCTTTCACCTTCTGTGGCCAGACTTTCCAGACTGGTTCGGCTAAATCATTTGATCTCACAGCGCGGTCCCGCAACCCCAGAGCAAGCTCTGGTTTGGGCTGTTCCGGTTTCGCTCGCCACTACTCCCGGAATCGTGGTTACTTTATTTTCCTCCTCCTACTTAGATGTTTCAGTTGGGAGGGTTGTCGACCTCTAACGTTAATTAGAGGACATAACGGTATTAGCCGTTATCGGTTTGCCTATTCGGAGACCCCCGGATCAAAACTATTTTGACAGTTCCCCGGGGCATTTCGCAGCCAATCGCGTCCTTCGTCGACTTGCAGTGCCAAGGTATTCTCTATGTGCTGCAATAACTTGACCATTTTTCTTACCGTTCTCAGACAGAAATTACTTCCTGCTTATATAATATTAATTTCGCGCTATTCAATTTTCAAGGACCGTTGTTAGTGCCAACAAAAAACGCACATCAAGTGCGTTTTATCTAAATTCGCTTTTGATGAATCAGGATCAATTAACTATCGTGTTAAATAATTAACCATTAAGTTAAGTTTAGTTAATTATATGATAACCAACAGGGGGTTGTCAAGCGGTAAAAATGGCGGAAAGTGAAATTATCCTAAGCTGAACACGAAGAATAACCGTGACACATCTATCAGTAATTACCGGCGGGGCCAGAAATGTTTCTGCAAGCAAACAACGAGAGGAAAACCTCAGAAGCATAGAGGCATCGTTAACAGAACTTGGTAGATACGGTTTTTGTGGTATCAGCAAAAAACTCAACCCTCCACTTTCTGGGTCTGCTTTTCTCTTCGTCATGAGCTTTATTTCAGTTGGGACAAGAGCCGCTTGTCTTGAGCTATTAAGTAAATGGAGAATATGCAATCGCTTGAAACAAGTAATATCAACAGCTGCTGCTGCTAATCGGCCCTTCCCTTTTAAGTTAATCAGAACAATATTAGCTGAAGCAAATATTCAAGCCCGGATAGAACCAGGACTGCCTGAAAATCATTTTACAATTGCTCTGGATTTAGCAAATTATCACGCAACTTTATTCGAAGGATCAGATTACGTAAATGCCCTCGCCTGGTATCGGGGAGAATAATCCCCTTAGGCCGCCTCACGCCACTCCACATTCTCAGCAGGTTGATCAATAAAACTCTCTTGTATTGCTTCTCCTCTAACTTCTAACACTCTTTGAATTATTGGCCCTAACAATCTAACGTGAATATTGCTTTCAGGCAAGTGGCCTAATTCTTCATTAATTCGCACAATATTATCCAACACATAACCCGCCAGATCTCTCTGATATTGTACAGTTGTTCGACCTGAATGAGTAATGATCACATCTGGAACCCAGTTTTGTTCGATTAAAAATGTTTCCAGAGCGGCCCATTCTCTACTGGTTGGTTCAATTTCATTAATTATCTGCCGGACTGCAACTGCTCGACTGGCCGGGGAAAGTGGAGTTTCTATCCGCCGATCAGCCATTTCTGCTGTATACGCATCAAGTTCAGAATTTCTAACTATCTCTCGTAAACAATGTGACAAGCGTGCATCTAAATAAAATTGCGGCCAAGCTGTTTCCGGTTGTGGCGCTTGATTTTTTTGACCAGAATGAGCACCTTGATCAATAGTTTGTCTTAATGCACGTTTGTGCCAGCGTAGAACACGATAAAGCTCATGGGCCCCAGGCGATTCGCCCAGATCAATAAGATCTGACGAAATAAATACAAGATTATGATAATTTAATTCTCTCCCCTCAATTTGTAAAACACCAGCCATCAGTTGGCGTTCTTCTCCGGAAAGCTGTTCAACGGCATATTTAAAAGCGTTAAATCGACGACCGACTGCCGCTATTTGCAAGCGCAGATTGTTTCTTGGGATCTCTCGGCTAAGTATAACATTCTGCAAATCATTAGCGTCTAAGAAGGACTCCAGACTGCGTTCAGCATTAGGCAAATACCGTAAGATCTCTGCTAAATCAGTCGGTTTACTTCGACATAACAATCTAATTTCTTGAACAGCCGCTCTTCTAGCTTGTTCAACAATTCCTCGCCATGTTTGCCCATCTTCAGCCACAGCTTCAGCTTGAGGAGCAACAACAGGCTCAACATCCCTTAAAGCGAGATGTTCAATTTGCTCAGCATTAAATTCCATCTGCGAAAGAAGTCTTAGTCGTTCGGCAGGGTAATCATGACCAAGATTTCTTAACACATCAAAAATCTCTCGACCACGTTGTAAGGCAGTATGAAGTTCTCGATGTAAATCAGACAAGCGTCCTATTCCAAGCAAAGAATGATCCCTGATCCCCCGACCGATATCAACACACAGCTCATTTATTCGTCGCATAATTAACTGAATTTGATTCGATAAATCCCCAATCGAAGAGCGCCGAATTTCTCTTAATATCCTTCCCTCCAGCAATTCAGCATTTGCTTCAGATTGATGTTCAATCTCCTGTTTTTGAGCCGCACATCTTTCTCCCTTTGATTCTAAACAGGTATACAACAGTTGACATTCTCCCAAGATAGTTTGTAATCGCTGTTGAAGTGCTATAACTTGGCGTTGATCAACCCCAGAACCGCCGCGCATTGCCGCACCAATTTCTTGGCGCAGTCCTTGGATAACACCCAACCTTTGCTCAACCGCCATCAATAGATCAGCAACTGACAACTGACTACTCGCAGAACGGTATGTAGACGATCCTAAAATTGTTCCTTGAGAAAATCTAAGAAGGTTGCGGATTGCCCTCTGTGTATCGCTTGACAGTCTGGAAACAGGGATAGGAGCGGGTCTCAAATAACGACCAATTATTGGGATGGCGCTCCAGTTAACCATTTTGGTTCCTCCTTAGGGAATCTTACTCATATATATATCGACATAAATACCGATATATTTCACTATTTATCAATAATATTTATCGATATGTGAGGCTGAATTCTTGCGTAAAATATCCTACCAACTTGCCAGAAGTGCCCGGACGATAAATACCAGAAAAAAAACAAGTGCGATAAACATAATCACACTAGTAATCCCAACTGCCAACCAGATCGAGACCCAAAATGTTGTCCCTATTACTCCCTCTAGTGGCAAGCAACGTAATAGACGATAAACAAAAGCGACAACAACAGAAACAACCATTAATAACAAGGTATAAAGCAATGATGCATATACCCCCACTCGAAAAGTTATATCCTTTTTATTTCCTTGAGCATCGATCATAACATGCTGGATAACCGTGCCGGACTGGCCAGGTGCATATGAATAAGAGTACTTTTCAACAATTATATGATTACCATTATTTTCAAGAAATGGATAAGCAATTGATTCCACCTGCGGGAAAAGTGAACCCAGGGCAATTGAAATCATCACTGCCCCGGTAAAAATACTTGCCGGAAAAGAAACTAAAAAAGCCCTAACGATAACTTGAATTGTTTTTATCATCTCTTAAAACCTAATATCAACACTCATTCGATCTTTATTGTTCGGCTGGATCCTCGTAGAAAACGATCTCCCAATAACCGATTTAAGTTGTTCGGCTGCGCTTGAATTAACCGGAAATTCGCTGGTTGTCGTATATTCTCCCCACCTGGCACATTTGACTTCCCAAATGACTTTGACCACCGTTTGAAAGTTTTCCGATCTGCCAGTATCCTCAACTGCCAGTAATTTTGCTACGCCATCAATCCCCTGCTCTTTAACCAATTTCCGATCTTCATCTGTCCAGTTTTTCTTGCCTATCGTCGGTTGTTCCGCTGTTGCGTTAACATCAATAACCACTATTTTAGGATCAGTCGGATCAATTTTAACTTTAAATTTCCCTCCAGGCTGAAATTGCGGCACCGCACTGCGGCCAATAATAGTATCAAAACTTGTTTCATATGGTTGATTTTGTCCATCATCAATTAAAAGCTTAAGATTAAGCACCGGCTGGTCGTTAATCGTCATCACCCCTCCCTTGCTGTTTTCAGAGAGAGAAAGTATCGTCGCTACAGCCGAGCGACCGGTCTCTAGGATGGCGCGCGCTTTTTTACCTTCCCCAAAAAAAGTATTGGCCGAACTAAAAGCAGAAAAAACAGACTTAAATTCAACAAAAACTAATATTAACGAACCAATTACAATCACTGGCACGATAACTGATTGAGATGCCCCAATAAAAAACAGGATTATTACTATAGGGGTAAAAACAATCGACCACCAAAGCCAAAACATAATAGTGCAATGCTAACTTGAAACAATGGACAGGTCAAGCGCTGGATGTTATCATCCCATCTATGGGAAACTTTTTTATTATTTTATACGCTGCGATGGCTGTTTTTGTCCCCTTTGCTATCTACCTGAAAATTGCGGGTGAAGCAGGCTGGTTCCCGGCAGACAAAGCTGAGCTAATGATTATGATCGCCAGTTTTATATTTTTGGGAGTAGTGATCGCCGCCCTTCTCCCTCTTATATTACCAAGCCTGGCCAGTTTTTTTTCTAATCCTTTCCTGGGGAGCGGGCGTGCAGCAAAAAGAATTCGCGCCACTGGTCGCCGGGCTAACGCGACGGTGTTAACCATCGGGGAAAGCAGTCAAGGGGTGGTGACTGTCAATGAACAACCTTATTTACACCTAAAACTGCTTATTGAAGACGGAAAAACTAATCCCTATGAAGTTGAATTCGATACCATCATCCCGCGCACCACTGTTCCTCAATTTCAACCGGGGGCGGTGTTCCCTGTTAAAATCGATCCCAAGAATTCCCAAAAAGTTATTCTCGATTTTTCTCCACCCGAAACCAAAGCATAAAATCGATTGGCATCTCTTTGGTACCGTTAATTTGCACTTTTTCAACGCTGGACACTTTAATTGAATAACCAAGAGAATTAAAAAAATCTTTTAGCTCTGGATAAGCTGGCAACTCATTAGCAATTTTTACGGCTAATTCATTAGCTTGTCGGCTTCTTAGCTCCCGTGGATATTTTTGGACCGCTGCTCCTACTCTAACAAAAAATTCTGGATATCCTTTGGTCGTTCGCCAAAGTAGTACTGGTCTTAATTTTCCTTCTCTTTCGATTAACTTTAACAACAGCGCTCTTAAAGGAGCTAATTGCGGTTTTATGTAAACAGTGTTTGAGCCGTAAGCCATTATTTCCTTATTCAATTCAGTTTGCGCTGTAATTAATTGATACCAATCTTTATCTTTCACAATAACAGTGTACGTTGTCTCCTGATATTTTGGCTCATCCTTTACTTTAACCTGATAGCTATCCTGTGGTCGAAAAAACCAAATAATTAACAGAAGTAGAATACAAACCAATATCACCCAGAAGAGCTTTTTCATCCTTAGGCCTCCTACTTAGTGGATTCTACTGTAAAACCAAATAATCAGCAAGTGCCCTTGCCGACCAAAGAGTTATCAGCTATTATCATTCGTAATGATCAAAAAAACCGATCAAAGTGTAATAAAAGGCTTTCTTGAAGATAGCTCAAATTTATTAGGCGGCTTTGCCGACGGAGTTTATCTGCCGGAAAGTGAAACCGACATTATCGAGGCCGTTAAAGAGTGTAATGACAAAAAAACTCCTTTAACGGTTTCAGCGGGAGAAACAGGGACAACCGGTGGTTGCATCCCTTTTGGCGGCTGGCTGCTTTCGACCCAAAAGTTAAACAAGATAATTGCTTTCAACCCCAACGAAAAATCTGCGGTCGTGCAACCCGGAGTAACCTTGGAAGAAATTGAGAGTACCGCTAGTAAAGCCGGTCTCCTCTACCCGCCTGATCCGACGGAAAAATCGGCCACTATTGGCGGAAACGTTGCCACTAATGCCGCTGGCGGCCGCAGCTTTCGTTTCGGGGCAACCCGTAATTGGATTAAAAGAATTCGTGTCGTTCTCCCTAATGGCACTTCGTTAAACATTAAACGGGGAATAATCAACGCCAATAAAAACAACGAACTGGCACTGCCCAATTATACTTTACGCATTCCACAATATAATATGCCAAATGTTAAAAATGCCGCCGGATATTTTTCCCAACCGGGAATGGACCTGGTCGATCTTTTTATCGGGGCTGAAGGAACACTTGGCATAGTTTCCGAAATTGAAATTGCCTTGGCCTCTGCCCTACAAGAAACGTTTGATCTGGTGGCATTTTTCTCGACCGAAGAATTAGCGGTTGATTTTGTTCTCGACGCTAAAAAGAAAAACGATAAAACCATTAACTTTTTTGAGTTTTTTGACCAGCACACTTTGCAAATGTTAAAAAAATCATACCCACATATTCCGGCCAAAGCTCAAGCAGCAGTTTATATCGAACAGGAAATCACACCGGACAATGAAAATTTTTATTTAGAAAGTTGGGCCAAGTCTCTAAAACAATTTAAAGCCTCCCTTGATAATTGCTGGTTAGGCGCTGATGCGGCCCAAAAGGCGGAATTAGCTAAGTTTCGTTATGCTGTGCCAGAACATATCAATGAAATTTTCAAACAACATCACTTAATAAAATTGGCAACCGACATCGCGGTCCCCGCAGATAATTTTAATGAAATGTTTGAATATTATAAATCCCAACTTCCAACATCAAACATCAAAACAAATCCCAACAGGGAAATATTCAATATCAAATTTGGACATATCGGGGAAAATCATTTACACGTCAACCTCGTGCCGCAAAGTGAAAGAGCAATCCCGCTAGCGAAAGAGATACTCCTAAAATTTGTTCGCAAAGCGGTCAGCCTGGGCGGGACAGTTTCGGCCGAACATGGAATTGGCAAAATCAAACACGATTATCTGCGCGAGTTATATAGCCAAGCGGGCATTGACGAAATGCGTCGAATAAAAAAGATGTTCGACCCAAATTTGATCTTGGGTTCTAATAATATTTTTCCTCGATCTTGACTTTGTTTCTACTCGGTATATAATCCTAATAAATTAACCTAGGAGGTTACCGAAATGAAAAACATATTGATTGGCGCTGTTTTGCTTTTTAGTCTCGGCTTTATGCTGTTTGGTTGTGGTTCACAAAATTCAACCACAACGACGACCACCACGACAACTCTCCCAATTGCGGCAGTGGAAGTTTCCACCGCGAAAACCGGAGTTCTCCTGGCCGGAGGAGGTTCGACCGCTGGTTCTTCGGCAAGCGGGGTTAGCTCGGCTACCGGTTCAACGGTAACCTTTTCGGTCAAAGCTCAAGAGGCTGGGCCGCCGGATACTTTTTTCACCTATGATCTTTCAACCAGTACTGACGGTTGGCTCTCTCCCGTTACCAGAGAGGCAATGGGTGGAAACATGCGTCCGTATATGAGATTAAGGACCGTTGGGGGAGATATTATTGCTAATGCTTTTTTAACTGGTAAAAAGATTGCCGACCTCTCGCCTTGCACAGTAGAATTAATGATGAATGGAACGCCAGGAACACCCCCAGTAGGAATAAATACGGGCATAACTAGCTTTGTCACAAAATTTGTTGCCGATCCCGCTGACCCATCATTATATATTAATGTTCGGTATATGGCAGATTACATTGCTTGGGCTTTTATGTACCCATCAATGGAAAGTGGGATGGCCTCTCATGGTCATCCTCTACCAGCGGGAGCCCATCTTACCACCCCTGAAGCTGGCGCCAACGATAAAATTGGGACAATGGATATGAGAATGGTCTTTTCCAGTTTTGCCACTGGTGAAGTAATTATTTCAGTTCCAACGGAACCTGGCGGAAGACCAAATAGCGGAACGTACTCTGGTTTTGGCACATTAGAAGCTAGTGGAGTTAGACTAAATTCAACTGTGACCATGCAATTTGGCGCTAGTGGTCCACCCAGTGGGGTCACAATTACCGGAACAGATGAAATAACCGGGAACACAGTCGTTGTTAGCTTTTATCCAGCAACTATGACCGGTTCAGGAACGTTATACAATTCAACCGGGACTTTAATTGGGACCTTTGAAGGTTCTTCTTCCGGAGGCATATATTATAAAGCGGGTGGTTCTGCAGAAGCTTTTACTTTTTAACAGGAGAATAAAATGAAAAAGATAATTGTCTATTGCTTATTGTTACTCTGTTTTGGCCTTACTTGTTTATTGACAGTTGACGGCTGTGGTCAACAATCATCTGGTACCACTACAACAACAGTTCCTCCGACTCAAAATATTATATTATCCGGCTCATTATCAACCGGCACGATTACCTCAGGAGTAAGAGCAACTGCTGTTGCTGCTGGTTATAATGTGGTCGCGATCGATAACGGCAGTGGTAAAACCTATAATGGCTCAACGGATGCTTCTGGGAATTTTTCTTTATCAATCCCTTCTGGTATTTCTTATGAAGTTAGTTTGATTGATTCCAACTCGGAATATTTTGGACCAATAGTAATGTCCGGCAATAGCTCAAGTTCAGAAGTTGTTATGGGTTTATTACCTTCGACCGACACTAATCTTGGTTCAATCGTCCTTGATACTAGTCCCAGTAAACAATATGCCAAACCCGTTGTCGAGCCAACTGCCATTAATGCTGCTGATAAAGCTGTAGCTGTAAGTGGCAAACCGGATGGTGCTGCTAATGACGGTAAAACGACTTTTGCCGGGATTACGACTCGAGAAAGTGGCGCCGATCGTGACAAGGACGGAATCCCTAACGTTTTTGATGCTGATGAAGATAACGATGGAATTCGTAACGGAATTATTTCTACCCCAATCGGTGCTACTGTAGTCAGTAATACAGTCGAAAGTGTCTTCTTGAGCAGTAATATTTGGGCCAGACATGGATCAAGTGATGCCGCCAAAGACGCTATCGCTATGTGGATTAACGTTTATGCTAAAACCGGAAAATTAGACGATATTGCCAGCGTCCAATGTATTGATATACCAGCCAGCATCAAAGATGTTGCGACAATTAGATTTTCCACCTCAATCGGCGATCCGATTGGTTATCCGACCGAAGGAAGCCTCTGGGCTACTTCTGGGCATCATTTATACAAAACCACTACCCTATCCCGCAATCAATGGATTGTCTCTTTAACACCAAGAGCCATTATGAATGTCGGTGATATTTTTACGGTTCGAGTGACCTACACCGGCGGTGGTTATCAAGACTTTTTTATCTCTACTAGTTATGTTTTAACTGATTGGTCAAAAATCTTAACCTACAACAACACAACAATGCCCACAACTACCGGAACAAATTCGAGCCCTGAAGTTTTCAGTGCTGACAGTTTACATCTCTATTTTAGCAAGGCAAAAGATGAAGATGGCAATATTTTACATGGGTTAACTTATTCAATTAGGGTCGGCACGTGTGAAGGCGCAGCGCCTTTTGGTGTGCCCGCTAACGTCGTTGAGACTCGTTTAACAGATCCGGGCACAAGCTACACTTCTGTCGAAGCCATCATCAGCACTGTTACAGCTGAAACATATTACATTACTCCGGTGGCCGAAAGTTCTGGTCAACGCAACGGAGAGGAAACCTGGTTCACTAGACAATAAATAATAAAATTGCTAGAATAAGATCAATCAAAGTCAATCCCCGATAGCTCAATGGTAGAGCACTTGACTGTGATAAAGGAGGTGTGAACTAAACGAAGACAATTATTGTCATCGTGAGGTTCACGCTGGATTAGCAGCTTTCTCGGGAAACCGGGATTGAAAAATTGGGTGAATTCAGGGAAGTCCGCCACAAGCGGATAATCCTGAGCGAAGCCTACTGAAAGGGAGCCAGAGTAAGTAGGAACGTGCAGAGACTAGGAGTGAGGAACCCCACCAATATTCTCCAAAAGCACCCAACGCCCTTAATTCTGTAAAGAATGGGCGATGAGATAGTCCAAGCCTGAAAGTAATTTCAGGGCCATCTTGTAATCAAGGTGTTGCTGGTTCGAGTCCAGCTCGGGGAGCTTTTCTTACTTTTTTCATCCAATTTGTTCTGACATATTCCAGGTGTTATAATCTTACTTGCCATGAACAAGCGTCTAGTTATTATTGCCGGAGCAAAGGAAACGGGCAAAACTACTTTAGCCAATGAGTGGGCACTATTCTATAATGGAATGGAGAGGCTAATCCCTGTAGCTAGTGGCGTAAAGAAGGATTTTGATATTATCAATGAGGAGCTTTTTCCCTTATTTAACAAGGGATTAAAATAAATGACAAGTAAATTATACGAATTTTTTCTGGAAATGCTTAAAATCGGCAATAAAGCTGTTCAAAAAGCTCAAGAAAACAATCGCAAAAAAGATGTAAAAGAACAAAAACACTTAATACGCTCAAAACAACAAATTTAATACAAAAAAATATTGATCAACAAGGTTCTAATTTATGTAATTCTAATTTATTCCCCATTAATTGCATGAAATGTCGAAGTTGGCGACGAGTTAAGCTGTCGGGGTAATCAAGCCCTGGAACAATTGCTCTAACCACTGGAATCCCAAAATTCTTTCTAGTTAAATCAACATATGAAATCGTAAACCCATTAGCTAGAAGCAAATTTTCAACAATTGATAAATCAGCTTGAACGTTACCTGTTGAAAAATTGGGAAGCTCTTCGAATCCTAATACTCTAGTTGAAACTCTTGGATTTGATGGAGGAAGCCCTCCGCGACTAGCCCTTAGTGATTTATCCGTTGAAAATAATTTAGTATGAAGTTCGCCAATTGCCCGAAGAGCTGCAATCCTGCCGTCAAGGTGAGCTCCGCTGCCACTTAAGACTGTTTTATTATCAAATTTTAAGAATGCACGATAGGTGGGAACACCAAGTTCTGTTGTCAAATCTAAAAATTCCAAATTAAATCCGCGTGCGGCATATACGGCCATTATCGGTGTGGCTAATGATCCATCCAATCTTACAGAAAAACAATTCCGCGCTGTGTAAAACATTGAATTATCGCCATCTCTTTCAATTATTTCCAGCAGTGCATGAAGCTTAGCTTCTTCCATGATATTTCCCGACGCAAGGCCATTGGAGCTAGTGAACATGATTTCAGGTTCATCAAATACCGAAAATTCAAAAACACCTTGCGCTGGGACATAAACCATCTGACGTCCTGATGATGTGACTTGTTCCCCTCTCGTCCAATAAATTGCTTCATCTCTATAAGGAAGCAAAGTATTAAAACCGGACATTTCCAAAGGATTCAATCCTTGTTCTCTTAGTTCACTAGCTCTCCCAAATCTAATTTCAGGATCAACGCAATATCCTTCAGGCCAATTTTCGCCAATTCCTGCAGCAGCAGAAACTCTTTCGGTCATTTCCATTAAACATGAGGCTAAAGCTGTTTCTGGTGAGAAACCTTTTCCGCTGCTACTAAAATTTCCGGATATACTATGATGATGTCGCCCAAGCCTAGTAACCAGGTTTTGTTGCCAAACCGCCATGCTAACAAATCCTCCCATAGTATGTATTACCATTGTTGGGGTATTGCCCATTACTGCTTCCATCACTGGTTCAACTCGGGAATATGTTTCTTCTACCGGAATAGTTCTAAGAGAAGTTCCTAAAGCAAGTGATTGGCCCTTTAATGAAGAAGGCCTTGCCATTGAATCAACACCAACATATTTACGTCGCCCTTCTTCTAGAAGATATTCTATTGGGAACGGCATTGCTAGAAAATCAATATCACCAAATTCAACATGTTGATCACGGTTTTGGTTAAAATTATTATTCCATCTTCTATATAATTGATATCCTTCAGGCCCCAGAGCCATTATTGAGCGAATGTCTCTTAAAGGATGAGTTCTAAATAATTCCGCAATTCTATCGTTTCCCAATCGGCAGACGGCTTCCTTGATAAGAGGAATACCCGGCAAGCTAACAAATGCGCCAAATAAACCAGAATGAGGGGTTTCATTAAACAATTTGACAGCTTCTTCGACACCTGCTTTCCCTTGTTCTTCGATTAATTTTATAAGGTGGTAGGCCATCATTGTATCATTTGGCCTTTCTAATAAATGATCAGACGCTTCGCGAATGCTCATAGGAACATTTGGAGTATATGATGTTCGTGCTCTTCCCCGAGAATATGAACTAGCTAATAATCTTATTTTAAATCTATAATCGACTCTTCGTGATCCATCTGCTCTTAATAAATCTGCCATATTGTTTCTCCCATATTTCCTATGTTATTATCCCTCTCACACCCGTAAAATTTCACTCAATTTTATAATTTTTTAGAAAGTTCTTTGATCAAAATGCACCCTTTGAAAATATATAGTGAGTAGCGCGGTGGGGTGGAATTAATGAACCAAATCTGACCCTGTGTTACACCATTTCAGCCACCAAACAGGTTCTAACTTGATCCAGCCAGCGGAGTCTCTCGATTTGCCCCTCAAAAACTGCTTTCATAGAAGGAGATAACTGTCTTTAACAGAATAAAAAGAGAGATAACAAAGTGTTATAATACTACTATGGAACGCTCTAATAAACACTCTCACCATCATACACACGGCAGCGTGGATGTCACTCTGTTGACTACGGAAAGGGGCATATGGGCCGTCAAATGGTCGTTCTTCTGGCTCTTTATAACAGCATTATTTCAAATTGTGATAGTGTTTTTTAGTGGAAGTGTCGCACTTTTGGCGGATACCATTCACAATTTCGGCGATGCCGCAACGGCGATCCCCTTATGGATCGCTTTCCTGCTTGCAAGATTTAAGCCCACAAAAAGATTTACTTACGGATATGGACGGGTTGAAGATTTGGCAGGGGTTGCCGTAGTGCTAACGATTCTAATAAGCGCCTTGATGACTGGATACCAATCGTACGAACGTTTTATCCATCCTCAAACGATCGGCTATCTCTGGGCGGTCATGTTTGCCTCGATAGTTGGCTTCCTCGGCAATGAAGCCGTCGCATTGTTCAGAATTAGAGTGGGAAAAGAGATCGGCAGTGCGGCCCTTGTCGCCGACGGTTATCACGCCCGGGTTGACGGACTTACCAGCCTGGCTGTTCTCGGCGGTGCGACAGGCGTTTGGCTTGGCTTTCCTCTGGCGGATCCGATAGTCGGCATGTTGATCACTATCGCCATACTATGGATCGTTTGGGAATCAGCTAAATCAGTTTTTATGCGCCTGCTTGATGGTGTTGATCAGAATGTTGTAGATGAGATCCGGCATTCTATAGAGCATGTAACAGGGGTATTGGATGTATCGGAGATACGTGTACGCTGGCTGGGTCATCGCATGCATGCAGAGATCAACATAGCTGTTGACAAGGATCTCCCTGTTGATAAAGGGCATGGGATTGCCCGTGAGACAAGACATCAGCTTTTGCATCACCTGAAGTATTTGTCAAACGCAACAATCCACGTTGATCCAGTGCAGGCATCCGGGGAAGAGTATCACGGGTTTAAAAGCCATACACACGATCACCTTCCGACGCATTCGCATTGATGCGGCTTTAGCGGGGTTATATCAAGCTAATTGTTATCTTAAAAATACCTCACCGGCCGGCAGTAATAATGATAATTTTTCCTTTCGTAATCTTCACGAACTTCACTTCCATACTTATATGTGTACATATAATCTTTATCTCTTTCGGTTGAAGTGCAATAATGTTGACCACGCCAAAAATCACCCTTCCCCTGCATCGCTAAATTATTCAACATATTGTCCATATCCCAACGGGATGGCAGTGCCCAATCATGGTAATCGCCAACGATTAATTCTCGACAATTTAGAGCAGCATAAGACCATTCTAACCCGTAGGTATTAATAATTTTTGTTGTATTCTCGGTGCCATCTCCTACAAGCTCACCAGTAGCTTTCGTTTCTATGCCGGCGTTTCCCCAGGTCCAACAATCCAAATCTCTTGGCGCCGCTTCTGCATAACGCCAGCCACTTGAATAATAAAGTTTACTAAAGAAAACCCAACCGCCAGCAGGCCCTCTATCGCCAATAGAATATTCTTGCCATTTGGCATACAAGGTTACATCACTAGTAACCAGATTGGTACAAAAAGTCCATTTATTAGCATCAGTGCAAGCAGCATCCGTATACCAACCAGCTAAGGCATATTCCCCCTTGGTTGGCTTAGCAGGCATAACAGCTTTATTTCCATAATCGATGGTTTGTGGGTTAACAGCCGTACCGCCCTGCGAATTAAAGGTTACTTTATGTTTATTTATTTCCCAGCCAGCATACAAGGTGATATTAGTGGTTACTAAATCATGATCAAAGTCCCACGATTCGGTGCAATCACTGTACTTATACCAGCCTTTAAAAGTATGTCCAAGCCAGGTCGGATTAACCGGTCGAGTCGCTTTGTGACAATATTCAACTGTTTCTGGAGAGACAAAAGAACCCCCTTGCGAATCAAAAGCGACTGTAAACTGATGTAGTGTCCATTTAGCATAAAGAGTCGTTTCTCCCGTTACTATATCACTTTCAAAAAGCCAGGGCGTGGTACAATCACTCTCTTTAAACCAGCCGGCAAAGGTGGCTCCTAATTTAAGTGGATCCGTCGGTTTTGTCACCTTATTACCATAATTTATCGTTTGAGGATTAACCGCACTTCCGCCTTGACTGTTAAAAGAAACCGTAAAGTTATTGATTATCCATTTCGCATAAAGATTGACATTGGCCGACCCCATAGAGAAAGTTTGGCCCTTAGCATAAGTGGTTCCACTACCATCAGCCAAAGTATTCCAATTACCAAAAAGATAACCGGTCTTTTCAAGGTTGCCGGTATTGCCAAGGAGTGTCACCGTTTGTCCATGTTCGTAATACGTCCGATCAACCGGCGGATCACCGGCAGTCTGACCGTTCCCGTTATAAGTCACAGTATAAGTCGGATTTGCACTCCACCTGGCGTACAGGGTAACATTAGCTGACCCCATATTGAATTCTTCACCAAATGAATATGTTTCACCTGTCCCATCAGCATTAGTGTTCCAACCAGTATAGGAATATCCGGTTTTCGCTAAATTCCCAGTATTATCTAACACAGTAACCGATTCGCCTGTTTCGTAATTGGTGGTATCAATCGGAACGGTCCCTGAAGTGCTGCCATTGCCATCATAGGTAACGGTGTAAGTCGGATTAGTCGTCCATTTAGCATACAAAATAACATCGGCACTTCCCATTGTAAAAGCATCACCTTGAGTATAATTTGTCCCGGTCCCAGCGGCATTAGTGTTCCAACCAGCAAAGGTCCGGCTTGGATATTCAAGCGTCCCGGTATTGCCCAGCACTGTCACAATAAAACCCGTTTTATAAACATTTGCGTCCGTCGGCACTGTGCCAGAAGCGGCCCCGTTCCCATCATAGGTCACGGTGTGAGCATGATCGTCATTCCACATCGCATACAAGATCGCATTTGCCGACCTGATTGAGAATTTCTCACCCTGAACATATTTTGTCCCTCTCCCACTGACCTCCGTATTCCACCCCATAAATGTATAACCGGCTTTTTGCAGTTTCCCGGTATTCCCCAAGACCGTAACGGATAAATCTGATTGGTAGAGAGTGGGATCTGTGGGCGCATCACCGGAAGTCGCGCCATTGGCATCATAGGTTACGGAATAAGTCGAGACATTATGCTGAGTTCCGCAACCGGGCATTAGAAAAACAGCAAAAACAAAAATCAGGAAAACACTTAAACCGATTATCTTCTTGCCGCGCATTTATCCTGCTCCTCTTAGTTCAAACCGATAGAGTAACACAAGGCAACCTGGTTGCTGAGAAAATTCGCTCCCGCAAAAGTTATCGACTGCAGAGTATCTTCAATAATGAACCGCTGATTGTCAGGACCAATGCCGGTGCCGACCGTGTAATCTACTTGAAAATAATCTCCGTAAACCTGCCTGATTAACCGGTAATCCACTCCTAAATATGGGGTAAAATTATTAATTCTTTTGCCGGCCACAACGCCCAAACTATATTGCCAGTTGTTCATAGTGCTTTTTGAAACAGATCCGGCTTTAATGCCGGCGTTAATCGCCACAGAAATTTGCCGGGTATTGGGGTTTTCAATCGACAACGCGTATTTGGCCCCCACGCCAGCGGAAAACATGGTCAGGGCATCCATGGTCCTGGGACGATCGGTTGCCTTTTGAGAGAAACCGAGACCGGTTAAGGCATATACGTCGAGCTTTTCATCGACGCCATATTGAATGGAATCTACAAACATGGGAGCAATGTTGCCCATGTCAAAATAATTCTGATCAAGTTTAGCTCCTAAGGTAACATTATATTTCCCTTTCCCTATGGGCTTAGCAGTCATCAGAGTTTCGGCAGATGAAATAGAAACCAGAAGCAAACAGATAAGCAAACCAAAAAATACTTTTCTCATATTTCCTCCTTAAATCAGACAATGATTTTATTTATAGAGTGATTCTATTAAATGTAAATCTAACTGTCAATCACCAAAGTCTTAAAGGACGGCGATCTGGTTGAAGTTGATGCAGAGCATGGGGTGGTTAGGATTTTGAAATAGCTAAAGGATCACTTTGCTCTCTCCGCCGCCACCGAAAACACCGCCGCCAATAAATAAAGCAGTCCCGCAAATACAAAGATCCCATAAAATGCTGAGAAGTAAGTGGAAAGCGTGGCAGGCGAAGCAACTGGCATAGTGGGATCCGGTAAATTTGCCAAACGGGTCAGGTGGGAAAAAATTATCTGAAAAACACAAACTCCAAGCACCATGCTTAAATTGTTCGCAACATTAAACACGCCCGCCCCCACCCCACCAATCAGTAAAAGCGCGCCGCCAACACCCTGAAAAGCCCTCGCCAGAACAAGAGTTAAAAATGTCGGCGCTAGGCCACAGAATAAAGAACCGATAGTAAATAACAAATAGCCGCCAAGAAATATTTTTTTTATTCCAAACATATCTTCCAATTTGCCAAAGATCAGCATCGTATTGGTCAGCATCAGGAGGTAAACCACGATTATCAGAGAAGATTTAGCTACGCTAAGGGAGAAAGCATGCCCAATCGTTGGCACGGAAACATTGACCACAAATGCGTCCAGTTTGACCATGAAGAGGACAAAAGCGGCGCTTAAAACTACCCAAAAATATTTTTGCTTGTTCACTAAGGAAATGTTAGCAAAAAGAAATAAGGATAACAACGTAATTTTTGCTTTGGTTTGTCCCAAATTAAACCGCATGGTATGATTTGTCAAAATCATTTTGTGTCGTATTTCTCATGCTGCCCAATATTGCATCTTCGCCAGAATTATTCTTCAGAAAGCCTAAAACAGCTGAGACAAACAGCTCTGGACTATCGAGGTGAACTGCGTGGCCTGTACCTTTTAATAATTGGAATTTGCTGCCGGGAATTCCTTGGGCCAGTAATTCCGCTTCTGCCGGGGGGATTAAAATATCCTCCTCCCCTTCCAGCACTAAAGTTTTCGCCTTGATCTGGTCGATTCTATTTCCGGCATCAAAAGATTTAATCGCCTCAACCTGACCATGGAATCCCTCAACTGTTTGGTGATACGAATAGGCTGTCGCGGCACTGGTAAATTCATCAATAAATTTGGCATCTTTAAGTTTTTTTGAGGAGAAAAGCCAGACCATCCAGCGGTGAACCCAATTGGAATAATCCTCTCCATCGCGCAAATGTTTTTCTAAGTCCGCAAAAAGCTCATTGTTTCTCTGAGATGAAATCGCCGCCGTACTTGCTAAAACCAATTTATTAACGCGTTCCGGATAGCGGATTGCCATCTCCTGCGCAATATAACCGCCCAAAGAATGACCCAGGATATGCATGCGCTCAATCTTTAATGAGTTGAGCAGTTGAAGCGTGTCCTCTGCCATATCGGCAATGGTGAAAACGCTTGATGGAACACCATTGCGGCCGCAGCCTCGGTTATCGAAAATAATTATTTTATAATGCGAGGATAAATCTTTAATAATACTCTGCCAGCTAAAGCAGTCAGAACCCAGCCCGGCGATCAAAAGCAGCGGATCTCCGCTGCCGTGAACTTCGTGATAAAGATCTAATTTTTGCTTCAGCATAGGGGTTACTTTAACAACGTGTTTTAATTTAGTCAAGACAGTGGGATGCGGGATGAATAAACAGATTGACTCCCTTCAAGCCTTTCTTCTATAATAATCTAAACAGCCATGATCAAAAAAACAGTAATTACGGTTCTTAAATCCGGGCTTTCAACAGCCCTCTTCCTGTTTATATCGGCAGGCACCCTTTTCTATTGGCAGGCATGGGTATTTTTGTTCCTATTTACCATACCGATGGCACTGATCGCTCTTTTTACTGTCCAACAAAGCCCTGACCTGGCCAAGAGAAGACTTGAGGTCAAAGAAAAAAGACCAGAGCAAACTGTAATCGCTAATCTATTCTATGTTTCAGTCTATTTGAATTTCCTTCTCTGCGGACTGGATTACCGGTTTAACTGGTCAGTTGTCCCCGGCTGGATGGTGGTTTTATCGGAAATTCTTTTTCTTGGAGGATATTATCTGCTCTTTTTAGTTTTTAAGGAAAATCGGTACTTGGCACATACGGTAACGGTCGAAAAAGACCAGCCCACCATTACTACCGGGCCTTATGCATTAGTCCGCCATCCAATGTATCTAGCCGAGTTAATCATGTTCATCTTTGCGTCCCTGGCCCTGGGTTCTTACTGGGCTATTTCTGCAAATATTCTGCTCATAGCTGTGCTGATAGCCAGGATCACTACAGAAGAAGAGACCCTGTTACGGGATTTAAATGGATATAAAGAGTATGTGCAAAAAACCAAATATCGGTTGATCCCCTTGGTCTGGTAATTTTCTTTTCTGGTTTAATTGGCTCTAGATATAAAATGTTATTAACTTGGGTAGTTAACCAGAGCAAATTTGACTTTAATAAAAAACCACAATATAATCCAATAATGCAAGTTGAGCTTAAGGGTTTTGTCGGTTATTTATTGCTTCTCCTTTTGTTCTTCTCAGCTGGCTGCGGAAGCAGTTCTAGTCCTCCATCCTCGAGCACTACAACAACTTCCACTACTACTACCACTACCACAATTAGTCGAATTGTAGCGACTTTTGAAGCGGGAGTTTCTGGGTTTTATTATAATTCGCCAACTATGGTAGGCAATTATATTTATATCGGCCAATCTAGAAGATTGCACTCGATTAAGACAGACCATAACAGCTTCCTGAAGCTTGATACTGATTTGAATAAAATCTGGGAATACGATCTTGGCTCAAATGAGGTTCGCGGGGCAGCAGTTCTTGACAGTTCCGGTAATATTTATTTTCCTGTGGAAGTAGGTAAAATAGGAACCTCAATTTCAGAGGCATCTCTTTACATTTATTCAATTTCCAACACCGGTACATTCCGTTGGTCACAGCAAATAGTAAGCCCGGGAGGGCTTGGAGAGGTCGGATCTTTTAATTTTGCTATTGCCAGTAACGATATTATTTATGCGGGCGGCGATAAGATGCATGCCTTTGATACGTCGGGTAACCTTGTCTGGTCGTATAAATGGGCTAGACCGGACAATATGTTCATACAGGCGGGGGCGATAATTGACCTCTCAAACAATATTTATTTTTGTAATGCGAACTCGGCAGAGGTATACTCATTAGACATAAACGGCAACTTGCGCTGGTCAACAATCGTGGCTGGCAACACTACTTCCAGCGGGCCGTCATTTTCGACAGACCAGAGTAAAATTATATTCGCAATATATAAAACAGTTGGCTGTCTTAATGCTAGTGATGGTAGTCTGGTTTGGCGCTATACCCCGGCGGTAATCGACGGTACACCTAAGGGATTTTTCCAGGCAACACCAGCCGTCGATGACAATAACAATGTGTATTTAGGAACAAAAGGCGATGCTGACTCTAGCTATTTTTTTGCAATCAAGGCAGACGGGTCGGGTCTGCTGTGGCAAATTAATAATGGAGCAGACCTATATTGCTCTCCTTGTTTGGGTAATGACAGGAAGATCTATGTTGGCTCAGAATGGAATACGATCTTTACTTCCACCCGCATTCATGCTTTTGATCTGGCCACCGGAACAACAGAATGGGAAACAAATCTAATAGCAGACGTTGATTGGTCCAGCCCGGTCCTGGACAGCAATGGATATTTATATGTTGGGACCAAGGGTTTTGAATCTACTGGTTCCACGGATGATACTAACCCCGGGCGCTTCTATAAGATCAGAACTGATTCAACTGGTTTGCTGTCCGGGGCTGGGAATGCTCGCTACCACGGCGGCAATGACAACACCGGCCGAAGATAATTTTCAACTAATGTTCTCTTTTCCCTTGTAATTTATAAGGTTGTACTAGTTGTTGTTCCTGTATGAGTTGTCGTCGTTGTTGTCGGAGACTCTCCGGTTACTTCAAAAGAGATACTGCAGTAAAGAGGACTATCTTCGTAACGGCCAACATTTTGGACCATATCAAATTTTTTAATTAACTGAGCCTCAGTTAAAGACTCATATTCCGCCGTAGATGTCACACCAGTGAAAGCCACCACATCCTGCACATCAAAATCAACCGAAAAGACAGTTGATTTACCAACAATAGTTGCAGCAGTTAAAGTTAGAGAATTTGACTTGGAACCATCGTAATCCGTATTATCTCTTAATTTTGCCCCTAACATATAATAATGCATAACCGGTCGAACCGGATCAGAAAAATCTCTCACCAAGGCGACCACTTCTGGACTATGCGGTCGGGTAGCGGAAAAACATTCTCTGGTTGTATCAAACCAATAATAACCGGCGGCTTCTCCGCTGGGGCTAAAGAGTAATTTATCGCCGCGCACATAACTGCCAGAATCACCGTAGACCATCCTCACCTTCCGAGTGTTAGAACCTTGTTGGAATTCAACATCAAAATAACCGAAAAGCAAGATCATTGAACTACACTTACCTCCGGTAAAGCCACTTTTAAAACTCATTGATTCATTGGTCAATGAGGTAACATAACTAAGATCAAAATCATACAGCGTAGAATCAGCTGGAGCAATATCCGGACGACCGTCACCAAAAGGAACTACCCCATCATCAGACGTACCATCAATCGGCAAAACAATCGAGAGTATCTTGCCGCTGATCTTATTAGGTGTAATTAACCAATTACCATTTGACGCCCAACCAGAAGTTTTTAGAGCTGCCGCCTGTAATCCTTGCGCCACGGAAAGCGAATTGCTGGTTAGCCTGGTAGTCGCTCGAGAAGTCGCTTCCTGATGACCAAATAGGCCGCAACCGTACAAGAAAACTATTAAACCACCAACTAACAACAAACAAGCAACCATGACCTTTTTCATTCTTTCCACTCTCCTAGAAGTTTATTGAACAATTCTTACAATAATTTTGTTATAGAGTGATTCTATTAAATGTAATTCTAACTGTCAATCCCCCCCTTTTTTCTTGAGATTGATTATTAAGGTCTGCCCCCAAAGAACGCTGGGCTGAGCCTTTTTTTATTTGCGGCAATTACATTATCATTTCCGCCTGACTATTTGCTTTTTTGTTTATGCCCCTCCCCTCGTTAGCAGAATTTTAGGCGATAATGCAAGTCGAAGTTATGGTTTTAACCAAGTATAGTGCCCCATGAGGAAGCAATATAAAATATGAAAATTAAATATACTGTCCCGGAATTAATTAATTTGTCAATCTGGAAGTAGCGCGAGCGGTAACTGTACAACTACTGGCACTGCAGCAACCGGAGCATGTGCAATATATGGTAACGCCACAAGTTCTTGCAGTGGTGGTGGCGACGCACATCCTTAAATGCAGTTGGATTCATGTTAAGATAATTGCGAAACTTGTCCAAGAGGGGGAGTTTTTTTAAGCAGCCATTGGCCAAAGCTCATCCATAGTGGTTCCAACCAATACCTCGCTAGGTGCTGCAGGATTAGAGACCAAAACAACCCCATTGGCTTTCCTTTTTACTCTAGTGAAAGACATTAGTTTTTCTATTAAATCTACACCACAGCTTTGATCTGGTTCAAGATCTTTCCCTTGATAAAAAGCGAGATCAAATCTACGCATAAAATCAAATCCTCTCCCTCCATGGTGCAATGGCCGGCGGTCTAACTTCCCAATGTTAAATGGCGGATCGTGGATATCGATGCCAGCCAAACTAAGGGCTCTGATATAAGCTTGCCTTGTTACCCAATTAAACATTTCTGTGGCATCATTTGAATTTGGTAATGAATCATCCAGGAGCTCACCAGCTCTGATGCCCAACCCTAATCCATAAAGAAATATTTTTTTAATTGAGTGTCTCATCGCCATAAAATTCGCGGCATATCTATGAACATATCTATTGATAATTTCTTCCGGGATTTGTTTACCTCCAGCCAAGGCCACTGCTCTTATTACATCATAATCAGGACTACCAATTCCGAGGTGGAAAGACATAGTTAATGAGTTTGCATAGTTAGGGCTGTTTACATCATTCATTCTTCGAGCGGCATCAAGCACTCTGACATCGTCCTGGTTGAAAGGCTTGACTATCGGGGCAAATACAACTCTGCAATCAAGCATCGCCAGAGAAGCCGCCAGCGAGCCAATATCAAAATGAAAAAATGGATCCATCCATTCAACAACATTATTCCCAAATACTCCTTGATAAAAAAGGGAGAAATCTTCCCCCAGCTCTTGCTTCTTCTGATAAATATGCTTAATAGTTGCTGCAACAACATATAATGGGTTGTCTCTTACCCAACCACTCATATTCCCTCTTTCACAAAAAGAACAAGGTTCAAGACATCCATCCCCCATTGGCTGCGTAACACCTAAATCATGCATAGCATGACTTAAGTCAAACCAATTAATCCATGATTTTTCACCTTCATCTAATAAATTCGTCCCTTTAGGATTAGGTAAATGGGCCAAAACTTCGGCTTCAACCATCTGGACTTCACTACTAGAATAGTGACCGGCAGCGACTTTTTCTTGCGCCGTACAAGTTAATGTCGCCAATTGATGACCTCGTGGAGATAAATCACATTGATAGGCACGAAACATAAGGTTAGCTCTCCATATTTTATGGGCCAATTGTTTTACTTCATGGTTGGTAACAAAAAGAGAATTCATCGCAATTTATTATCGCAACTAAAGGCAGAATATTTCACCTTATTCGCTTACTCGAGGACCCATCTATGCCTTTTTTTATTTCCCTAACTAGTCCGGTTTTACCTTATATAGGTCTGGACATTGGTCGTAAAACTGGGGCTTGAAAGATGGCCGGAAAATCCTTCAATGCTAATAGTAGAATTATCAATAATCTTGACCAATAAGGTGGCTTCAATCGTCGTTTCATTGTTGATGGCTAAACCATTTATCCAATACACTACTTCACCACTAGCAACATTTACTGTTGCCGGATCAGGTCGATTATTAAATACTTGATAAGTTGTTACCCATAAACCAAGCGGGGTGCTAATCGGTTCGCTGCCAATTGCTCCTTCCGGACCACCAAAAGCAACCCGAACTTTTGCTGGCTCATATTGGTCATAAACAAAAGCTAATTGCTTATTATATTCATTAAAAGCGGCTTCTGTTGTGGTGATGCTGTTATGGAACCAATTGCCGCTTAATGTGCCGGCAATATCAAAATCTATTTTACCGCCAAGAGGAGTGGTTTCTCTAGTAACAATGGGATTGGCGTCAGCATTATAAAATAAGGGCGTATATAGATTTATTAAGCTGGCAGTACAATAGCCAAAAAAATGAGTAGAATAGATCATTCGACCATAACGATTAGGATTGATAAAAGATTTTGTCGCTGCTGTATAATCAGCAACATACCAATCAACCCCAGTAACAACACCTGGCCGCCCCCCGCACAAACCAATTACTTGCCCCGCTGTCACACCAATATTAACACGGTTAGCAACATTAGGTTGTAACGTTCCTGCCTGTGCAAGTATCGCCGCCTCTAAAGATGACAGATGACCAAAAGTGCTATAAAAATCATAGGTATGTCTGATCTTTATCATCCAATCTCGATAGGTTCCGGTTTGCCCGGAACCAGCAGGCCAATTATTTTCTGTATAAGTAATTTCCGTTATTGTGCCGCTGGCCGGAGAGTATACATTATAGAAAACACTGGCCAGATTTTGAGCAAAAGCAAAACCACCGTGATCTGTCGGCAAAGCGTGCCCCATGCGCGGATTTAAATTCCCCATCGGCCCAACTGTTTTATAATCACCTATATTGAGAGGAGCAACAGTAAAGGTCACGGTCCCTCCACTTCCACCCCCTCCTTGCTGACCACAACCAATGATTAAACTAAGTGCGGCAATCAACAAAAAAGAGAAAAATACTATATTTTTTTTATTGTGCATTATGGAGAAATTATATGATTAGCTGCGATGGCTGTCAAACAGACAGAAATGACTTCTATAATTAGAGTAGAAAAGTAAATTATAATTTGATCTACTCTATTGTGCCACTAACTCTATTTCCTAATGCTAAAAAGCAATCTCTCTTTTCAAAAAAGCCCCAACTAACACTTCTCCTACGGCAACCAAAATAATTGTTTTATCTCTATTATTCAAATTTATAAACACTAAGGCGTGGCTGGGTTAAACCGGTGACACAGCCTACCACGGCAACATAGGGAACCCCATTTGGTGAAATAGCTAAGGAAATCAAACGATAATTGCCTTCATGGATTGGCTCAGAAAAACCAGCTGTTCCAACTGTTGTCCAATTACTACCATTCCATTTTTTTACTGTCGCTTCACCGCTTACGCTAGCGTCCGGATAGGCAACATAAAGTGTATTGTCGGCAGCAAAGCAAAGTGAAGGGGAATCAGAGGCGCCTGATGATATTTTTTGACCGCCAACCACTTCCCAGGTTGCACCGTTATATTTCGAAACAAAAAGAACTTTCACATGTAGAGTAGAATCGGTAGCTGTATAGGCGACATAGGGGGTTAAGCCGCTGTCAACAGCAATTGATGGCCAGACAGAATCCGTATTACTCACTCCGCAATTGGCTCCAATCAGTTGCCAATTACCACTACTATTAGAAAGAACAGTAATGCCACCAGGTTCGTAAGCACTGAAAGTTAGGAAATTAACGCCGTTACGCGTAATCAAATCTTCTCCAGAGGCACCATTATCTGACAAAGGATTTGTCCCTAATTGATACCAGTTCCCAGAAGCGCTATCGTAATAGGAAGCCATGGCCGGTGTAGAAGGATATAAAACTTCGTTTAAGGTTTGATAGGCACAATGAATTTCTCTACCATCAACCGCAATTGAGGGACAGGTAGCTTCAGCGCTAGACGAAGGAGAACCCAACGACCGCCAGGCGCTCCCCTCAAAACTTGCGGCCAATGCTTCAGTTGAGGTTCCAATAATAACATAAGGAACGTTATTATAGACTGACAGGGCAAGATTACCTGGAACATAATCACTGCCATCGGTTAAGCCGCAACCACGAGCCCCAACCAATGTCCAATTACCATTTGAAAATTTCATTACCGTAGGAATAGGACTGGTTGAATAATCACTATTGGCAAAAAACACATAAGGAGTCTCAGCTGAATCAATCGCTAGATCAAGATCCTGTACTTCGGTAGTGCCAGAAAAACCGATTGCCCCAACCAGTTGCCAGCTTCTGGTATCACCGCCACCGGTCGTACCGCAACCATTAAGACTGATAAGAAGAGAACCAACCAAGAAAAAGACAAACAACATAACTAATATTTTTTTCATTTTTTTCACCTCTTTTTTTTAAAAGAATAATTAATTAACCACTCTCCAATAATTACCATAATAATCGTCCCCATAATAATCGGCAATGCTGTCCAGACAAAATCTTTGCCCGGTTGTAGACAAAGGATTAGAACTGTCAATAAAAGAACGATTTCAGCCATAACTGCTAATAAAATTGCCAACCAGTTTGGACCAGGAATTTTATAAGGACGTTCAATGTTTTTATCTTCTATTCTTAACTTAATAAAAGCCGGGAAAAGAATTAAATAGGAAAAGAGCTCAACCACCAGGCAAAACGCAGTAACATGCCAAAACATTTCTGAAGCAGTGTCGGCAAAAAACCAATAAATAATAATGATGATCGTAGAAATAATCCCGGATATAACCGAGGCTCCAACCGGCGCGTTGTTTTTATTCATTAGCCCAAAGACTTTAGGCATTTCGCCATTATTAGCCGCTTCTGCCATGGAGCGGTTTTCTCCCAGCGTCCAGGCGACAATTCCAGTAAAAAGGGTACTAAGGACTAGTGTGCCAATGATAATTGTTACGGCTCGACTTAACTCATGCGCATTAAAAGCGATAATAAACATTTGAATAATCCCGCTGGAAACACTGATTTCGTTAGCCGGCACGATCACCCAGATTAAAAGTGTGGAAATTAAGTATAAGGCCGCAATGGCGATTGCCGACAATATCACCGCTTTGGGAATATCATGCGTAGGGTTCTTCATCTCTCCGGCAGCGCTGGAAATTAATTCACAACCTAGAAGGTTATAAACGATTATCGGGATAAAGACCGCGGCAGCATTAAAATTGGGCAAAATATTAATCAGATTGATTTCATTCGCCAGATGGCCATGTTTCAAAAAAAACATTCCTGCCGCCAGGACCATGCCAATGGCAATAAAAATTTTTGCAATTGCGCCAATATTGGTGACCCATTTAGCCGATTCTAGTGACCAGATATTGACCGCCACTGTTAGCCAAATCATCACAATACCAATCAAAACTTGATCCCAAAGAGTCAGGCCAGGGAAAAACATATGTCCCAGTATTTCAGCAAAGGCAATGTAAATTGCTGGGATCCAGATCGGGACAGAGACCCAATAGTACCAAATTGTCCGGGCGGCCCATCTTTTTCCAAAAGCTCTCTTTATCCAAGCATAAAGGCCGCCTTGTTCCGGATAAGTTGCTCCTAGTTCAGCCGCAATCAAGCCATAAGGAAAAAAATAACAGATAATAAATATTAGCCACCAGGATATTGCCGAAGGGCCAATGGCGGCTGCGGTAGCAATCGCTTCAACCCCAAAGATGGCACAAAATGAAAATAAGATCAAATCCCAAAAGCTTAATACTTTTTTTCGCTCCATCTTACCTTCCATTTGCAAATTATAACAAAATATTACTATAAAAAAAGCACTTGTTTATCATTTGGCAATTGTTATAATGCACTTAAGCCAATGAAAAGATTATTTATTGCTTTTTTATTTTCTTGCGTCTTGATTATTACTTGTCAAGCAGATGCTTACAATGTGACAATCAAAAAAATCTACGAAACGCCTTCAACCGAAGCGAAGTTAATATTTGATATTCCAATCGAAGTCACCTTATTAGACATTTCCGAAGATCGTACCTGGTTTAAAGTAAAGATCGCCTATTATATTGGACCTTTCCTTCACGAATACATTGGTTGGACAAATGTTACTCTTAAAAGAAATATAATTGAAACAGTTTTACCAACTTCCGAGATTATCCTCTCCACTACCGAAGCTTATTAGTTCTCGGCTAGATGGTTTTTTCTGCTAACGACTCACTTGCCGGTAGACATAAGTTAAAGACAATAAAGTGACCGGTAGCGTGATAAACAAACCAACGATGAGACAAGCAAAACCTAATAAATTAAGCAAGACAAGCATCAACCAAAATAACATAAACTTTAACTCATGCCCTTTGGTTAAAGCAAAGCTCTCTTTAAAACAATTGAGCGGTCCACAATTCTTATCAACAATAAAAAAGGAATAAAACATCGCTTGCGCCGCTAAATAGATGAAGATCAAAGCGGCACAAAGATACAGGAACCAGTTAAGAATAATTAACCCGCCTGTTTTATAAATAAGGTAGGCCAATAAACCTGGTATCCCTATAATAAGAATGTAATAAATAATTATCGCGCCAATATATTTAAAAATTAACGGGAAACAGGAAAAATAATCTGCCATTATTGCTTTTTGCCCATCATGAATTTTTAAAGCGACTTTTACTCCACCAAGAATCATTTCGTATTCCACTATTTGGAGCATTAATGCGGACAAGAAAAACAGCACCGTTAATATTTTGGAAGAGTCATCCAATGTGGTGTTGCCAAAAAAACGGTCGGCACCCAATAACACAGCAAAGATCAACATCCCACCAAGCAAAATTTGCCAATTCTTTCTAACCATTTGCCAGCCGTAACCAAGCGCCTCTTTAATTGAAAACATCTAAACCTCCTTTGTCCGACCTTGATCTTGCTCAAATTATACACCTTAATTAAGAAAAGCCAACACCCGGCTTTTTACCGGATTGAGTGTTATAATAAATTCATGGATTTATTTGACCAAAACTTGGCTGAGTATCGTAAAGCCGAAGCTCCCCTGGCTTACCGAATGGCACCGCGGACTATTGACGAAATTGTCGGCCAAAAACAGATTATTGGTCCGGGAGAATTGCTGCGTCGGTTAATTGAAACCGACAAAGTTACTTCTGTAATATTGTATGGGCCACCTGGAATCGGGAAAACTGCGCTTGCTCGAGTAATTGCTAATTCAACTAAAGGTCATTTCGAATGGTTAAATGCGTCAGTTGCCAAAGTTGACGATATCCGCAAAGTCAGTTTAGAGGCCAAAGAGCGGATTAAGCATCATCGCGCTAAAACTATTCTTTTTTTGGATGAGATTCATCGCTTTAATAAATTACAGCAAGACGCCCTCCTCCCTGATGTTGAAGAAGGAAATATAATTTTGATTGGCGCTACCACTGAAAATCCGTTCTTTTATGTTAATTCAGCACTCGTTTCCCGCTCTCATATTTTTGAATTAAAACCATTAGCAGTTGAAGATCTGCAAAATTTAATTAGGACGGCTTTAAATGATCAGGAACGCGGATTTGGCAAGCTGAAAATAAAAATGGAACCGGCAGCAGAAAAACATTTAGCCAATTTATCTGATGGTGATGCCCGTCGCGTCCTTTCGGCACTAGAGCTAGGAGTGCTCTCAACCAAGCCGGATAAAAAAGGAGTTATTAACTTCACTCTCAGAGTTGCAGAAGCTTCAATTCAGAAGAAAGCGGTAGTCTATGATAAAAAAGGAGAAGGTCATTACAATACGATTTCAGCCTTTATTAAATCGATGCGCGGTTCTGATCCCGATGCCGCGTTATATTATCTAGCCAAAATGATCTACGCTGGCGAAGATCCCCGTTTTATCGCCCGACGAATTGTTATCTGTGCCTCTGAAGATGTCGGTAACGCCGATCCATTAGCGCTAGTTATTGCCAACGCCGCTATGCAGGTAGCTGAGTTTGTTGGCCTGCCGGAAGCAAAAATACCTTTGGCACAGGCAACTCTTTATATCGCCAAAGCCCCAAAAAGCCGTCAAGCAGTTGATGAAATCAACAACGCTTTAACAAAGGTTGAAACAGAACTAACCAAAACAATACCAGCTCACTTAAAAAACAAATGAGCAGACTTCTTGGCGCCCATATGTCAACGTCCGGAGGAGTTCATCTTGCTCTCGAGCGCGGGGCTTCGATTGGCTGTACCGCTATTCAGCTCTTTGTTAAGAATAATAATCAGTGGTTTGGCAAACCCCTTGAAGCAGAAGTAATTAGATTATTTAAGAACAAACAGCAGGAAACCGGAATTTTCCCTTTTGCCCACGCTGGCTATTTGATTAACTTAGCTACCAGCAATTCTGAAAACCTAGCAAAGTCAATGAAATCGATGCAGCAGGAGTTAGAATTGGCAGAAGCACTTGGGCTCCCCTTTACTATTCTTCACCCGGGTTCTCATTTGGGTGCTGGGGAAGAGATTGGGATAAAATACGCCGCGGACAATCTTAAAGAATTAATTAAGCGAACTGCTGGTTATAAAGTTAAGATTTTAATTGAGACAACGGCAGGACAAGGGACAAATCTCGGTTACACTTTCAACCAATTGGGCCAAATTTTAGAACAGATTAATGATTCGTCGCGAACCGGTGTCTGTTTTGATACCTGCCATGCTTTCGCCGCTGGTTATGAATTGCGGACAAAAGAAGGTTATCAAAAAACCTGGAACGAATTTGAACAAGAAATCGGGATTAAGAATCTTTTCGCGTTTCACTTAAACGATTCGGTCGGTGATCTTGGTTCAAAAAAAGACCGTCACGAACATATTGGCAAAGGGCAATTAGGTTTAGACGCCTTTCGATTATTGTTAAATGATCAACGGTTTGCCGCGTTGCCGATGGTGCTGGAGACGCCAAAAGGGCCGGACATGGCTGAAGATAAGATAAATCTTAAATTGTTAGTGGAATTTTGTCACTAATTGATTGGCTACCATCAAGCTTTGGATCTAATGTCCATAAGGTCTCCCTTTCGATTCTAGTAAAATGATAGACGCCAAGATTAGGGCTGCCAACTCTAATTTTTCTGATATCCTCGCCAGTTAATAATGATCGGATACAGGTATTGGTTAGCCCGTGGCCAACAACAAATAATCTGGTAAAATTAACCTTCCCTAAAAGGTCAAGCAATGGAGGCAAACGGTTAAAGCGAACATCATGAATACTTTCACCGCCCGGAGGTCGAAAATCAACTTTATCTGTAGTTCTAAATTGGGAGTCAACTTCAGGGAACAAAACCCGATAGTAAGCTTTGGGAAAACCGGAAGTCTGTCCAGAGCTACGCTCAATTATAAGATCTGTTTTTAAAACTAAATAAGCTAGATCCTGTCCGGTAACTTCTTTTATCCCTGCTAAAATTCCTTCGGCCGTTTCAATTGTTCTTCGATATGACGAAACCAGAATGAAATCCGGAAGAATCATTTGTCGAGCCAATTCAATCCCTGTTTGTCTAGCTTGTTGACGACCAACTTTAGTCAAAGGGATATCATGGTCTGGCACCTCAAAGGGAGTAAACTTTCCCCGCAAAGCATCAAAACGCTGGATTAGAGTCAAGGCCGTTTCGTAACCAAAAGTTTCTCTTAATGAAGAAAAAAGCCCACTTAATGGAAGCGAACGATCTCTAGAAGCATTGGAACGCGAATTCCCATGTCGAAAAAGGTATATTTCACAATAATTTTGTCCTAACCCTCGTCCTTGTCCAATTAATTCAACCATGGCTCACCCCTCGCCAACACTCCGCTCGCATTGTTTCCAGTGTCTGTCGAATTCCGGTGCAGGTCTCATAATACGTTTGGAGATTTTCTGCTCGAATGTTAACTTCAATCACAACTGGAATCCCTTCTTGAACCGCACGACGCAAATAATTGTAATGTCCAGGAATCATCCCGCCAACCGGCAATTGATGTTCATCATCTTTGTAGGAAGTCGTCCTTAAACCGTGATTTTGATGAAAATGAAAATTAACAACGGACTTCCCTATACTCGCTAAATATTCAAGAATATTTTTGACTTTAAATCCACGGGTTAGAATTCTATGCCCCGTGTCGATCGTTACGTTTACCCAGGAAGGCGTTTCTGCCAAAATGGTGGCAAACTGTCTTACTTCATACCCAAGACAATGACTATCAGTTTTTGGATCAGCTTGATTTTCGACTCCGACGACTAAATTTCCTCTGCCAGCCCAAGATTCTAAAGCAAGTTTGCGTAGAAAATCATTCATACTGGTTAAAGCTTGACCATGAAGCTCTCTTGGCAATAATTCTCGCCCCCCCCAGGTTAAAACCGGAGGATGAAGAGTGACATTTGGTTGCAGATGGTATTGGCCAATGGTCTCTTCTATCGCTTCAAAAAGTGAAAGAATTAGATCGTGTTTAGCGGGGTCCCCAGGATTTAAGTCTGCCCCTTCAAGAGAAGTTGGAAAATGAAATTGCACGTCCATTCCAAGAGCAGAAGCTTCCGCAACTAATCTTTCAACATTTGCCGGTGTTGGTCGAAACCTCTCTCCTTGCAAAGTAAAAAGTGTTTCGGCACCACGAAATTCTTCAGGTTTCACTTCTAATAGATTCAGTGGCCCACCCTGACTGGCTGAAAGTCCCGCTCTCCTAATTAATGGACTATAAGCAAAACTTTTAAAATGCATTCCCAGACGAACAGGAGCATCCGGGAAACTTCCCCTTAACCGAGGAACAACTGGTTTAAAATGAACATCAAAGCTCATGGATTAACCCTCTTCTGTTAATCCTTTATCGGCATCTTTTGGCGGAAATTTCACAAAACAAACCGGTACGGCTTTTGGGCCCATTCTTTGGCGTATTCGACCCCAATTCTGGGCATTTTGAGGATTTTTTCCGGAGGGATTGATAAGCCACGATCTTCAAACCAGAGCCCATTGGTTTTAATGGCCAGCTTTCCATTTAAATTTTTATTAATGTGCAGTTTTTTTGTGAGCCGTCCAGGGCCGGAAATTTCTGTCACTCCCCTAAGCAAAACCGCCGCGGGATAATCTTTTTCACTGGTAACGACATTTAACATCCAGTGCAAGCCGTAATTAAGATAAACATAAAATCGCCCCGCTTCGCCAAACATCACCTGGTTTCTTTTCGTTTTGCCAAAACGGGCGTGGCAAGCCAAATCAGCAACTCCATCATAGGCTTCAGTTTCAGTAATTAAATAAGCTGTCGTTTTCCCACGATACCGCCGCACGAGATATTTACCAATTAACTCCTGAGCGACAATGACAACCGGGCGGGCAAAAAATTGTTGAGGTAACACCTTAGGCACAGCCCCATTATACTGACTTAATGGTATAATGTCGATATGAAAAACTACGCCGAGCTTGGGTTTGCCAAGGTTGACCACCATCGGATTAAACGGAAAGGTTTTCCGGAAGTTATTTACTGTGAAGGAAAAACACCCCAACAAATTGCCAAAATCGCGCAAAATATTTGGGCGGCTGGACATAATGTCTTGGCGACCAGAGCAGATAAAAAAGCGTATCTGGCGGTTAAGAAAGTATTGAAGAAAGCCGTTTATCATGAAGAAGCAAGAATTATTACAGTAAATTCAAACATCCAACATCAAACTTCAAAACAATCATCAAATCCAAAATCACAATTAATAGCCATCATAACAGCCGGCACGGCTGATCAACTAATAGCTGAAGAAGCCGCGGTCACAGCAGAGTTTTTGGGCTTAACTGTTGAACGGCTTTATGACGTGGGGGTCGCGGGAATCCATCGGCTGATTAATAATATGGATAAGATCAAGAAAGCTAAAGTTTTGATTGTTGTCGCGGGAATGGAAGGAGCCCTCCCCTCCGTCCTTGGTGGTCTGGTTGACAAACCAATTATTGCAGTACCTACCAGTGTCGGCTACGGCGCCAGCTTTAATGGACTTTCCGCCCTCTTAACAATGATGAACTCTTGCGCGCCGGGAATTGCTGTCGTTAATATCGACAACGGCTTCGGCGCCGCCGTCATGGCGTATTATATTGTAAAATGAAAATTGCTTACTTTGATTGCGAGTCGGGAATCGCAGGGAATATGATACTTGGAGCGCTTTTGGATGCCGGACTACCAAAAGAAGCGCTCCTCGAACTTCAAAACTCAAACTTCCAACTTCAAAACAAATCCCAAATCACAATTAACAAATGCCAAAGAGGAAAGCTAAGTGGAACTTATTTTGATGTTAAATTAAAAGGAAAAGAAGATGAGCACCGCAATCTACAAGATATTCTAAAAATCATCAATCAAAGCAAATTAAGCAAAGAAGTTAAAAAGTTAAGCAGTCGGATATTTAAAAGATTGGCCGAATCGGAAGCTAAGGTTCACGGAGTCTCAATTAATCAGGTTCATTTTCATGAGGTTGGGGCAGTTGATGCGATCATTGACATTGTCGGAACTTGTCTTGGGCTGGAAAAACTGGGGATTGAAAAAGTTTTTTGTTCGCCAATCCCGTACGGTAAAGGGATCATCAAACACCATCACGGAATTCTGCCCATCCCCGCACCTGCCACGGCTGAATTGCTAAAAGGAGTGCCGATTTACCAAAAAAATGTAAACGCCGAGCTGGTAACCCCGACCGGAGCGGCTATCATCACCACCATTGCGACAAGTTTTGGCGATCTCCCTTTAATGCGCCTACTGCAAAGCGGGGCCGGTGCTGGATCAAAAGTTTTTCCAAATCTACCTAATTTTTTACGTGTTTATATTGGCGAAGCGCTGGTTCCAGCGTCGAGAGATACGGTTGTCCAAATTGAGACAAATCTTGACGATCTTAATCCCAAATTATATGATAAGGTAATTTCTGGCCTGATGAAAGCCGGGGCACTGGACGCGTTTATCATCCCGGTGATGATGAAAAAGCAAAGATTGGGAGTAAATTTAACCGTAATTTGCCAGCCAGAAAAACGCGATTTAATCATCACCCGTATTTTTAAACTGACGCCGACCTTTGGCCTGCGAGTTTATTTAATTCCCCGACAAATCCTGAACCGTAAATTTAAAACGGTCAAAACTAAATACGGGCTAGCCAAAATTAAAATTGGTTCTCTGGGGGAAAAAGTGATGACCGTTGCCCCAGAATTTGAAGATTATAAACGCTTAGCAAAGAAACATCATATCCCTCTACAAACTTCTTACCTTAGCGTACTTAGCGCCTTCACCCGACACCATTAGTTTATCCCTGCCCGCCTTCAGTTAATCGGAACGGACGACCATAAAGGTCGTCCCTACATATCAAAAAGATACGAGGTGTTTTCCAGGAGGATTGGGGCTGTTATAATACAGTCATGTTTATCGACACCCATGCTCATTTAACTTTCCCTGAATTTAAAATTGACTTACCAGATGTCATAAAAAGAGCTAAAGCCGCCAACCTGGAAGCGATCATCAATATTGCGCTGGATGAAGAGGCTTTAGCTGCATCGTTAAAAATTGCCGAACAATATCCTGGGTATGTTTTCACCGCTTACGGTCTTCATCCGCAGGATGCGTCGCAATGGAACAATAAAATAGCTGAAAAAACCAGAGAATTGGCCAAAGCCAAAAAGATTGTCGCCATTGGTGAAACCGGGCTTGATTATCACTACAAGCTCTCACCACTGGACCAGCAAAAAGAGGTTTTTCGGCAAAGTTTGCGCCTGGCCCAGGAATTTGACTTACCAGCCATCATCCATTCCCGAGCTGCGTCCAAGGATACCATGTTAATTATTCATGAAGAAAATCAGGGTCAATTAAAAGGTGTTCTGCACTGTTTTTCCGGTGAGCTTCAATTGGCCGAAAAAGCACTAGCCATTGGCCTTTCTATTTCATTTACCGGTAATATCTCTTACCCTAAAGCACACGCTGTCCGTGAAGCAGCAAAAATTGTCCCCCTGGACAAAATAATGATTGAAACCGATTGCCCATTCCTGGCCCCGCAAATTTATCGCGGCCAACGCAATGAACCGGCTCACGTCACCGAGGTTGTCAAACAAATTGCCGAGATTAAAGGATTATCGTTTGAAGAGGTCGCGCTAAAAACTACCAGTAATGCACAAGCGGTTTTTAGGCTTTCTACGCTGCCTTAAGAAGCTTGGTTTCTTCATTTAAAGATTCTAAAAGCATCCCTTGGATCCGTCGCTGATCAGTAAGTCTTTTATCCGGATCACGCTCCAATAAGCCTGTAGCTAAAGAGCGTAAATGAGCGGGTATTTTCTTTAGTTGTTGTTGGTCCAATACGGGACCACGGCCCGGGAACGGCACATTTGTTATTCGTCCATTAACAAAGATGTCCCGACATAATAAAACTTTTTCCGGAAACAAATCTAAAATGGAAACCCCTAAAGAGTATAAGTCTGATGCTGGAGTAGCAAACCGAGTCCCCTGAGCAATAATTTCTGGTGCTGAATAAAATGGGGTTCCCCAAACAATTCCCGCTTCTCCTAATTCTGGCAAAAAATCACTTCGGGCAAGAGCAAAATCAATTAAAATTACTCTCCCGTCAATTGAAAACATAATATTAAAAGGCTTAACATCGCAATGAATTATCCCACTGTTATGGACATACTCTAAAGCACAAGTCATTTGAAGCGTAACAAATAATAATGCCGGCAGGTCCAGTTGCAACCGGCCAAGCGGCAAACCACGAATATATTCTAAGACCAAATAATTATCCCGCTGGTTTATTAAGCGAACTATACTTGGGTGATTAGAACCACTTCGTTGCAATTGCCGTAAAATTGCCCCTTCTCTCTCAACTAAAAATTGATACTGATGTGGATTTACCAGCCGTTTAATGACTAATTCTGGACAGAAAACATTTGACCAGCTTTCCTCAGCCTCTTCTCCCTCCCTAACTATCTCCCCTCCCAATTGGATAACACTAATATGATTTGCTGCAAGGGTCGGACCGACACAAATTCCACCAGCTAAAAACTGAGAGACTTGCAACATTTGCTCACCCATCTGATTACGCTCTCGTAATTTGCTTATAACTTGCGCCTTTAACCTGTTGCGAACTGCTTCCGCTCTATTTAAAGTTGGATAGCCTGGCCAGCAATATGCATTAGTAGTAACACCCATAGATAGTTATCAATATTAAATTTAAGATATTTCAGAAAAGCGAAGAATTTTTTAGGAAGAATTTTTAGAAAAGTGGAATATTGTGGATGCGCGAATTCATAAAGTCAATTACTAACAAACAATCACGATCTAGAACACATGAATATGGGGTATAAAATTGACCATCGCCTAAACCTAGTGTTCCATATTTACTAATATAAGTGCCACTGCTATCAAATTTTTGGATCCGGTTATTATTTGCATCTACAACGTAAACCTGGTCGGCAGAATCAATACTTATTCCTACCGGCATGTCAAAATTTCCATCAGCCAATCCTGTTGTCCCAAATTGCGTTAAATAATTACCAGCAGAATCAAACTTTTGCACTCGATCATTATTACTGTCGGTTACATAGATATTACCACTGGAATCAAGAGCAATCTGACTTGGTGAATTAAAAAAACTATTCCCAGCACCGGAAGCAACAGCTGGCGCTGCTCCAGTCCAGGTAGTTCCACTTCCTATTCCACGGATAAAATTGCCAGCACTATCAAATATTTGGATTCGATTATTCCCCTTATCAGCAACATAAATATTGCCGGCAGAATCAATTGTGACGCCAAAAGGAGTTTTTAATTGCCCGCTATCGGTCCCATTTGAACCAAACTTAGCTAAAAAGTTACCATCGGCATCAAACTTCTGCAGCCGGCAATTAACAATATCAGAAACCCAGATTTCCCCTGAAGGGGTTCCGGCAACTGATCCAGGGCAGACAAATTGCCCATCGCCACTCCCTTGCGATCCAAACTTTGCTAAATAAGTCCCCGTCCGATTAAATTTTTCCACCCGGTGATTTAGTGTATCAGCCACAAAAATATTGCCAGCCGTATCCACTCCCAAACCATAAGGCATTCTCACTTCACCATCGCCTTTAACATCTGAGCCAAATTTGAGCAAGTAGTTGCCGCCACTATCAAATTTCTGGACGTTAAACAAAGCATCATCAACCACATAAAGATTGCCACTGCTATCAACCACTACATCAAGCGGATCGGTAAATTGGCCAGCCGCTTCTCCGCCACTCCCAATTTGTTGTTGAAAAACACCGGCATTATTAAATTTTTGCACTCGCGCATTGCCTTTATCAGCCACAAAAATGCTACCAGTACTATCAATTGCTATCCCGCGCGGAGAAGAGAATTCACCATTCCCTGTTCCAAAAGAACCAAACTGATCCTGATAAACACCAGCCGCAGAAAATTTTTGCACCCGATTATTGGAAGCATCTGTCACCCATAAATTTCCACCGCCATCAAAGACGATCCCACTTGGTTTATTGAATTGGCCATTGCCGGCCCCTAAAGTCCCAAATTTGTTTTGATACACCCCACTGGCATCAAACCATTGCACCCGATTATTTTTCTGGTCAACTACGTAGGTATTTCCGGCGTTAAAAGCCAGCCGGACTGGTGACCATAATTCCCCATCACCACTTCCTCGGGAACCAAATTTGCTTTTATAAATTCCTGCACTGCTATAACGTTGAATCCGATCATTATCAGTATCCGCTACTAAAATATCACCAGATCCCTCAACGGCTAAGCCCTGTAATCGATATAATTCCCCCTCTGCTGAGCCAGTGGCACCAAATTTCATCAGATAATTGCCATTACTATCATATTTTTGAACTCTGGTATTTAATGAATCGGCAACATAAATATTACCAATGCTATCAATCGCCAGTCCCGAAGGGTAATTCAATTCTCCATTTGAGGTGTAACCGCAAAAAGTAAAATAACTAAGTGTTGTCGGGATAGTACTAGTGGTAGTTGTTGAAGTAGTGGTAGTTGTTGAAGTAGTGGAAGTTGTATCAGTAGTGGACGTTATGGATGCAACTTCTGATACAACTTGTGCACAACTGGTAATAAATAATACTAAAGTGATTCCAATTGCTATTCCAACAAGTTTCTTCACATTAACCTTTCTTATATTCAATATTATACTCCGCATCCTTTAACCGGGGATGGACTTTGTCACGATCTGACAAAATTGGCTGGCCGCCGACCTGGTCAAGCGGCCATTTGATGCCGATGTCAGGATCGTTCCAGATAATCGCCCGCTCGTTCTCTTTGCTGTAGACTCCGGTACATTTATAATAGACGTGAGTATCATCAGTTAAAGAGAGAAAGCCGTGGGCGAAGCCGGGAGGAAAATAGAGCATCTTGAAATTGTCTTCGGTTAAAACATCACCAAACCATTGGCCAAAAGTTGGGGAGCCTTGACGAATATCAACCCCAACATCAAAAATCCCCCCTTTCAAACAGCGCACCAGCTTCCCCATTGGACTGGGATTATTCTGATAGTGTAAACCGCGCAAAATTCCCTTCTTCGATTGGCTGTGGTTATCCTGGACCATTGGATCGGTTAAACCATTTTTGCTAAAATCGTTTTGATTATAGCTTTCCATAAAAAAGCCACGCTCGTCAAAAAAAGCTTTCGCTTCAATAATTAAAATACCCGAAATTGGCGTTTGGCTAAATTTAAAAATTCCCATTTTCCCTCCTCAAATCCCTTTATAGCCAGTGCTATAAATCAACCAAGCAGACAAAGTCTGCCAGTAGTTAGCAGCTAATAAGATGCCGATCAAAACCAGAAATAGACCACTTAATTTATGTATTATACCTAAAAATCGCTCAATTTTCTTTAGCCAGATTAAAAATGAATTGACCGCCAAAGCAATAATAATCAAGGGAAGACCAAGCCCCAGTGAAAAAACAGTCAACAACAGAACTCCTTGCCCAGCCGTTCCACTTTCACCAGCTAATAAAAGAATCCCAGCTAAAATTGGCCCAACACACGGGGTCCAGCCGAGCGCAAAGGTCATGCCGACCAATAATGTCCCTAAAAAACCGGCTGGTTTGTGAGCGAGAGTAATTTTTTTCTCCAAATCAAGATAGGGAAGTTTGAGCGCACCAAGAAGATAAAGACCAAGAAAAATAATTAACCCACCGCCAATTATCCTCAAATAATCGCGGTAATCAATAAGAAAGGCGCCAACCGCCCCAGCCGTCAAACCAAGAAGAATAAAAATCAGACTAAACCCAAGAACAAAGACCAGCGAATGGAGAAAAGTTTTTAACCGAACATTTTTCACTTCTTCAAAGGATAATCCGGTAATGTAGATTAAATAGGCAGGGATCAGCGGCAAGAAACAGGGCGATAAAAACGCCAGCAAGCCACCCCCCAAAGCTACCAGAACATTTCCCAACGCCATTCTCGCGCTCCAATCTCTTTTTTTACAAGCTCGCCTTTTTTGTTAATAATATAGGTAACCGGAATCGCCCTGACTTTATACTGCCGGGAAACTTTGCCACCTTCATCAAGCAAAATCGGAAAAGTGTAACCGTTCTTTTTGGCAAATTCAGCGACGATTTTTTTGTCTTCCCCGACATTAACAGCCAGCATCATAAACTTATTTTTATCGGCCGCCAACCATAACTTTTGCATCGCCGGCATTTCGGAGCGGCACGGCGGGCACCAGGTCGCCCAGAAGTTAAGCAGCACGGTTTTTCCTTTATATTTTGATAAGGCATGAACTTTCCCCTGCAAATCTTGCAAAGCAAAATCGGCCACGGATTGTGTTGCTAAAATTAAGGCTGTGATTAAGATTGCCAGATACATCTTGTTGGACATTTTTCTATCGCCTTCTTACAATCAACCCCGGTCTTACTATACTCTATCTCCGCTAAATTATTGACTACTTTAAAAACTGTCGGCACTTCTTTTTCGCATATTTTACAGGCAAGACAACCGACCGGACAATTCTGCCGGGTCTCGGCTCCGTTATCGCGTGATGAGCAAGCAATCATTACGGCAAATTCAGCCGGTCGTAAAGAGATAATCTTTCTAGGACAGATAATAATACACTTATTGCAGGCAGTGCATTTAGCAGAATCAATTTTCGCTAATCCATTTTCCACTACGATTGCGTCATAGGAACAAATCTTCATACAATCACCAAAACCCAAACAACCATAAGCACATTTAAGTCCACCATTATCGACCAGATCGGCCGCTAGGCAAGTTTGGACGCCATGGTAATTTGCCTTAAGTTGCCGTTTAGTTTTATCAGCCCCACAATGCACCACAGCAACATTTCTTTTTATGGTTTGGCTTATCGTCCCCATTATTGCTGCCACTTTTTTAGCAACACTTTCACCGCCAACCACACAACCGCTAGCCGACATCTCTCCCTTTGCTACCTGAGCAGCAAAGTCGTGACAGCCACCAGCGCCACAGGCACCACAATTAATTCCGGGCAAAACCGCCACAATCTCCACGATTCGTCGATCCTCATCAACTTTAAAATAATCAGCTGCCAGCGCCAGCAGCGCGGCAAAAATAAATCCCAGCACGCCTAAAACCACTATTGCTGTTATGATCATAGACCAAACATCCCCGTGAAACCAAGAAAAGCCAATGACATTAAAGCCGCGGTAATAAACGCGATTGGATAACCCTGGAACCATTTAGGAATCGGTGCTAAAAGTAACCGCTCACGAATATAAGCAAAAAGGATAATCGCCAACGAGTAACCGCCGGAAACGCCCAGCGAATAAACCAGCGCCTGGATAAAACTGAATTTATAATCAATCGCCAGGAACGCCACCGCCAGAATCGCACAGTTGGTCGTAATCAGCGGCAAATAGATCCCCATCGCCCGATAAAGAGCAGGGACCATTTTCTTTAAATAGAGCTCTTCTAATTGAACTAAAGCCGCAATCGTTAAAATAAAAGTTGCTGTCCGCAGAAATTCCAAGTGAAACGGAATCAAGAGAAAATGATAAATCAACCAGGAAACCGCTGAAGAGATCGTCATTACAAAGATAACGGCAAAACTCATCCCAATTGAAGTTTCAATTTTGGTTGAGACGCCAAAAAACGAACAGAGCGCAATAAACCTGATTAACAATATATTGTTAATCAGCAAAGCAGCAAAAAATACACCAAATAACTCCATCACAACACCTTCTGCTCAAATTTATTCAGTCCTGCCATTAAAACACCGATCGTGATAAACGCACCTGGTGGCAAGATCATAATCGTGGCCGCGACAGCTGAATCATAAAGTTGAAGACCAAGTACAGAGCCCGCCCCCAGCAGTTCACGGATAACTCCAATACTAATTAGCGCTAAAGCAAAACCTAAACTCATCCCTACTCCATCAAGGATAGAGCTTAAAACCGGATGATGGTACGCAAACGCTTCTGCCCGACCTAAAATAATGCAATTAACAACAATCAGGGGGACAAAAACACCCAGTGCCGTATAAAGATCCGGAGTAAAAGCCTGTATGACATAGTCGCTGATAGTAACGAAGGTCGATATGACAATAATAAAAATAGGGATGCGAATTTCATCCGGAGTAATCTTGCGGATCAGCGCCACCACCGCGTTGGAACAGATTAAAACAAACGCAACCGCCAGGCTCATCCCTAACGCATTAACAGTATTATTCGAAACTGCCAGGACTGGGCAGAGCCCGATCATCAGTCGCAAAACTGGATTTTCTTTAATTATGCCCCGATTTAAATCTTGCCAAAGCATCCTTTACTCCCTGACAAACTGCGCCAGTAGAAATTGTTGCGCCAGTGATCGCGTCAATGTCTTTTTTCGGTTCAAGTTGATCATTAACATTCTTGCCGACAAATTGCCTGAGAAACTCCTGCCTGGTTATATTCACTCCTAAGCCAGGAGTTTCCTGCTGTTCAATAATTTTTACACCACTGACTTTTCCAAGTAGATCAATGCCAACTAATAATTTTATCTGACTGCTGTATCCGCGAACATTGGTAGCAATTGCCTCTCCACTTCCCTCCGACGGTAAAACTTCTTTAATCGCTGCAGCCAAAATTAATTTATGGTTCTGGACGATAATCGGTTCAGTCAAGCGATAGACATAAGCCAAGCCTCCCGCGGCAATGACGCAAAACAACATCAAGATCAGCCCCAATTTGACGCTTTTCATACTCGCGCGCCCTCATCCATCAAACTAAAAAAGGAAAATGTAGGGGCAGGCTTTATGCCTGCCCGCCTTTTGCTCAAACGGACGACCACAAGGGTCGTCCCTACATTTAAGAAATGATAACTTTTTACCCTCTCCCTCTGGGAGAGGGGGACGTGATTATCTATACGGGTGAGGGTATCGGGCGAGATCATCATCGTTTCACTCCGTAAACCCGCGGGATCGCGTATCGGTCAATGATTGGCGTTATCATGTTCATAATTAAAATTGCGTAATTAACTCCTTCCGGGAACCCGCCAAAATAGCGAATTAAAACTGTCAGCAGACCACAGCCAAGGCCAAAAACAAAGCGGCCTTTAGTCGTAACCGGCGCAGTTACAAAATCTGTCGCCATAAAAAAAGCACCAAACAATAAGCCACCGCTTAAAATTGCAAAGAGCGGGTCATGCCCTAAAAACCAGCTTAAAAACGCCACTGCACCAATAAAAGCGATTGGAGTTGACCAATCAATAACGCCAATCAATAAAAGTAGACCGGCACCAAGCAAAATTGCTAAAACCGAAGTTTCACCAAGAGAACCGGCTCGATTGCCGATAAATAAATCCCAATAGCTGGATCCGGCTTCGTGTAATTTATTAACTAGATAAAGAGGAGTTGCTATCGTAACCGCGTCAAAAGGGCGAACCCAATTAGTCATTGCCACCGGCCAGGCGGCCAGGAGAAAAGCCCGCGCGGCCAGCGCTGGATTAAAAATATTAAAGCCGAGGCCGCCAAAAAGAGTCTTCACAATAACAATTGCAAAGATCGCCCCAATTACTGCCAGCCACAAAGGTAAAGTTGACGGTAAAACTAAAGCTAATAATAAGCCGGTCAACGCCGCACTTCCGTCGGTAATCGTAATCGGTTTTTTAGCTAACCACTGGCTAACCGCTTCCGCAACCACCGCTGACAAAACAGTGACAACAATTAATGCCAGTGCCCGCCAGCCAAAAAAATAGACCGCCGCCAATGATGAGGGAAGAAGGGCTAAAATAACAACCCTCATCACCAGCTGACTGCTAGTGGGCGCCCGCCAATGCGGCCCAGTAGAAATATTCCAACTCATTTACAAATAGCCTTTCTGGTCTGCAATTGCTGTTTACCTAATTTGAAATATTGAACCAGATAAATTTTGCTCGGACAAACATACGCACAACAACCACACTCAATACAATCAGCGACGTGATATCTCTCTAATCGGTCCCAATTACTAAGTTTAACTGACTCAGCCATAAAATTCGGTAAAAGACCAATTGGACAACTCTTGATGCAGCAACCACAGCGGATACAATTGTCTTCTTGATAAGCGGTCGCTTCTTTCTTGCTTAAGGCCAAAATGCAATTGGTTGTTTTAACAACCGGAACATCAGGTGAAGAAACCGCTATGCCGGTCATCGGCCCACCCATGATCACTTTGGCAACATCGTCGGTTAAGCCGCCGCAGGCCGCTAAAACTTCACCAAAAGTTGTCCCGATTCTGACTAAAAGATTCTTCGGTTCTTTTACTGCCGAACCAGTCACTGTCACCACTCTCTCCATTAACGGTTTACCAAATCTAATAGCATCAGCTATCGCCACTGCTGTCCCCACATTCTGGACGACGACCCCAACATCATGCGGTAATCCGCCAGAAGGCACTTCCCTCCCTAGCACTGCCTTAATCAGCAGCTTCTCCCCACCCTGCGGATATTTCGTTTTGAGTTTTATTGTTTCTATCCCCTTAATCCCCTGTCCCTTATTTTCTTCAATGGCAAGAATTATCCTCTTGGCTCCGACAGCCTTCGCAATCGCTTCTGCCCCCAGCACAATTTTCTCTGGTTGTTCCAACATTAATCGTTGATCAGCAGTGATAAAAGGTTCACATTCACACCCATTAATAATGACTGTCTCAATCTTTTTCCCGGCTGGTGGATTTAATTTAACCTGAGTCGGAAAGCCTGCTCCACCCAAGCCAACAATCCCGGCTTCTCGAACCGCTTTGCGGATTTGCTCTGGCGTAAACTCTGCTACTGTCCACTGTCCACTGTACTCTGTCGCCACCATTGCCGGCTCACTGCTTTCGATTACAATCGACAAGACATCATAATCGCAAACATTCGGCAGTCGAGCAATTTTTGTTACTGTACCGGAAATTGTGGCATGAATTGGGGCAAAAATTGTCTTATCAGCCTCAGCAATTTTTTGTCCCTCTAGTACCTGATCACCAACTTTGACTAATGGTTGGCCGGGACAGCCAAGATGCTGTTGGACGGGTAAAATCACTTTTTTAGGCCTAGGCATCACTTCAATTGACAGTTTAGCTGTCAATTCTTTCCGGTCAGCTAATTTTATCCCCCGCTTAAATGATCTCATTAGTTGATTATCTTGGTAATAGTTGCCCTCAATTGGGCTCGTGTGACTACATTCTTATCATACCAGCGAACAGCAAAAATGCCAGCAACAAAAAATATCAAGGCTAAAATAATTCCGGCAATTTCGCTGCTGACAACTTGCACCCCAACCATGTAACCGACAAATAAAGCGACTAATGGGATAATAAAAACCATTATTGAATCACGGATAAATTGGCCAGTGGGAAGTTCAAACTCAACTAAGTCGTCTACTTTGGCACCAAGAGAATTTTGCGCTTCAATAATCAGCCTCCCAGTTTCCACCCCGGGTCGGCAGACTCCACACTTAGAACAAGCTCCACTTTGCCGACAACCAATCTCGGCAACCTGAGTGGAAAGCAATCTGATTACCACTCCCTGTTCAGTCATTCTAGCGTTGTCGCCCGGTGAGCGTGATAAGCAGCATTGGTCACCGAAACAACTGCCGCAAAACCCAAAATCATCTGCCAGTGGGGAAAACCAGAAATTGCCAAAGACGCTGCTACTTGCTGATCTAATAAATTTCCCCAGAATATGGCAAAAGGTGCGGTCTGCCAGAAAACAATATCAAACTCCTGCCAGTAGTTTTTGCCGGTTGCTTCAGTAGTTGCCAGGGCAGAATTAAGCAAAATAAAAGTGGTTAACAGCATTGCACAAACTCTTAACATTTGACAAAATCATAACTGATCCACAAGGTAAAAGCAAACCTCGATTTGAAATCATTCAGCCAGTATTATATAATAAGTATTATGTTATTGACCGTCATGAAATCAAAGATCCATTTGGCAAAAATTACTGATACCCACCTGTATTATCAGGGGAGTATCGGCATTGACAAAGAGTTAATGGACGCTGTCGGTTTAGTTCCCGGGGAAAAGGTTCATGTTCTAAATTTCAATAATTCCAGCCGTTTCGAAACTTACGTTATTGAAGGAGAAAAAGGCGAAATTTCTCTCCGCGGCCCGGCCGCTAAACTAGGCAAAAAAGGTGACAAAGTGATCATCATTGCTTATGCTTTGATGGAACCCAGTGAAGCTAAAAACTTTAAACCCAAGGTCGTCTTAGTCGACGATCGCAACGAGGTGAAAGAAAGATGAGGTCTGTTTGGATTTTTCTTATTTGTTTTGCAGTTGGATGTTTGATGTTGGATGTTCCCGTTTACGGGATGGGTTTTCCGCCTAAGAAAGAAGAACCCAAATATAAACTAGAAATTTTAAAAATGGATGTTGTGCCGGCAACAACTATACCAGCTCAGACCCTTGAGTCAAAAAGCAAAAAAGGTGAACCGAAATACAAACTGGAAATTTTTAAGATGGATTTTGTCCCGGCCCCAATTATCACGCCAGAAACAAAACCAACCAAGAAAGAAAAGGCTAAGCAAGGAGGCGCAACATGTCCAAACCGTTAAAAATTGGTTTACCAAAAGGTTCATTACAGGAATCGACTTTTGAACTTTTTAAAAAGGCTGGTTGGAATATTAAAGCTTCGGCCCGCTCCTACTATCCTGCTGTTGACGATCCTGAGCTTGAAGTTATGTTAATCCGGGCGCAGGAAATTGCCCGCTACGTTGAAACCGGAATACTGGACTGTGGCTTAACTGGTCGTGATTGGATCTTGGAATCTGGCTGTAAAGTCAGGACCGTTGCCGACCTGGTTTACGCTAAACAGGGGTTACGTAAAGTTCGCTGGGTGCTTGCCGTGCCGGAAAACTCAAAGTTTAAAACTGTTAAAGATTTAAAAGGAAAACGGATTGCCACCGAGCTGGTCAATGTGACCAAAAAATATTTAAAAGAACACAAAGTCACCGCCTCGGTTGAGTTTTCCTGGGGAGCGACTGAAGCCAAGCCGCCAGAGTTAGCTGATGCCATTGTTGAGCTGACCGAAACCGGCTCTTCTTTACGTGCTAATAAACTTAAAATTATCGATACTGTGTTGGAATCAAACACCGTTGTGATTGCTAACGCTGAATGCCAAAAAGATCCGTGGAAAAATGAGAAGTTAAACAATCTCGTCCTTTTACTGCAAGGAGCCTTAGTGGCTGAAACCAAAGTTGGTTTAAAGATGAATGTGATGAAAGGACGCCTGCAAGCAGTTTTAAAAATACTCCCTGCCCTGCAGACCCCAACGATTGCGGAACTTTCCAACCCTTCCTGGGTCGACATCGACACTGTCGTTGATGAAAAAGTGGTCCGTGAATTAATCCCTCAGCTTAAAAAAGCCGGGGCGATGGGGATTGTCGAATATCCACTCAATAAGGTTATTGAGTAAACTTATTTTTTCGGCAGCATTGATTCGACCAGGTTAACCAGGTCGTTAACTGAAGTAACGTCGCGCAGTTTTTCTTCCGGCACATTGAGATTATATTTTTTATCAAGTGAGGCAAAGATTTCTACGCCCAACAAAGAATCAACACCAAGATCAGTAAATAAATTAGCCTGTGAGTCGATTTTATCAGCCGGAATTTTAATAATTTTTGCCACTATTTGAATTATTTCCTTTTTTAATTCGTTATTCATAATTCCCCTCTTTTTTCACCTCAAAGCGTTTAATCTTCTTTAACCGCGTTTTGGGAAGTTCTTCATTGCTAATAACAAAGCGGGCAATCCGCTTGAATTCAGCCATCTTTTTATTCAGCAATTCAATTTCTTCATTGATTGTCTGCCTAACTTCTTCGGCACTTAATCCTTTAAAATGATCAGGATCAGGAACAATAATAGCCACGACCTCTTCCATCCCTTTGCGGATCCCGCTTTTGATTTTGTCCCCTATAACACATGATTCTTTAATCCCCGGCAGTTTATTCAGAACAAATTCAATCTCGTCTGGATAAACGTTAACACCAGAACCGGTTACAATCACATCTTTACAGCGACCGGTAATAAAAAGATAACCGTCATTATCAATGTAACCGACATCGCCAGTATGCAGCCAGCCACCAATTAAAACGTGCTTAGTTAAATCTCTCCGTTTATAATAACCTGGCATAATGTTAGGGCCAAAAGCGATAATTTCACCAACCGGATCAGCGCCGGAAATTCTCAACTCCACCCCCGGAATTGCTTTACCAACCGAACCGATCCGGTTAGCTTGTAAAGTATTACAGGTTAAAATCGGCGCTGATTCAGTTAAACCATAACCCTGGATCAGCGGAAAACCGAGCAATTCAAAACCGCGGCAAAGTTCGGGATCAAGCGCTGCTCCACCGGAGACAAAAAAGCGGATTTTGCCGCCAAACTTCTGGTGGACCATTTTGAAAAGATAACAGCCAATATTAAGGCCGATCAAATTGCGCACAATCGCGGCGATCCTTAAGAGCAGATTAAACAGTTTAGTTAATCCTTTTTCTTCAGCCTCCCGCATTATCCCATCATATAATAGACGATAAAGAAGCGGCACGCCGCAAATTATCGTTACCCCAGTTTCCTGCATATCTTTTAATAATTGGTAGGATTTTAAGCTCTCGGCATAAGTAATCCGACAGCCGACAAAAAACGGGGCCAGGAATCCAGCGGTTGTTTCAAAAGTGTGATGAAGGGGGAGAACTGAAAGAAAATTATCCGTTGGCGAGAATTTAAAAAGTGACGCCACGGCCAGCACATTAGACATGATATTACGATGGGTTAACATCACTCCCTTTGGTTCACCGGTTGTCCCGGAAGTGTAAACAATGGAAGCTAAATCATCAGGTTTGATTACCGTCATGGCTGCTTTTTGGCCTGCGGAGAGTTTAGCAAACTTTTCCATTAGGTATAGATTGGGGACGACGAGAAAATCCTTAAATTTTTTAGAGACCAGCGCCGCCTTCGGTTCGGCATCTTTGATTAGCGGAGAAAATTCTTCTTTGGTCAGCATCGCATCCAATGGCACAGCCACTGCGCCCATACCGGTTACAGCTAAAAAAGATATCCCCCACTCCGGCCGGTTTTCCGCGAGGATGGCAACTCGATCACCAGGCGTCACCCCAACAGAAACTAGCCATGTTTGCAGTGCTGAAACTTTTTGCGCAACAGCAGCAAATGAATATTGCACCAAAGAATTGTTGCGGCGGATTTGAAAGGCGATTCGCGGGCCAAAAGAGTCAGCCCCTCTCTCTACCAGCTGACTAATAGTTAAAAAGTTCTTCTCTGCTTTATTAATAGTAGAAGACCCCACCAATGACGATTGATAAATACATCATTAGCGCTAACCCAAAACCGATAATTGAGGCACCTAATCCTAACTGTTTATCCGGTGGTGTTTCCAGCACGATCGGCAAAGAAGAAAACAACAGATAGGTACTATAAAGCCCAAGAAGTGAAAGAATTCTAGTTTGGGGAAAAAGTTGAAAAACACTGACTAACCAAACCGGGATCATTGAATAAATCACTACTTTGCAGGCAGCTTTTAAATCACCCTTGGCTCCAAAATAATTAGCCAATAGACTGACAATCCAGGCAGCAAATAAAAGGGCCGCTAATAAAATAATGTAATTAGTTAGACAGCTTAAAAATAAATCAAAAATATATTTAAGGGATAAATAGTAAAAACGAGATTGAACTGAACGAATAAAAGAGACTAAAACCGGTAAAATTACAAAAGGGATGGCCGCGCTTTTCAACAGTTCAAAGATCTCCCTCTCTTCTGCTTTTATCTCTTGCCAACTCTTTTCTGGGCTCGTTAACAAACAATATATTTTAGTCATAATTTTATTCATAGTATTTGAAATTTTATCATTCAAATCTTGTATCGACAAGTCTATTTTGTTACAATTGGGGCCATGAAAAAACTAATTGTTGTCTTAATAGTATCGGCGCTACTTATTAATGCTTCTTTGGCAATCTATGGCACACGCCCGGCAGGGATGGGAGGAGCCTTCACCGCTGTTGCTGACGACGCTAATGCCCCTTATTGGAATCCAGCTGGTGAGGCCTTAAATCCAGAGGTGAGCGCGACTGGCTCTTATCGTTTAAATAATCGTAATATTACTACCGGTGATAATACTGCCAATCTAAAATTTTGTTACGAAACCGAAATGAACCCTTTTCTCTGGATAGCCGGCGTTGGCGTTGCTTCGATCGTCGCCTTGGAAGGAGCAAAATACTTATCTAATCAAGGTACTGTCCAGAAAAACTGGGGCCGCGACGGTGATCGCCCTTCAAGAGACGAAGCCGTTACCAATTCAGTTCAAGGCTCAACAGAGGTCGTCAGCTTAAAACAAAGTTTGAAAGAAGAGATCAAAAAGCTTGCTAATAAAACAACCGATACCGCCAAGTCAACTGCTAAAGAGGTGGTAAAAAATACTGATGTAAACGTTACTATTGGCATGATGCCAATTGCTTCTCCCTGGTATAATCAGGATTTTGGGCAGCCCCACTATTGGGAACAACCCTCAACCACTCCCCCAGCCAGTAAAACCAAAGCGCAATTTGCTCTCGGTTTAAGTTTATTAACTGATAATAATCCTACCATGGATCAAAAAAGCAACTGGTATAGCGTTACAGTCGCTTCCGGCTTTGAACAACGTTTTGCGGTAGGAATGGGAGTTAATTTTTACGATTTAACAAAATTAAGCACCGATATCCGGGGCATTGGCGCTGATCTTGATTTAGGCGTAATCGCCCGACCGGTCTCCTACATTTCTCTTGGCCTGGCAACCAAAGGGATTTTGACCACTGATTTTCACTGGCAAAATGGCCAGGTTACCCGCGGCTACGAAATGTTAGTTAATGCCGGAATTGCGGCTAAACCGATTCAAGCTTTAACCCTGGCCGCTGATGTGCAAAACCTGTTTAAACAAAATGGTCGCAATGCCACGATGCATTACGGAGCTGAGCTGGCAGTTTTTCCCTGGTTAATTGGTCGCGCCGGTTTGGATGATAACAGTAAAACTGCCGGAGCCAGTATTGCAATTGGCCCGCTTATTCTTGATTATGCCTATCTTGGCGGCGTTTATAATCGAACCCAAATGGTTGGCGCCAACTGGCGTTTTTAAATAGCTCTTTATGAATCAGGATATTTTGGACGTCAAGCGCCCAAATTCCTGGTTGAATCTCAACCGGTTGTCTTCGCGTGGGCAAAAAGAGTGGCTAAAAAATAATTTTCCAGAACTTCTCTTAGCACTAAAAAATTTACCAGCCAATGATCTTGCTCCCTGGAACTTGCTCGGTTATGCTTGCATTGATTATAACCTGCACCATGAAGCAGAACAAATTTATGATATTTTGTTTAAACGGGCCCAAAAAGAGCGGAACAACCTGGCAATCGCGGCCTATTTGTTAGGCATCACTCATTTTCTTCAAGGCCGCTTCCAGGAAGCCTATAAAGATTTTAAGTTCTCCCGCCAGGCAGAAATCCAGGCTAAAATAATCAATGGCCCATCAGCTAAAGCGTTATCATATATGGAAGAAACCCTCTTCCCTACCCGGGAAATTATTCGGAGTAATATTAATAAGCTGATTAAAGATTTGAATGCTCCGCGTACGCTAGAAAGAACTATCGGCGCTAATATGCTCCGGACTATTCATAAATGGAATTCCGCTACCCCGCTCTATTCCCGTGGCATTTCTCAAGGCGGCGGTTATCTTTTAACTTTGAGGAATAATCTCGGTCAGGTTAAAAGTATTGCGATTGATCCCGGCTATGATTTTTTTAATATCTTTCGTGATCTTGGGTTGGGGATCGCCGATCTTGATGCTATCATTATGACCCATGACCATGACGACCATACAGAATCGGTGGAAGGAATTCTCTCACTGCTCGCTAAATATAATGATCATAATGAACAGCGGAAGAGTAAAATTCTAGATGTTTTTGGCTCGGCCGGCACTCTGCTAAAATTTCATGGCCTTTTAAGCGCCATTGATCTCTTTGGCAACCGAGAAATAAATTTCAAACTGCTTGTCCCTGGTTCAGAAATTGTTGAGATTGAAGGTGTCTCATTAAAAGAACGTTACGGTTTTACTCTCTCCGTTAAACCAGCTCACCACACAGAACGTTGGACTAATCAGGAATCGTCAATTGGCATAATTATTCACACCAACATCAAAGATCTTAAAAATGGCGGCAAGCTAAACATCGGGATTACCGGCGATACCCGGTATAAATCTGGTTTGGGCCTGGAATACAAAGATGTTCAGGTCTTGCTGTTAAATATTGGGTCAGTCGAGAAAGAAGAAGGGAAAATGCTCGGCCAACACCTGGGAATGACTGGTTGTATAAATTTAATTAAAGAAGCCAGACTGGGCAAACCTTTACTGGCAATTTTAACCGAGTTTGGCGAAGAATTTTCCGGCCGGCGGGAAATTATCAGCCGGATTATTGAAAACTGGTCACAACCGATGGCAGGAGGAAAACAACGCGAAGTAAAAGTTATTCCGGCCGATGTTCATCTGGAAGTCCGTTTGGAAGATTTAAATATCCGCGAAACCGATTCGAACGTTTTTTTTCCATATAATTTAATTAAGATCGATGAATCTGATCCGGAAATATTAAAGTACACTTTTAATGATTAAATCATTAGGCATTCTACGCGAAGCAAAAACTGATAACAAAGGCCGGGAGGTCGAAAGCCGAGTAATTTTGACACCACCGCTGGTCAAAAAGCTCCTTGAGCTCTGCCCAGGTTTAACGGTGACAGTTGAAACTAATGCCGGAGTCAAGATTGATTTTAGCGACGCTGATTATAAGGCGGCCGGGGCTGTCATCGGCTCACATAACGATGTCCTCGCCCAGGAATTTATTGTTGCCGTTAAAGAGACCCGAAACGGTGATTTTGCCAAACTCGACAATAATATTTGGCTCTCCTATCAACACTTTGCCCAAAGCAAGGAACGGACTGAAAAGGCCCTGGCTGTTTCAAAAAGACGCGGGACAACTTTTTTCTGCCTGGAAACGATGGAAAATGATAATTATTTCTCTTGTCTGGCACCAATGAGTGAGGCGGCGGCCAAAATTATTGCCCGGCATGCTGATGAATATGCTTTACTGGCCAAAAAAGTGATCACCAGCGGTATGCCAGAAACTGGATTGCATGGTGTTAAAACAACAATTTTAGGTGGTGGCAGTGTCGGGCGGACCGCGGCTGAGGAATTTTCACAACGAGGCTGTGAAGTTTATCTATTGGAAAAAAATCCAGCTAAAATCAAATCCTTAACTGAATACTTTAAAGCGCATGAGATCCGTTTCCCAAAAGTTACAGTGCTGGAACTTTCACCGGAGAATCTACGCAATACAATTCGCGACTCATTTTTCTTAATCTCAGCCATGTATAACTCGGGTAAAAAACCGGAGAAACTGATTACGATTGATTTACTAAAAACACTAACCCCTGGTGGCTGTATTTATCCCATCGACATCGATCAAGGCGGCGGAGTTGAGGGGGTAATTGAAACTTCGATTCTTGAACCATTTGATTTGCCAACCATTCCTGGAACCGAAATTTTCTTTTTTGCTCCGACTAATTTGCCATCGATGGGAGCGCGGACAACCTCAGAAGCATTGGGCACAACCGTTCTCCCCTATTTAGCAGAAATTATTAACAAAGGTTTAGACCAGGCAGCTACAGATAATCCAATAATTAAAACGGGAATTAACATCAGAAACGGAGAGATCGTCCATCCAGGATTAGCGTCAGTTTTTCCTGGCTTGTAGAAATTCTTTCACCACTTCTTTATCATCTAATGGTATCTTTGTCCCCTTAAAATCCTGATATTTTTCATGCCCCCGCCCGGCAAGCAAAACAATGTCCCCTTTTTTGGCAGACGCTAAGGCCGAAGTAATAGCCTCTTTTCTGTCCACTATTACCTGAACCTGCTTTCCGTGTTCCCTCGGACTGACGTCCTTCGGGACGAAGTCTGTGTTCTGCTTTCCACTTTCTATCTCTTTAATAATCGCCATCGGGTCTTCCCCATGTGGATCATCAGTCGTCACAAAAACTTGATCGGCTAAGCGAATGGCGATTTCCCCCATCAAAGGACGTTTAGCCTTATCACGTTCACCTGGGCAACCAAAAACTAAAATCAGTTTTCCTTTAGTAAAGGGACGATAAGTTTCCAGTAATTTCTGCAAACTATCCGGCGTGTGAGCAAAGTCGACAATCACACGAAAATCCTGCCCAACCTTAATCTCTTCCTGCCGACCAGGAATTACTTTGACCGCTTCAATCCCCTTTTTAATAAACTGCGGCAGAATTCCTAACGCCAGTGCGCACTGGTAAGCCGCGGCAATGTTATAAACATTATGCATCCCAATTAATGGCGTTCTGATGTTAGTGGTATTAATCATCAGTGACATCTCATCCTCTTTAATAACAATCCCAGTTACTGTCGTATCAAATTCATTATATTTAGTGCTGCGCAACTCATGGACAGCTTGTTTTATCCCGTAGGGGAAAACCTCTCCCTTAACAACACTGATTATTAAATTACTCGCCGGGTCATCAACATTGATAATCGCTACCGCAGTCTGATCAAGCATGGTAAAAAGTTTCTGTTTAGCAGCAAGATAGTCGGCCATCGTCTGATGAAAATCCAAATGATCATGCGCTAAGTTGGTAAAAACTGCCGCCGCAAATTTACAATTGGCTACTCGCTCCTGCGCTAATGCGTGAGAAGAGACTTCGATGACACAATGCGTATAACGATCCGCTACCAGCTGAGCCAATTGTGCCTGGAGCTCAACCGATTCTGGCGTCGTCATCTTTGAGGTAATTGTTCCGATCATACCCGCTTTAAACCCGGCCACCTTTAGGATGGATTGCAGTAAAAAAGCAACTGTAGTTTTTCCTTTTGTTCCGGTCACGCCGATTAACTTCAACTTCTGTGAAGGATGGTTGTAATATTTATCCGCCAAATAAGCAAGTGCTTTTCTCGCCGACGGAACTTTTTCAAATTTAATCCCTGCCGGAACGGCAAAATTACTCTCTGCGACAATTGTTGTCGCCCCGTTAGCTAGAGCTTGGGGGATAAAATCCGCGCCATCATGTTTTAATCCTGGGATGGCAACAAAAGTGTCTCCAGGTTTAACCTGACGAGAATCGTATTGAATCATTCGTCATTCACCTAAAGAGTCCTCAATTTTTCCCTTGGTTAACAGGCTCCGGAGGTTTTGCATCCAGCTGACACCGTGTTCAAAAAGAGTGTGGTAAAGAACACTATAGGGAAAATCATATGCACCGATAAATTTAACCAGCCGGCCATTAAAACCTTTTTTGAATCGATATACCCCCCAAAGTGGATGACCCTCTTTGGGATTGGCCGGAATCCCCCACAAATCATAAAGTTTGTAATTCTTTTCTTTCGCCCACTGGATAATTTTCCAGTGTAGTAAATGATTAGGCATCACATTGCGTGCTTCAGAGCTGGAAGCGCCATACATATACCAGACGCGGGAGCCAAAACAAAAAACAATCACCGCACCAACCGGCTTACCATTATAATAAGCAAGAAAATTACTGCCTAACCCTTTCTCAAACAGTTGTTGTCGAATCGCTTGATAATATGACAACGGATGGATTATAAAATTGTCGCGGGCAGCAGTTATTTTATATAAATCATAAAAAGCATTGATCCCTGCTTCTGTTGGCTCTTCTTTTATCTCAACTCTTTTTTTCTCCGCCAATCTGATGTTATACCGAGTTTTCTCTTCAAAACCTTTTAATAACTCATCCAGATCAGGAGTTAAATCAAGAAAAAATGTCGCCCGTGGCTGAACCTGTTTTCGCGCTTTAACAAAACCGAGCCGCCTCATACTGGAGAGAATTTCACTCTGTTTCTCTGGCACATCAGGGATTTCCGGATCAATTTTAAAGGAGATCGCCTGATGCTGTTCTGCTTGGACTTCAATTTCATCTAGCAGCAGTTCCATTAATTCGCGATTAGAAAAGTCAATTAACGGGCCGCGGGGAGCATAAAAAAATGAATGTTTAAGATACGGGATTTCTCGTTTTAATATTGACACCCCCGCGACAATTTTGCCACTGTCATAAAGCGCAATCCTGATCGGTTCCCAACCAGATTTAGCTTTAAGCTCGCCCCACTCAAAAGATTGGAGAATGGGTGAAGTCGGCGAATTCGCCACAAAATCATTCCATTGCTCCCGCTCTGTATTGGTAATTATCCGGCTCTGCATTTATGTTATAATTATAGCATGATTCTTTTAATCGATAATTACGACTCTTTCACCTATAATCTTGTTCAATATTTAGGTGAGCTGGGGGAAGAATTAAAAGTTTATCGCAACGATCAAATTAATATTCCCGAAATTGAAGATCTCCGACCAAAAAGAATTGTTATCTCACCCGGCCCTGGCGCACCAAAAGATGCCGGAATTTCGGAAGCGGTCATTCGTCATTTCGCTGGTAAGGTGCCAATCCTTGGAGTCTGTCTTGGCCATCAAGCTATCGGTGAGGTTTTTGGCGGTAAAATTGTTCGCGCCGGCCGGATTATGCACGGTAAAACATCACCAATCATCCATGATAACAAAACAATTTTTCAAGGTCTCCCCAATCCTTTCACCGCCACCCGCTATCATTCACTGATAGTCGAAAAGAAAAGTTTACCTAAAGATTTTGAAATATCCGCCTGGACTAAAGAAGGCGAAATCATGGGGCTACGGCATAAACATCTAAAAGTTGAAGGAGTGCAATTTCATCCAGAATCAATTTTAACGGAGGCGGGGAAAAAGCTGCTAGCTAACTTCCTAGCTCTCTAGGTTCGACGTGAAGTGAAGCTAAAGTTTGTTCCTGAGCAGCATTGGTGATATAAACACCTGGCGGCAATCCTGGAGCAGATTGTAATTCTCTTGTTTTTTCCTCAAAGATATTGCGTAAAACTTCCATGTAATTGCCAGCGCCAGCAACTTGCACTGGCTGTACACCAGTAACCTCAAAAGCGGCTCTAATACTACTGATATTAATATAATCACCCATGGCATAATATTTATCGTGCTGGTCAGCAATTTTCTTGCATAGAACAGTAACCATGTGTTACCATTCCGATATAACAGGGGAAAATATTTATGAAGAACTTCTTCTTTGCTTTATTAGCAACTAGTCTTTTTGTTGCCGGGATTTTATTTATTTCTAGTTGTGCCCAAGTTGAAACGCCAACAACCACTTCTACTACCACAACCAGTACCACAACTACCACTTCAGATTCAACTAGCAGCACAACATCCACTACGACTACAACAACCACTACAACTTCCAGCACAATACCACTGGATCCAACAGCTCCACATTTTATAGTTCCTGGACATTATCAAGCGACTTCTTTTTCACTTAACTTTAGTTCGGTTGCCGGAGCCACAACTTATCAAATACAAATTGCCGATAACTCCAATTTTACCCCTCCTCTTGCTGTTGACACAACCGTTAGTTCCCCAACTTACTCAACAACTCTTACAGCTGGCACATATTTTTGTCGGGTTAGAGGCGGTGCACCAGCCGGGGCTGCTAGCGTATATGATGTAAATAGTTATATCACTTTTACCTGGACTCCTTGGAGTCCCATTTGGATAGGTTTTATCGGCCGAACTGCCGGGGATGTTAATGGAGATGGTTTTGCCGATGTGTTTGTTGGTGCCCATGCTAACGGTTTATCAGTAGGGAGAGCTTATGGTTATTATGGCTCATTAAGTTTTGATCCTTCACCCTCACCTAGCTGTAGTTTAAATAATCAATCTTTGGATGTTATTACAACAGATTTTTTTGGTTATTCTGTTGCTATTGTTGGAGATATAGATAGAGATAATTACGCTGATGTTGTTGTTGGCGCTCTTCATGCCACAGCAGAAGGAACAGATCGTGGAGAAGCTTATCTATTTTTGGGTTCTGATAGTGCTCCACTTTTTGAGCTTAAATTATCTGGATCAGAAGATGGGGAATTTTTTGGTTGCTCAGTTACCGGCGGTGATTTCAATGGGGATAGTTACGCCGATATTGCAATCGGAGCACTTTATGCTTCAAGTGAAGGCACACAGCGCGGAAGAATTTGCATCTATTATGGGCCAACGATAAGCACAACACCAGATGTAATAATATCAGGACTATCGGACTATGATAATTTAGGTGTCTCCATAGCTAATGCTGATGATGTTAATGGTGATGGCTGTGATGATTTAATTGCCGGGATCCGTTTTCCAGGATCTTTGGTTGATCATTTGGGTGGTGCTTATATTTATCTTGGATCTAGAGAAGGAATTAGTCCAACACCAAACATAACTTTCACTGGAGTATATAATAAGGACTATTTTGGCCGCTCGGTAGCCGGAGCCGGTGATGTTAATAGAGATGGGTATGCCGACGTTATTATCGGTGCTAATAATACTCCTAGTGGTGGCACTGCCTATGTCTATTATGGCAGTAAAGAAGCAGGAGACATTCCCACCCACTACACCACTATTAACGCAATAGAAAGCAACAGTCAATTTGGCTATTCAGTTACCGGAGCTGGTGATGTAAATTGTGATGGTTTTTCAGATGTTATCATCGGTGCCATTACAGCTAATGGAGGTGGGGATGAAAAAGGACAAGCCTATGTGTTTTTAGGTAGTGTTTCTGGTATAAATTCTTCCCCTGCGGTAACTTATACTGGTGCTTTTAATAATGATCAATTGGGCTGTTCAGTATCAGGGACAGGATTCTTGTGTGGTCTAAGTCAACCCCCAAGTTTAATTGTTGGTGGAGATTGTCAGGGTAGTTTTCCAGGTTTTGCTTTTGTTTACAATGGTTGCACAAGTACAGAAAGCTTGTCTCCGACAAGGGCAAGCAATCTTGTAAATTCTGGTGGTAAATTATATTTTGGGAGTTCCGTCTCTGGCTTAAAGTACTAGAAATTTAAATACGGTTGCAAAGCTTGAGGAATTTCTAAGCTGCCATCTTGTCGCTGGTAGTGCTCTAAAATCGCCGCGAAACAGCGGCCGACGGCTAAGCCGGAACCATTTAAAGTATGAAGATATTCTGGTTTAGAATCCTTATCAACTCGATAACGAATCGCCGCTCGCCTAGCCTGAAACGATTCAAAGTTTGAACAGGAAGATATTTCTCTATATTGGTTTTCGCTGGGAAACCAGACTTCAAGATCATAAGTTTTCGCCGCGCTAAAACCGAGATCTCCTGTACAAAGTTGTACTACCCGATAAGGTAAATTTAATTTTTGCAAAACTGCTTCTGCATCGCGGGTCAAGCTTTCTAACTCATCAGATGATTTCTCTGGTTCAACAAATTTAACCAGCTCAACTTTATTAAACTGGTGCTGGCGGATTAAGCCTTTGACATCTTTACCGTAAGAACCCGCTTCCCGACGAAAACAGGCGGTATAAGCACAATACTTGAGCGGCAAAGTGCCAGCTGATAAAATCTCTTCCCGATGAAGATTGGTGACTGAAACTTCAGCTGTTGGAATTAAATATAATTCGTCGTCGCGACATTGAAAAAGTTCTTCCTCAAACTTTGGCAGCTGCCCCGTCCCCAGCATACTCTCAGGCTTAACCATGACTGGCGTAATCACTTCAATATAACCATGTTCTTTGGTATGCAAATCAAGCATAAAATTGATCAGGGCGCGTTCCAGTGCCGCCCCTAACCCTTTGTAAACCGCAAAGCGGGAACCGGATATCTTGGCGGCTCGATCAAAATCAAGAATATTCATTTTCTTACCAAGTTCATCATGCGGCAACGGTTTAAAATCAAAATGACGCTTTTCGCCCCAGGTCCGAATCTCTAAATTATCACGAGAATCAACCCCGACCGGAACCGACAAATGCGGCACATTAGGAATTTCTAACGTAATTTCGCTTAACCGGGCTTCAATTTTGGCCTGTTCAGCATCCAACTCCTTAATTCGACTGGAAAGCTCTTTCATTTCCGCTAGGATAGAACTGGCATCCTTTTTCTCTTTTTTTAATTGGGCAACCTCTTCAGTCTCCTTGTTTCGTTTCGCTTTTAAGCTCTCTATTTCCAAAACCAATTTTCGCCATTCTTCATCAACCGCGGTGAAACGGTCAACCAAAGTAACATCAGCCTTGCGATTTTTCAAAGCTTGACGAACTGCTTCGGGATTATTTCTAATTAATTTTGGATCAAGCATTTCTTCTCCATTTCGTCCCAAAAGGGGTATCCTCGATTTCAATCCCCTGTTTTTTCAATTCTACCCTAATTTGGTCCGCTCTGGCAAAGTTTTTCGTCTTTCGGGCAGCTTCCCTTTCTGCAATCAATGTCTCAAGCTCCAGTGTTCTACTATCTACTATCTGCTCTCTGCTTTCTAATTGAAGTCCCAACACCGCACACATCTCCACCACCGCTTCCCTCATCTTCTGCAAACACTCTTTTTCTCGATCGCCTTCGTCTAAGGTTTTATTGCAAAATCTAATCAAATCAAAAATCGCTGCAATTGCTCCGGCAGTATTAAAATCATCATCCATCGCCTCTACAAATTGGTTCCGATAGCGCAGCAGATCCTCCGCCATCTCTTCCCATTCAATTTTCGGCGCAGATTCTGTCGTTTTACTGAGCAGAAAATCAAGGTTTTTAATAAAACCGACGATTCGCCCATAAGCTTCTTTAACGCCGGCAATTTCGGTGTCAGAATAATTGATCGGGTTCCGATAGTGAGTCATCAGCAAAAAGAAGCGAATAACCATTGGATCAAACCTGGTAAAAACCTCTTTGAGGGTGAAGAAATTACCAAGCGACTTGCTCATCTTCTGCTTATTAATGTTAACAAAACCATTATGCAGCCAATATTTAACCCACGGTATTTTACCCGTCAAGGCTTCGGTCTGAGCGGTTTCATTCTCGTGATGTGGAAACTCAAGGTCCATTCCACCACCATGAATATCAAATTGCTCGCCCAAATATTTTGTCGACATAACCGAACACTCAATGTGCCAACCGGGACGCCCTTCTCCCCAAGGGCTTGGCCACGCCGGCTCCCCTGGCTTGGCAAATTTCCATAAAGCAAAATCAAGTGGATTCCTCTTGCTACTTGCTACTTTGACCCTTGCCCCTGGTTCCTGCTCTTCCTTTTTCCGCCCGGAAAGCTTGCCATAATCAGCAAATTTATCAACTTCAAAATAAACACCGTCTTCTAACTGATAAGCATAACCATTAGCCATCAACCCGCTGATCCAGCTAACCATCTCCGAAATATGTTCGGTCGCTTTCGGATAAACCTCCGCCTGCTTAACGTTCAACTTTTCCATCACCTCATAAAATGAACTGGTAAATTGTTCGACTACATCCTTCGTCCCACGTCCTTCGTCCGTCGCCTTTTTGATTATTTTGTCATCCACATCCGTAATATTTTGAATATGTTTAACTTTGTAGCCAGAGAATTCAAGATATCGTCGAATAACATCAAAAGCTACATACGCCCGACCATGGCCTAAATGAGTCTCATCATAAGGGGTGATGCCGCAAACGTACATCCCGACATTAGGTGGATTTAAGGGGAGAAATTCTTCTTTTTCCCTGGTTAAAGTATTGTAGATCTTTAGTGGCACTTTTCTTCTAAAGCCTTAATCCGGATATTTAGCTCATCAATAGCTTTATGGATTGGGTCTGGCAGTGCACCATGTTCAAGTGGATCAAGCCGTCGCCCCTCTTGTTTTAAAATCCAGGCGGGGTTACCAACCACGGTTGTATCTGGGGGAACTTCTTTAGTAACCACTGCCCCTGCCCCAATCCTGGAATTATCACCCACTTTAATATTACCAAGGATAATCGCGCCGGCCCCAATCACAACATTATTACCAATAGTTGGATGACGCTTCCCCTGTTCTTTTCCTGTCCCGGCTAGAGATACCCCTTGATAAAGCATCACATCATCACCAATAATTGTCGTTTCGCCAATAACTGTCCCATTGCCATGATCAATAAAAAAGCGTTTACCAATCGTTGCTCCAGGATGAATTTCAATTAAGGTCAGTAAGCGAGAAATCTGGGAGATTAACCGAGGGATAACCGGCAGACGTAGTTGATAGAGAAAATGAGCAATCCGGTGAAAAAACATCGCCCACAAGCCTTGATATAACAACACCTCAAAAATATTAGCGGCGGCTGGATCGCGGGCAAAAATCGTTTTGATGCCATCAAACATTTTTCTCTACTCCTGCCAACTGGTGTTTTACGGCAATTTCTGCCATGTGTTTACCAGCGGTAAAATATGGCGAGACAACTTTATTTGCTCCAGCTTTACGCAATTTCCCCTCACTATCTTGCAGACCAGCCCGGGCAATAATTAACAAATTATGATTTAAGACCCGTGCTGATAGAGTGACAAAAACATTAGCTGTATCAGAATCAGCCGAAGCAATTAACCCCTTAGCTCGCATTATCCCTGCTTCTTTTAAGATTGCATCGGCGGTAATATCGCCAATTAGATGAGGAATACCTCTCGGTTCTAATTCTTGAGCGGTTACTGGCTTATTATCAATGACAACATAAGGAATCTGGCTGGTTTCAAATTCGGCAGCAATTTGATGCCCGACCCGACCAAAACCACAAATAATATAATGATTACTGATCTCCCTAATCCTGTTTTCCATCTGTTTCCTCCTTCGATAACCGATAATTTGTCCTTCTACCATCATTTCAATTAACTGCCCGACAGCGTACAAAGTTGTGCTCGCGCCAACGATAATAATGCCAATTGTCAACAAACGTCCCGCTTGGGATAAATCATGGACTTCACGAAAACCAACTGTCGATAGTGTAATTATTACCATGTAGAGTGAGTCGATCAACTCCCACCCTTCGATCTGGCAATATCCAACCACTCCGGTAATGATGACAACCAAAAGGAGTGCAATTGGCATAATCAATCGCCTTAACGGATTTATCTGCAACTGAAATTTCTTCATTTTAATAAGTATACCGTAAAATCGCCCGGATGATAATCATGTCTTAATATATACTGCCTGGTTAACTGGCGACAGAAATTAAGAATTTGCTCCGGATTAAAGTAATAATACCGTCCCGAGTTCTGGTCGTCAAGGCCGCTTAAAAAATTAGCCGCGATCCCACAATTAGAAAACTCATAAGCTCGTCTCATTATCGCCTCGACATGTTCTAAGTGCCCTACCTTATCGATTGTGCGAATATTAAAGATCCCGCAGCAAAATATATAATCAAAGCGAGGTGGTTCTTCAACTAAAATATCTTTAATTTCAAAGTTAGCATCAGGATATTTTTTCTTAGCCGCCTCAACCAATTTTGGGGCAATATCATAACCAAGATAACTCATTTTATGCCGAGTTAAAAAACCTTGGGTTTTAAAATAGCCAAAAAGATCACCAAGACCGCTACCCAGGTCCAGCAGTGAAAAATTGGCTCCTTTTTTACCATAGATAAACATCTCTTTTAAGATCTCAAATCGGAGCTTCTGGCTTTCCGGACTTTTCCAATCAAGCGCTAAATAGTTGGGTCCATGCTTCGCTAACAGACTTTCAAAGTAATTAATTTGCGGCTTATTATCCATATTTTTCAGCATAACATTACTATTTGAAATTATCAATAAATGAGCACGATAATAAATCATGCCAGCACCAGTAACCAGGGCTCCTCATCTACGCGAAACCGGTTTTTATGCTGTTCATCGGATAAAGTTGCAACCGGCCCTACGCTTGACTCTCCCTGATTCCTTTCGTCAACTCCTTTCCCGGGACACAATAGTTGTTTATCCTCAATTCCATTTAGTTAACGAAACACTTTGCAAAGCGGAAAACGATTCTATCATGGTTATTGCCCCAAAAAGTTATCATCAAAGTGCTCTAGCACAATTATCTCCACCCAACCGATTATTACTAGAAGCCGCAACAACCATTGTTGAAATGGATGAACAAAGACAAATTACTATTCCGGATTCTTTTGTTCGTGCCCATAATATAACAGTAAAAGATCAATTGGTTGTTGTCGGCTGTGGTGATTATTGTGAACTTTGGCGAAAGGGTGATTGGGAAAGGTACAAAGCTCATCTTGATGACCCGGCTACTAGATTAGAATTACAACGAAAATTGGCAGAGCTTGGATTGTAACAAAATTATGAAATTCTTGATTTATTTATTAGATAAAATATTGAGGGGAATATGCAGGGATATTTAACACCAATCGGGGAATGTTTTAGTGGGTTGTTGGTTCAGCGGCGAACTTATGAACGATACATTGCCATTGCCACACCACCAGCATTACAAAAAGTAGTTAATGCTCACGATCTAAGGACGACAGTTGAACAATTACCGAATTTGGCTGAAAGTGATCTGGCAATCTTTGCGAATCATGGATTATGTCACCAGTTATTTTTAGGCTGGCGACAAAATCCAACCCTGGGGCTTCATCTAGACGGAGATGCGGCTGACCAAACAAGATTTGAACAGGCACGGGCTCTTTTACGGAGCATGGGTCAAGGGGTGCATCGTCAAATACTTCTAAAAAAAATGGGAGTTTCAGCTGATCCAAAAATAAATGATCTACAACCCGGATTATACGCGGCTCTTCTTGCTACAGTAAAGGATCGCTATCAAGCAGGTCGATTTGAAGGTGTTTCTGCAATTGCCGTGGAACCAATCCCTTTTGATCTGATAGAAAATACTCCCGAAGGCAAAAGACTGATTTTTTCACAAAGTCAATTGGAACGCGCTACTCGCTGGGCCACGATTGAAGAATGTTAAGAAGCCAGTGCTGTTACTTGGTCAGTTACCATCGGAGATTGCTGTAATAACCCCTGGCTGATTACCACAACTCCTAAAGAATTTGGCACGTTACCATGGATTATATAATGATTAACTCCAGGAAAAGGAGCATAAAGCCAACCTTTAGTTTCATCCGGAGTATGTCCAGATAATAGATAAGTTCGAGCCGGTCCTCCCCTTAAATTAAGCGATGAAATTGTCGCTAATACGTCACTGGCCTGATAATCATCACGCTTATTCGTTCTTTTCCCCGTCGGAGAATTCCAAAGCAATTGGCTCATTAAACCGTTAGTGCGCGCATTAACTAATTGATACTCTGTTGCGCCTCCTCTAATCACCGCTGAATGCGCCATAAAAACTGAACCTTGCTCCCCCTCAATAATTGCCGACAAAGCACAACTTTCAAAGAAGTTATGATACCCCACCAGCATTTTCTGTGTTTCCTCTGAAGAAAGCCCCTGATTGCGAAAATAATCAGTTAAATATTCCTCAAAAACCAGGACTTGAATAGCGCCTCGTTTGATATTTAGCCTATTTTCATCACGAGGGGTAATCTCATCATGGTTACCAATCAACAAATGAACTTGCTCGGGGAACTGTTGCTTTAATCTAATTATGGTATTAAGTGCCTCTAACGATGAGCCCATATCAGTAATTCTTCCGGAGGCTTCAGGATGAATAATATCTCCAAGAAAAACTAAAGAAATTTCCCCGGCAGCCAAGCGCGGGCCGTATTCCCTTAAAATTTGATCAAGTCTGGCCGTATTGCCGTGTAAATCACCAACGACAATAACCTCTCGGCTTGAATCGAGACGAAGCAGAGCTCCCTCACGAGAAAAATAGGAACTCCTTAACATTGATTCATTAGCAACTGCGTTGTTAATTTGCTGAAGTTCAGTAATAGAAAATGAACGGGATAAATTCTGAACTGTTAAGGCTGGAAAAGATTGGCTAATGCGGTGAGTTGAGCCAATAAAAATACCTTTTAGCCCATTCCAAACCCGTCTGCTAAAACTAACGTCCTGAGGTCCTGGAACCATCGGTCTGCTCCTCCTATAAAATATCCGGGAGTCCAACTATATAAATATATCGAGAAAAAGAGGCTAAATCTTGCGCTAAATCAGCCCGTCTTTGATCATCCGCTCGGCAATTAAAACAGCGTTTAAAGCGGCACCGCGGCGGAGGTTGTCAGAAACAATCCACATTTCAATCCCGTTGGGGATTGAGATATCTTCGCGAATTCGGCCAACCAAAGTCTCATCTTTTCCCACACAATCTATTGGGGTAGGATAAACACCGTTTTTAGGATCGTCAACAACTCGAACTGTGGGGAATTTACCGACTAATTCACGCACCTGTTGCGCCGAAATTTTCTTTTTCGTCTGAATATTAACTGATTCTGAATGACCAATTGCCACTGGGACACGGACAGTTGTTGCCGTAACCCTAATCGAATCATCTTCTAAGATTTTCCTGGTTTCGTTCACCATTTTCAGCTCTTCTTTGGTGTAACCGTTATCAGTAAAAGAGTCGATCTGTGGAACGACATTAAACGCAATCTGTTTGGGCAAATATTTAACTTCAACTTTTGCATTAGGGTTATCAAGAATTACCCTTGTCTGCTCATACATCTCCGCGATCGCCTCTTTTCCCCACCCCGAAGTCGACTGATAAGTTGAGATCACTAACCGCTCAATGCCGACCGCATCATAAATCGGTTTAAGCGGCAGGACCATCTGCGCGGTTGAACAATTAGGATTAGCAATGATCCCTTTGTGTTGTTTAATAGCGTGGCCATTTACTTCTGGCACAATTAACGGGACAGTTGGATCCATCCGAAAATGTGACGTATTGTCGATTACTACACAACCGTGTTTAGCTGCTTCTGGCGCTAACGCGGCTGACGGTTTTGCGCCGGCAGAAAATAAACCGATCTCCATACCTGTAAATGATTTTGGCTCCGCCAGTTCAACGGTATATTCTTCCCCCTGAAAAACCACTTTGCTGCCAGCGGTTCGTTCAGAAGCTAATGGCAAAAATTTATTGACTGGAAAGTGCCTCTCTTCCAGAACTTTTATCATCTCTTTGCCAACCATCCCGGTGGCACCTAGTACACAAACGTTGTATTTTTTCATCTTAAAACAAACTCCTTACTTGAAAATTATATCACAGTTGCGCTATAATGAGCAAAATGAAAGAAAACATCTCAGCTGAAATTAAAGAAAGTATCGACTTACATAATCAGGTTTTACGTGACTGCCTCCCTTCAATTGAACAGGCTGCTCAAATCATGATCGAAGCTTTGCATAATGGTAATAAAATCTTTTTCTTTGGTAACGGCGGTTCAGCAGCTGACGCCCAGCATCTGGCAGCAGAATTAGTTGGTCGCTATATGAAAGAGCGACAATCCTTGCCAGCTCTTGCCCTGACAACTGACACTTCCATTATCAGTGCCATTTCTAATGATTATGGCTATGATCAGGTTTTTGTCCGCCAACTTGAAGGGCTAGCCAAAAAAGGCGATGTCGCATTTGGGATCTCTACCTCGGGGAATTCAGCTAACGTGCTGTTAGGCCTGGAAGAAGCTAAAGAGCTTGGCTGTAAAACAATCAGTTTATTAGGCTGTGGTGGCGGCCGGATTGCTAGTATCTGTGATGTCCCTGTTATTATCTTTGGTAAAAATACTCCTAGAATTCAGGAATGCCAGATTATGATCGGTCATATTCTATGTAATTTAATCGAACAATCACTCTTTACTGATGAATAAAGCTGTTTTCCTTGACCGCGATGGAACCATCATTGAAGATGTCGGTTATCTAAATAATCCCAACCAGATCAAATTTATCCCCGGATCCTTAGAAGCAATTAAATTACTACAAAATGCTGGTTTCAAAGTTATCGTTATTACTAATCAGGCCGGGGTCGCCCGTGGCTTGGTCTCTGAGGATATGCTGCAAACAATTGATAAAGTTATGCATAAATTAATCTTATCAAGCGGTACCCATCTTGATGGTATTTATTACTGCCCACACCATAAAGAGCACGGTGTTTACCCATACAAACAAGCATGTGAATGCCGCAAACCACAGCCAGGACTGCTCAAGAAAGCCAGTCATGATTTACAGCTTGACCTCTCCCAATCTTATCTGGTTGGAGATAAGGCAACAGACATTGAAGCTGGCCAACGGGCCGGGACTAAAACAATTTATGTCGCCAGCGGTCCGCATGAAAATAAATTGGCGACCTTAAAAGAACAGCCTGATTATCTGGCCGCTAATTTGCGCGAAGCTGTTAATTGGATATTGAATAAGCTATAATTATTGCATGGACAATCAGCAGCAATTGATCGCCCAAATCAAAGGGAAAAAAGTCCTGGTTTTTGGCGATTTAATGCTTGATGAACATATCTGGAGCCGCGTCAACCGGATTTCTCCTGAAGCCCCGGTTCCCATCGCTGATGTTATTAAAATTGACCATGTCCCAGGTGGCTGCGGTAATGTGGCCGTAAATATTGCGGCTCTCGGTGGTATTCCCTACCTGGTCGGGATTATTGGCCACGATAGTTCTGGTGAAAAACTAATCAAAGCTTTGGCGGCTGCCAAGGTTTCCAGCCGCAATGTTATTGTTGATAAAAATCGCCCAACGATTTTAAAATCGCGGATCATCGCCGCGTCTCAACATGTGGTTCGAGTTGACCGGGAAGACAAGACCGAGCTTTCCCCTGCCTTTAAAAAGCGGGTTATTGAGATAGTCAAGAAAATAATTCCGCAAATGGATGCGGTTATTATTTCTGATTACGCCAAGGGGATGGTTAATGAGGAAACAGCCAGTGAGCTAATTGGCCTGGCAAAAAAATATAAAAAGTTTATCTCCGTTGATCCCAAAACTAATGATTATCGGAAATATTTTGGCGCCTCAATTATTACTCCCAACTTAGCCGAAGCAGCCCTTGGCGCAGGGGTTAAAATAGTTGACGATAAAAGCTTAAACCAAGCCGGACAAACACTACTGAAATCTGCCAGCAGCAAATATATCCTAATTACCAGGGGAAAAGATGGGATGTCGCTTTTCTCAACTAAAGAAACAGTTCATATTCCGGTCATTCCGCGAGAAGTTTTTGATATTACCGGGGCTGGAGACTCGGTCATTGCCACTTTAAGTCTAGCGGTTGGGGCTGGCGCCTCTGTTAAAGAAGCTTGTCTGCTTGGCAACATTGCGGCTTCGGTTGTGGTGGGTAAAATTGGCACCGCTCCCTGTTATCGAGTAGAATTAGAAGCCGCAGTTGAAGGTTCCGAATCAATTGCCAGAAAAATCAAATTACGTCAGGCAATAAAACCAATTGTCCATAATTTAAAAAACAGTGGTGCAAAAATTGTTTTTACCAATGGCTGCTTTGATATTCTCCATCTTGGCCATGTTCGTTATCTGCGTGAGGCCAAAAGATTAGGCGATGTTTTGATTGTTGGGGTTAATAGTGACGACTCAGTTCGCGCCCTAAAAGGGAGCCCCCGCCCCTATGTTTCCGAAATGGAACGGGCAGAAATTTTAGCTTCGCTAGAATGTGTTGATTATGTCACGATTTTCCCGGAACTGCGGCCAGACGATTTGATTGCGGCAATTAAACCTGATATTCACGTTAAAGGTGGCGATTACAACCTTAATCAGTTACCAGAGCGGAAATTAGTCGAAAAACTCGGTGGCAAAGTGGTCGTTATTCCACCAATCAAAGGACGCTCAACTACCAATATTGTGGAGCGAATTTTAGGTAAACAATGAAAAATGTAATTTGCCTTTTAATTGTCCTCTCCCTCTGCTGGCCAGTATTGGCCTTTAGAATTACCCCGGAATTACAAAAGGAGCTCAATCAAAAGACCGCGGCGGTTAAAAATAGTCCCAAAGATCCAGCAGCGCGTTTTGATCTGGCCATTACCCAAGCGTACACCAATAACTTGATCGATGGGATGTTTACGATTAAAAAAATCGGTGAGCTTGATCTGAATTACAAAACTCGCGCTCTTAAAGAATACATCGAAAAAGTCAAGCAAAACCCTAATGATTGGCGACTTCGTTTTCGTCTCGCGTTTGTCTACTATTTTAACGAAAAATATCAGGATGCCATAAGAGAATTCGAAAATGTAATTAAGCTTGACCCCGACAACGTTTTTGCTTATGGTTACCTGGCCCTTTTGGAAGGTGGTTTAGGCAACGTTGATAAGGCGATCGAATTAACCAAAAAAGGGATCAGTCTTGACAGTAATGTCGCCGCCTTGCATTTATTATTATCAGAAGGTTATTATAAGAAAGGCGACAGTTGGGGCGGCTGGCTGGAACGAATGGAAGCGCTTCGTCTTAAAGCGCTAGGTTATTAAATGAAATTTTGGTCAAAAATCATCTTATTTTTGGCGTTGACTTTTATTGCTTGGATTTTTTACTGGGCAATTTTTACTCCAAAACAAGAAGTTTCGCAAAGAATATATCAGACTCTCAAAGAACAGGAGCAACGCGCTGATCTGGCTTTTAAAGAAGTTTCTTTTGAAGAAGTTTTAGCTGGGGTTAAATACTGGCAGTTGTTTGCCACCAGCGCCTCAGTTAATAAATCAACCCAAATTGCCACTTTAAAAGAAGCCAAAGGAACTTTCTTTCGCAGTGGCAAACCAGTTCTTTGTTTTCGTTCTCCAGCTGCCCTTTGGGACATGAAAAATAAAGAAATCTTGCTTGATCAACCTTTAGGTTATGACATCAAGTTAGAACGAAAAATCAACACGCTACTGCAATCTCTAAAAAACTCACCACTGTCAATTTTTAATCTCCCAAAGCTTTACAATCAAAGTCTCGGTTATTGGTTTAAAGCGAAAAATTTAAGCTGGAAAATGGCGGATCAGCAATTGCTTTGCACTGGTGGGATTATCTTAAGCAAGGGAGAAGTAACCGGCTACGCCAATCAACTCTCTGGTGATGTTGGGCTGGAAAGAGTTTTTTTGCAGGGCACTCCCAAAATCATTATCACCCCAAATAATAGTGTCCCAATTTCGCTAGAAGCAAACGAGTTTGAGATAATCAGTAATGAGGATACTATTATTGCAAAAGGGAATCCAGTTATCACTTGGTCATCAGCCAAAGTTGTCAGCACTCAGATGGCCTACAAGCAGAAAACACAAGAAATCAAATTAAATGGAGAAGTTAAAGTTAATTATCTCGATATAGCCGCTACGGGCAATCAAGCTACCTACCGTGCTAATAAAGGAGAAATTATTTTAGTTGGTAATGCCCAAGCTGTCCAGGGAGACAATAAACTAACCGGTAATGAAGTTTATGTTTCCTTGTTGAAAAAAACTATTGCGATTGCCGGACGTGCTAAAGTAATTATTCCAGAAGAGGTCATAAAATAAGATGCCACTACTGCAGGTTAGACCGAGACCAAAAACTGAAATCTCCCAAAACAAAGATCAACCGCTGGATTTAATTATTATTGGTGGTGGTCCAGCCGGTTTAACAGCAGCGATTTATGCTTTACGTGCCAGGTTAAAAATTCTGTTAGTGGAAAAAATGATCTTAGGCGGCCAGGCCACAACCACCTTTTTGATCGAAAATTATCCTGGTTTTCCAGAAGGCGTTTCCGGAATGGCGCTAGGCGAGAGGCTCCAACTACAGGCCAATAATCTTGGACTAAATACCTGTTTTGGCAATGTGGTCAGTCTTAAAGAAAAGAAACCACTTTGGGAAGTTCAAGTTGATGGAAAAACGTTAATGACTAAAGCCATAATTATTGCCACCGGAACCGAATCAGCCAAAATGGGAATTCCTGGAGAAAAGGAACTACGCGGCCGCGGCGTTTCCTACTGCGCTACTTGTGACGGGGCATTTTACCAAGATAAAAATGTCATGGTGGTTGGTGGCGGTAATTCAGCCATTGAAGAAGCGCTCTTTTTAACTCGTTATGCCGCTAAGGTCTCGATTGTCCACCGGCGAGACCAGTTAAGAGCTGACAAGATCCTCGCCGACCGGGCACAGGCAAATCCTAAAATATACTTTTTTTGGCATTCAGTGTTAGAACAGATTAACGGTGAACAAAAAGTCAATTCGGTAACAATCAAGGATCTATCAAATCGGAATCGCTTAACTATCCCCATCGATGGCGTCTTTGTTTACATTGGCAGTCGCCCCAATTCTGACTTGGTTAAAGGAATTGTCAAACTTGACCGGCAAGGTTACATCACCACGGACCAGGAAATGAGAAGTTCCGCCAAAGGGATTTGGGCAATTGGCGATGTCCGGGCCAAACAATTGCGCCAAATTGTCACCGCAGCCGCTGATGGCGCCATCGCCGCTGAATCAGCCCGAAAATATATCGAAGCGCATTGACAAATTTATTGGAAGTGCTATATTGGTAAAAAGAATGTGGCAAAAAGCTTCGTTTTTGGCTGTTTTATTACTAATCGGTAATGTTGCTTTAGCCAGCAATGATTTATCGATTGGTTTTCCTGCCCCAGAAATCAACAATAGAACAGTTGACGGAAAAGTTTTTAAACTCTCTTCTCAGCTTGGAGAAAAAGGAACTATTCTACTTTTTTTCACTAGTTGGAGCAAATCAAGCCAGCCAGCAATCAATACTTTACTAAAATTGTCCGATCAATCAGGAATAAACAGCTGCGGAATTTCTTTTGATCGCAAAATTGAAGACCTAAAAAGCTATTTAACTAATAATAAAATATCCTTCCCAATTATTAATGATAAGAAATTGGCATTGTTAAAAGATTATCGAATCTTGATTATTCCAACAATTTATTTACTGGATGGTGCTGGTAATATCGTTAATATTTATGTTGATTTTGATGACAATGTTGCTCAGACGTTGGAAAAAGAAGTTCAGGGTTTAATCACCCCTACTCGTAGCGCAGCGCAATAACTGGATCAAGTTTAGCCGCTCGCCTTGCCGGATAAACGCCAAAGAATATCCCCACTGCTGCCGAAACAACGGTAGCTAAAATTACTGCCCACCAGGCAATAACTAATGTCCCTTTAATAAAAAACATTATCAAAAACGCGCCTAACAAACCAATGATAATGCCCAAGATTCCACCAAACAAACTGATCATCATCGATTCAACTAAAAATTGTAAAACAATATCACGGTTTTTTGCCCCAATTGCCTTGCGGATCCCAATTTCCCGCACCCGTTCGTTTACCGCCACTAACATAATATTCATGATCCCAATACCACCAACGAGCAAAGAAATCGCCGCTATCCCCGTCACAAAACCAGTCAGCGCCCCAAGTATATTATTGACAATGTTTAAAATCCCCTGCTGGGTCATAAAACGAAAGTCATCATTACCCAGACGGCGCAAAGTTAACAGCCGAACTTTTTCTTTAATTTCTTCCATTTTATCAACATTTTTAGGGAAAATATTAAAACGCATTATGTTATAATTACCAAACATATTTTTAACAATTGTTACCGGCATCACTACCCGGCGATCCATATCCATCGGACCGATACTCCCGCGTGGCTCAGTTACGCCAATAATTAAATACTGGTTGCCATTGATCCTAATTCTTTCACCTAATGGACTGCCGGTGCCAAAAATCTCTTTGGCCACTGTTGGACCGATAATTGCCACCCGGCGGCGCGCCTCAACTTCTGGCTGGGTAAAATAACGGCCGGCTGCCAATTTACCCCCCATCAAATCAAGGGCGTTAGCAGTCATCCCCATTAAAACCGGGTTAATCAGTTTCTTTTTTCCATACACAAGATCGCCTGTCCCAATATTCATCGCCACAATATCTCTAATATCTGGCACCCGACTCTGGTAATAAGCAATATCAGCATAGGTGAATTTAGGATTCGGCGGCGAATTCATATCCTTACCGGCAACTAGCGCAAATGAATCATATCCTGCCCCAAGATTTTTGATCTGGTCAGTAATATAATTCTTCGCCCCCTCGCCGATCGTCACCAGTGTAATCACCGAAAAAATCCCAATAATTACCCCCAGCATCGTCAAAGCACTGCGCACTTTATTGGACAACAGCGCCCGCCAAGCCTGCTTCATCGCCTCATCAAGAAAAAAAATCATACTTCAAACCTCAAGGCCTCGACTGGATCAAGCCGGGCTGCTCGCATCGCCGGGTAAACACCAAAAAAAGTTCCCACCAAGAACGCCACTAAACAAGCTAAATAAACTGCACCCCAAGCAATCACTGCTTGCAATTTAAGAGCGAACATAATTCCCGTCGCGGCTAAAGTCCCAATAATGATCCCGATCACAGCTCCGCTCATCGTAATTAAAATCGATTCCGCAACAAACTGAAGAAAAATATCACGCTGTTTCGCACCAATCGCTTTGCGGATCCCAATTTCGCGAGTTCGTTCAGTCACTGCCACTAACATAATATTCATAATCCCAATCCCACCGACCAAAAGAGAAATCGCCGCTATAGCGCTGACAATCCCAGTCATCGCGTTCAAAATATTATTCACAATATCAATGATCCCTTGTTGAGTATGGATATGAAAATCCTCTTTACGGTGACGGGTAGTTAAAATATTTTTAATTTCTTTTATCGCTTCAGGCACCTGCTTTTCATCATAAACAGTTATAAACATTTCCCAGATCTTATTAGTTCTTAAAACCAATTCTGATAAAGTTGACGGGATTAAAACCATATCATCCATATCAAAAGTTAAGAGCGAGCCTTTTTCTTCCAGCAGGCCAATTACTTTAAAACCGGTCCCATTGATCTTAATATTTTCGCCAATTGGGGAAAATTCACCAAAGATATTACGGGCAACGGTTTTGCCGATCACTGTCACCCTTTTACGTCCAGCATCCTCTGCGGTAGAAAAAAAGCGCCCCTCAATTGCCTTTTGTTTATAAGCGTAAGGATAATCAGCCGAAACTCCCAGCGTATAGCCCGGTTTATACTCTTTTTGTCCATAATTTACCCGACCACGGCCAATAAACTCCGTCATTAAATATTGGAGATTGCCCACTTTTTGGCGTAAAGCTTGCGCATCTTCATAGGTCAAATTCAATTCAATGGTATGAGAATTTTCCTGTCCTGGTTGGACGGTAATACTATTTGAACCAACTCCCCAACTCCCAACCTGACTTAAAATGTACGATTTCGCTCCTTCACCCATCGAAACCAGCGTAATAACAGCCGCCACCCCAATAATAACCCCTAACATTGTTAAGAACGAGCGCGTCCGGTTAGCAACAATAGAATTAGAAGCAATCTTCAGCGGATCAACCAGATTGATCATTTTACCGGCTCATCAGCAACAATCAAACCATCCTTTAAGCGAATTATTCTTTGACTATGACTGGCAATTTCTTCATCGTGAGTAACAATAATTAAAGTTATCCCTTTTTTATTTAGCTCTTTAAATAAATGAATAATTTCTTCTCCGGATTTTGAATCGAGGTTGCCGGTCGGTTCATCGGCTAAAATAATTGAGGGGTTATTCGCCAAGGCGCGAGCAATTGCCACCCGCTGACTCTGACCGCCAGAAAGTTCCGATGGCTTATGGTCCATTCTTTCTTTTAACCCAACAATTGTTAAAAGTTCTGCGGCTTTTTCCCGCCGCTGGTCAAAGCCTTTTCCCGCGTAAATCAACGGGAGCTCAACGTTCTCTACTGCGTTCAATTTGGGTAGGAGATTAAAAGTTTGGAAGACAAAACCGACTTTTTTATTGCGAATTTCGGCTAAACTGTTATCATCAAGCTCGTCAATGTCAACTTCGTCAAGATGCACATGGCCAAATGAAGGACGGTCAAGACAACCGATAATATGCATTAAGGTTGATTTGCCGCAGCCAGAAGGGCCCATGATCGAGACAAATTCACCTCGAGCGATACTTAAATCGATCCCCCGCAGCGCGTGCACCTCAACACTTCCCATCTGATAAATCCGTTTAACATTACTTACCCGGACAACCGTTTGGTTAAGCTCACTGCTCAATGGTAATTCTCCCGCGGTCTTTTAATTTAGCCACGTTGGTAATCACGATGCGATCACCTTCATTGATGCCAGCAGTCGCTTCAACACTGCTAAAGGAGCGAATGCCAATAGTAATCGCTTTCTCCCAGGCTTGTTTACCAAAACGGCCAACAACAAAAACATAGGCAGTATCATCTTTACTGACTAAAGCTTCACGCGGCACAATCAAAGCGCTATTGTTGTTTTTGGTTGCGATATCGACATTAACCGACATATTAACCTTTAATTCATCGTGGTTACCAATAAATTGAACCTTGCAGGGAAAAACATATGATTCTTCATCCATCTTTACTCGACCGCCAACCTTACGCAATTCAGCCAGAGGAGCAATCCAATAAATTATTCCCCCAAACACTTTATTGGGATAAACATCAGAAGTAATTTTTACCTTATCTCCAATCTTAACATTAGCTATATCAATTTCGTCAATTTGGGCTTCAACCCAAGACCGGGCATAATTAACCACTGTGATTGCAGTTTGTCCCATCGCGACCGTTTCTCCTGGGTCATAATCAACTTTCGCCACTAATCCACGATCAGGAGAGACCAAGCGAGTCGTATCATCAAATTCAGCGAGAGTCTCTCCTTCACGGACCCACTCTCCCTCTTTGACGTAAATCTTCATGATCTTGCCGCCCATTTTCGGGGACAGTTCGTACACTGGAGCATCAACCTGTCCAGAGGCAGTCACTATTTGTTCCAGCGGCCCGCGCACTACTGTGGCAACTTTAACCGTGATAACATCACGGTTATACCAGCGGTAGCCAAGCCAAATTATGAACAGCAAAACGACACCAGCCATAAGCCAAAGCCATTTTATTTTCTTTTTTCCATTTAATTGAGTCATTATATTACCTCTTTTCCTACAACCTTATTGACTTTCGCTTTGGCAATCTCCACATCAAATAAAGCCTGCAGTAAATCAAAACGGGCCGAATTTAACGATGTTTGGGCATCAATTACTTCCAAATTTGTTCCTGCTCCCGAAGCAAAACGCATATCTGATACTTTGTAACTCTCAATAGCTGAATCAACCGCTTTTTGCGATGAACCAATGGTATCTAAAGCACAACGCAGATTTAAAAAAGCATCCCGCACTTCGAGCGCAATGTTATTCTTTAGCTGATCTTCGGTCGCATACTGGGCTGATAAATTCGCCGCTGCTTCCTTAACTTTATTCTCCCGGCTTAAACCATCAAATAATTTCCAGGAAGCCGCCCCAACCACATTCCAGTTACTAACATCAGAATTGTAAACCGGATTTTCGGTCCGCTGGCTGCCCGACGCCGCCGATAACATAACTGTTGGTAAATAATCTGTCTGGGCTAAATGCAAAGTATCTTTGCTAATCCCGGTTTGGAGTAAAAATTCCTGCCAGTCAGGTCGATTGGCAAAAGCCACTTCCTTTAATTTAGCATAATTAGGCAAATTGTTCACTTTACCAGTAAAGCCTGTTTCCTGCAGGGAAATTGGGGTTTCTAAATCATTACCTAAAGCGTTATTATAAGCATCTTTGGCTAAATCCAAACTATTTCTGGCTTTTGTTACGCCGACTTCAAAATTCGCGACCTGAACTTCAGCTCGCAGTAAATCTGCTTTGGTCGCCACTCCGGCATTAAGCATCGACTGCACCTGCGCCTGATGCGACTTGGCTGTGTCCAATGATTCAATTGCTAATTTTAGTCCCCGATCAGCCCTGATAACACCAAAATAAGCCTGAGTAACATTATAGACAGTCTCAATTGAAACCCGCTGAAAATCCTGTTTGGCCAGATCGGCTCCCTTTTTGGCAATCCCATAACCAGGGAACAAGGCCGCAACAAAAACAGGTTGAGAAAGAGAAGCTTGGATTCCCTGGATATTTTGAGGATCATTAATCCCAAATCTCATGGTGGTGGTGTAAGCCCCGCTAGTGGTTTGGGTAGTGATTTGCACCGTTTGTGGTGAAGAATAAGTGCGATTTAAATTACCGTCAAGTTTGACTGTCGGCATAAAAGCCCCTACTGCTTGACTCAATCTGGCGCTGGCGGCATTTACTTTTTTACTGCTAGCAATGACTGCCGGATTTTGTTTGAGGGCAAGCTCAACACTCTCTTTTAAGGTGGTCGCTCTAACCGGAGAATTTAATAAAATAAAAGCCAAAAAAACTGCAGAGCCAATCAATCCCTTTCTAAGGTTAAACATCTTTTCCCCTCACTTTCCAATTATATTATTAAATATCTTACTGAATAGTGTAAACAATTGTCCAGCTATTATCAAGCGCTTGAGTTATAACAACCCGCCAATTATAATATCGGCTATGAATTATATGTTACATTTGCTGGCCAATTTTTCGATGTTTACTTTTATTGTCTCCAGTTTACTGGGAGCTGGACTCGGTTTAACTGTCGCTGAAATCATCGCACCGTTAAAGAGAGTCAAATTGGATCTTTATGCTTTGTTAGCTAATTTTATTATTATCCCAGCAGCAACTTATCTTATTGCTTATTTACTCAAAGTTGACCCAGGACTTAAGGCTGGTTTAACTATTATGGCTGGCTGTGCTGGCGCCCCATTTCTCCCTAAACTAGTCACCGTTGCCAAAGGGAAAATCGCCGGCGCCATCGGCCTGATGATGTTATTAATGTTAGTTACTGTTATTTACCTGCCACTCGTCCTCCCGCTATTAATTACTGGTCTAGCAATTAAGCCAGTAGCAATTGCTAAACCCTTGATTTTTTATCTGCTTTTACCATTGGCAACTGGTTTAATGATTAAAGCTTATCTGGCTAATCTAGCAGCAAAAGCAAAACCGATCATTGAACGTCTTTCTTCTCTAAGTTTAATTCTCGCCGGTATTTTAACCTTAATTACTAGCTATCAACTCTTTATTTCTGCCTGGGGAACAGGGGTCTATAATGCTTTAACCATTTTTACTTTAATTTCAATGATCATCGGCTATCTTTTTGGTGGCAATCACCCAGCCGAAAAAATCGTTTCTACTCTAGGGTGCGGAGCTAGAAATATCGCGGCTGCCCTCTTAATTGCCGCAACCAATTTCTCCGATCCCCGAGTTTCAACTGTCGTCTTGATTGGTAGTTTAATCCAATTTGTTATTCTTTTTCTCACTGCTTTTATTTGGGGAAAAGTTAACAAAGAGGTCTTTTAATCAAATTTTTGTCTAAATCGTATGACACTGACTGTTAAAATACAAACCGCAATTATCATCATCGGCCAGACTTCAGGCCACAAGTAGGTAATCCCTGTCCCCTTTAAAAATATTTGCCTGACAATTGAGAGAAAATAACGGAGTGGGATAAAATAGGTGATAAATTGAATCAGTGGCGGCATGTTTTCGATCGGGAAAATAAAACCGGATAAAATTAGCTGTGGAGCAGTGACCAATAAATTAGCCATCCCAGCTTGTCTTTCGTTCCGGGCAAAAGTCGAAATGGCCACCCCGGTCCCTAAACCAGACAAAAGATAAATAACTCCCAACAGAAATAATAGCAAAACACTGCCGCGCATCGGCACGCCAAACCAAAGGGTTGTAATTAAAAACACAATAATTACATCAAACAGAGCGATAAGCCCAAAAGGGATTAATTTTCCGGCAATAATTTCCATTGGGCGCAAAGGTGTAACAGCGAGCATTTCCATTGTCCCGCGTGTTTTTTCTTTAACAATGGAGGAAGTGGTCAAAATCATGCTAATCATCATGAGCAGCATCGCAAAAATTCCCGGCACATAAAAAAAGCGGCTTTCCAGGTCCCCGTTATACCAGATACGGGTGCGCAGATCAAAGAGAGGCGCAGCGTATTTAGCCAAGCCGTGCCGCTCTAAGCGTTGGTTAAAATAATAGTTACTGGCTTGCATGCCAACAGAGTTCACATAGGATTGGGAAATCATGGCAATTGAGGCATTACTCCCGTCCATATTCACCTGCACATCAGCGGCTTGTTCATGCGCGATTTTTTGACCGAATTTGTGAGGAATATAAATTACCAATTTTGCCCTCCCCGTGTCCAGCACAGGGGCAATTTGTCCGCGATGCGCCAAATAGTAATTAAAATCAAAATATTCTGTTGCTTTAAACCGCCGTAAAAATTCGCGGCTGTAATATGTCTGATCTTCATCTAAGACCGCGGTAGAAAGATGCTTAATGTCCATGGTCGCCACGTAACCAAGCAGCAGCAGCAAAATAATAGGCATACCAAGCGAGATAAAAAGCATGCGTCTATCCCGCGACAACTGCAAAGTTTCTTTTTTCATAAAATGAAACAGCCGGCTGTCAAACATTATTCCAACCTCTTTTTAAACTTGACAATACTCAGCCCAATAAAAAACAGACTTAAAGCCGTCATCATGACAAAATCCGGCCAAATGCAGGAGAGGCCAACACCTTTTAAATATATCGCCCTGGCAATGCTGACAAAATAGCGGGCCGGGATCAGCAGCGAAACTCCTTGCAAAACTGCTGGCATATTTTCAATCGGAAAACTAAAACCGGATAACAGCATTGACGGTAAAAGGGTAGAAACTGAAGCCATCTGCATGGCCGCTTGGCTGGAAGTGGCTGTCGTCGAAACAAAAAGGCCGATCGCCATGGTCCCAGTTAAGAAAATAAAGGCGCAGAGGAATAAAAGCAAAAAACTCCCCTTGATCGGCACATTAAACAACAGATAACCGCAACCGGTAATAATTAGCACGTCAACCATAATAACAATTACATAAGGCAGAATTTTGCCTAGCATCAGTTCATATTTTCGGATCGGGCTAACAATAATGCTTTCAATCGTTCCTTGTTCTTTTTCCGAAATAATCGTCAGCGAGGTCAAAATAACAGAAACCTGCATTAAAATAACGGCAATTAAACCTGGGACATAAAAGTTCATCGAACGCAAATCAGCGTTATACCAAATTCGTGGAATCAAATTAATTGGAAAAGGAACCGGTTGAACATAACCAATTTGGGCTATTTTGATTTTAATTAAATCTTGATTAAAACCAACCCCAATAGATTGAACATAGCCAGTCGCTGACTGCGCCCAATTTGAGTCTGATCCGTCAATCAGGGCTTGCACCGTGGCACTTTTCCCACCCCTAATCATTTGCCCAAATTTATGGGGGATATTGATCACAACCTTAGCTCTCCCCTTATCCAAAACATCGGTTATTTCATTATCGGAGTAAAGATAGGAAACCAGCTTAAAGTATTTATTATTGGTAAAACGATCGATAAAATTGCGGCTTTCCACCGTTTTGTCCTTGTCTAGAATAGAAATGGGGATATGGTTAACATCCAGCGAAGCCGCAAAACCGTAAAGGATGAGCATAAAGATCGGCATCGCCAGCATAATAGCTAGGGACATCGGATCACGAAAAAGAGTAATAAACTCTTTTTTAATCACTGCATAGAGCCTTCTTGGATTAATTAAGCTTGATTTCATTTTTACCCTTGGCCAGCTCCGCCTGTTGCTTTTCCACCAGGAAAACAAAAACATCTTCTAGCGAGGGACTGATTTTATCTATCCTTTTAACTTGTAAATTGGCTTGGGTTAATGTTGCCCGGATCTGTTCCTCATATTTAGCATCATCCACTAGAACATGTAGAAAAATTCCGTACAAAGAGACATCACGGCTAAAAGATTGCGCTCGTAAAAGCTCTAATCCTTTCATGACCTGATCAAGCTCAATTTCAAACAAGGTATTGCCCATCAATTTTGATTTAAGATTTGCCGGGGAGTCACAGGCAATCAGCTGGCCAGCACTAATTAAAGCAATCCGATCACATCGCTCTGCCTCATCCATGTAATGGGTTGTGACCAGAATAGTAATCCCTTTCGCCGCCAACTCATTAATCACCCCCCAAAATTTCTTACGGGAGATCGGGTCAACCCCACCAGTTGGCTCATCTAAAAATACAATTTTTGGCTCATGAATAATTGAACAACCAAGGGCAAGATGTTGTTTTACTGACAGGGAAAGACTGCCAGTAATCAGCTCTTTACTGCCGGTTAATTCCGCTTGGGCTAAAATTTTCTCCATTTGTTGTTTTCTGGTTGCTTGATCAGTTTGGTACATGCCGGCATAAAAATCGATATTCTCGGCAATCGTCAAATCATCATAAAGAGAAAATTTTTGGCACATGTAACCAATATGTTGTTTAACTTTGGCTGATTCTTTCCCTAATAAATAACCACCAACTTTACCAGTCCCCGAAGTTGGGTCAAGTAAACCGCACAACATTCTGATCGTTGTTGTTTTTCCGGCCCCATTTGGTCCAAGAAAACCAAAAACTTCGCCTTTCTTAACCGTAAAGCTGATATTGTTGACCGCCGTAAAATCACCAAACTTTTTAACTAAATTGTTGATTTCCAGGGCGTAGTCGCTCATGCCTCTGTTTCCACCGCCTTAATAAAGGCTTCTTCTAGATTTTTTGTCCCATATTGCCGCTTGATTTCATCCGGCGTATTGCACTTTAATAAACAACCTTCTCGAATTAAAGCAATCCGGTTGCAGCGTTCAGCTTCGTCCATATAAGGAGTAGTAACAATAATAGTAACATCAGTCAAACCATAAAGAATGCGCCAAAACTCCCGCCGGGAAATCGGGTCAACCCCAAGGGTTGGTTCATCAAGCATGATAATTTCCGGTTTATGAATTAAATTGCAGGCCAGGGCTAATTTTTTTTGCATTCCACCAGAAAGGTTACGTCCTCGGCGACGGCCGAATTTAGCCATGCCGGTGAATTCAAGCAATTCTTTCTTCTTCGGTGCGATTTCTTTTTTAGGCACGCCGTAAATTTCGGCAAAAAACTCAATATTTTCATCAACTGTTAATTCACCGTATAGAGCAAAGCGTTGTGGCATATAACCGATCCGATCGCGAATCGCTTCTTCCTGAGTCAGGGTATTTAGTCCCAGAACATAAGCCTCACCTGAAGTTGGTGTCATCGCCGTCGACAACAATCGCATTGTGGTACTCTTCCCCGCCCCATCTGGCCCAACTAAACCAAAAATTTCTCCCTGCTTGATCTGCAGATCTAATCCATTAACGGCAATATTTGTACCGAATTTTTTAGTAAGTTTTTTCGCTTCTATTGCGAATTGCATATGAATTCGCCATCAGCCGGCATCCCAGGTTTAAGATCGTGAGTTGGATTTGGGACAAGCACTTTTACCTTATAAACGTAGGTTGTCCGCTCTTCCTGGGTTTGGATCGGTTTGGGGGTAAATTCTTCCTTATCAGAAATATAGGAAACCTTCCCCATAAAAACTTTGCCCGGGAAAGAATCAACTGTTACTTTGACATTATCGCCCAGTTTTAATTTCCCGACTATTTTTTCGCCCACATAAAGGTAAAGTTTAACTTCATCAAGATTAGCCATTGTGGCAATTGGTGAACCTGGGACAACCAGCTCGCCAACCTCAACCGCTTTAGATAAAATCGAACCGACAATCGGGGCAGTAATCGTGGTATAACCAAGCTGATTTTCGGCTAAAGTGAGCCCGGCCTCAGCTACTTCAAAATTATTGCGAGCGATATCCAGCTGATCAGCACTAATAGTATGGGCGGCAAACATCTCGGAATTTCGCGCCAATTCTATTTTAGTTAAATTGTATTGTGCTTTAGCTTTATCCACAGCCGCTTTATAGTCTTGCTTCTCCACTTCGGCAATAACTTCCCCAGAAACCACATTTGATCCCTCATCAACATTTAACTGAATAATATGACCATTAACCTTACTGCTGACCACTACTTCGGTCACTTCAATCGTGCCACTACCGTAAACCCCCTTATCCATCGCCCGCAGCAGAAAAAAAGTTCCATAACCAACTACCATAAAAACCAAAAACAAAACTCCAGCAATCATTAAACGCTTATTCATTTTTCCTTCCTCCTAAGCTTCTCTAATAAATTTAGCCGCTGCTTCCGGCACCACACTATTGATCATCATCCCGGAACCGAGCTCAAAACCAGCCTGGTTGCTAATCCGGGGAAATATTTTCATGTTCCAGTGGCAATATTGTAACCCCTGCTCATGACAGGGAGCGGAATAAACCGCATAATTAAAATCAGGATTATGCAAAACTTTATTAAATTTTTGTAAAACTTTTTGCATTACCCCGGCCAGTTCTCGACAAAGTTCAGGCGTGATTGTTTCAAAGTTGGAACTATGTTGTTTTGGCACCACCCAGGTTTCAAATGGCAAACGCGAGGCAAAAGGAGAAAAGACCAAAAAATTAGCTGATTCCAGAATCAGGCGTTCACCTTCTTTGCGCTCCATCGCCATCATATCGCAGATCAGACAACTGCCGAATTGGTCCAAATAATCGCTGGCAATATCGATCCGGTCACGCAGTGCCCGCGGCATAACTGGCGTAGCAATAATTTGGGAATGAGGATGATGCAGGGATGTTCCGGCTCCCCGACCATGATTTTTAAACAAAATTACCGCTTCAAAGCGATTATCCTTGGCCAGGGCAATGTATCTTTCGCGATAAGCCTGGTAAATTTCTTCAACCTGACTAAGAGGCATGGTCGCAATTATTTGTTCATGCTCGGGCGACTCAATAATTACTTCGTGGATCCCAACTCCATTCATTTTTAGGAAACCAGCATTGGTCTTTTCACGTTTAAGTTCGCCAATCGGGTTTAAAGCGGGAAAAGCATTAAGGGTAACTCGCACCCGCCAACCAGGCCCATTGGGTTGAGAGCCGGGTTCACGGAAAGCTAAAATTTCGGCTGGCGTTTTATTCTCTTTGCCAGGACAAAATGGACAATTAGCTGTGCTGTCAGCTTTAACCGGTTCGGGGTTGTGAGCAAAATCCTCTGGACGCCGAGCTCGCTCGGTGGCGATAATAACCCATTCTCTGGTCGCAAAACTATGTCTTAACTCTGGCATAATATAATTTGCTGGCCAAATTATAACATACTAAATATTATTTTGCGGCCGCAATTATTTTTTTAGCTAAATTAACCGCCCCAACAGCATCAAGACTATAGACCGCACCAATTCGGTCGGCATATCCTCTGGTTACAACCGCACCGCCAACCAGTAGAGGAATGTCAAGCCTGGCTTTTTGCAATTCCTTTTTAACCACGCCCATTTCTATCATCGTCGTCGTCAATAGCGCGGAGAGCGCTATTACCTGCGGCCGTTCTTTTTTGGCTACTTCAATAATTTTCTCCGGCGGGACATCTTTACCCAGATCAATCACCACAAATCCGTGATTCTGGAGCATCATTTTAACAATGTTTTTCCCAATATCGTGGATATCACCTTTAACCGTCGCCAAAACAACCTTGCCGATTACTTTAGTTTTTCCCTTGGGAATTTTAGCCTGGCACAATTCAAAGCCGCGCCGCATTGCTTCAGCCGATTCAATCACTTGTGGTAGGAAATACTCTTTTTTGGAAAACTTTTTGCCGACTAGTTCCATGCCTGGAATTAATCCTTGATCGATAATTTTCTGCGGATCCATTTTCTGGGCCAAGGCCAACTTCACTAATATTTCTACCAGTTCCAGATTCCCGTCAATTACTGCTTTCCTAATATCCTGATACCCTGATAACCTGATATCCTGCACCACAACATCTTTTTTCTTCTCCGCCGGCTTCCCGCTTCTGCGCGCCTTTTCCACTTCTCCCTTAAACTCCACTAACAACTTCTCCCTTGCTACTTGCTTCTTGCTACTTGCTACTTTGCTACTTGCTACTATCCCCCTATCCATCACATCCACAATCGCCGCATCTAAGCCGTAGGCTAAAGCCAGTTGAAAATAAAGCACGTTTAGTTTTGACCTTCCCGGCATCCCGTGTGAGACATTGCTAATCCCGAGAATTGTTTTAACTCCAAGTCTCTCTTTTACTAACGGAATCGCTTTTAATGTTTCCAAACAGCCTTGGAGGCCAACCCCAACCGTCATCACTAAACAGTCAACAAAAATATCTTCTTTGGCGATTCCTTTCTCCACTGCCGATTGCACAATTCGTTCAGCAATCCGGAATCGTTCTTCTGCTGTTTGTGGCAAGCCTTTTTCGTCAAGGGCCAACGCGATGATCGCCGCGCCGTATCTCTTGGCTAAAGGCAAAACGGTTTCCAGACTATCTTTCTTCCCATTAACTGAATTGAGCAGTGCTCGACCACAAAATTGTTTTAACCCAACTTCCAGCGCAAAACGGTTTGGGCTATCGATTGATAATGGCTGTTCCGTCACCGATTGAATAACTTTAACCGCTTTCCCCATTACTTCCGATTCAGAAATATCCGGAACCGAAACATTAATATCTAGTAAATCAGCCTTCGCCTTAGCCTGCGCCTCCGCCTCTTGCCTAAAAACCTGCGTTTGTCCATTTTTTATCTCTGCTTGAAATAACTTTCTCCCCGTCGGATTAATCCGCTCGCCAATCAAAAGCGGCGTCCCAGATCGAACTTCCACAACTTTCGTTCGCGAGGCAAATTTGGTATTTGAATTTTTCTCTTTTTTAGAATTTGTTTTGAAGTTGGAAGTTGGAAGTTGGAATTTCACTTCCTTGATGTGCCTCGGATCTGTACCACAACACCCGCCAATGATCCTGACCCCCATTGCCGCAAATTTTGCTGCAAAACTGCCAAACTTTTCCGGTGTCATTTTATAAACCGCTTTATTACCGATCAACTCCGGCATCCCGGCATTAGGCATGACCATAACCGGGACGCGAGCAACCGCCAGTAAACGTTTGGCAACTTTGAGCAGGCCTTCTGGTCCGAGCGAACAATTAGCAGAAATAACATCAATTCCAAGCGGCTCCAGGACAGCCACTGCTACTTCAGGTGTCGTTCCATAAATAGTTTTTTCACCTTCGTCATAGGTCAAGCTGGCAATGACCGGCAGTTTTGTTTCGTTTTTAACGGCGATAACTCCGGCCCGCATTTCCTGCAGATCAGAAATTGTTTCTAAAGAAATAACATCGGCGCCGCCATCGGCCAAAGCTTTAGCTTGCTCAGCAAACGCTTCGTAAGCCTGATCAAAAGTTATCTCGCCAAGCGGCTCGATCATTTTCCCCAGCGGGCCAATTGAACCGCAAACAAAACCTTTCTGCCCAATAACTTTCTTGGCTAATTGTGCTGCCGCAACATTAATCTCTTTGACCTTTTTGTCTAAGCCATAATCGGCTAATTTGACTCGATTAGCGCCAAAAGTATTGGTCTCGATAATATCGGCCCCAGCATCAACATAAGCTTTATGGACCGTTGCAACAATTTCCGGCTGCTTGATGTTGACAGCATCAAAACAATCTTCCGGCCTGATCCCCCGCTCCATCAACTGCGTCCCCATCGCCCCATCAATTACCAGCGGCCTCTCTTGCCATTCGTTGATTCGTTTAACCAATTCGTTATTCACCGGGAATCCTCCGCATCACATAAGCGTCCTCACCATCAGCGTAATAACCTTTGCGCAGATCAATAACTTTAAATCCGTATTTTTCGTAAACTTTCTTGGCGCCTTCATTAGAAATTCTTACTTCCAAAAAGAAGACATCTTCATCGTTTAAAACATGCTGCATTAATCTTTTGCCAATCCCTGTTCCTCGATAATCAGGGTGAACCGCCATATTAATAATGTGAGTTTCATCTAACACTTTTTCAATCCCGATATAACCGACGATTTTTTCGCCGTCTTTGGCAACAAGATATTTGTGCTCATCTTCACGAAAAACCGATTCCGGCTTGGGGAATTTAAACGACAGTCGCTCAATTTCAACAACTGCCAAGATATCTTTATCTTGCATCGGGGAAATTATGATCATAGCAAGATTATAACACAAAAGCTCAGCGCACACGGACGACCATAAAGGTCGTCCCTACATTGTGCCCGCCTTATCAGAAGTTAACTACGATAACGATATAATGAGGTTACTGCTCTTCGTTGATCTCCGCCAGGTATTGTTTCAATTGTTCTCGTTAATAATTCGGGATCGTCCCCCAATGCCCCTCCCTCGGACATACTCAAAGAAGGAAATCTATTATCCTTTGCAGGCACTTGGCTAATTTCCTCATCTAACACCTCAATGGCTTCTATATATTTTAAAACACTCTCTTCTAGATCAGCTCCCGCCTCAGCAACCACCCTAATCACGCGAGCTTCTCTTTCCTCATCCACTTCTCTAGCTTCTCGTGCTTCATCTGTTTCATTAGGATCATAAGTTCTATCCTGGAATTGACCAACCACTTTTTGTCTTCCCGCAACAAAATTACTATGGTTTGCTAACAGGCAAATAACCCCTTCTTCGTGAAGTTTAATGATTACGCCGCTTCTCTCTGCAAATCGTCCTTTTAAATTTTCCATCAATTGCCCCACAGTCAAATCTTCGCTTGCCCTAACATCTAAATCTCGTTGCGCAATAAATTGCTCAACAAATTCCGGAGAATCAAGGATTTGCCTGGCACGACTGTCAGCAAACACCCCAACCACCCCATACGCACGCAAGGCGGTTGCTAAAGAGTCAGTTGGAGAATACAAGCTACAACTCTTATATTGCGGCCCTCTTATCCTGGCAAGAAAACGGTCAACACTTAAAGCCCCCCGCTCCGTTAATGTAAATCGGAAACATCTCGGGACCCTACTCCCTAAAATATCAGTTGTCATATTATTTCCCCCTCTCTAAAATTAGTATCGCTAGTGTTTTTAAATAATTTCACTAAAATTCGCGAATATTTGGTTGGTGGGAATAAAGAGGAATCATAGTTAAGGGATCAGTAATTTCACTGGTTGTTATTTTAATGAGACCAAGTTTGGCAACATTGACACCCAATGGCGGTGCTTGCTCTTCGTCGACAATTTGGACTTCACCAGATAATTGCGCTATTTTAGCTGCTATCTCTTTTTGATCCAAAACTAAATCCTCACTTAATCTTGCTAGTCTTCCTTCTTTAACATTAAAAAGCGCAAAATTATAATCAAGCGCCTTGGCTGGCAGCCTCACCGCAATCGTCCCTTGAAAATTTATCAAGTTATAAGCTATTGCCTCTAAGGTTGAAACCCCAACTAACGGTTTATTTAAAACTTGGGCCAGCGCTTTCGCCGTCGCCAAACCACCTCGTAAACCGGAATATGAGCCTGGCCCCTGGCAAACGGCAATTCCGTCTATTTTTGACGGTTTAACACCAGCATTAGCAATTAATGGTATGATTTTTTCTGCTCCAGTTTCGGTTATTGTTGCTCCGGCTAAAACCAGATCATCATCAACCAAACCAAAACTGATAATTTTTGCGGCGCTGCTTAGACCGAGGATAATCATGCTTTTAACGCCGCCTCGCGAGCATGTGCCACGCAACAAAAGAAATCAACTACTTCGTCCATCTTACCGCTTTCTAAATAGGCGTGAGCCGGACACCATAAACAGAGGTTAATAATGCCGCATTTGCGGCATTTGTCGAGAAACTCTTTTGATTTTGAGCGAATCTCCCGAACTTTGGGAACAAATTCCCGCCACGCCTCCTTTAAAGTCCCTTTTTTTAGATCATAAAGAGTCGCGGGGTTCCAAAGAGAAGAACAGAGACGGAAATATCCGTCATAACTGAGATTAAAACTCCCATTCCCCGCTCCGCAATGGAAAAGATGATCGCAGAGATGAGCTGGGCTGTCTGAAAAAATAAGTTTGTCACAGCCTTTTTTAAGCGCGCCAAAACGTTCATCATCAGCCTTCTCAACCGCGACCACCTCTTCGGGTGATAAACGTTCCGATTTTATCAATTCATTGCGCACTGGATCCCGGTCAAAGCGGAGATGAAGCTGCGGGTCAAAACGGAAATAGTCTTTTGTCCGCTCACGACAAAACCTGGCAATCTCCGGCAACTCGGGCAAATTAGATTTCAGCGCCATCGTCTTAAAGCGGAGCCTAACACCCAGACCCATTAATAAATCCAGGCCGCGCATAAACGCACCGTAAGAGCCGGGTTGGCGGCTTATTTTCTCATAAGTCTTTTCAGTCACGCCGTAGACGGTCACTTCAATATCCCGCGGCGGATATTTTTTAAAAAATTCAGCGTGTTTCTTGGTGACTAGACAGGCATTAGTAAAGACGGAGACCAGCAAGCCTTTCTTTTTTAGATTTTGATAGATATCGAAAAAGTCGGGACGCAAAAGAGGCTCTCCTCCGGTAACAAGGCACCATAGCGCTCCCATCTCAACCGCTTGATCGGCAATGTTGCTGATCTGTTCCAGCGAGAGCTCTTTTTTCCTTGCCGCCTGGTCTCCTGCCGGAAGATTAATATAGCAATGGGCGCAATCGTTATTGCACCGGGCAGTAATTTCCAGATCAAAAGAAACCAGTCCCCGGTTGCGGCCGTTTTTCATCTTTTCCCAGAGGGCGAATTCGGGAAGTGGCTTTGAGGAAGTAAAAGGGTCAGCCATGCTGCAAACTCCTTACTATTTTTAATCCGATCCTTGGAAAAAAGAATATCACAGGGAGCAGATTATGACAACTCAGCCAGGCAATAATTTTGCCGCCCGCCTTTATTCCAGTAAAAGCTTCCCAACCGTTTCTTTCAACACGGATCACTCGTCCTAATAGACATTTTTCTGGAATACTCCCATCCCAGGTAAACCCGTTATCGCCTTTAATAAGATAATGCTTATTTTTCCGGCCGATAATTCGATGAACTACTAGTTTTTCACAATCAGAGCGGACAAAAGCAACAATTTCGCCAACTTTATAACCGTTTGTTGAGCGGGCAATTGTCAAAATATCGCCATCGCGAATAAAGGGGCTCATACTTCCCCCTCTGACTTTTAAACGAAAAAGCCCTCCTTTATCATGGACTCCCTTCATTAAGGCGATCAATTGAGGGCTATAGAGAGAAATCTCTTTTTTGACAGCGGGTTTTTCCACGCTTAAGCGGTTTGGACTTCCGTTATCATCTTACGCTTGGCCAGTTCAGCCGTCAGGCCTAAGATATCATTTTCAATTTCTTCTCGCGGAGCATCAAACTCTTCTATTAATTCATCAACAATCACCTTTAAACTTCTCTTCCCATCCAACCTCTTCCAGATCTCTTTGCCAGTATCGTTTAAGGTAAAAAGCTCATCCTCCATGTCTCCGATGCCGGAAACCAGAGGGACGATAATTAATTCCCCCTCTATTTCACGGGCAACGATATTATCAGATGGAAAACAAACAGTATTAACTTCTACCATAAACCACCCCTTTGTCTACAATACAGAAGAATCAGTACATAAAGTTGTACACTGGGCTGAATCAGAATGGCAGCCGTCGTGATGATAAAGAAAACTCGACGGACTTCCGTCCCCCTTACAAAAGGATAAAATAGATTCTTCCTTTTTCCCCTAATCAGAGCCCACAATAAAGGCTTTTCCCATGCTTTCCGCATAAATCACCCTTCCTTAACCACTAAATATATAATACTACAGAAATAGACTATTTCAAATAGCTGCTGTATTATATTAAAGATGCCAAAAGACAACTTAAAATTCCAAGCCCGTGGGACAAGTTTTTTCCCTCTTATTCTTAATGGCACAATTGTCCTTGTAAAACCCCTAACGCCAGCAAGTCTCCAAATGGGAGATCTCGTGCTTTACCTTGGAAACACAGGTAATATGGTTGCCACTTACTTTAGCAAACAATTAAAACCAAAGTTAGTCATTGGCAAAATAATATCAATAGTAAAAAAAGGGGAAGAAAAGACTATAAATGGTAAAAATGTAATCCTAATGTTTTGTATTGCTTATGTTTCATCCTTTTTTTTTGTATTTTACCGCATCGGATGCAAGCTTCTTTCTTACTTACAAAAAATAAAAGTTTACCGCAATCTTATGCGATATGTTTTCAGAGATAAAATTGTTTATAAAATCGCCAACCATGAGGAAGAACGAGTAGCTCATATTCTTCACGCTTTTGGCCCATCTTTTATAAGTTTACAACCATCTCCAACCCATCAACAAAAACAATATCATGTTATTGCTAAAATCAAGGACATAATGGTTGGTCGTTTAGCTTTGGTATATCGAGAAACTGATCCCTGTCCTGGATGGTGGATTTATGGTTCTTACGTCAAACCCTTATTCCGCGGGCTTGGCATTGGGGAAGGGCTAAAAAGGGAAGTGTTTCGCATCCTCTTAGAGAACGAAAAGGCAAAGGAAGTTTATTTAACCGTATATGAAAACAACTGGCCTGCCCTCCGGTTGAATGAAAAGTTAAACTTTCAGAGAGTAAACATTCCAAAAATCGATACGGAATTAAAGAAAAAAACCTTACCCAAAAAACCACATATGATTATTATGCGATTGCGATACTGTCATAGCTAGCATCATTTATTCTTGTTCATCAGTCTATACCCGTCCGAGCATTTCCGCCTCTTTCAATTAACTCATTATGAATCGACAAAAGTGCTACAACCTCCACACACAGGCATATTCGTATTACAACCAGTAAATATTACATTGACAGGTCCCACCACACCTTCTGAAGCAACCTTACAGTTTGCCAACACCCCTTCTTCTGGCAAGCTCTTTATTAAAACTGTTAATTTCGGCTTGCCCCATTTTGCTTTTACTTTCATTCTTCACCTCCTTCATTCTTATCTACCTGAATTATAACCTATTCCCTTACTATGTTGTCAAGGCAAATTTATTTTGATGTCAAATTCATTCTGAATTGCCTTTCTGTAACCGTCCAAGCCCTTTCAAAAAACATCTTGCACAACACCGCAAATATTCCGGATTCTTCGGCTCCATCTTCTTCATTTTAGGGAAGAAATTATCAATCGCATCTTTCAATATCCTTGTCTTAAGATCATAAACCGTATCCGGATGACGAAGCGGCAGCTCTCCACCGGGAAAACGGACCGTCAGCGCTCCCAGCTCTGTTACTTCTTTTAGAATACGTTTAAGTTCTTCAGTAGTAAGTTCTCTTTATTTGGCCGCTAAATCATTTTCCGGCAGGTTAATACAACAGTGAACGCAATTATTATTGCAACGCTCGATTATCTCAAAATCAATCCTGCCAATGAGTGGCTTTCTCTTTTGCCAGAGATCAGACTTGGTGTAGGTTAGTGTGGAAACTTAAGATTCAGTCTTTTGTTCTGGGTTTTCTTTTATAACAGAAGAATATTCCACTCTTAATCAGCTGAGGCTTCCGCCTAAGACAAATCTGGATCGCGACATTCGGTTCCACACGCTGGCTCGTCCGCATGACATCCTTGATGATGAGAAAGAAAACTTGTCGGGATATCATTTCCCTTACAGCCATGTAAAACTCTTTCCTCCGGTTTTCCACGTCGTAATATTTCTAATAATGGTTTATGCCAAACTTTTTTCACATTAAACAATCTCCTTCCTAGCGACAACAATTCTACTATACCACATTATCACTTGCAACAAGATTTTGGATCCGCCCGCGCCAATCATCAACCTCCCAGGCCTTCTCCCCTTTTTCAATCAAGCCCAGATATTCCGCCTGGGTGTGGGCAACTTCGCATAGATATTCAACCGGCGTATCCAGTGTCCCGGTTTCGGTCCACGATTTAGCCGGACATTGGTCACACAATCCCTTCAGGAAACAGCGGGCGCACCGTTTTAAATACTCTGGATTTTGGGGTACTATTTGCTTCATTTTAGGAAAGAAGTTTTCAATTGCATCCTTAATTGATCCCTGCTTCAAGTCATAAACTGTTGCTGGATGGCGTAAAGGAAGGCAAAGTTGCAATTTACCATAAGCATCAACACACCCTCCCCCATGTCCCGCTCCACAGGAAAAAAGTTTATTTCCCGGTGGTCGCATAAACTTGGAACAAAATTCGCACATTCCTTTCCGATATTTTTCCATATCCCGCGTAAGAACCTTCAACCCCTCGGCAGGAGAAAACCGGTTCTTTTTAATTAGTGCATTTTTTCTTGGATCATCACAGCGACAGCGGAGATCAAAGAACATCGAATAAGAAGGAGGATGGTCCATCCAGGGAATGGTTTTGGCAAAAGCCTCAAATTCATCAAGCTCGTGTTTGTTTTGTGGTAGTAAAGCCGATTTCACTACCAAAGGAATTTTCTTTTCTAGGAGAAGATTAAGCCCTCGCCAAAACTCAGCAAAAGAGCCTTTGGCTCTGGCAACAGCCTCGTATGATTTTTTATGCATACCATAAACCGTCACTTCAACTAATTCTCGCGGAGGATACTTGGCTAGAAATTCGGCCAGTTCTGGGGTAATTAAGCGGGCATTGGTAAAAAGCATAACTCGAACGCCAAGCTTGCGGGTAAAGAGATAAAGCTCTTTGAAATCTTCACGAAGCAACGGCTCTCCCCCGGTAAAGCGAATGGTCATGGCTCCGAGATCAGCCGCTTCTTTGATTATCCTTTTCCACTCTTCAGTAGTTAGTTCTCTTTTTTGAGCAGCTAAATCCCGTTCTGGAAGGTTAATACAACAGTGAACACAATTATTGTTGCAGCGCTCGGTCAGTTCAAAATCGATTCGGCCAACGAGAGGTTTGTTTTTTTGCCAAAGAGAGGCTTTGGCGTAGGTTAGCGTAGAGACATAAGATTCCGGTTCTTTTTCCGACATAAATGACCTCTGCAAAAGCAGACTAAATAGCTTTGAGCTTTTCAACAATTTCTCCACTCTTGTCAAACAGCATCCGGTACACCGGAACACCAGCCGCTATTTCTTCCAATAAATTAAGCTCCTTTTCCCACCAGTCAGTTGTCTCCAACGATTTAATGAGACAGGCGATCAGCTTGGTAAAGATCGCCTTTTTATCCGTCAGCCGGATTAATTGGTTTTCCTGGCTTTTTTCTAAGAAAAAGATCGCTTGCAAAGGACTGGAATTAGGAGAGATCTCCGGCACTTCACCATGGCTCCAAGTCCCATACAATCTAAAGCCGGCCGAAGTTTTCCTGACAATATTGCGATCATCACAAAGTATCTCCGCTTTCCCTTTCAGCATCTTCACAGTTGTCGATTTTCCCGCTTCAGAATGCCCGACAAACAGCAACCCTTTGCCGTTAAAAACAACCCCACAGGAATGAAGATAACACCCCTCCCGATTCGCCAAAAGCCTGCCCAAGAGAATCTGGTCTGTGGAGAAAAGAGTTAGAGAATGGAGTTCTCCCTTCAAAAACATTTGATCGTTATTATGATAAATTTGCCCGCGGGTGTGGTCGTGATTAAAAACCGCCACCCGGTGAAGATCTTTTTCTCCATCCGTGGGAGAAATCCCCAGGTATATCCAGGAATCTCCTTTCTTATAAATGGACCAGGGCGGTTTAGAATATATCTTCTCGCCAAGATCTTTCCCTGCTAAATCCGGCAGGGAAAAATGATGGCTGATATAAACAGTGTCTTCTCCAGGCCCATCAACCTGAAAGGGTTTAAGTTTGGAATGAAAGGTCTTATCGGTAATCGGCAGGTCGGCTTCAACCTGAATGGTAATACCGCCGCTTTGATAATACGCCCGATGGTTTTTTTGCCAATTCTCTTTATAATTTTTATTCTCCTTAGCAACCGCACAGAGATATTCGACTTTTTTGGAAAAATCTCCATGCTCCAAATAAGAGTAGACTGGGCAGGCCCGGCAATTTTTTCGGCTTTCGCAACTGGCACAGCCATCCAGGAATTCTTTCGTCCCTTTAACTTTATCGGCTAAAGAAGGAATAAAATTGTCCCAGCAATCAGCGACACTCCCTTTTCTTAAATCGTAAAGCAGCGCGGGATCTTTGATAAACCCGCAAAAAGTCATTCTGCCATAAGGATCTATCTGAAAATCGCGGCGGTTGGCGAGACAGGCAGCAAAAAGACGATCATCCCCAGGCGCTCTCGCTCCACAACCCAATTCTTTCTCCTGCTTCTCTTCATAAGAGAGATTAGGTTTATCAAGTTCAATTACTTCTCTCGGATCGAGTCTTTGGCGTTTAATCTCAGCATTAATCACGGGATCTGCATTAGAAGATAAATACAGCCACGGCGCTCCGACTCGATAATGTTTACTTAACGACTGCGCCAGTGCTACCATCTTCTCAAACTGATGATAATTATCTTTCATCGGAATCAGTTGAACAGTAAAACCGGCCCCCGCTTCTTTCAAATAAGCAAAGCCCCGCATCGTCGCCGCAAAAGAGCCGGGATTACGAGTTATATGATCGTTGACCTCCGCAGTTGCGCCGTAAAGGGCTATCATCTTTGTCCCTTTTCTTTTCATCAGTCTGGCAATCGCGGGGGTTATTAATGTCCCATTGGTGTTAATCGAGTATGAAATTGAATGGCTGGTAATATAATCAAAAATTTCGACAAAATCCGGCCGCAGCATCGGCTCGCCGCCGGAAACCGCCCATTTTTTACAGCCCAAGCTCCTCGCCTGATCAACAATAGACTTTATCTCAGTAAAAGAAAGTTCATTTTCTTTTTCAGCCGCGTTGGGAGGAATTCTTAACCAGCAGTGTCGGCAGTTGTTGTTGCAACGATAGGTGAGGTCGATCTTTCCTTCCAAAGGAAGGCGGGGAAAATTATCTCTTTTAACATAATGTTGATAGCCAGAATCCAATTTACCCTCCCCATCGCTGATTTCCCCAGCGATTAATGCGCCTTAATGCTTTGATTATAGCACAGGATAATCGAGGAAATCTGACGGTGGGAAAAATCAACCTTTTCAACCGACTAAGAAGATAACTAAGGTAAAAAACGGCAGTCATTAAGATGTTGAAACGGGCTAATTTGGGGTTATAAGCCAGCCAATGTTGGCGCCCGCGATAGACTTCTTTAACTCTGGCAATAATTTGTTTTGGCAATAAAAGATTAGCCTTAACACAATTATCCCCTTTTTCCCGAAATTCCAGTTTTTCTCCCCTGATTCTTTTACTAACAATTCGATGGCAAATGGTCTTATCTTTGCCTTTAAAAACAACAAGATCCCCAACTTTTATATTTTCTAGAGTAACATTTTCCAAAAAGAGAGTGTCATTTTCCTGCAATGTAGGATACATACTGCTACCAACCAGGCGAGTGATTCTATTTATTTTTAGTTGTTCTTCAGGAGTTAAATGTTTGCGATAAAAATTTTGCGCGATACAACTTCCCAGACAGCGGGCAGCTTTCCTCCTTCTGCTAAAAATTTCTTCAGACAGGCATCTGGACTAGGTCCGTAGACTTCGCCGGTTATGGTATATGACAGAGCTGGACAGCCGCCACGGCAATAATTAAGATAGTCGCATTCCCGGCAATAGGCAAAATTACTAAGTAGAATTTCCGGCCGCCGCCGAAATCCTATTCCCATATTTCTGAATTAGTTTTAGTTGTGACTCCATGGTGATAGTTCGCTCTTCAGCCGGTATCGGGATTAAAAAGGAGCGCCCAGTCATCAAACTCCTCCCTTAAAACAATTTCCGGATTGGCTTTTGGTTTTTCCAGTAAGTCAACATTCATAATCTTTCCCCTCTATTCGAATAGGAAAATATGATACCATATAATGGAAAGTTAAAACAAGCATCATGAAAAGCTGGTTTAAATACCTGAAACGAGGGTTAAAGAGAAAACCTCGCGCCGATAAAATCGCCGGCAGTACTAAGGTAAAATCCAACCTAAACAATCTGCGGCTATTTCTGCTTAAACACTGGCCAAGTGGCATTGTAGGGGTTCTCCTAATACTGCTCTCCTCTCCTCTCGGCTATATTGTCCCGATCATTAACCGCTTTCTGATTGATGACGTTATTTTAAAAAAACAGTTACCCCTCTTGTTTGGGGTCATTTTACTGTTGGTCGGGATCAAAGTCCTGGAAAAGCTGAGTGGCATGTTACAACAGTTCTATTTTACCCATTTTAGCCAAAAGGTCATCCTGGAAATCCAAGACGATCTATTAAATAAGGTTTTTCGTTTGCCTAAAGCTTTTTTTGACACCAAAGAGACCGGCTACCTGATGTCACGCGTTTCCCATGATGTTCAAGGCCTGCAGTGGTTTTTTTCCGGCACTATTGTCTACATTTTGACCTATAGCCTTCGTTTTATTATCGGGGTCGCTTTTCTCTTTTATCTGGAATGGCGGCTAGCATTGGTTAGCGTTGTCCTTTTGCCGGGAATATTTTTTGGGGTCCGCTACTTCTCCACCAAGGTTCGCCATTTAAGTCGTGAGCAGATGGAACGCCAGGCCAATGTCTTAAAACAGATGCAGGAATCCCTGGCCGCTTCATCTTTAATAAAAGCCTTTACTTCCGAAAAACACGAAACCGACCGGATTGTGACGGAAATTAGAGAATCCCAACAACTGAACCTGGAAAGAACGACTGTTCAGTCCCTGGCGGACCTGATTATCGGTTCTTTCGCTGATATTGCTAATGTTATTATTCTGCTGATCGGTGTGCCGTTAATCATTTATGGGCATTGGACGCTTGGTTCTCTCTATGCTTTTTTTACATATCAAAGCTATGTCTTTAATCCGACCCAGTTTTTAGCCAACGCTAACCTGCAATTACAAAGCGCCCTGGCCTCGCTCGAGCGAATCTCGGCCTTTTATGAAATTCTTCCTGAAACTCACTCATATGGAACAGAGCTGGCAACTCATCTAACTGGTGCAATTGAATTTAAAAATGTCTCCTTTTCTTATGATGGATCAGAAAAGATTCTTACCGACATCTCCTTTTCAATCGCCAAAGGGGAACATTTAGCAATTGTCGGAACCAGCGGAGTTGGGAAAACAACGCTCATCAGCCTAATCCTTGGTTTTTATCTCCCCACTAATGGCGCCATTCTGTTTGACGGTAAACCTAGCACTGATTATGAATTAAATTCTCTGCGTAAACGGATCGGTTACGTCGCGCAAACGACTAAACTACTTGCGGGAACAATAATGGATAATTTGCGTTATGGGAACTCGTCAGCCACCACTGCAGAAGTAATCCAGGCCGCCAAAGTAGCAAATATTCATGATTATATTGATAGCTTACCTCACAAGTACGATTCTTATGTTGGTGAAAATGGTGTTAACCTATCAGACGGACAAAAGCAACGTCTCTCAATTGCTCGCGCCTTCATCAAAGATCCGGATATCCTGATTTTTGACGAACCAACAGCCTCACTTGACCAGCAAACAGAAAAGTCAATCTTTGCGGAATTACCTGGTCTGGTCAGGAATAAGACCTTAATAATCGTCGCGCATCGGCCATCGACCATTAAGGAAGCAGATAAAGTGCTCATCATTGAGGATAAGAAAATTACTGTAACAGGAAAAGTAGAATGATCTCATTGGCAGAGATAAAATCAAAACTTAAAGTAAGGACCCATGATCTTTCACCTGAAATATTGGCTTATCTATTAAGTATTATTAACGGCACCATAGCTGAAACGGATCAATCTTGGCCACTTAATCAAGAATCAGAGTTACTGGCAGCGGCAAAAAAATCCGGCTTGGTCCTTCTTTTCTATGATAAATTAAAGAATTTACCACCCAAATTCCACTTATCTGCCACTGCGATGACCCAATTAAAAAATATTTTTATTGCCGGGTCAGTTAATCAATTTAAATTAGCTCAGCAGATAAAGAAGATAGCAAAAGCTTTTAATAAGATCAACACCTCGTGTATTGTTCTTAAAGGCCCCGCCCTCGCCCATTCTCTCTACCCGCATCCCGCTCTTAGACAAAGTGGCGACCTAGATCTGCTAGTTTTACCGCCAAACATGCCGGCGGCGCGCAAAATCCTGGAAGATTTGGGCTACCAATGCCCTTTCCAAATCTGGGGACGAGGTGGAGATTTTTATCATAGCGAAAAATATACTCATCCTAACAAGAATTATTATAAAATGATTGACCTTCATTTCACGTTGCATTCGTTTGCTGGCCTCCACCCAACAGCTAAAAGCTTAGAAGATATGGTTAATAAGGCTATTACAATTAAAGTAGAAGACTGGGAATTTTCCACGTTAAATCATATTGATGCTTTAATTTTTACTACCTTCCATCTATTGTATGGACATCTTGGTCCGATTAGTTTGCTTTGGCTCTATGATATTTACCTGTTAGCTAATTCTTTACCGGCCTCAGCTTGGCCAACAGTTATAAAACGAGGTCAGGAACTAAATGGAGTATGGGCAATGAAGATTTGCTTAGAATTGGCAGAAACATGGTTTAAGCTGAAACTACCGGACATTATTTGGCCACAACCGACAAAACAAGATCTGTCAGTAATTAAAAACGCTCTTTTTCGTCAAGAGAATCTTTGGAGTAAAATATCCGTTTTTCTCCCGAAAGGCAAAGGTTTTTGGGCAACCATTAAACAATTATTACTGGCACTCTTTCCCCCGCCGGTGATCGTGCTACAAAATTATCCCGCTGATAACATTTGGTTGCTTCCGCGCTCATATTTTAGACGCTGGCGGTTCCTGCTCGGTCCAAATTTTCGACAGTTATTCAAATAGCGGCACACCTTGCGGCTTTGTCGATATTTTTATCTTTTTAATTTTTTGATGCAAGGTTGGCACAAGAACCTCATCTTCTTCATTTAAGACTTCTTTCATTTTTTCTCCTGGTTTCAAACCAGTAATTTTGATCTCGATTTCCTTATCAACCTCAAAACCGGACAAAGTAATTAGATTTTTTGCCAGGTCAAATATCTTCACCTGTGAACCCATATCGAGGACAAAAATCTCACCGCCATTGCCCATAATTGCCGCCCGGATAACCAGCTGAACAGCTTCCGGAATCGTCATAAAATATCGCTCCACTTCCGGATGAGTAACTGTCACCGGTCCCCCCTGGGCAATTTGTTTCTTAAAAATTGGAATAACCGACCCACGACTATTTAAGACATTACCAAACCGGGTAATAATAAATTTAGTTTGTTCTAAGGAAGCTAGGGAACAAATCAATTGTTCCGCTTCTCGTTTAGTCCGCCCCATAACAGAAGTTGGGTAAACCGCTTTATCGGTTGAAATCAGCACAAATTTATTAACTTTATATTGTAAACAAGCCTCGGCCACATTCTTTGTACCAAGAACATTGTTTTTATAAGCCTCTTCAGGGCACAATTCCATCAAATAAACATGTTTATGCGCGGCCGCGTGAAAAACAAAGTTTGGCCGTTCTCGGCCAATCACCTCATTGATTCGTTCTCTATCTCTAATATCCGCAATTATTGGGATAATCTCAAAAGAATAGCTCTTGGTTTTCAGCTCCTGTTCAATGGAAAAAATACTGTTCTCGCCATGACCAAGTAGCAATATTTTTTGAGGCCGGCAAGCAGCTAATTGCCTAGACAATTCAGAACCAATCGACCCCCCAGCTCCAGTAATTAATATTACTTTCCCCTCAAATTCACTTTGAATTTCCGCAGCATTAAACTTAATCTCTTCTCTCGCTAACAGGTCTTCTTCTCTCACTTCCCTAATTGTACTAATCAGCGATTGCCCATTTAGCAATTGACTAACCGGTGGTAATGTTTTTAAACGAACTTTAGCTCGCTGGCAGGTAGCCACAATTCGCCGCATTTCCAAGCTGGTTGCAGAAGGGATAGCAATAAGCACTTCGTTAATATGATGCTTATTAACTAATTCAGGAATATCCCGCCTTCGACCAAGAACCTTCACTCCATGCAAAACCATCCCTTGTTTGGATCGAATGTCATCGATAAAACCAACAGGTAAATAGCCAGTTTGATTGTGTAAAATCTCCTGAAGAATTGTTACTCCGGCATCTCCCGCTCCCAGGATTAGGACTCTCTTCTCTGTCTGAGGGCGCCGAGGCTTATTAACAAATTTTTCTCTAACAATCCGCCAAGAAAATCTCACCCCACCAATCATCACCAGTGTAACCAGATAAGAAATCAAAGAAACGGTATAGGGGTATTGGAGAAAACCGGTAAACATTAAAAGACCATTAAAGATAATTGCCGCCAAGGTTACCGCCGAAACAACAGAAACAAAAGCCTCAAAATTAGCATAAAGCCAAATTTGGCGGTAAAGACCAAAACGGATAAAAGTAATAAGAAAAACAATTGTTTTCGGCAGGGCTAGAAGGAGTAAAAGCTGAAAATAGTCCGGAGGTATTTTTCCATCAAAGCGAAGGGAAAAAGCTAACAGGGTTGACATGTTTATTAAAACCGCGTCAACCACTCCCAACACTATTTTAGTGAATGAAAATCTCCATCGTCGCATGATAAATTTTATTTATTCGCCGTTTTATAAAGCAAGTAAACTGTCACCAGGGCGGTAGCCGCTTGCGCCATCACTGTGGTAGATTTCATCGCTGTATCCCAGAAATCATTCCAGTCAAACGGTTTCTGGAACCTGGTTACTTCAATTGGTTTCGCCGGCACAAAGATCGTGTCACCAGGCCGCACCCCAACTCCCCAACCTCTCTTTTCCATTACGCCATTGGCATGTAAGATTCTAACTGCTCCCAAATCAGCATCATCTAATCCACCACCGCAAGCACGAATATAGTCATCAATCGATTTGCTCCGCTCATAAAGTATTGTGCCCGGAGAAAAAACATTACCCAAAACAATTACTCCAATCCTCTTTTCTGGAATAAAAAGATAGTCCCCCTTTTGCAGAATAATGTCCTGACTGTTTCCAGCCGAGAGTCTTGGCAAATCAATTAAAACCCGCCCAGGAACTTCAGTCTGCAAGTCAGCCATAGCGGCGTTATATTTTTGCTCTATCATTTTTGCCCGATAAACCGCCTCATCAGTCGGTAAACCATAGGGAATTTGCGCTAATTCAATTAAACGATTTTCCGCCAATTCTTTTTTTATTTTTTGTTGATCATGTTCCTGACGCTCTCTTACCTGCTCACGGGTAAAGACTGCTCCATCCAAAAAAGCATTACTGGTATAGCCGCCGGCCCGGGCGATAATCGAGCTCAATCTTTCTCCCTTGTAAATAATATACTTACCGGGAAACTCAACCTCTCCCGCCAAAGAGACAGTAATATTGGTGTCAAAATCAGGTATCCGGCGGATAAAAAGATAATCCCCTTTCTTGAGCAAGAGGTCTTCGTTTTCGTCCTTTTGAGTTAAAATTTTTCGTAGATCAAGAGAGTAAAAAACAATTTGCTGCTTGTTATCAGTCCGTGCCAACTCCGCTTTTTCTAAATAAGCGCTCGCCTTGACCCCTCCGGCTTGATAAATCAGGTCGCTAACCCTCATGTTTTTTACTAGCGGGGAAATTGAGTCGTTATCATTAATCTCACCACTTATATAAACCTTGGGCTCGCCCTCCAGTTCTGTTTTGGCATAAACGCGAACCCGATCAAATTCTTTTAACTCTGGATTATGCCGTGGATCACCAGCTTTCATTTGATTCAGGTCAATCGCCAGAATTGTCGGTTTCATGTCCGGCAGTGTTAAGCGATAAATCTGGGCCCGTTCCATATAGGTATTAGGAGATAAACCGTCGGCTTTGACCACCAGATCCATTAAGCGCATATTCGGCTCCAACTCATACCGCCCTGGTCGGACAACGTTACCGTTAAGATAAACAACATTTCTGATCGTTGAATCAATCGAAAGGATCGAAATTAGGTCGCGATCTTCCAGATAGATCGGTTTAACTTTCCTAACTTTTAAGTAATCAGCATAATTAATATCAAGCGCTGTTTCAAATTGATTCTGCTTTTGCCGCTCTATTTGCACTCTTTGCAAGTAAGAAGTTGGGGTTACTCCTCCAGCTAAACCAACAAAATCGCTCAATTCCGTTTTTGACTTCAACTCATAAATCGCCGGCCGGCGAACATTCCCGCCAATAGCAACGACTCTACCAATCGGTGGTATCCGAACTACATCCCCAGTTTGTAAAGTGATATCATTCTTTTTGCTGCCGGTTAAAACAAAATCGTACAGATCAACAGTTTTAATCGTCCAACCATTACGGACTAATTCCACCTTGCGCAACGAGCCGTCTTTTGTCGGTCCACCGCCAATAAAGATTGCATCATACAAAGTATTAATGGCGGTTAAAGTGTAAGCCCCCGGTTTAACAAAGTCGCCCAGCAGGTAAACTTTGATCGGACCAATCTCTTTGATTGTCAGATCAATATTAAAATCAACGATAAAAACATTAGCCAGGCGCTTATAAATAATGTCCTTTGCTTCAGCCAGAGTATTACCCGCCACCTCAACGACGCCAACCTTCGGCAGGGTAATAACTCCTCGCTCATCAACAATAAGCGCGAAGGTATCATTAACATTCCCCCAGATTGTGACTAAAAGTTTATCTCCCGGATTGATCCTATAATCTGGACCAATTGGCAAGCTGGAGGTTAGGGCAAATTGACTTCCGACAGTTTTGCGAAAAATATCATAACCAAATTGTTTTACCGGTTTGGCAGTCCCTCCTCCCACCTTGCTAATAAATCCTTGCTCAATTGGTGAAGTGTCCCCCTCGGAACCTAAAAAACTGGAATCAGGATTAGCTAACTCTTTCGTTTCTTTTGGCTTATCGCTTTTGCTTGCTGGTGTTGTTTCTGTTGGAGCAGTTTTTTCTCCGGCCGAAGGGGCAGGCTGCTCACTCATTTCTACTGGGGGCGTTATCCCTAATTTTTCCTGGATTCTACTTTTTTCCGCCGGGGATAAATTTTGAATTTTTTGTTTTTGCTGTGGGGTTAATTTGCTTAAGACATCATCTGCTTCAGCCGCCAGAACTGGCAGAGAAGTGACTGTATTTAAAAGACAGATAACCAGAAATAGCGCGATTTGTTTTAAGATTTTCCTCATTAAATATTTTACCCCTCTCTTTTCAACTCATTACGAAAATTTTTATAAAACTCAAGTACAAAGGCTAGCATTATCCCAACAAAGATGGCTGCTATTAAAGCTAAAACAGCTTTTTTGATCACTCCCCTGCTCGGCGGCCTCATCGGAGGCACCGCCGGATCAATCAATTGAAAAGAAACATTAAGCGAAGGGTGCTTTATCAGATAGTCGCCCAGTTTTTTTATGTAAGTGTTGGCAATTCTAGCCGCCATTTCTGGATCGGGAGAGACGCCGGTTATCGCCAGCGGACCTTCTTTAATTGGCTTAATTTCAATCCGGCCGAAAAGGAGTGTTGGCGCGGTTTTGTCTTTACTGACACGCTTGACAACCACCAGACCTTCGGAAGAGATGTTTTGCAGGCTTAATTCATCGTTAACGCTCATCGCCAATGTCCGACTGTTTAAAATGATGATCAAGTTGCTGCTGGCACTGTTCCCCCACCCGTAACCACCCCCGCCGCCACCCAAGAAAGAAAATTCGCTCAACATACTGGAAAGACTGCCACCACCGCTGGAACCTAACGGCAAAATTGTGGCGCTGGCGCGATAAAGCCTGGGCTGCAAACAGGTGCTAATAACCGCAAAACAGGTAAAAACGACCATCAAAGCAACGATTAAGAACTTACGCTTGTTAATAACTCTGATAATGTCGATGAGGCTGATCTCATTTTCCATAATAGCCTATTAATTATAATACAAAAGGCCAATTGCTACAACAGGCTGAGCAAACTTTTGACAACATAGTCAACTTGACCTGCTTCTAAATTATTAAAGAAAGGGAGTGCGATAGTTCTCTCCGCTATCGCTTCAGTAACAGGGAAAGCTCCTTTTTTGTAGCCAAACTGTTGGACGTAAAACAGCTGGAGGTGAATGGGAGAAAAATAGTTGCTGCAGCCAATCCCTTTGCTCCTTAAACCAGCAAGAATATCATCTCTCTCTTTTTGATCATATCTATCATTCAGTTTAATCACATAAACAAACCAGCTTCTTTTTACCTGCTTGTTCGATGACGGTGGAAGTGTGATTGCCGCGCGGTCTTTTAACCTCTCACTATAGAGACCGGCAACCCGTTCCCGTTTAGCCAGAATCTCCTTAATTCTATTCATTTGAGCAAGACCCAAGGCACAATTAATATCGCTTAGACGATAATTGTAACCGAGGCAGTTATGCTGCAGCCAGCCGGCCCCTTCATCCCGCCCCTGATTTCTTAAACTTTTGCAAAGTTTAGCTATCTTTTCATCGTCAGTAACAATAACCCCACCCTCACCAGTCGTCATCTGCTTATTAGGATAAAAAGCAAAACAGCCGATATCCCCAAAGCTGCCAGCCTTTCTCCCCTTTATCTCCGCCCCAATTGCTTCACAACTATCCTCGATCAGTTTTAAATTATATTTTTGAGCAATTGCGGCAAGTTTCTCCCATTCGGCCGGATAACCAAAGACATCCACCGCCAAAATGGCTTTGGTTTTTGCTGAGATTTTTTCTTCTATTTTTGCAACATCCAAGTTTAATGTTTTTGGGTCAATATCAACAAAGATCGGCCTGGCTCTTTCAAATAAAATGCAGTTGGCAGAAGAGATAAAGCTAAATGGCGTAGTGATAACTTCATCCTCATCTCTTATCTCCAGGGCTCGGATAATCAGATGAAGAGCGCTGGTCCCGCTATTGACCGCTACCGCATATTTTGTGCCAACATAGCCGGCTACCAATTGCTCAAATTCCGGCAATTTCGGCCCAAGGCTTAAATGCGGTGTTTTTAAAACCGCGGTGACAGCCTCAATCTCTGCCGGTGTAATGTCTGGATTGGAAAGAGGAATTTGCATACGCATTAATTACAGTTTATTCCCTCTCTTCTCCCAAGCGCCGCAAAAGGTTATCCAAAATGAGAGGAGAATTAACCAGAGGTCGAGCCAGAAATTCATTGTCTGAACATATTCAATATCACGCTTAAACTTTGTTTCCAGGCTCATAGATTTCTCATCAAAGATCTGACTTAGGCCAGTCAAACCGGGCAGAACTTTGATCCGTTCTTTAAATCCAGGCAGCTGATCAAGTCGATTATACTTATGAGTAATTTTATCGTCTATTTTCATTGGCAGAGCCCTGGGCCCGACAAAACTCATCTCCCCTTTAAAAATATTAACAAGTTGAGGCAGTTCATCAAGAGCGGTTGAACGTAGAAATTTGCCAACTTTAGTAAGACGAGAATCTTTCTTTAAGTCCAGGTCAATATCCAGGTGCGGCTTCGTCGGAGAATGTTTCATCGTCCGGAATTTTATAACCTTAAATATGTTGCCGTTTTTGCCCACCCGCTCCTGCCCAAAAAAGAAGGGCCGGCCGTCTTCCCACCAAATTAAAATAGAGATAATCAACCACAATGGGGAAGAAATAATTATTCCCAGTAAAGATAATAGCCAATCAAAAGAGCGTTTTAGCATATAAAAGAAATACTAACATTTTAAAACATAAACATTCAAATAATGCCCGTGGTGCTTGAGGCGATTAACAAGCAAAAAACCGGCCTGTTGATAATATTTATTTGAAGCCCTATTTTTTTCATCGGTTAAAGCTTTTATCTCGTAGATATTTCTAACCTTAAATTCATTAACCGCCTGTTCCATTAAAACCTTCCCCACCCCCTGTCCTTGCATCTGATCGCTTATAGCCACTGACATTATTTCCGCTGGAGGAAGATTGCTGCCGGTTTTTTGGGCGTAAAAAAGGTTTTCATAAATATTTTTTATGGTCGCAAAACTGAATAAATGCTTTAGTAATGGCCTGGCCAAAAACAATCCATTTTTAAAGATCAGCTCCTTAAAAAAAACCTTTGTATTTGCCCCACCACAGATAAAACCTTCCACTTTGCCATTAATCTCATAAACAAAACCAAAAGCCGACGACGATTTTGCTAATACGGCATATACTTTCTGCAGAAAATCGACCCCCAAAGAGCTTAAAAAACCCTCCTTAATCGCGGCGCAATGGATCTCAGCTACTCGAAGAGCATCTTGCGATAATAACCTTCTTACAAACATAAAACATCCTATAAAAAATATCTTCTAAAAACACTGATAACATTTTGTAGTGTTTCAGCTTTTTTACAAAAACAGAACCTAACTTGCCTTTTCCCTTTATTTGACGAAGCATAAAATGAAGAGCCTGGGACCGTTGCCACTCCAGTTTTTTGGATTAATTTTCTGCTAAAATCAAAATCATCAATAGCCTTAAGTTTTTTTGCTAAATCCCCTATATCAGCAATGATATAATATGCTCCCTTCGGTAAGAATGGCCTAAAACCAACTTCAACCAATAAGTCATAGATTAAATGCCTAGCTTTATCATATCTTTTTCTTAAACATTCGTAATAGTTCTTTGCTGCTTTTAAGGCGACTACCCCAGCTTCTTGGAATGGCGTTGGAGCCCCAACTGTTAAAAAATCATGTACCTTTCTGATACGTGAGGTGATCTTTTTATCAGCTATCGCCCATCCCACTCGCCAACCAGTAACAGAATAGCTTTTAGAAAGAGAATTAATAGTTATTGTTCTCTGGCTCATTCCATCTAGTGCGGCAATAGAAAAGTGCTTTTCTCCGTCATATAAAATATGTTCATATATTTCATCAGTCACTGCATAACAATTCCATTTAATACAGAGCGCAGCAATATGTTCAAGTTCATTCCTTGAAAACACTTTTCCCGAAGGATTATTAGGAGTATTAATAATAATTGCTTTGGTGTTTTGATTAAAAGCAGACGATAGTTCTTCAAAAGAATACTTCCAATCTGGCGGATAAAGCGTCACATATTTAGGGATTGCACCTGAGAGTAAAGCGTCTGCTCCATAGTTCTCATAAAATGGTTCGAAAATAATAATTTCATCTCCAGGGTTTATAATTGCCTTCAAGGTAGCAATCATCGCTTCAGTAGCACCACAAGTAACTGTAATATCAGTCTCCGGATCACATTTAATGTGATTATAATTTGCAGCCTTTAAGGCAATTGCTTCTCTAAATCTTAATTCACCAAAAGTGATAGGATATTGATTATAATCACTCAATATTGCATTAATTGCTGCTCTTTTAATTTCCGTCTGAACTGCAAAGTCGGGAAAACCCTGAGAAAGGTTATACCCACCAGCCGCATCACAAATTCTAGTCATTTCACGAATAACTGACTCAGTAAATTTTTCTGTTTGATACGACAGTGTTTTCATTCTTGGCTAATTTCTTTGCTTAAAATAAGAATTAATACAGCTAATCACATATTCAACTTCGTCATTAGTAATTTCCACATTCATTGGCAATGACAGTGATTCGCGAGAAATTGCTTCTGTCTCAGCAAAATATGAATTATTTAATTTTAGACCAAGATGTTTATAATAAGGCGTTCTCCAATGTATTAATACTTCTACACCATCATTATTTAAGCATTCAACTAAACCATCTCGCTTTGACGTGCGGATAACATAGTTTTGATAAACATCATGGGATATTACTTCTTCAAAATGGGGCAACTGAATTTCTTTAATCTGGTTCAATCCACATCTGTACAATTCTGCGATTTGACGTCTTCGCTTAATCCAAGTTGGGAGGTGACGCAACTTAACATCTAAAAAAGCTGCTTGTAAATTATCAAGCAAACAAGTAAATCCATGATAATGGTATATCCCTGTCTCCCGATCTTCCCCATTATATCTAAGCAATGTGGCCTGCCGTGCAACTTCTGGATTATTTGTTGTAATTGCCCCACCGTCACCATATCCTCCTAATATCTTAAACGGATAAAAACTCCAACAACCTGTTAAACCAATTGAACCAGCATGCTTATTATTAAAGGTTGCCCCTAATGACTGACAAGCATCTTCAACAACAATCAAGTTATACTTTTTTGCAATTCTCATTACTTCTTCCATGTTTGTCATCCGGCCATTTAAATGCACTGGTATTATAGCCTTTGTTCTTGAGGTTATTGCTTTTTCTATTTTTTCGATATCAATATTAAAATCCTTCGCCACATCAACTAAAACTGGACTTCCCCCAGCATTGACAACAGCTGAAGCTGTAGCCACAAAAGTGTGCGCAGGAATAATAACTTCATCTCCAGGTCGAATTCCAGCGCTTATCATGGAAATGTGAAGCGCATCGTATCCACTATTTAAACCTACTGCATATTTAGTTCCAACAAAAGCCGCTAAATTTTCCTCAAATCTCTTAAGCTGTCTTCTCATGATAAGCTCACCATTTGACATTACCTCATCATAAGCAGCATCAATATCTTGTTTTATCATTTGATAATTTCTTGCTGGATCAACAAATTTAATTTTATATTTCATTTCTTTTTCTCTTAAAAAATTATTTCACGGCTCTCTTCACTGCCGAAACAATATCAATAGACTTAATATAATACTCTTGTTCCAAGGCAATACTTGCCGGAGCATGAGCATCCGGTAATGTAACTCTAATTATTGGTGATTTAAGAAAAGAAAAAACACCCTCCGCTATCAGAGCTGAAATTTCTGCCGCTAAGCCGCAAGTTTTCCAACCTGCGTCCACAACCACGAGTTTCCCAGTTTTTTTAACAGATTCAAAAATCAAGTTTTTGTCTAACGGCTTGATTGATCTTAAATCAATAACTTCTGCTTGAATTGCATCTCTTGTTAGTATCTCAGCTGCTTCAATAGCTTTTTTTACAACATAGGAGTTTGCTACAATTGTAACATCAGCACCTTTTTTTCTTACTATTCCCTTCCCAATAGGTATAGAATAAAGTTCTTCTGGCACCTCCCCTTTTTCTTCATATAACCATCGATCATCAATAAATAAGACTGGATTATCATCTTTAACCGCTGACACTAAAAGACCTTTTGCATCAAAAGGTGTACTTGGCATTACTACTTTTAATCCTGGCACATGCGCAAAAATAGCTTGCAAGGACTGAGAATGTTGTGCTGACTGCTCTCCCCCTCTATTAATAATTGCCCAGATGGTTAAGGGAACACTTTTATTACTCCCAAACATGAAATACCACATTGCTGCATGGTTAATAATTGGGTCAAACGCATAGTACATAAAATCCATGCGCGGATGTATTACAATTGGCCGCATTCCAGCCAGTGCGGCGCCCACCGCAGAACCAGTTATACTGCATTCGGATACGGGAGTATCAATTATGCGTTCTTCACCAAACCTTTCACACAACCCTTCAGTTGTTCTGCCCACGTACCAGGGGCTATTCACTCCCTGCCCAATCATAAATACTTTTTCATCTCTATTTAAAATTTGAAAAAAAGTTTCATTTAAGGCTTGCCAATAAGTTAATTCACGCATTATAAATTTTCCTCGTTTAAGCTCGATATACTATTTTTGTACAACTCAGTGTCAAAATTTCTAATTTGAGGAAAAGGACTTTCTTGAGCAAATAGTAAAGCTTCTGCTAATTCCTGCTCAATTTTCTTTAAAATGGCTCTTTTAGCTTCTTCAGACAACAACCCTTCCCCAAGTAACATATCTTCTAATATTTTAATTGGACAACGGCGCATCCAATAGTTCAGCTCTTCTTTTGACCTTAACCCCTTGTTAATATCATCATGAAAACCAACATGTCCTAGCCACCGATAAGTTAAACATTCAATCAATACTGGTCCTAGGCCATTTCGAGCATCTCGGATAGCATCGCCCGCTACCCGATAAATTTCTGTTACATTATTTCCATCCACTTGTACACTTGACAGATTAAAAGCTTTTGCTTTACCAAAGATACTCACCTCAGCCAAACACTTAGATATATGCATATGCGTACAATAAAGATTGTTTTCGCAAACAAAAACAACAGGTAACTTCCTCAGTGCCGCAAAATTCAGTGATTCATAAAACACTCCCTCATTTGTCGCTCCATCACCAAAAAAAACCACCGAAACTTTTTTGGTTTCTTGTAAACTAAAAGCTAATCCAGCCCCAATAGCTAAAGATATTGTTCCGGCAACAATGGCCGATGAACCTGGAAAGCCTATACTGGGAGCAGAAAGATGCATAGACCCCCCTCGTCCCTTTGAACAACCACCAACTTTACCAAAAAGCTCAGCTAAAAGAGCTTTCGTGTCCCCTCCCTTTGCTAAATAATGCCCATGCGAACGATGAGTACTAAAAACATAATCTTCACTACCTAAATTCGCACAAACACCCCCGGCAATAGCTTCTTGCCCAACATACAAATGGCAAGGACAAAGAATCTTTTTCCGAGAAACCAAATCTGCAATCAATTCCTCTGTTTTGCGAATTTTTAGCATTATTTCATATAGAGAAACTAATATATTTAAGGGAATCTTTTCTTTAGTTATCATAACTTTCATTCTTTAATATTAATTATATCCTATTTTTTCAATTACTTCCTACTTTTTCCCCTATAACCTCTTTGATAACTCCTTCTAATTTATCAACAAGAACAGAAATATTATGATATTTCTTTACATATTCAGAGCCTTTTTGCCCCATTGCTTCTCTTTCTCCAGGAGACATTTGATATAGTTTAATAACAGCTTCAGCCATTAATTCCGGATTTTCAGGTGGTATAGATATTCCATTCTTCACTTCTTTTATTAGGTTACCTTCAGTATTTACAGCAAAGATTAATGGTTTTCCCGACATCATATAATCAAATAATTTATTTGAACTAATCCCATATTTAAAGACCTCTGTTTTTTTAAGATGAAATACTAAACTATCCGCTAGATGCAAAACATCTGAAACATAGTTCTTCTCAACCGCTGGGCAAAAGTCTACAGTTTCTATGTTTAACTTATTTTTGCGCGCGATAAGTTCCTTTTTTTTTGACCCATCACCAATCAAAATATACTTTATATTTTTATATCCCCTATCTTGGGTTATCTTTGCGGCATCTATAATTGTATTTAGCGCATTAGCTTCCCCATGAGCACCAAGATACATCACTTTAAATTTAGATGTATCAGCCTTTTGCTCAAAATATTTAAATCTTTCCAAATCTACACCATTAGGAATCCAAGCAATTTTAGATTGTTTTACTTTTAATGATGTAATGTACTCTTGTAGCAGCGGCAACAATACTATTATTTTCTTGGCCCTTGCATACAAATATACTTCTAAACACCTCAATATTTTGATAATTAGGTTATTTTCCTTATACCTTCCCATATCAACTAAGGTTTGAGGCCAAAGATCTCTAACTTCCATCACAAACTCGGCCTTGTGATATTTTGACAATTGATATGCCGTCAAAACAGCCAATAAATGCACCGAGGAACCAATAATTATGTCGGGTTTGCTTACTCCTCGATTTAAGTTGGAAATTTTTCTCCCCAACCAATATGCTTGATTCATATAAGAAACCATATTTATAATTCTACGCCAATCATTACTTTGATAAGGAAAAGTCTTTATCCAAACAAAATTCACTCCCCCGACATTTTCAACTTTAAATTTTTCTTTGCTAGCCAATTTCAATTCTTTATGTTGAAGGTAGCTAAATCCTGACGCAAAAATCGCAACTTCATGTCCCCTCTTAACCAATTCCTTGGCAAAATCATAATGCCTAGTTCCACCCGGCAAATCAGGAGTAATTGCATAGTGATTAAATATCCAAATATTCATTCGTGAAAAAGACAAGATAACTTATTTTTAAATAATACCCATCTACCGTAAAAGCGAATAAATAAATGTCTAATTCTACCTCGTTTTGTTTTGACATAGACAAAACGCATGAATTTACCAAATAATTTACTATGAAATTGTAAGCCAAAAGCTTCTTCAACAGCACTCTTAAGATAGTCATAATCAACACCTTTTATCTTCGGTCTAGCTGGGCTGTAATCAGCCAATTCGTCATGACTTTTTAATAAACTTAAACCGCGTTCTTTACAATATTCGTAAAGGGTACTCCCATGAACCGGAGTAAGATATGAAAAAGAATAAACATTTGGTTGTATTTTTTTAATCAATTTAATAGTTGCTTGCACATCTTCTTTTGTCTCGGTTGGGAAACCAAACATAAACAATCCGCGTACAAGAATGCCATTCTTTTTGCATATTTCCGTAGCTTTTATCGCTTGCTCAACTGTAATTCCCTTTTTAATAAAATCTAACATCCGCTGGCTACCACTTTCATATCCAATGTGTAACATCTTCAAACCAATTTTACTCAACTTGATTATTGCATCTTCATTATAACAAATACTATCAGCCCTACTATTGGCCGATATTTTGGCCTTAAATCCGTTTTGTACATATTTTTCAGCAAACTCCAACATCCAATTTCTGTTAAGAGTAACTGCATAATCCCAAAAAAAGAGACTGTTAAAATGATATTTGTCCCTTAGTATTTTTAGTTCTGCAATGACATTATCAACACTCCTATACATAACTCGGGGGCCAAACATTATCTTCGCATGAGGCGCACAAAAAGTGCAATTATAAGGACAACCCCGACTTGCCATCATAGTAACACTTGGTGGTTTAAATATTCCAGGGAAATTCGAGACAAATCTAGTCGTAGCTTTATAATCGAACAGTTCCCGGTCTTCAAATGGCAATTCATCCAAATTCCTTGGTTTGAGACCATAAATTATCCGCTCACTTTGTCTTTTGTTTCTAATCTGATCCAAAAGTGCGACAAAACTAATCTCCCCTTCTCCAACAATAATGTGATCGATCTTTCGATTAAGAGCGACCTCATCAGTTGCGACAGTTGGGTGGACTCCTCCAGCAACCACAATTATATTATGGTTTACCTCTTTTATAAGATCGATAGCTCTCATCGCATTATTAAAATCACTACTCATCAAAGTTATGCCAACAACATCCGGAGCTTTTTGTCGAATCTGTTCTTTGAATTCCCCCCAATCTTTTAGTTTTCTAGTATCAACTAGTTCAATATCTGTATAACCTTTACTTTTAGCATACGCACTAATTGAACACAGCCCAGGATGGATTTGACTTGACCAGTGTGCCTTACCAAATGAATTGAAATTACCCTCTCCATAAGGACAATAAACAAATACTATTTTCATTATAAATTATTATTCCTCTTCAATTTTATTAATTTTCACCCCAAATATACATGCAACAACTTCCCCGCTTCCTTTTCCCAACAAAAACGGGGTCGGCATTTTAAAACATTGCACTTTTTCCCCTCAATTTCTTTCCAAGATATGTTTTCCATTAGGGCCTTAAGTAACTTTTTGTCTACCAGTACTTTCCAGCCACATTTATAGTCATCAATAATTTTCCTCATTTCAGGAAAGTCACTCACAACAACAGGCAATCCACTAGTAATATATTCAAAAAGTTTATTTGGTAAGGCATAATAATAACTTAAGCAAATATTATTAATCAAACAAATCCCGATATCAGCACACATAGTGTATCTAATTATTTCGTTAGGTTTTACCGCGGGCCAAAAATGTATATTTGAATAATTATTTGCATATTCCTTAACAATATCTTCTAATATACCATACCCCATAAATACAACATGTCTCTTCTTGTCTAGTTCTGAAAAAACATTTAACAAAAGCTCAATTCCTCTCCCTCTACTCAAAACTCCCTGATATATAAATATCATCTCATCGTCTCGAATATTTAAATCTATTCTTAATACATTTGGAAAATTCCCCTCGCCATCCAACCTGTATGGAAAATTTCTAATAACGTGTATATTATTCAAATAATAGGTATTTTGATACCATTTCGCTATCGAATGACTAACAACAATAACTTGATCTGTATAATAAATGAATATCCTCTCTAGAATCTTTGATAATATTTTTCTTATTCCATACAATGCCATTGTTTCTGTTTCGAGCTCATGCGCATCATAAATCAATTTTGCTTTCACGAACATCTTCAAAATAGCACCTAGGGGTAAGGTTGACAAAGAATGGCAATTGATAAAGGTGATGGATTCGTTTTTAAACCTAAAGAATATTCTAAAAGACCACTCAATATGCTTAATTATTTTCCCTAGATTACTATTTGGTAAAGTAGCTGTCTTCAAGCGTACCCTCCACACTTTTCTTCTTTCATCCAAATCTTCATATTCTTTAAGTCCTCTTTCCCACATAGCTGCAATAAATATTTTGTCAAATAAGCCAAACTCAGCAAGGCTTTTTGTTTCTCTCAATATACGACTTTCATTTTTAAAGGTTGATGGATAAATATGTATATTATTACTTACCATTGAGGTTATATTTCTTTTAACTCCTCAGGTGAAGGATAATTAATTAACACGCCCCGCTGCCGGCCAGAATAAACAAACATGCTTCCTGCAGCAACAGCAGATGCCTTGCCTTGCCTAATCGCAGTACTAAAATCTTGCACAGTAGACGCTCCGCCAGAAGCAATAACTGGAATAGAAACCAGTTTTGTTACTCTTTTTATTAGATCAAGATCATACCCTTGCATAGTTCCGTCTCTATCAATAGAATTTAAAAATATCTCCCCAGCTCCCATCTCTTGTATTATTACTACATATTCCTCAATATCAATTTTACTTTTCTTTTTGCCACCGCAGGTATACATCACGTATTTCCCAAAGATATTTCTTTTAACATCTATTGAAATCACTACGCTCTGACTGCCAAATAAACTAGATACCTTCTCAACAAAACGAGGATTTTCTTCTGCATAACTATTAAGAACTATCTTCTCAACGCCCAAATCAAATATGCGTTTCACGTCATCAAGATCTTGAATCCCTCCACCATAACTAAGAGGCATAAAACATTCTCCAGCCAAATCAGAGATAAGCTTAAAACAAGGCTTATCCCCATTGGGAGTAGCCCCAATGTCCAATATTATCAATTCATCAACTTCTTTGGTATTAAATATTTTTACGGTGTTTATCGGATCTCCAATATAACTAGTATTGCTAAACCTTATAGTTTTTATCAACCCTTTCCCTTTCAATAACAAACAAGGAATAACCCTAGTTCTTAACATATCAACATTGTTCCGCAAAATTTTTTAGCAACTGCATCCCATACCTGTGACTTTTTTCTGGGTGAAACTGAACCCCATAAATATTGTCTCTCTGAATACTAGAAATAAACTCATGCCCATAATTAGTCTGGGCTAGCACATCTTGCTCATCAATGCATACTACTCGATAAGAATGGGCAAAATAGAACCTAGACTCTTGTGGCAGACCATTGAAAAGACAACTTTGTTTCAATATATTTACTGTATTCCAACTCATATGAGGAACTTTTATTTTGTCTGCGTGATTCCCCTCCATCCCCAACATTACTGTTTTTGCATTTATCCAACCTAAACCAGCTAAGGATCCCTCCTCACTATCTTTAGTGAAGAGTTGCATCCCTAAACATATTCCTAAAATAGGAGTTTTTTCTTCTACCACCTTTTTAGTAAGCACTGATATTAATCCTGAGTTGCGCAAATTTCGCATCGCCTCATCAAATGCTCCTATACCTGGCAAAATCAATTTATCTGCTCTAATAATATCACTGCTTTGAGTAGATATAATAACTTCTGCCCCTATTTTTACTAGCATTTTAAAAATCGAATTAATATTGCCAACGCCATAATTAACAATTACTATCATTTTGCCAGCCTATACATATTTAAATATTTTTAACCGAGAAGAAAGTTTCCTTAAAAATAAAAATAATTGGAAATTTGAAGAATAATTTTCAACGGTCTTCTTTGGTAAAGCCATTATTTTTTCAAAATCCTCGAGAGAAAGCTCAAGTTTTTTTAGGGCAAAAGCCTTGTCTTCTTGTAGCATTTCACGAGAAGGATAGGTATCATTTTTTATTTGATTTAATGCTTCTTCTCTAGTTGTTTCGCCGGAAAGAATCAAACTCGACAAATGCGCTCTTCTCTTATCAATATTAAACTTAGTGGGGAGAATATACCCTTGCACAAATCGAGTATAAATTGATTCGTAATGTTTCCCACCATAATATCGCCAACCAATTTCTTTCTCCAATATTTCAACGGCTTCTTTTTTTGCGTAATCAATATAGTTCAAAAGAGGAATTCTTTTTATTTTTTTTATAAGTGAGAAATATAAGATTTCCACCATGTTACAGTGAAGGTAGCTTTTTAATTGCTTTTTACCAAATATCCGGTGCACACTTTTTATATATTTCCAGTCCCATAAGCCATAAGACCATTTTAAAGGATGAACCCCTTCGGTCCGGACATTGACCCCAGTAAAAATATAGGGGATTCCCCATTTAATGGCCATTTTATTCAAGAGGGCATAAATTACATGGTCAGTAGGCACTTCTAAATCAGGGACAGAAGCATATAAAAAAGACAACTGTAAATCCTTAAATTCTTCCCAATCTAAAACGTAAGTATACAAATCGATATCCAGCGCCTTTAATGTTTTCTCAATATTGCTTACCGCCAACTCCGAATTCCAACCATTATCCAAATGGATCGCTAACGGTCTTAACTTCCATTTATTCTTAACCAGATAGGCAACATATGTACTATCTACGCCACCACTAACTCCAATAATACAATCATACTGTTTATTTTTCCCCTCCTCCTTAATTTTCTCAATCAGCGCACTAAATTTCTGCTGGTTAGATTTATCAACAAAAACTCGCCCCCGCATCTTTTCTTCATATCTATAGCAATGGTTACATATTCCATTACTGTCAAACTGAATATCAGGATCAGTGGTATCCATGATACACTTACTACAAATTTTATAATCGTGCTGCACGTTTATTCCTCCCTCTTAATAAATAAAAAATGCCGCCCCCTCCAAAAGCACAAATATCCCAGTAATATTAAGTGCCAGTATAACCATATCATGGTAATTTGGTTTCTGCCTAACAAATTCCCTTATAAAAAAGTTTGCTTTATAGTTAGACCATTTTTTGCAGATCTTAAAGAACTCTTCTTCCCTAGTGATTTCATATATCTGTCTTAAAAGATCTATATGCACTTTATGATATGATTTTGTCGCTATTGTTCCTAAAATATCATAGTAGCTCCACCAATCTGCATCGAATCTTGCAAGATTGTTCTTAAGACATTTAACTCCTTTTGCAAAAAGTCGCTTTGCCTCTTCGTCACCCGTATGTTCATAGTACTCATAAATGCCCAATAAAGCATACATCATCCCATTTAACGCTCTACTTTCTTGCACTCCCTTTCCGGCATGCTCTTCATACCACCATTCATTCTCGTTATCTTTTATAGTAACCCCACCTGCTTTAACTTCAACCAGAAAAGCATTTAAGGCTACTTTTGCTGCCTTGAAGTATTTTTCTTCGCCAGTAAGCTTATACGCCCTGCTTAGAGCTTGAACGCCCATTCCTTGTGCTAAGCCTGAGATCCAAGGGGGTTCAAGGCCATATGACCATGGGTAATCATATTCCCACACGCCATAATTTAAATTCTCCTGAGTTATTAATTTCATATTGTCTATCAATGAATCAACACAGTTTCTAAATCGAGCCATATATTGCTCATTGCCTGTTTTTTTCCAATTATCATAATAATCAAAGGCCGCCACTGCCACTCTTACTGCATTATAATATTTTTTCCCTAATCTACGAAGGCTGATTCTCGGAACTCCACTCTCATCAAATTCCGCATCCTGCTGTTTCATTCCAAATCCGGCAACAAAGTTCATTAACCTGACAGCAACCTCCCCTAAAAAACCCTCGGTCAAGTTTGCAAACAATATTCCTAATACAGTCGATAGTATTAGTAAACTTACATGTTGTAATATTCTCTCTTTATCCCACAACAAAATAATTAATAGTCCCGCAGTACAAAATCCACAAAGCAATAAAATGCGGATTCTTTTGTCCAATTTCATCAGTCTACAACCTCTTTAGTGCTTTTCTCTCTTCACCATTTTCAGTTAATTTATATTCACTCAATTGAATTAGCAACCCCGAAGGCATAATCATTAAATAAAAAAGTACAATATCTACTGGATTCGTAATAAATAACCAAAAATACAAAAAAAATAGAGCAAGTAAAAGAAGTCGCCTCACCACAGCTTCTCCTTGAATAATAATCTTACGTGCAACAAACAAAATATTTGCCCCTAAAAGTAAAATTCCTATCATGCCCGTCTCAACAAGCAAAGTAGTAAAGCCTACCGTTGATCCAGAACTATAGAAGGCATAATTATTTGCGGCATTCACGCCTCGATACAAAAAGATTATTTCCGACATACTCTTAGCAATAATCGGTCCAGATGTTCTAAAACCATAACCAAAAAGAAAAATCTTCCAATTCGAGCTGATAAGTGATGGACCAATCAAAAAATGCATGAAGCGAGTTGCATCTGCGGTCTCTAAAGGATTCCAAATACTGCCATAAGTTCCCATTACATAACTTTTCCAAAAATTTGCTGTCTCCCAGTCTGCCCAAACAAACTTCATAAATACTCCTAAAACAATTAACAAAATTAATAAAATGGGAAGGCTTTTTCGAAATCCATATGTATACATTGAAACCATAAAAAAAGCTGGAATAATTACCATTAAGGCAAGTCGTGACTCATAATACAGAGCTGAAACTGTCACTGCAATTAATGTTATCCACCCCAACTGTTTATATCTAATATTTGCATCTTTTATTAAAAAAAATAGTGCCGGCAGTATTAAAATTAAGGGAAAAAACGCATACGTAGTCCCTCCCCAAAAGTAGTTCTGAAGAAGCCATCTTGTGTTTAACATTTCACTGCTGAAAGCAGCTCCATATTGGGGGTCTGGCACTACCCAAATTCCCATTCCAGCAATAAGCTCATAAACAACACCCACCATAATATATAAAAAGAAATATACCAATCCTGTAGTAACAATTATCAGCGCTAATTTTTTCTTGGACAATAAAGGAAATCCTCGAAATGAACCCACCAATGAAAGCAACCCAATCATTGCAAAACTAGCTGGCCAACGGATTTTCCTCAATTCTCCTAATTCCATAGAACCATAAAGGCTTTGGAAAATCATATATAACATAAAGGCAATAAAAAATAATCTGTGAAGTTGCTCCCATTTACTGTCCGGGGTTTTTTGAAAATGGACTGCCCCAAGGGATATGGCAATAAACCCACCCAAGAGAACACATCCAGTGAAATACTCATCTAAAAATCCCATTGATTCAATCATGATCCCGCCCGTACTTAAAGTCACAATAACTAATAACGGCCAAAAATATTTTGGTTTTAAGACCACTAGTCCTAAAACAACAGAGCCAATAATTGCAAGCATGCTAATGCCAAGTAGAATCATAAATTACTAGAAATCCCATTTAATATTTCAGAAAATTTTTTCGCCATTGCCTGATAGCTATGTCGATTGATTTTGTCAACATCTCCGCGAAAACTTACTTTCCCTGTTTCTTTATATTCGACATAATACCTTAATAGAGACTTTTTAACATCTTCTACTTGAGGGCAATAGTCCCCAACACTGGTCTCAGTAAATAGCTCTTCAATAACATCGTTCCCCCATCCTCCAACTGATAAAACGGGTCGTCTGGCAGCTAGATACTCAGAAATCTTCCCTGAATATGCTCCCTTCTCTTTTTTATTTTCCCAGTTCAAATGCAGCAACAACTGCGACGCATACTGTTTACCAAGACACTCTGCCCAAGGGACATTTCCATACTGCTTAACTATCCCTTCTAAGTTATATTGGACAATTTCTCTCTCTATCCAATCCTCTTTGGGCCCAAAAAATCTAACTTCAATATCACAAGAATCCATTAGGCCCTCACTAAGCAATTGACTTAAAGCAATAAGAAATTTTGAAGGATTACGTTCCTTTCCATAAAATACACCCGTATAAGTTATTGAAAATAATTTTGTTAGCTCAGCAGGGGGCTCATTGACCTTATCAGGATTGAATCCGATAAGAATTGTTTGAACCGGTTTCCCTATATGCATTTTTCTTAATATTTCTTCTTGCGGATAGGAGGAGGTTGTAAGAACAGTTGCTCTTTTCAAGGTTTTTTTCTCTAATCTAATATCAAACAATCTTCTGATAAAACCATAACTATATGCATAGGTGTAGGCCCATAGATCTGGGAAATCAGCAATCCAAGGAATGTTATGTTTCTTGTATAATCTTTCTGCAATAATATTTGCTGTAATTGGCCAAACACTAATCATTGCATCAATCTTCTCACTTTTTATGATTTCTTCGGCCGCAGCTAACGCAAAGGGGGCCCAGCCACTTTCAATGTCGGGATAGGAAATAACAGCTTCAAACATTTTCACTATCTTTGTCGAAAAAGATTTTTTCCTTTTTCTTATTATAGAAGGAATTCCCATTTGCTCCTGAAAGCTACGCTTCGGATTCAGGTGGAATTTTTCTTTAAACAACTCTATGGCATTGCATGAAGGGGTTTCAATAATTCTGAATTTATCATTTGGTTTTTCCTGCAAAACCCCTGTAATAACTATTGGCTCCCATCCAAATTCAGGCAGATACTTCATCAAACCAATCACACGTTTACTTCCCCCTTGATGATATGGCCAAAAATGCCCAATAATTAAAACTTTCTTCATGGTATTGTCCTTTGTTTCTAATTTTATATTCTTAAACTAATAATAATTCCTTATAAATATCATCCATTTTCTCCATTTCTTTATAATAGTTATTTCTTTCACTAATCACTTTTCGATTAACTTCTCCACATTTCCGTCTTAAGTCGCTATTTATTAGTAAAAAGATAATCTTTTCAGCCAACAAATGTGGGGTCTTAACTGGCACTACATACCCCCCAACCCCATCACTTACCCACAAATTATTTTCAGCTGTATTTGTAATTATCACCGGCAACCCACAAGCCATAGCTTCAGCCGTGCTGGCAGCAAGCCCGGCGTCTGAGAGCGAAGTAGAAACATAAAGATCGGATGAGGCCAAATATTGAGGTAGTTCATCATTGGGAATGGAACCAACAAAATTAATACTCTCAGAAACTCCTAGTTCTTGAGCTAGGGCTTTCAACTCTCCTTCCTGTGGCCCGCCGCCTGCAATTACAAATCTCGCACTAGGAATCTTTTGTAGAACCAAAGGAATGGCTTTAACTAGAGAGCTCACATCATAAAGCGATCTAAAACTTCGCAAACTTATTACCATAGGGGAGTCAAATATCAGCAACTGCCTCCTAAGGGTTTCGGATCGTTTTGAGGGGTTGAATTTTTGGGTGTCTGTGCCAAAATAAATTATCTTAATCTTCTCTGGCTTGCAACCTAATTCTATCATTGTCTTTCGCATATGTTCTGCATCACAAGTAAATAAATCCCCTTTTCTTAAAGTGTATTTAATTAAAGGACGTTGTAACCAAGATCTTTGCCCCAATAAAATATCTGAACCCCAAGGAGTAATTACTAGCGGTCTATAACCAATTAAGGCAGCCATAGTTCCGTGGATCCAAACTTGATGCACATGAAAAATATCAGGTTTTACTTCTCTTAATATTTTTCTTACTGCCAACGCATAAAAAAGAGGCCGTAACAACCTTAAAAAAGGGAATTTCTTAATTAAATAAAACCTCGTATTATTGATGACTTTATCTGTTCCAACTCCTAAAGATACCCAATGAACTTCATGCCCTTTCTCCGCAAAATATCTAACCCATCGTTCAGAATGAACAGAATTGGCTCCCGCTAAAAAACATAGTTTCATAATCCTTATCCCTTCTTTTCTTTAATAGACATTAACCTTGCAAGCACATTTAAAGTCGCTAGTTTATATTTATTAATCGGTATTTCATAAATATATCCTTTTCTAACTTCGCCATTAAAACTGGCCTTAAAACGTGTTGTCCCATCTTCTTTCTTAAAACTGGCTCCGCCAAAATCCAACAGTACATATCCTTTTCCCTTAAAATATAATATTGCTTTCCACATGGTAAGATAACCTGGAACACATTTTTTATATTTACGATCAAACGCCCCCAACCAATATAATGGGTACTTATCAATCAAAAAGAAGCTGCCAGCAATAATAATGTTTTTTTGGGCCGCAACAAAAAGCTTGGCAATATCTTTTTTCTTATAAAGCTCTTTAACAAGTGAATAATTCTGCCTGACAAAACCTTTTACTTGAGCGGTTTTAGTATATATCGTCCACCATTGCTCAAACTCATTATCATTTTCAGCTTCTTTGATAATAACGTCTTCCCGCTCTCCCTTCCGAATCATATTCCGGGTCTTATCTCCAATTTGCTTCCACAATTGTTTCTCATCCATTGTAAGATTCATTACTAAAGTCGCAATTTCTTCTTTATAATATTTTTTAATACCATATAAATATTCAATACTATAAATCCATATTTTTGCTAATTTTAATTCTCGAGCTAGTGCTATTAATTGTGTTATCCATTTTTCTTCAGAAGAAGCCCCGTACAAATAAAGCGTTGTGTTGCCCATCAGGGCCCGACTAGAAACATAAAGCTGAATCCCATTAATAAAATAAAGTTTGAAATTGGAAAATTCAGCATAAGTTTTTCCAAAGTTTCTATTTTGCCAAATTTCAAATGTCCCCTGCCATATTCCAGTCGTGCTATCCATCCCGAGAAAACATCCTTCTAAGATAATTTGCCGCATCATCATTGGATTTGCATAGGGATAAACGCTTATTATTGACTACATAATCAAATATATTATTCCACACCTCAAGTGCTTGATCAGAAAAATTTCCGATATGAGTCATATAGCTATGGACAGGCTGGTCAATCAAAGAATGTTCGATTCTTAATCTGGAAAATATCCCGCGTGGAATAATATGACTCTTTGTAAAATCCACGATTGATTTATTTGGAAAAAATCTAATCTTACGAGTTATATTGCAGTTCAGTTCACAGTCTTCACCACTCAAGCCAATACTTGTACGCGGCAAAAATGTAAGGTACTGCGAACCGTTCCATGAGTATCTATAGTTAGAAAACTTTAATTTTTTATAAGATACTAAATATTTACTGCCATATTCCGCTAAAATCCGGTCTGTAACCCCCTCTTCCCAAGCATGATAGGGGGGGACAAACAATTCGGGAAATTTCATCCCCCAATAATCAAATATATTTTTACTCTTCTCGATATGATCTCGTTGCTCATTTTCGGAAACTGGCATGTTCGAATCAAGGCAGAAAAACTCTCCAACATGATTCCTGTATTCGTGCGTAAGCCCATGATAACCTATTTCAATATACTTCGCATTATTTTTTAAAAATTCAATTAATTCGTCAATGTAGTCAAGAGACATTCCAACTCCAGAAATATTATCCTTGTCCAAATATTTCACAGTAAAACAAATAGGAATTCTAATTTCATATTGCTTAGCAAGCTTTAAAATGTTTTCATACGTATGAATATCAATCTTCCCTTTTTCATATGGCAGCGTCACATGATCAAATCCACCATCATCAACAATGAGGAAAAACGGATATCTACTCACTTATAATTCCTTTTTTGTTTTAAAGATATGGCCTTTATATTTTGCATTTCTAAAAACAGTGACACGCATACAGCTTCCCAAAAAGAATGCATTTATTCTTCGCGAGATTGCATTTTTGTATTTATTCATATGTTTCATTTCTTCTTCTGTAAACGCTCTTAATAATAACAACATGCAAAAATATATTATTATTCCGATAAGAATAGTAATCAATATCATAATAATATTTGTCGGGTTAATCAACCAAATAATCAGTGCCATTACGGCAGCCGAAAAGGTGCTTATTACAAGAAATGGTAAGCTGAGATCATATTTTATATCCTTCTGAGTCACTATTATTGTAAGAATACCAAGTACACTATAAGCAATTAATGTCGCAATTGCCGCCCCCACAATTCCAACTAATGGGACAAGAATGATGTTTAAGATAACATTTAATAATGCGGAAACAATAAGCAATTTTATCGTGATTGCTGTTTTATGCACTAAATGAACAATAAAAATGGAAATCTGAAAAAAACAGAACATAACCGCGCCAAAAGCAACAATTGGAACAACAAATAAACCTGGTATAAATTCAGGGGTGGTTAGAACATTCAGTAATGTTTTTGCAAGGACAGACAGACCAAAAGCAGAGGGAATAAGAAACATCATTGAATATTTCAATGCATATTTTAAACATTTTTTTGTATAATGAATATTTCCTTCGTCATAGTATTTAGATATAATAGGATAAAGTACGGTTATTATTGGAACCATAAGGAAAAAAGTGTATTCCCCTAACGCGTACGCAGCACTATATATCCCAGCTTGAGTAATTCCTAGAAAATAGGCAATCAAATATTTATCACTGCTTTGAATTATCCACATTACCGCAGAATTAGGCGCAAGTGGGATCCCCCATTTTAAATATGATTTCATATTAACAAATTTTGGAATCCGGGCCCCAATCATCCTAATAACAACCATAACCGCAGCAAGACTTATTACCATTGCGTTAATAATTAATGCGATAATAACACCTGTGAGTTTGTATCCTAAGAAAATCGCGACCGTAATTAGCCCAACTTGAAGCGTGTAATAACACAAAGTAAAAAAGGTATATAACCCAATCCTTCTACGCATCCTGAAAAAGGCAGTGGTAACATTGTATAACGAATCAAATAAGATTAAAAATGCCGCTAATTTAAGATAAAATGACATCTGCGGATCTTTAAATATATTTATCGCTAATAAATCCGAAAAAGCAAGTAGCCCAATTGAAAATAGTAAGCCGGAAATAAAAACAATAGAACATGCTGAGAAATAGTCTTCTCGGATCTTACGCACATCCTTTTCTGCCGCAAGAAAACGAACAATACTTAGATTAAAGGTTAACATCGCAAAGGGAAGAATAAAAGAAATCGTAGTATAAATAAGAGCAAATACTCCATACAAATATACCCCCAATCCTTTTGCCAAGATTGGGAAACGAATTAGACCTAAAAACGTAATAATAATCTTTGCGATAAAACCATAACCAACCTGTCTTCCAAATGCAATATATTCTGTATTAGTATTAGCGCCTTGTCCCTGGTTACCCATTCATACTTCTCTTTGTTAAATTTACCTAGTGACCATTCTTAGTGCTCTGCCACTAATTTTTTTTAATAACGAACGATTGTCTTTATATATTCTAAAATAAGGAACTTGTACCGCCCCAAATTTCCTAAAAGAATGCTCTACCCCAGGAATCATTGATCCCTCAAAATCATACCGCTTTGTGTATTGTGAGAGGTATTTAATCGCTTCCATATGTAATAGTGAAGTTGCTCCACTGCTCCTAAAATCAGGGTCAATAGAGCTAATTAAATAATATGCGGATTTAGCATCATACACAATAAATATCGCCGCATGGATATTATTCTTTTCATCAGATGCGCACCATATTTTTGCGGCTGAATTTTTATTTGAAGCAGTATATATTCTTTTAAACATATTATAACTGTAATCTATTTTTTTGCCTTGCTTCGCAAGCGTCATTTTATGATTTTCATAAAATTCTTTTGCAGAAAGATCCGCTGAAACAACAACTATTTTCTTTGCTTTTTCAATTCTTTTTCTTTTTGAAAGTGTCATTTTAGCATATATCATATTTATATCCGTCAAATCTTTAATAATGTATGTGTAATAAGTTGTTTGTTGATACCCTTTCCAATAGAAAGGTAACCAGTTTGTAAAGTTATAATGAAAATTCATGGAAAAACTGTCGCACCTAGGAATTGCCTCTACCAAAACCTTTAAACCCTCCATTTCTTCCGTCAATTTACCCTCATATGTCAGTTTTTCTGATGGTCGAATAAGAACTCCTAGTGTTTGGGTAAGTAAAGGCATTAAGAAAGAGTGCTCCCTCCATTTTCGTGATATAGGAAGTGGCATTCCTGCAATAATTCTTTCTCCTTTAGTAACAGTTAATATTTGAAAACTATCCGGGCATACAACATTTAGCCACCAAGAACGGCAAAATAAAGATCCTTGTGGGGAAAGGTCAACAAAGGCATCCCATTCATCTAGATTAATATAATATTTTACTTGATATTCACTCTTTGTCATTTATGCTTGATGAAGCTTACTGTAAACTAAATTTTCTTTAATAAATATATACGTCCCCACCCCTAAAAGTTTAAAGCCAACTTTTTCAATCCCACTCACAGAAGCAAAATTATTCACTTCTGTATCAATCAACACTCGGGCCACCTTTTCCCTAAATAATAATCTTAATAAGAATGCTAGCATTGCAGGATAAATACCCTTTCCTCTATATTCTTCGCTTACATTACAATCATGTATTAATGCCTCATCCCTATTTAATTTTATATAACCTTCTGCTTTGCAAAAATCCTTCCTACATACTTCAGCCCAGACATGACCAACCACCTTCGAATTCATATATGCATAAGCTCCATATTGCCCTTCGTGTATAAAGTTTCTGAATACCTCTATTTGCGAACTGCATCTAAACGTTATCGCATCTCTCACATTTTCACAATTCGCCCTCACAATTGAAATGTCAGTCCGATTATCCAAGTTAATCATATTACTAATATCATCCAAGAAAAACACGAATTGCCTTTTATGCTTAACCAACTTTGGCATATTAAACATTCTTATTCTCACAAGATTATCCCGTTTCTATTTACATTGATGCAAAAATACAAAATTCCCTCTGGCTTCATTTTTAATTTGAGGAATTTTACACTCAAGCATTTTTTTAATTTCTGCTCTGGCTTTCCACATTTTTGACGCTTTTTCTATCATATCTTCTGCATTTTTGGGATCACAAATATATTGTTCAATCCCAACTAGTTGCGCAAACCCTTTCAGCTTATGAGCTTTTGGTTGATGTCCGTAATCAATAATAACGGTTGGGATACATTGAGACAAACCACCTACAGCTCCATGAATACGGCCACTTATCAACATATCAAAACAACCAATAATTGCTTTACTTGTTCTTGCATCATATATCCCCTGCAAGTTAAGCAAATTGTCTTCGTAATTTTTATTTTTTAACACTTCAAATAATTGAAATATTATGGCATGATCTGTTCCGCGCACTACATTCCCAGCCTGGTCAATGTCATTTTGGTGTGACATCAGAAAAACTCTAACTTGCAATTTTTCAATTAAATACTCAATCAGTTGTGCAAAAGGACGCAATTCCCATTCTTCTCTTGGAGTTTTATAGTTGGGCGTCAACGGCATATTCCAACCGCAGATAATCAATCCAACCAACGGCTTTTCATCAGACAAACTAATCTTTTCATCTGCTAATATCTGAGATATTTCTTCTCTTTTTCTTGGCTGAAACAAGAATGCCGGACAAGCTGTTGTCTTTATGCGTTCAGGAATCACTCCTAATTCTATTAGCAATCTGGTACTTACCGGCTCCCGATTTGTAATCAAATCAACTCTATTAAAAATAAACTTTGCTAGGATTTTACGCCATCTCTCTTTGAATGGGCCGGGTGAACCAGCTATCATTGCAACTGGCTTCCCTAATATTTTTGCAAATAATATCTCTGCGCAATCTTCAAGAAAATTATTATAACTAGAATTATCTCCAAAAATATCCCCACTAAAATCAATAATCAAATCAGAACCAGAGATTTCTTCAAGCAAAATAGAATCATGTATTATGCATCTTGCATTCACACGCAATATTTTCTTTAAAATAAACCACACTGACACTCTTATAAAATCCACCATTGTACTCTTAGCTGTTTCTTTCCCATAAGTCCAAAATCGTCTCTCCCTCTTAGAAACAATATTATATTTTTGGCAAAAATCATCTGACATTTGAATAGATGTAACAATTTCAGAATTAGGATATTCTTCTTTAAGACAAAGAATAAATGGTTCAATTATTGCATAGTTTCCTAGGTTTTGATTTTCCATTCCACCAAGAGTTGAGGATGTTAACCCTAAAATAAATATTTTTATTTTATTTACCAAACTTAGTATCCTTATAATATCGCCATATTTCTTCCCCACTTGTCATCCATGCATTTTCCTTAAAACAATATTCCAATATCATTTTATATAGCTCAACCCATTTCACTCGGAACTCATTATCAAAAGAAGTGTTATGCCAATTAATTGTTATAACGCCTTTATTCTCTCTAACCACATCAATAAGTATTTTGGTTATTTTCCATGCCGCATTAATATCCAACTGCAGATTATTAAATAGTGTTCCATCCATCACAATAAGCGGAATTTCCAAAACGCTCATTGTCTCATTAGTGTTCATATTATAAGGATAATAAGGGTGACACATCCCATTTCTAAAACCAACCATGTCTACATACCCTAATGTAGAATCATACTTAAAACCGGCTTCAGCAAGATAGTCCCACGTATTTGGCATTTTAAAGTGCAAACCATGATTTCTATAACCAACAACTGACTCATTCAAAATAAGTTCTAATCGTTCCTTCTCCTTTTTCATTTCACTCAGGTTGTTATAAGCCTTACGGGATCCATGCAAACCGATTTCCCATCCTTGCTTAACAATTGCTTTTAGTTCGTCACGAAAAGGCATAAGATTATAATTAAATTCTCCAAATTCATCATCATTCTTATCTATTGCCATAAAATAAAAACTAGATTTTGCAGTATACTTTCTTTCAAGATCAATAATCTCTTGAATCCCAGGGAACAGACTCCACTTTTTATTCCTTCTCCCTCCAAGGAGCCTAGCCCTCACTAGCGCCTCTTCTATTTTCGCTTTCCTTAATAACTTACCTACTCTATAAAGTGTTTGGATACTATTAGCATAAATATTGTCCACATCATGAGTTAAACAAACAGCGAACTTTTTTCCCTCTGGATACTGAATCACATAATCATTGTGCATCAAATATTCGGACACGAAAGGGTTTAATATGTCTTCATGTTTAGCATATGAGTAATGAAATCTATCATATTGATCTAAAAGTATCGGATCATACTCTTCACTCCTGGCAAATAAATTCCAAAACTTTTTATGCTGTTTTAATTCTTCTAACATCCCTTTGGATCTCTTTTCTTTACCCCAAAGATCAAATGATGAAACAAAAACGAAGGCAAAAAACAACTAAGCAGCCTATCAACTTTGATTAAAAACTCGGCAAAATCACTTCCTAAAATACGCAGCAAGAACCTAAAAGAATAAAACGCATGAGGTCTTATAAAATAATCAACGGTTATTTTGTCTAGTGTTTTTTTTAACTCATCCACCTTATATAATCTATAATAAAATCCATTCTCATAATAAGAGTTTCCCTTTTTTTTGACAACCCAGCGACTTCTAATTTCTGATGCATTCCAAGTATTAATTACGGCTATCCCATCATTTCTAAGAAGTCTTTTTAGATCTAAAAGCAAAAGTAAAGGCGCATCAATATGCTCAAACAATTCCAAGGAAATAACATGATCAACTGAAGACTCTTTGAGGGGTAAAAATCTGACATCCGCCTTAACAAGAAGAACATTCTTCTTTTCTTCATCTCTCAGCTTTTCATATCCATACAACATTAATTCTGAGAGAAGATCTATCGCTATAACATTCTTAAACCCTCTCTTCAACAATTCCTTGGTAATCCTTAATGTTCCACAACCCAAATCAACTATAACATCATCATCTTTAATTTTATGCATAGAATTCAAAGCAGTGGTTATATCAAGATCTTTTTCATTGCCTTGACGTAATATAGCATTATCATACCTTTGACCAATATTAATTCCATTTTTTATAAGACTACGCATATGCTCATCAATTTCTTTTAAATGATTATCAAGAAATTTATTGCAATACTCATCCGCAGACATTTCCTTTAAAACGTTAGAAAAATATGGTAATTTTTTAAGAGTTAATAGCTTTTTCTTGAATTCTTCAATCCTATTATTGTCCCATTGATTTGTATTATTAATACGAAAATCATAAACATTTCCATTTTTTAAGAATTTTTCCTTACAAAAGCTACACGTAAATATATCTGCATTATTAAGCAAGAAACTTTTACAAATTGGACAACAAAACAAATCATTAACTACTAAATTATTCATTTTCTTTTATTCTCTCCACAATCCTCTCCGCTGTCTTTCCATCCCAACCTTTAACTTTTTTAGCCTTTTTAGCTTGCCCCTTTAATATCTTTTTCGCTTCTCTTATAATTTTTTGCGTATCATTCCAAACCAATATATTGGTCCCGTGAGTTATAGTTATCGGCCGCTCTGTCGTATCTCGTAGAGTCAAACAAGGAATATTTAAAACAGTTGTCTCTTCCTGAAGACCGCCCGAGTCAGTTAAAACCAATTTGGCGTTCATCATCAAATTAACACACTCGAGGTAGCCCAATGGGGAACAAAGCGTGAAGCGTGAGTCGTGAATCGTGAAACGGGAAGAACCAAACATTTTTTCTACATTATGCCTCGTTCTAGGATGAACAGGAAAAATAATTGGAATATCTTCTGAAAGCACGTCTAAAGCCGCAAAGATTTTGCTCATGTTCTCTTTGCTATCAACATTGCTCGGTCGGTGCAAAGTCAATAAAGCATATTGTTTTGGTTGCAAATTGAATTTTGAATAAACATTAAGTTTGGCCGCTTTTTTACGATTAAAAAGCAGACTGTCAACCATAATATCGCCGACCATGAAGATCTTCTCTTTAGCCACTCCCTCTTTCCGTAAATTCTCATCACCATCCGGCGACGGAGTAAACAGATAATCAGAAATGGCGTCGGTTAAAATCCGGTTTATCTCTTCCGGCATCGTCCGGTCAAATGAACGGAGACCAGACTCCACATGCGCCACCTTGATCCCCAATTTCACCGCTACAAGGGCGGCCGCGATGGTTGAATTAACGTCGCCATAAACCAGAACCAAATCAGGTCTTTCTTTTAAACAGACTTTTTCAAATTCAATCATCACTTTTCCGGTCTGCTCTCCCTGCCCACCTGACCCAACACCTAAATTTATGTCTGGTTTCGGAATTTCCAGTTCTGCAAAAAACACTTTTGACATATTCTCATCATAATGCTGGCCGGTGTGGACGATTAGATGTTGAAATTTGTCACCATATTTTGCAAATTCCCGAGCCATCGGAGCCACCTTCATAAAGTTTGGCCTGGCCCCGACGACACTAATGATCTTTTTACGCTTATTCATTTGTTTAATTGTTGAACTGTTGAATTATTTAATTGGCTGTAATGCAGACCACATTTATCACATTTAGCCTTGTTACCGCTAAACACTAGCTTTTCCCCACACTCACACATCCAACCGTGAACTCTGGCCGGATTGCCGTAAACCAGCGCGTAATCAGGGACGTCTTTGGTTACAACCGAGCCAGCACCGACAAAGGCATTTCTGCCAATCGTCGTCCCGCAAACGATTGTACAATTGGCACCCAGAGAAGCGCCTTCTTTAACCAGCGTCTGATAGTATTTGTCAGAAGTTTCTTGCGGATATTTACATCTGGGATTGACAATATTAGTAAAAACCATCGACGGGCCGCAGAAAACATAATCTTCCAGCTCGACCCCGCCATAAATCGAAACATTATTTTGAATCTTGCAAAAATTACCAATCTTGACGTTATCCTGAACAAAGACATTCTGGCCCAGTTTGCAATTCCGGCCAATCTTTGCCCCTTTAGAAATATGGCTGAAATGCCAGATCTTTGTCCCCTCTCCGATCTCGACCGGCTCGTCAATCACCGCCGTCTCGTGCTTAAAGTAATTCATTGCGCCCTCCATTTTTCAACGACCTCTCTCCAGCAGCCAAAATCTTTAAAACATCAACCCCGTTCTGCCCGCTACTTAATGGCTCCCGATTATTTCTCACACAATCAAGAAAGTGTTGGCATTCCAGTTTTAACGGTTCATCTTTTCCCACTTCAATTTTCTGTTCACGACCAAACCTTAATTGCAAAAATTCCTCATAAGTTCTAAAATTACGGTTGGTATCAACTCCTTTATCAATCATCACTAGAGTATTACCCTCTGCCATCTCATCAAAAATTGCCATTTTTTTACTGCCAACAACAATGGTCCGGCGAGTTTTGGTCGGGTCCAGCCAGCTGACATGGACATGGCCAATTTCACCGGCCGCAAAATGAATATTCAAAAAAACAACATCCTCAATCCCTTTTTGAATAAACGCGGAACCCAGAACAGAAACGCTTTGGGCCTGCGGGCTTAATAAATGAAGAATGATCGAGATATCATGAGGTGCTAAGCTCCACATGACATTTTCCGTGCTCCTTATGGTCCCTAAATTCAACCGCTGTGTATAAACATAAAAGACTTGTCCTAATTCACCGGCGGCAATCAATTCTTTTAACTTCACAATCGCCGGATGATAAAGGAGCAAATGTCCGACCATAATTTTTTTATTAACCTTTTGGGCCAGGGCGACTAATTCCTCGGCTTGCGCTAAATCAAGAGTGATCGGTTTTTCGATAAAAACATGCTTACCGGCCAAAAGTATCTTTTTGGCCACTTCATAATGAGCCGGCGCGGGAGTGGCAACTACGACCCCCGCCACTTCAGGATCATTTAAAATAGCGTCGTAATGATCAATAAATTTGGTTTGCGGATAATTAGCTTGCAAATCATTTAAACGTGAAGTGCTTAAATCGCAGGCATATTTGACTAGACAGTCATCAAGCGCGCTAAAATTGCGCAATAGATTAATTCCCCATTTGCCCAGACCAATTTGGGCAATGACTATCTTCATATCTTAATAACCCTGGCGCCTTTTTGCCTGATCTTGGCAGTCGCGTTCCTGGTGTCGACAATAAGGCGGGCATTTTTGACCAGTGCCTGATAATCGTAATCAGAATGATTGGTCGCGATAACCACACAATCGTAATCCGGCAATGACTTCGCGTTGATTTTGACGGAAGCATAGTGTTTGTCGGCTACCTTAATAGTGGAGACATAAGGATCATTGTACGAAACGCTGGCCCCCTTCTTTTCCAGAATTTCAATAACTTTTAACGCCGGTGATTCCCGCCAGTCGGAAATATCTTTTTTGTAGGCTACGCCCAGCACTAAAATTTTAGCTCCTTTTAAACTCTTCTTTTCCTGATTTAAACCATCCTGCACCAGTGACACAACATACTCCGGCATACTGTCATTAATCTCTCCCGCCAGCTCAATAAAATGAGTCGTCATATCAAATTCTTTAGCTTTCCAGGAGAGATAAAAGGGATCAAGTGGGATACAATGGCCACCAATGCCGGGTCCAGGATAAAATGGCATGAAGCCATATGGTTTTGTCTTAGCGGCAGCAATCACTTCCCACACATCAATCCCCATCTTTTTACAGAGTTTCGCCATTTCATTGACCAGAGCAATATTAACACTGCGGAAAACATTCTCCAGAAGTTTTTCCATTTCGGCCGTGCGGGGCAAAGAGACAATAAAAGTTTCCTTAATAATCTGGGAATATAAAAGTTTGGCCAGTTGAGCACATTGCGGGGTCACGCCGCCAATAACTTTGGTGATGTCAGCTGTTTTAAATTTTTGATTGCCGGGATCGACCCGTTCCGGTGAAAAAACGAGAAAAAAGTCGCGGCCAACTTTCAGACCGGAAGCTGATAGCCGCGGTAAAATAATTTCTTCGGTTGTGCCGGGATAAGTTGTGCTTTCAAGAATAATTAATTGTTCTTTTCTAATGATTTTAGTCAATTGTTTGGTTACTGATTTAACATAAGAAATGTCGGGTTGTTTGTTCTTATCTAAGGGGGTGGGAACGCAAATAATAATCGCATCAACTTTTTTTAATAACGAAAAATCTTCGCTGGCCCTTAATTTCTGCTCCTTAACAACTCTTTTTAAGTCTGTGTCGGAAACGTCAGCAATATAATTTTCGCCCTTATTAATTTGCGCCTGTCGTCTGGGGTTCTGCTCAATCCCGATTACTGTAAAACCGACTTTAGCAAACTCAACCGCCAGCGGCAAACCAACATAACCAAGACCAATGATCCCAATTTTAGCCTGATGACTGACAATCTTATTTTTAAGCAGCTGCATAATTCCTCCCAGAAAAATCTTTCCGAAAAGAAACGATTTATTCTACCACACCTCTGACTATTTTTGAATGGTTTTGATTAGGCTGGCAACCGGGCTATTATGTCAGGGGATAAATGTAGCTCCCTCTCATTTTCTGAAAGGATCCTGATCATAATCTCTAAAGCAGTTGGTGGCTTCAACTTACCTAATTTCTCCGCCCATTCAATCACACAAACCCCACCTTTTTGAAAATACTCTTCGATACCAAGATCAGCCACCTGATCAAGATTATCCAGCCGGTAAAGGTCAAGATGATAAAAAGGGATTCGCCCTTGATATTCATTAATAAGAATAAAAGTCGGTGAGGTCACATAATCTTTGACCCCAAGCCCAGCGGCGATTCCTTGAATTAGAGTGGTTTTCCCTGCTCCTAAATTACCAGTTAAAGCAATAACATCATTTGCTTTTAAAATCCGGCCAATTTTTTTCCCTAAAGCCGTTGTCTCACCAGCGTTCGTAGTCGTCGTAACCTGATGCACCTTTGATCTCTTTAAAACCGGGGAGCTCATCATCATATTTTTCGCCCATTTCGGCTTTTCGTTCCTCATAAAGACTTTCAATGCTTTTCTCTAAAATCGGATGCATTAGCTGTGGCGCGATATCACGCAATGGCTTCAAAACAAAAATGCGCTCATGCATTAATGGGTGCGGTACTTGCAGTTTATCGTCAGAAACAATTTCACCATCATACATCAAAATATCGATATCAAGGGTGCGCGGCCCCCACTCCAACTCTCTTTCCCTCCCCAGTGTTGATTCAATCTCCTGGCAAACCTCAAGTAATTTATGAGGTGATAATTTAGTTTTAATTGAGACTGCTGCGTTCAAAAATGGCGGTTGATTAGGCGCTCCTTCGGCTTCAGTTTCATAATTAGCAGAGTGCTTAATCAATTCTATATTGGGATTTTTTTCTAACAGGAAAATCGCTTGTTCAATATATTCTTCCCGATCACCAACGTTAGAACCAAGCCCAAGATAAGCGGTTACCGCCCCTCCTTTTTTCCCCTTGCTACTTGCTACTTTTCCCCTTGCTATTTTCTTCCTTGCTACTTTCTTCCTTGCCACTACTCTTTTTATTTTCTTAACCTTTTTCTTCTTTGCCATTACTTTTGCCTCCTAACAATTGCGTCAGACATTTGCACCACTTGACGCAGCTCTTTTACGTCATGAACTCTGACGAGATCAGCGCCATTATTGATCGCTAAAGAAACCGTTGCTGCTGTCCCCATCAATCGCTCAGCAACTGGCAAACCAAGAACTTGGCCGATCACTGATTTGCGCGAAGTGCCTACTAGAATCGGCTGACCTAACACCTTAAACTCTCTCAATCGTCTTAGGATTTCCAGGTTGTGCGCAACAGTTTTTCCGAAACCAATCCCTGGATCCAAAATAATTTTCTCCAGTAGTATACCAGCCCTTTTTGCAATTGCAAGCCCTTCATAATAATCGGCCATAATTTCACCGATCAGGTCAGTGTAAACTGGCTTTTTCTGCATCGTTTGCGGTCGGCCTTGCATATGCATCAAGCAAACCGGCACTTTGGCTGCCGCGATAATTTTTCCCATCGCCCGATCAAAACGCAAAGCCGAAATATCGTTTACCATCTTCGCGCCGGCATCAATGGCCACCGCAGCTACTTTAGCTTTGGTCGTATCGATGGAAATAAAAGCCCCTTTAACTTGAGCTAATTTTTTAATGACCGGCACAACTCGGGTAATTTCTTCCTGGGTCGAGACTGGTTTTGCTCCCGGACGGCTCGATTCACCGCCGACATCAATAATATCAGCTCCATCAGCGATCATTTGTCGACCGTGTTCAATGGCCGCTTCAACCGAGCGATACCGCCCGCCATCAGAAAAGGAATCCGGAGTAACATTTAATATTCCCATGACATAAGTCCGTTGACCAAATATAAATTTGCCAATCGGCTTGGGCGTTAATTCATAGTTGTCCAGCGCGGTTGCAATTTCCCGCGCAACTTGCGGCAGTCCAAACTGATGGTTTATAAGTTTATTAGTTAATTGGTTAAATTGTTTAATTGTCCCTAAAATTAAAACATCAGTCGTTTTGGCTGAAAGATTAATTGAGCCGTAATTAGTTGCCGCCTCACCGCCAAAAGAGAGCATTTCCTGTTTAATTATATTAGCCGCCACCGGACGCAAACTGGTGACTTTAACAGCGCGAAGAACTGATTTAGGAGCCATCAGCTCAACACCACGTCGGTCTGAACCAATTATAGATAACTCAGCGGCGGCTTCTTTTTGATTGGCTAATGCAATCACCCGGCAGGTCATAATAACTCCAACTTAACAATTTGTTTTGTTTTGGCAGTCACCTTGACCCGGTCATCAATCCGGTTGCCACCAACCCAAACTACCCGGCCGGCACTCTCCACAATCGGAATTTGGTCGCGCAGTTCAGCCGGGATTTTCTCATCAACAAAAAAATCCTGTAGTTTTTTGCTCCCCTTCATCCCTAATGGGGTAAATTTGTCTCCTTCGTTTTTGCTCCGGACAATAATCTGTTTACCAAGAGCATGGTAGTCAACGTAGGCAACTGCAGAATTAGCGGCAACCGTTTCATCTTGCACCAACGTAGCACGTAATCGCTGATTGGTTTCGGTAATCAAAATCTCTCCAGGAATTGCCAGCTGATAAAAATATTCCTTTTTCTCGCTGATTGCTGGCCGTTGGCGGGAGATCGTTAGCTCCCCCCGATTCCCGCTGATAAAAATATTACCGGGCAAATGCAGTTCCCATTTTTCCCGATTATTAAGCTTTTCAATTATTTCCTGAATATGCTGGAAAGATAAATTAAATAGATCCCCCTTGACCCTTGCAATCGCTTGGCGCAGTAAATGCCCCTGGATTGGTGATTCCCATTCCTGTAAAAGACGGATATTTAGTTTAATTTCTGCCTCATTGCCACTGACAAAGACTTCGCCTAAAGCTTCTTCCGCCTTATTTTCTAGATAATTATGGTCTTCGGTTAGCAGTAAAATTGTCTGCAAAATTATCTCCTTAATATTTAAATTGTAAATCTTTAACTGAGGAATTAATTTTAAGCGGACCCGGTTGCGAGTAAATTTCGATTCATAATTGGTATAATCCTGACGGGGAACAATTTTTAGCGTGTTAATATATTGCTCAATATCTTTGCGCCATATTTTAATCAGGGGACGAATGATCCTCCCTCTTTTTGCGGGAATCCCAGTTAACCCTTTAAGACCGGAACCGCGTAAGATCCTCATTAAAAAGGTTTCGACATTATCGTCGGCATTATGGCCAACCGCGATTTTTTGCGCCCCGACCTGGTTAGCAACACGATCATAAAAGGCATAACGGATTCGCCTAGCTGCCTCTTCAATGCCAAGTCTTTCTTCTTTGGCAAATGAGGTGACATCAGACGACTCAACCGTAATCGGCAGTTTTAATTTCTGGGCAATCATCTGGACAAAGCGCATATCAGTTTCGGCATCACCTTTTCTGATCAGATGGTTTAAATGGGCAATATGAAGTTTAATGCCTAATATTTTCTGACATTCAGCCAAGAGATGAAGGAGCGCCAGTGAATCGGCTCCACCAGAAACAGCGATTAAAACCAGTTCACCCGGTTCAATCATATAATACTCTTTAATTGCTGCCAAAAAATTATCTTGAATCATGATCTCTCTGCTTAATGAGGAATTTTAAATGGGATTCCGGCCCAAGCGCGGTAGGCGCAACGTAAAGCATAGCCTGCTAGGACAATAATCACTAACCATTCTAACCAGCTAAGATAAGACCAAGACCAAAAGTGCCAAACAAAATCAAGCAAAAACCTGACTAGAAAAATTACACCAAAAAACCAACACCAAAGATAAAGCGCTTGTTCGGCATGAGAACCAACATATTCCTTCTTTCTCAAGCCAGTTAACAAGATATATAAAGCCGGGATGCCGGTGAGATAAGATAAAGCCGCTAATCTTTTTGCGTTTTGCATAAAATTTATGTCGGGGGCCAGAATCGAACTGGCGACCTAGGGCTTATGAGTCCCTCGCTCTAACCAACTGAGCTACCCCGACCTGAAATTAAGAGATTTTAGAATATCATAAGTAAATTCTATTTGCAATAATTAGCAGACGGTGCTACAATACGCCGCAGAAGGGAGGAGTTTATTTTGACACAAAGCATAAAGATCCTGGTCATTGATGACGAAGAAGGCGTTCGTGAGTCGTTTAAAATGATCTTAAAGATTAAGGATTATGATGTCGATGTCTTTGGTGATGGTGAATCCGCGATTGCCGCGCTAAAAAAAGATGTCTATGACATGGCTTTTATCGATTATAAACTTCCCGGCATTGATGGAATCGAAGTCTTAAAGAAAATCAAAGAAATCGATGCCAGCCTTGAAGTCGTGATTGTCACTGCTTATGCTTCAGAACAATCCCACGCTAATGCAATCACTTTAGGTGCCTTGGAATATCTGCGCAAACCATTTTTAATGGAAGAAATCTACGAGTTAGTTGAACGGGGACTGCGTAAACGTCGGACCAAGAAAAACGGCAAAAAAGAAAGCGGGCCAATCGGTCCCATCCATTAATCTTGTCGGCCAATTGACAACATTTTTTCGATAGCAGAATGGGCTTTTTTAGCAATCACTGCTGGCACATAAATTTCTGTTTTTAGATCCTCAAGTGACCAGAGGATTTTTTCAAGCGTTGTTAATTTCATATTTGGGCAAATGGCTAAAGCTGTTAAAGGATAAAACTTTTTTCCGGGATTTTCTCTCTGTAACCGATCGAGCATACCAGTTTCTGTCCCAATAATAAACTCCGAACTCCCAACTCCCAACTCCTTTACTCTTTTTACCATCCCTTCGGTCGACAGCGCTTCGTCCGCCGCCGCAATCGTCTCCGGCCGGCATTCAGGGTGAACTAAAACGATCGCGCCGGGATGCTCGACTCTAGCCCGCGCAATATGTTCTGGTAAAATCTTGGCATGAGTTGGGCAATAACCGTTAAAGAGAATCAACTCTTTAGCCGGTAATTTTGATTGCACGTACATCCCCAGAAATTTATCAGGGACGAAAATAATCTTTTTATCAGGCAACGATTTGACAACCTTAACTGCATTCGCTGATGTGCAACAAACATTTGACTCCGCTTTAATTGCGGCTGAACTATTAACATAACAAACCACCGGGACATTAGGATGTTGCGATTTTAGCTCTCTTAATTTTTCCACTGTGATCATGTCGGCCATTGGACAACCAGCCTGGGGATCAGGCATCAAGACGGTCTTTTCAGGTGAAATAATCGCCGCGGTCTCCGCCATAAAGTGGACTCCGCAAAAAACAATTACTTTGGCCTTGGTTTTTGCCGCAGCAATCGATAAGCCCAAAGAATCTCCAACAAAGTCGGCAATTTCTTGAACTTCGGAGCGCTGATAATTATGAGCGAGGACAATGGCCGCCTTCTCTTTTCTAAGCTGGTTAATTTTACCGACTAATGATTCCGCCACCTAAAACTTCCTCTCCTTGATAAAAAACCACCGCTTGCCCGGGGGTGACTGCTCGTTGTGGTTCAGCAAACACCACCTGTGCTCTGCTTTCTACTTTCTGCTCTCTAATTTCCAACCTGGCTTTCACCTCTTTAGAATTATATCTAATCTTGGCGGTAATATCTAATTCACCACTTGGCCACTTACCTGAAACAAAAGTAACCGCTTCCGCTAATAACTCTGACTTGAATAAATCTTGATCTTCACCAATAACCACCTGATTTTTTTCTGGATCTAAAGCGACCACATACATCGGTTTCCCTTGATGGTGGCCAAGACCTTTGCGCTGGCCAATCGTATAGAAAACAATGCCTTGATGCTCGCCAACCATTTGACCTGCTAAATCAACTATTTTTCCTGGCTTAACTAACTCAGGTGCTGATTCGCGCAGGAACTTCCCGTAATCATCACCCTCAACAAAACAGATCTCCTGGCTCTCCTTTTTTTCCGCCACTTTTAACCCCAAACTCCTCGCCTTCTCCCGCACCTCTTCTTTGGTCATTTCTCCTAACGGAAACAAAGTATGCGCTAACTGCTCCTGCGTTAATCGATAAAGCACATATGATTGGTCTTTCTTAGCATCTTTTCCTTTCAGCAATTTTGAATCTTTTATCCTGGCATAATGACCAGTTGCAATAAATTCCGCGCCTAATTCCCTCGCTTTCTTCAGCAACAGGTCAAACTTAATTAATTGATTGCAACGAATACACGGGTTCGGTGTCCGACCAGCCCTATATTCAGCAATAAAATCGTCAATCACCGCCCGCTTAAAATCGTCTTTATAGTTTAAAGTATAGTGAGGAAAGCCCAGCTGGTCCGCTACTTTTTTCGCATCCTGCGCGGCATCAAGAGAACAGCAACCTCGGTCAGCCGCTTTTGAGCTGCACGCCAAATTCATCGTTATACCAATGAGCTCATGACCCTTTTCTTTGAGCAGCGCCGCCGCCACCGAGGAATCAACTCCGCCGGACAGGGCAACAAGGATCTTAATATTAATGCTCCTGCAGCGGTTCGTCGTGCGGTTTAAAACCAGGGAGCCCTTTACCGGTTGTCTTCTTTAAATAGTCATCAATCGCCGCGTGAACCGCTTCTTCCGCCAAAACTGAACAGTGCATTTTGATTTTTGGCAACCCATCCAATGCTTCAGCGACTACATTATTAGTTAATTTAAGCGCTTCATCTAATGTTTTCCCTTTAATCAACTCGGTTGCCATTGATGAAGTTGCAATCGCCGCCCCGCAACCAAAGGTCTTAAATTTAACATCAGTGATAACATTGTTTTTGACTTTAATATACATCTCCATAATATCACCGCAAACGGGATTGCCAACGTGCCCAACCCCATCCGGGTTTTCCATTTCGCCAACATTACGCGGATTACGAAAATGTTCCATCACCTTTTCAGAATAGCCACTCATAATTTCCTCCACAACGGCGACATTTGCCGCAATTTTTCGACAATCTTTGGCAGCTCTTGAATTAGATAATCAATCTCCGCTTCTGTCGTCTGTTTGCCTAAGGTAAACCGAAGTGAGCCATGCGCGATCTCATGTTTTAAACCAAGCGCTAACAAAACATGAGATGGATCAAGTGAACCGGAGGTACAAGCTGAGCCGCTGGAAGCAGCGACCCCTAACAAATCAAGATTTAATAACATCGATTCGCCTTCAATAAACTCTACACTTAGATTAACATTATTAGCTAAACGCTCCAGCGGATGTCCATTCAACCGGATATTCGAAATTCGTTGCAATAATTCGTTGATCAGTTTATCCCTCAATCTCTTCAACCGTACTTCTTCCGCCTGCATTTCTTTCATCGCTAACTCCGCTGCCACGCCAAAACCGACAATGCCCGGGACATTTTCAGTTGACGCCCGCCGATTGTTTTCCTGCGCGCCACCGTGAAGAAAAGAAGTGATCCGTGTCCCTTTTCTAACATAAAGCGCACCAACTCCTTTTGGTCCGTACAGTTTATGGGCGGAAATCGATAGGAGATCAACGCCTAGCTCATTAACATCAATCGGCAAATGCCCAACCGTCTGCACCGCATCAGTGTGAAAATAAATCTTTTGTCCAACGTCCAACGTCCTACGTCCTACCGTTCCTGCAATTTCCCTAATGGGCTGAATCGTCCCAATCTCATTATTCGCGTGCATTATCGAAACCAAAATCGTTTTATCGGTGATCGCTTTCACTACCGACTCCGAGCCCACTACGCCGAACTCATCAACTGGTAGGATAGTAACCTGGAAACCACGTTTTTTTAGGAATTCACAGCACTCCAAAACCGCGTGATGTTCGATCGCCGAAGTAATGATATGATTACCATTTTTTTCATTGGCAAAGGCAACCCCTTCAAGCGCCTGATTATCAGCTTCAGTTCCACCTGAGGTGAAAACGATCTCTTCTTCCTTTGCTCCAATTAACCTTGCTACTTGCCCCCTTGCTACTTCAATTGCTGTTTTTGCTTCCTGTCCAAAGGAGTGAATAGATGAAGGATTACCAAATTTTTCACTATAAAATGGTCGCATCGCTTCAACCACCCGCTCGTCAGTTGGGGTCGTTGCCGCATAGTCTAAATAAGTACGTTTCATAGCTACATTTTACCATTTTCGAAGTAAATAATAAATATAACCAAAAGCGAAATCGGCAGCTTTATTAAACGACAAATAACTAACCATGGATCGAATTAATGCGCCTCGCTTAAATAGTGAATTTCCGGTAAAACTGTCAAAGCAAACTGGTTTAGTCGCCTACTTTCAAGGCAAAGGACATCTCGCAATTGATTTCTGCTTATATTTAATTGAAACTAATCTCAAAGCTAGCAGTGATACCGCACTTCTTTTTTTGCATGGTGGAGCTCAACCTCTTCATGGTTTAACTAAACATTTAGCTAGGCCAGAATATTATGAGAGAATATTTGGTGTGAATTTACCCGGTGATTATATTAGACAACGGGCAAATCATCCAAAAATTGTTGCTGCCTTAAATGAAACCAAGGTTTTAAATTGGGAAAGGATCGTTTTAGTTGATACTGGTTTTAAAGGAAGAACTGCCGCTCAAGTAATTGATCTATTAAATGACACCAGATTATTAGATTATACTGGTCAACCCTTATCAAGAAACAACTGGTCAACGGTAGTTGTACTCCTCTGTTTGAGAGGTAGAAATAGACAAGCAGCAGAATATAACATTCAAGGCTATAACGATATTTGTGGGCAAAGCAGGGATAGAGTATTTGAAGATGTCGCTTTTTTAATTGAGGAAGGGGTAATGCCAGGGAAAAAAATATCAGAAGTTATCCCTTTTTCCCGAGACGAGATCACTCAAGCCCTCATTCAAGCTGCCGGTCCGGTACCCTTTTAAGTCTAGTGTCACATAAGTGTAACCGAGTTCTTCAAATTTTTTAGAGATCTCCTCCATATGCGCAACAACTGCTCCAAGTTGCTCTTTCTCAACCTCAAGCCGCACAATCGGCCCATGATGCCTAACCCTTAATTGTTTAAAACCAAGTGAGCGTAAAAACTCTTCCCCTTGATCTATCCGCATAACCAGTTCTGGAGTGATTCGGGTACCATAAGGGATCCTAGATGCTAAACAAGCCGCGGACGGTTTATCCCAGGTTGGCAAACCGAGTTCTTTGGATAACTCTCTAATCTCATTCTTGGTCAAACCAACTTCTTTTAACGGACTCCTTACCCCCAACTCCGAACTAGCCCGACTCCCCGGGCGAAAGTCTTGAAGATCATCATGATTAGAACCATCAATAACCTGGTTTAACCCTTTTTCTTTGGCTAGTAAAGCTAATTTATTGAATAGTTCTTTTTTGCAGTAGTAACAGCGATCAGCTGGATTATTTAAGAATTGTTCATCTGAAAATTCATCAGTTTTGATAATTTCGAATTTGATCCGTGACTTGGAACAGAAAGATTTGGCTTCTTCTAATTCGCTTTGAGGGTAAGTTGGTGAGGTCGCAATAACCGCTAAAACTTTATCACCTAATAAATCGTGGGCAATTTTAAGTAGAAACGTGCTGTCCACTCCACCTGAAAAAGCAACTAAAATGGTCTTAAAGCTAGAAAGCAGCTCTTTAAGCCTGGTAAGTTTATCCGGCATGAAACCATCTTACAGGAAGGTTTATTAAACTTCAATAATTAGATCTATTCGTGAATTCGTGAAGATACTATTAGTGATTGAAATTCGAGTTGTCTTAAATTAACCAATTAAGCAGCTTCTAAAACGTGGTATCTGATTTTTCGCTTCCCAAATTTCATCGCCTGGTCGTGGTAGCGAAACCAAATATCAATTCGGCGGGCAAACCGTTTATTCATCCGGTCTTCAACCGTAAAAACCCGATTGCCAAAACCTTCAATAACTACTTTAGTTCCAATCGGTAAAAAGTTGGAGGCAATAACCCCCTCCCGGCAGCGTGTCCCACAAGCAGTCGTCCAAGGGGTATCATCAGTCTGGCCAACTTCCGAGTTATAGGCGGTGGCAACAATAGAACCGCTATAAGCCACCCGGTTATGGCCAATTAGGACAACTTCCCTGCCAGAAGATGCAATATTTGTTATAACCAGCAGAAAAACCGCTAATATAACACCTTTTATAAACGTTGCTCCAATGGGCAATCTCATGCATCTTATATCGGCTTTTAGCTGGCTAAACTTGCGTTAAAAATGAACCTCAATTGCCCTTGGCGGGCACGGCCGGATACAAAGCTCACAGGCAATACATTTATCAGCATTAAAGGCAACTTCCATCGTTTGGCGGTCTTTAATATACAAGGCTCCGGTTGGACAAATTGAGAGACAAGCTCCACATTGGATACATTCATCCCAATTCACTTTTATATCCTTAGAAAGAGGTTCAACTTTTACTCCCTGTTCTTTCAAATACTTGATCCCTTTTTCAATTTCACTTTCGTTACCAGTCAGCTCCAGCACCATGTGCCCTTCTTGGTCGGGTGAAATGCTCGCTTTCATAATGTTAAAGACAAGGTTGTGTTCCTTAACAAGCCCGGAGACTAACGGTTTAGCTATTTTTTCTTTAGGAAAATTTAAAACAATCTTTTTTGACGCCATCTTAGTTCCCCTCCTTAACCGGTCGTTCATTAAGCGGCTTAAACTTGGGAGCGTTATCGCCAGCTGGCAGGTCAGCCACTTTTTCGGTCAATAGGAATTGGCCTTCCTTGATTTGCTGTTTTAAGTCATTAGCAATAACCAGCGCGTTTTTGTAGCTAGAGATTCCTGAGGTTGGAATTTTCTTCCCCTTAACCTCAATCTCACCACTCTTTAACTGCGCGTAATTAACTTCACCTAAAACATCGGATTTCCCTTGCGGGTAGGCCTCACTATAATCAACGACCGCGCACTGAATATCCTGATCGCGCACCGCTACATACCGCGCAATTTCTTCATTGAGCAAAGGAATTGGCACACCAATACCAACGTTTAATGTTGTTCCGTAACCGATAAAACTAACTCCCTTAATCCATTTCGGGCTCATTCCTTTCAGGTCGCCAATAACCGCTAATGTTTGGGCTGGACGTTTTGGGACCCCATTGTCTAAGCGTGGCGCGTGCGGGTTAAATTGCGTTCCTTGCCAGGCAAGATAACCGATCCCACCGCCAAGCCAAATGCGTGTCCCAATCCCAATCGTTTTGAGATATGGATCATTAAGCAAGGGAGAAAGTTGTCCGGCACTGCAATAATTAGCATTCCCCAAGTTTGGTTTAAGCATGCCCAGATAAGTGTAAATTGTTTTGTTGGAAAGATTAACCGCTACATTATAATTCTGGTATGCATTACGTGAATTAAATAGAACCGCTTCATTCAGGTCCTGAAGATTAATCCAGGTATCCAAATGTTTGCGCGGATAGCAATCGGTCCCATATGCTTCAATTTGCAAGCGGACATCTTTCCCCGCCAACAAATCTTCAATCACATGAGCCCCACCATAAGCAAATTCTCCGGGGTAGATTTTATTTCGCGGATCATCATCGGGTAAAGCAGTGGCGCCAATATACAAATCGACCGCCGCCCAGCCGGTGTAAGCTGGAACACTGTTCAGCAATGCTTTACCACCACCAGCTTTAATTTTCGGCCTACTGTGACCAAAGTTAAAATAGGCACCAGAAGAGCACATCGGGCCAAAAGTGGCCGTCGTCACTACATCAACTTCTTTAGCCGCCGCGGCCACCCCTTTCTTCTCGACAATTTCAATGATTTCCTCCGCGGTTACAACGACCGCCTCTCCTTTTCTAATCTTCTCATTTATTTCCGCAATTGTTTTTCCCATATAATTATCACTCCTTCATTTTTCATTTTAAATTTTTAATTTTTCATTATTCCTGAAATAGTTCTGTACTTAGGTATCTCTCTCCGGTATCAGGAATTATTACAACGATCAGCTTTCCTTTATTCTCGGGTTGCCTAGCAACTTCAATGGCTGCTGCAACCGCCGCGCCTGAGGAAATTCCGCAAAGGACCCCCTCTTCTTTGGCCAGGCGCCTGGCCGTTTTCATCGCCTCTTCATTCGTTACCCGCGCAAGCTGGTCGATTACCTCTTTATCTAATACGTCCGGCACAAAACCGGCACCGATCCCTTGAATTTTATGAGGCGCTGGGGCACCACCAGAGAGGACCGGCGAATCAGCCGGTTCAACCGCCACTATTTTAAGTGTGGCTTTTCTACTTTTTAACGCCTGGCCAATGCCAGTTAACGTTCCGCCAGTCCCAACTCCAGCAACAACTATATCAACCTGACCGTCAGTATCACGCCAGATTTCTTCGGCAGTTGTTTTCCGGTGAATCTCTGGATTAGCCGGATTTTTAAATTGCTGCGGCATAAAAGCTTTTTTATTGTTTTTTACCAACTCTTCTGCTTTAGCAACTGCACCGCTCATCCCCTTCTTCCCTTCAGTTAAAACGATTTCTGCCCCTAAAATTTTTAAAAGATTACGTCTTTCCAGACTCATAGTTTCCGGCATTGTTAAAACAAGTTTGTAGCCTTTAATGACACAGGCCAAGGCCAACGCTATTCCTGTATTGCCCGATGTCGGCTCAATAATTATTGAATCGCGATTTAATAAACCGAGATTTTCTGCCGCTTCAATCATGGCGACCCCAATCCGGTCTTTAACCGAAGAGCACGGATTAAAATATTCCAGCTTAGCAACAATCGTCGCGTCAAGACCCGCCGTAACATTATTTAACTTTACCAGCGGCGTATTACCAATCAGCTCTAATATATTATTGGCTATTTTCATTTTTTCCCTCCCATTTTAAATGTAGGGGCAGGGCTTGTCCCTGCCCGTTTAAATATTATAAAGAAGCACACCGGCTTCTTTAACCCTCTCTTCTGCCAAATCTTCCAATGTTACCTTTTTTAGTTCCGCAATCAATTTACCTTCAATCCCCCTTAGAATAGCAATCAAGTTATTTCCCTTTTTAACATTCGCCGTTAAACTGATTGACCCATCTAATAATTCGACCACATCATGCAAAGTAATCTCACCTGCTTTTTTAGCTAATAAATAACCACCCCGACTACCGCGCGAACTAACAACCAATTTATTTCTTTTTAAAATCGCCATGATCTGTTCCAGAAATTTAACCGGTATTTTTTGCGCTTTGGCAATTTCGGTTGTATTTACTTCAGCATTCTCCTGCAACGCCAACTCCAGTAGTGCCTTTATTCCATAAATTGTCTTAGTTGATAGTTTCATTTATATCTCCTACTATTCCTATCGGATTTATATACATTGTAACTTGCATGGAAAAATTTGTCAAGAGGCAATATAATAAAACCGATAAAGGCTGAAAAGAAAAAAGGCTTAGGGATAAACCTAAGCCTTTTTCAAAATTATACAGTTATTTATAATTAAGCTTCGGGAACCAACCTATCATTGCGAACTTCAATAAAATCAAAATTTTGTACCAACATAGAAAGACTGGGATCCGCCATCAAGCAAGCAATTTCCATCCCCTTTGGTTTAAACCCACGAGATTCTCTGACGATAAAAGTTTTTACTCCAACCTGTTGAGCTGCCTCAAACAAAGGAGCAAATAAACTTTCATCAGTTAGCGCAGCGGCAACATGCTCCACAAATATTTGCTCTCCACGCTCATTTTTATTGGAATAATCTGTCTCAGGTTTTGGCGCAGCCAATTCTAAAACCTCATGAGTTTCACTATTATGGAGCACCACAATAACCCTTCCATGATGTTCAGTTCGCGCCCTTTCCGCAAACCCCTCCTCTCTAAAATATTCAAGGGCCTGCTGAAAAGCATCCATCGTTGTTGTCTGAATCCCCGCATGATCATATGGCAAAGCAATGTCGCTTTCCAAATTAAGGCTTCGTGCAATAGCACTGGCAATTATTTGAAATCGTGGTCCAACTTCCCTAGCCAGAGATAAAGCTCTGCCTGCTTGTTGTCTAAACGATTTATTTTGAGCTTCCACCCCCGCAAACCCAACAAAACCAACTGGCAAAGTTGCAATCATATTATTTTCCTCCTTAAATTATTCTAAATTTATTTCGGTAGCAATTCTAAGAAATTTCATAATATTTTGTAAAAATGAAGTAAATAAAAAAATAATTCCCCCCTCTCTTATTACTCTTAACACTATTATCACCCCCGCCTTTCCTGCTTAGTTAAAATCCTTGAAGAATAATGGTTGGCGCAATAAGCTCCAGTACGATTTATATAGACTGACAATTCAAGCTCAACAGAAACAACACTTCCTCTAGACAAACTCATTCCATCCGGTACCCTGATCTGACAAATACTCACATAAACATCTATTGCGGTTCCATCTACTTTCGCCAAGGGGACACGACCATAAAGGCCAACTATTCTATCTGCAACAACAACATGCGTAACTCGCAAATCAGCTACAACTGCGAATCTTCCAGATGAAAATCGTGCAATCAATGAGGCCTCAACCACATGATTTAAAGAAATTCTGCCCGCCGTACTTGCGATACTTGTCATAATAATTTCCCCAACTTTATTTCGGTTGCATTTTTAGGAAATTTCAAAACATTAGGCAAAAATAGACAGGATAAAATAGAAAAAAACAATTCCCCACACCTAAGTGTGGGGAATTGTAATTAAAACTTGAATTAACTTACGAAACTTTTATCACCGCAACTGGACAGCTATCGGCTGCTTCCTTAATCTGATCTTCATTATCGACTAGATCTATACCGGATTTAACAACTGCCACCTCTTTGACTTCAAAGACTTCCGGCGCAATCTGTTCGCAAAGACCACAACCAGTACAACCATCTGCCACCGTCACCAATGTTATTGTCATTACTTACACTGCGCTCCCTTCTCTCCCATTTTTTCTTTCATCATTTTCAGCATTTCCGGATTCTTTTTCATCATCTCCATCATCATCTTTTGACCATCACCCTTTCCACCCATCATGGGACAGCCCATTTTACCGCCTAGCGGCATCTTCATCTGACAGCCAATCACTAATGAGTAAATAAAAAGAATAATGGCTAATACTTTAATAACCCCGGCTAATATTTGGCCACCAATTTTAAGATACCCGCTTTCCTTGCAAGCTAGAATCCAAATAATATAAGAAAAACCGAGCACTAAACAAGTTGACAAAAGCGACCATAAAACCATCACTGTCCCCATTCCACACATTTTAATCTACCTCCTTTTATTCCTCATCTATTGTCTCTCGTCCTTCGTTTTCTTTCTCCTCCTCTTCTCCCCCTCCCGGTCCGCAAACACATTGTGATTCCACCTCACCACAATTAGGACAGGTTTTCTCTAAATCCAGATGACAAAAATCACATTCCCCAGGACGGGCCGCCTCAGCACTGCAGACCGGACACATATATGGCATTACTTCACCTCCAAGAAGTATTATAACAGATTAAACAACCAACTCAGCAAAAGGACCTGCGGCACCGCAATAATCGGCAGCCAAACTGCGCAACGCCAACCAATATTGGTCCAAAGAAGACCAATTTCAGTATAATCAGTCACTACCCCGGCCATTAAAAATGTAAAACTGTTTCCCAGCGCTCCTGTTTGTCGATAAAGCTCAAAAGCCAATGGGGCACTCCCCTCTGAACAAACCTCAATAATGGTAGCTAAGCATAAAGTAACTAATAAACCGAGCAATGATGGTCCCATATATTGATGAATAATATGAGTCGGAATGTAAGCGGCAACCAAACTGGCCAGTAACATTCCAAGCAAAATCCACCATAAAACCATATCGGCCAAAGAAACTGTCCCGCTCCAAACCCCTTTAATCATTTTCCCAATCGAAAAATGAGACGATGCCAACCGTTGTCGAGCATCTTTAAGGATTGAAAAATTACCCGGTACTTGCACAGTATTAGGATTGCTCTCGACTAATTTCCTCTTTTCCAGAAAGATGTATATGTAACCAGTTACCAGCGCAATTACAACGGCGGAAAAAATTATCAACAACGCCTTATAACCAAAAAAGCCAAACATTAAAATAGAAACCGGCAGATTCGCCCACGGACTAGCGAGCAAAAAAGCCACTACCGCCGCCGTGCTCGCCCCCTTTTTATACAATTGAATGGCTAAAGCCAAGATGCCGTGACTGCAGGCCGACATTAAAAACCCCACTGAGACCGCATAAATAATGGTCCTCTTCTTTGGAGCCGCCAGTAAAAAAGAGATGTATTCTCGCGGGATTAACCATTCAATAATTCCACCTAAAAAAAGCCCCAAGATCACCGGCCAAACAATTATTTGTAAATAAGACAGCAATAGTTGTCGTAGGGGAACAATGGCCGGCAAAATCGATGGGGTACCAAAAATCAGAAGATAAACCATCAACACCCAAAAGAGCTTATCTTGCCACCAGGGTGATTTCTCTTCCGTCACACAAGCGTGACAATGTCCTGTCACCATTAATAATTTTCCGCCAGCAACTCATAATACGCTTGAGGATGATCACAAGCTGGGCATTTTGCTGGTGCCTCTTTCCCCTCGTGAACATAACCACAGTTGCGGCAATGCCATTTAACTGGACTGCTTTTCTTAAAAATAGTCCCTTCTTTGAGATTTTTTAACAAAGCCCGATAACGTTTTTCGTGCTGTTCCTCAACCTCAGCAATTTCCTTATATTGTCTGGCAACTTCAAGGAAACCTTCATCTTTGGCAATCTTTTCAAAGTCAGCATAAATTTTGGTCCACTCCGCATTTTCTCCATTAGCTGCTTCTTCCAGATTTTTCTCCGTATCCGCAATCACTCCTGCCGGATAGGTCGCGGTGATCTCTACGTCACCACCTGCCAATAATTTAAAAAATCGTTTAGCATGCTCCTTTTCATTCTCTGCCGTTTCTAAAAAAATCGCCGCAATCTGTTCATAACCGGCATTCTTTGCCACACTGGCAAAATAAGTGTAGCGATTTCTCGCCTGCGACTCCCCCGCAAACGATTTTAATAAATTCTGTTCCGTTTTTGTCCCTTTGATACTTTTCCCCATTTTAACTCCCTCCTCTAGTAGCAAACTTTTTTGATAAATTGATCACTCTTATGTTTATTTAAAATTGTTTCGGCCAGATTATCAATCGCTGCCAAATCAGCCTCCTTAGGATAACCTTTAACTACAACTGGGGGAATAATTTCCGGTTTTATCCCGGTCACCTGACTAGCTAACTGCTCAACCATCTTACCACCCCAACCGAAAGATCCAACAATGGAAAGATAGCGAGTTTTGGGCCGTAGCGCATTAAAGAGGATCGCCGCATAAAGTGCTTGTGGATGAGCACCCGCTAGGACCGTTGGCGAACCGACCACCACCGTGGCGGCGTCAACCAGCGCCATTGCTAATTCACCCACATCCGATTTAGTTAAATTAAACGGCTTAACTTTAATCCCCCGCTTCAGCAAAACATCAATTAAGTAATCGATCAACACCTGGGTTGAACCGTGCATTGAAACATAAGGAATCACAACTTCATTTTTTACTTCGTCGCTAACCCAAGACGCGTAAGAATCAACAATAATCTTTGGCTCAGGATAAATTGGTCCATGGCTGGGAGCAATCATTGCCACCTGAAGAGCTTTAACAATTTCCAGATGTTTTTTGATCATTATCCGGAAAGGCATCATGATCTCGGCGTAGTATCGCTTGGCTGAGCGCAAAACTTTTTGCTTTGACGCTTCGGTATCGCGGACAAATAAATTGCTTTGCGCTAGATGGGAACCAAAAAAATCACAGGAAAATAGAATTTTATCTTCCCGTAAATAAGTAACCATCGTCTCTGGCCAGTGGACCCAGGGAGTAAAAATAAATTCTAAAGTCTTATCTCCTAAAGAAAGTGTTTGGTGGTCATTAACAATGATAAATTTATCAGCCGGGAGCAAAAGCAGATCAATCAACAGCCCTTTACATTTTTCATTGGTTACCACTTTTGCCATTGGATAAGCCTGCAACACTTCAGGAATAGATCCGGCATGATCTTGCTCGGCGTGATGGGCAATAATGTAATCAATCTTTTCGACTTTCGCCGCTTTGAGGTTGGTTAGCAAGACAGCAGTTTTGGTTGGATCAACAGTTTCAATTAGCGCCGTTTGCTCTTTTCCCTTGATTAGATACGAATTATAGGTTGTCCCTTCCGGCAAAGGAATCAACTCGTCAAAAAGCCGACGATCCCAATCCAGCGCACCAACTGCCCAGATGTTTTTACCAATTTCTCTTTGCAAACTCATTTTACCTCACCGCTTCAAACTGATCTTTCCCCACGCCACAGATTGGGCAAACCCAATCCCCAGGAAGATCTTCAAATTTTGTCCCCGGCTCGACCCCAGAATCCGGATCACCTTTGTCCGGATCATAAATGTAGCCGCAAACTTTGCATTGATACTTTTTCATTATTTCTCCGCCTTCCAAAGACCATGAAGATTGCAATAAGCGCGCACGGTTATTTTTTGCGCCCCAACCGGAAACTCAGCTGCTGGCTTGTCCCCTGGTTTTAAAAACTTTTTGCATTCTCGACCATCAACAAGCACCTCAATCCACTCGATGTAATGTTTTTCTTCCATGGGATGCGGCCCTGCCCCAATTTTAACAACTACTTTATCTGCTAATATTTCAATCACCGGTACATGTTTTTCTTTGGCAGCATCAACACTGTTTTCTACCTGAAGAATCATCGGCTGACCGCAACAAACTAATTCTCCGCCACCAACATGCACAACCTCAACCAGATTGCCACAAACAGCACATTTATATACTTGAGATAATTCTTTTACATTAGTCATTGTCCACCTCCTCAAGCTATTGGATCATATTATACTAAACTGCAACTCGTTGTCGATCAGTTAATTCTCCCTTTTTCCCTTTGTTCCAACCAGCCACCCGGGAAAAATAACCGGTAATTCTGGTAATATGCTCCACATTTCGCCCGGCAGTTAAAATTTGATCTAGTTTAGCCGGGGTCAACTCTTTAAGCGCTCTTGGTTCAACCTTAACCTTGTCGTGCTCACTATCATATTGTTCATGGCGGAAATAAAAATTTCCCTGGTTGTCTTCAGCCCACAAAACGAACGGTCTTGATTCCAAATAAGTTGCCAACTCTTCGTGTGTCATTTTTACCCCCTCTTTAATTATCCTTTTGGGTCAACTGTCGTAACGTTACGCCAGCAAATTTATGCCACAAATCGGTCTGCACCTGTTCCAAGTAATGATGAATTGGACAAATCCGGCGGCGAAAACACTTAAATTTCCTGTTTAAACATTTATTTAAACAAAATTCCGGTTCTAACACCACTAACAATCTCGCCAAGGAAATGTCAGCACTCTTTAACCGCACTCCACCTCCTTTCCCTTTTTCTGATTCAATAATCTTTGCTCCCGTCAATTGCTGAAATATTTTAGCTAAAAATATTTTGGAGACTTTAAGCTTTTTGGCTAACGCCGCGGTCGCCACATATTCCCCGGCGGGATAAGCAACTAGCTCGACCAAACATCTTAAAGCGTAATCGGTACGTCGGCTGATCATTTATCCTCCTTTCCCTTGTTTAATAGGACTAATATTGTCTTATTATAGCAGACAGCACTATTTTGTCAAGTTGTTTTTTATAGATTAGACTCCGAGCAACCCCAAGCCCACGGACATAACCAACATACCAATAATAAAGCCAACAATGCTAAGATGCTCATGTCCACAGGCGTGGGAAGCAGGCAGCAGTTCATCAATAACAATAAAGATCATTATCCCTGCCACTGTTGCTAGAACAGTTCCAACAACAACAGGGGACAAAAATGGCAGCAAAAATAAAGCTGTCACAATCGCACCAATTGGCTCAGCCAAGCCAGAAAAAGTCGACCACCAGAAAGCTTTACGTCGACTTCTGGTCGCCACATACACAGGGACCGAAACCGCAATCCCTTCCGGAATATTGTGCAAAGCAATCGCAATAGCGATCGCCAAGCCAACTCGAACATCTTGTAAACCGCCGGCAAAAACGGCTATCCCTTCCGGGAAATTATGGATAGCTATACCCAGAGCAACAAAAAGACCGGTCCGCATCAGTTTTTTATGCCCGGTTAAATTGTGTTCCTCCATATAATCATGAGGAATCAAAATATCAATAAAATACATCATAATAATTCCGGTAAAAAAAGCCATCATCGCGAGAGGATACCCAACCACCCGCATCCCTACGGGTAACAACTCAACAAAAGAGACCAGCAACATGACACCAGCTGAAAAACCTAAAGAAATTGCCAGAAACTTTTGCCCCGGCTTATGAAAGACTAAAGCCAATAAACTGCCAACGATCGTCGATATCCCGGCCAAAAAAGATAATAGTAGTGCTACCCAAATTTGCATAAATTAATCCCGATGCGTTGATAAATAACGGAAAGCTGATAAAAGAGCCGTCGCCCCACTCCCGGCGGCAATAATAATCTGTTTTTCTGGGCCAGCAGTTACATCACCCGCGGCAAAAAGACCAGGAACCGACGTCTCCGCCGCACAATTAACAACAATTTCTTCCCGTTCATTTTTTTTGACAAAATCGATACATTTTGAATTAGGCACTAAGCCTATTTCGACAAACACGCCCTCAACTAAAACTTCTCTTTTTTCTCCGGTTACTTCAAGCTGAACAGAACGTAAAAAGTTGTCACCGGAAAAAGAGCGTACCTGGGCATTATTGATAATTTCCACTAACGGTGAGGTTTGAACCTTTTCAATCATAATCGGATCACCTATCAATTTATCTTTATTATTGATCAGATACACTTTTGGGCAGTAACGCATCAATTGAAGAACCGCATCAAGGGCGGAATTCCCTCCGCCAACAACGGCCACTGGTTTGCCGGCAAATAAGGGACCTTCACAGGTCGCACAATAAGTTAGTCCCTTATTTTTATATTTACCTTCACCAGGAACTCCAAGTAACCGGGGCCGCTTGCCAGTTGCCATTATAATAGTTCGAGTTTCAATCACTCCCCCTTTACCAGTTGTAACCTTAAACCCAACACCGCTCTGTTCAACACTCGCTACTTCCTCCCCTTCTTGCAATTCAAATTTAAATTGCTCCAAGGTCTCTTTAAACTTTAGCGCCAATTCGGCCCCTGGCATCAATTGAAAACCAGGATAGTTCCCCACTTCACCCGCCCAAATCGTCTGGCCGCCAAGATCCCGGGTAATGACGGTAAAATCAAGTTTTTTGCGTGCGGCATAAACCGCAGCAGTAATACCAGCTGGGCCGGCACCAATTATTACTAAATCTTTCATGATCTTATCCTGCTCTATGGTTGAAATAAATATTCTGGATCAAATTTGACTTCCTTGACTCCAGGAAATTGTTTTGCCGTCTTGATAATCTGTTCGGCCAATAAATTAATCCGACTAGTTCCGCCAGTGGTAAAGCCCGGAACTTCGGTAAAAGACAAGGTTAAAACCCCATCCTGCAACACCACCTTTTTAAGCTTAAAATCAGGATGAGGAAATTCAGTTTCAAAGCCGGCGGCTTTCTCCTGGCGGGTCAGTTCCCCCGCAATCAACAAATCGATCGTTGCTTGTAATCTGCTGTCATTTTGCGGGCTGAGGCGAGAAACAGCCATAATTCCCCGGCTCTGTCGATTATAATAATATAACTTAATGGTTTGTAAATAATCCGGTGACCAATTCAAATACAATAAAAGAAAGACCGCTAAAACGGCAACGCTAACGGTGCCGATCAATAACCAATCTCTTTTACGTCGTCGTCCCCTTCTTTTCATGGCTCCTGAATTATACCACTAGATTTGCTATAATTAATTATGCGCTTAATCAAATGAGCATAATCCTCAGGTCAGCAACCGAAAAAGACTGGACAGCAATAAAAGAACTTTTGGTGGCAGTCGATATTTATTATACCGCGCTAACCAATGAAGCTTTTTTAGTCGCGGAGGACAATCACCAAATAGTCGGGGTAGTCCAATTTAAAGAATATCCCAACTATTATTTCCTTAGTTCACTGGCAATTAAACCAGCCAGGCAAGGCCAAGGAATTGGCTCTCAAATCATTAAACAATTAAGCACAAAAACTAACAAACCGATTTATCTATACACTATTTCGCCCAATCTCTTTAAACGCTTTGGTTTCCAGGAGACAACTTTTGCTGACCTCCTCCCCTCTCGTGAACATTATGAATGCGCCGATTGTCATGCTGATCGTTGCGTCTGTCTAGTGAGGTTTTCTGGTGCTGCCTGAATTTCCGAAATTTAAAGAACTGGAAATCGGCGACCTGGAGCAGATCAAACCTTTCCTTGAAATATCTCCTCCGAATATTTGTGAGTTATCGCCAAGTAATTTATTTATCTGGAGTGATTTTGACCGGCCACAATTAACCATTATTAACAATAATCTCTGTATCTTTATTAATCCGTTAAATGAATCGCCATATTTTTTACAGCCTTTGGGTATCACCAATCTACCGGAAACACTGAACATTGGCTTTAGTCACTGCGCTAAAATCTCCCGTGTTACTAAAGATTTTCTGGCTCTTCTTCCCCATCATCGCTATAAAACAGTTGAATTGCGCAGCCACAGCGATTATCTATACGAAGTAAAAACTTTGGCTGAATTAAAAGGACGTAAGTTTGATGGCAAAAGAAATCACCTGAAAAATTTTCATAAACGCCACCCCAATTATCAATATCTCCCTTTAACTTGTGATCTAAAAAATGACTGTCTAGCAGTTTTTGAGGCCTGGTTTGCCGCTCGTGCCGAATCACGTTATTTTCCCCGTTTAGCTCACACCGCGCAGAAAGCTGCGTTAGAAAAAGCGTTTAAGTATGGTGACCGTTTGGGTTTAATCGGTGGCGCAATCAGTCTAAACCATCAGCTTGCCGGTTTTATGATCGGCAGCCGGCTGAATAAAGAGACTTTAGCTGCTCATTTTCAATATGGCCGCCCTGATATTTCCGGGATCTTCCCGGCTTTAATCTGGGAAACTTGCAACCGCACTTTTGCCAACTATAAATACATTAATTTAGAACAAGACTTGGGTATTCCCGGGTTGCGGCAATCAAAACTATCGTATCACCCGTTAAAGTTGGTGGAGAAGTTTGAGTTGACTCTAATATAGTTCTTAACAATTTAAACAAAAAGCCGCGGCAATATAATCTGGTCTAACAGGATAAGCAGTTATTTGTGCTTCAGTTCTTGTATTACCTGACATCACTAATAAGCTATGGATTCCAATCATACTGGCTCCCAGCACATCATATTCTAGTGAATCGCCAACCATTACGATCTGTTCTTTGGGCACTTCCGGCACAAGCGATAAAGCTAGTTCAAATATAGGAGCGTAAGGCTTCCCTAATTTTGCCATTATTTTCCCCGCACATTGTTCAATTATTGCCCCTAATGCTCCTGGACCTATTCTGACACTATTTTCATCTTGTGGAACCGTCAGATCAGGATTGGCAATCACCCCATGAACACCTGATCCATATTTAAGAATATTAATCGCCGCGTTGATCAAAGCAGTTGGCAACAACTCGTTATTTGTCCTTGTTAAAGCATGACGCGTAACAACTACGGCCGCGACTTCCTCTGGGCTTGCTAAAACGACTTGATGATCTAAAACTATTCCGCCAGCTTTTTGAATATAATTAGCTCCTTCAGGATTACCAAGATTAAAAACATTACTTCCAACCAAATGAGAAGTTCTAAAATAAGGTTCTAAAACCATGCCTGAAGTAACCACATCTCGCAATTCAAATTCAACCCCACGCTGTTTTAGATACCCTTGAATATCTTCAGGTGGATCCGAAGCAGTATTGGAAACAATAATAACTCGCTTACCTTGTTCCTTTATCTCCCTAATTGTTTCTGCTGTGCCAGGTATAGGCCCCTGGTTAGTTTTTAACACACCAAAAAGATCAACAAAAAATACTTGATGCTTTCTAATTATTTCTCTAACAACCTGCCCAGGTGCATAAATCATATAATGATTTATCATTATATAAATATGGAAATTTCAATTAATAAAGCCTACAATCCTTGCTAAGCTGAAATCAATCGGTTAAACTAGCAACAGAAGATCATGCCAAATATTGCGAATTTTGAAAGTCGGCTTGGGGAAGCCATCAATCCAGCTCTCACGGCTAAAGAACTGGCTGAGCGGATTGTGGTTGCTGCACTGGAATGCGAATACGGCCGCAACTTTACTTTATCACCCGGCTTTGCTAAAATGGTTAATACCTTGGCAGATTCAATTGTTGCTAACCCGGAATTAAGACGCCAGGCACTGGCAGTAGCTAGTTATTATCTTAATAAAAAGTGAATACTATTCGACGAGTTTCAAGCAATGAGATAAAAAGAGCCGTCACTCCTGGCGGTCAGCTTGAGGTTGCGCCCGTCGGCACCCATCCAATCTTACGAGCGGCCTGGCCGTTTGCCAAAAAATGGGCTAGAAAATTCAGCGGTGAAACTTTGCGCGACCGTGCTGATCAATTTATGAAAGCGCTGGTGAAAAATTTTCGTTAATTTATGGTTAGCAAAAAAGAAGTTGAAGATCGCATTATCAACATTCTGCGGGAAGAGTTTTTAAAGCACTCAGAAGAGGCTTTGCAAAAATATGAACCGCAGATCAAGTCAACGGTCCGCTGGTATGTCTCTTCTCTCCCCCGCCATATTGCCACTTCGGAAGCCAACGATTTAGAGTCAGAAGCCAAAATCGCTTTTATGGATTGCCTTAAGACCTGGGATCCGCGTAAAGGTGAACTTTGGGCTTATGTTTCTTTTCGATTAAAAGGCGCTATGCAGGATTATTTAAGAAAGCGTGGCGGTGACCCGGTCGCTGGCTTATACGAATACATTACTTCTGCCGCTAATGTCTATATGGCTTTTAATCAAAAAACAATTGCTTATGAGGAGCTCGATAAGAGCTTACACCTTGATTCAGCCATGAAAGATTTCTCTGATAAAGAAAAAGCGGTGATCGAAGGCTATTACCAACATGATAAAACCTTTAAAGAGATCGGCAAAGAAATTGGCCTCTCCGAATCCCAAACCAGCCGGATCTGCAAAGAAGCCACCTCCCGCCTCAAACACCTGCTAACCAATATCCCACCGGAACCGGAAGAAGAGTAAAAAATTCACAAAAAAGAATGCGCGCTACAAGACTCGAACTTGTGACCCCTTGCCTGTCAAGCAAGTGCTCTAACCAACTGAGCTAAGCGCGCAAATTGACTAACAACTTACAACTCGTCCCGACTAACGTCGGGACTACAACACGCTCACTGCGTTCGCTACAACTAACAACCGGATGAGTTTTTATTATACAATAATTTTTCAATAGTTGTTAGTCGTAGGACCAACGAAGTTGGTCCGTGTTGTTAGTTGTAAGTTAAAAAGGTGGCACCCGGATTTGAACCGGGGTAAACGATTTTGCAGACCGTTGCCTCGCCTCTCGGCCATGCCACCACTTAATTAACAACTTACAACTCGTCCCGACTAACGTCGGGACTACAACACGCTCACTGCGTTCGCTACAACTAACAACCTGTTGTGAGTTGTAGGCGCCGAAGGCGCCGTGTTGTTAGTTGTAAGTTAACTAGCGGGAGACGGGGCTCGAACCCGCGACCTTCTGCTTGGGAAGCAGAAGCTCTACCAACTGAGCTACTCCCGCGTGTAAATAGAAATTATATCATAATTTATGCTATAATATGATTGTAATGGCGATCCAGGAAAAGTGCCGCGTATTAGACCATCAGGAAATTACCCCCCAACATTTTAAATTAACTCTGACGTCAAACTACATCGCCACTCACGCAATCCCTGGCCAATTTGTTAATGTCCGCTGCGGCCAAACTTTTGACCCGCTTCTGCGCCGGCCAATCTCCATCCACCGGATCAATAAAGAGCACCAGCAGTTCGAGCTTCTCTATAAAGTGGTTGGCAAAGGGACCGCATTACTATCTGAAGCAACAGTCGGCTCTGAAGTCGATATTCTAGGGCCTCTTGGTAATGGTTTTCGAATCGACCCCGCTAAACAGATTCACATTCTGGTCGGCGGCGGATTAGGCATTGCTCCATTAAGGGCATTAGCAGAAGAATTATCAACTCACAATTCAGCTGTCTACATCTTATCCGGATACAGCAACAAAATCTGCGTCGTCTGCGAACAGGAACTTAAAAAGTCTGCCGCTCAATTGGTCATTTCTACCGACGATGGTAGTTATGGCAAAAAAGGTTTTGTTTCTGATCTTCTACTTTCCTTATTTGATGACCAAATTACCAATTACCAATTACCAACTACTCAAATTTATGCCTGTGGCCCAACCTCTATGCTCCGCGCTATTACTGATATAGCTTTTCAGAAAAAAATCGACTGCCAGGTTTCGCTGGAACAAAAAATGGCGTGCGGGATCGGCACCTGTCTTGGCTGTGTAGTTAAAACTAGTAATGGTTTTAAAAAAGTTTGTGATGACGGACCAGTTTTTAATTCAAAGGAGATAGAATGGCAGGGTTAGATCTGGAAATCGCCGGGATAAAACTAAAGAATCCAGTGCTGGTCGCGTCAGGAACATTTGGTTATGGCGAAGAAGCCGCCAATTTTGTCGACCTGGACAAGCTGGGGGCCATCGTCACCAAAACCATAACTTTAAATCCGAGAGGAGGGAATCCGCCACCCCGCATCTGCGAAACCGCCGCCGGGATGTTAAACTCGATCGGCTTGCAGAATAAAGGGGTTAAAGATTTTATCGACAACGCTCTCCCTTTCCTTGCCAGGTTCAAAACGCCGGTCATCGCCAATATCGCTGGTGAAAGTTTGGAAGAGTACGCTGAATTGGCCAAGATATTGAATAAAGTAGCCACTGTTAAAGGTTTAGAACTAAACATCTCCTGCCCTAACGTGAAAAAAGGTGGGTTGCAATTTGGAACCGATCCACAAACGGTAACTGACCTGGTCAAGAAAGTCAGACCAGAAACAACGCTGCCGTTAATTGTTAAGCTCTCTCCTAACGTCACCGACATAACAGTCATTGCCAAAGCAGCAGAAGCCGCTGGAGCTGATGCCCTCTCTCTAATCAATACCATTATGGGGATGGCAATTGACAGCGAAACCAGAAAACCAAAAATTGCCGCCGTAACCGGGGGACTATCCGGCCCAGCCATTAAACCGGTTGCTCTCCGAATGGTTTGGCAGGTTGCTAAAGCAGTCAAAATTCCTATTATCGGTTTGGGGGGAATAATGACCGGGGAAGATGCAATTGAATTTTTCTTAGCTGGGGCTTCAGCCGTTCAAGTCGGGACCGCCAATTTTGTCGATCCCCAGGCACCAATTAGAATCACGGCCGAAATAAACAATTACCTAAACAAGAAAAAAATCAGCCATTATCGCGAACTGATTAACGCCCTTGCTCTTTAAACAACGCCACTTGTTCTGCTAGTCGATCAGCAGCCGCCCTAACAAACCCAGCAAATAATGGGTGTGGTCTGGTTGGCCGTGATTTAAATTCCGGATGATATTGCGTTGCTAAAAACCAGGGATGGGCTGGCAGTTCAATGACTTCAACTAAATCAGCATCAGGATTAATGCCAGCAAAGACCATGCCTGATGCTGTAAATTGATCGCGATATTCATTATTGAATTCGTAGCGGTGGCGGTGGCGTTCTTCAACTTTATCAACTTTGTACATCTTATGCAGTAACGTTTCCTTTTTTATTTTACAAGGATACGCCCCTAAACGCATTGTTCCACCTTTATTAACAATTTTTAACTGTTCCGGGATAAAATCAATCACTGGATATTTTGTCTCCGGATCAAATTCTGACGAATGCGCTCCTTTTAGTTTGACAACATTGCGTGCATATTCAATCACGGCACACTGCATTCCTAAACAGAGCCCAAGGAATGGAATATTATTTTCCCGGACATATCTGATGGCTTTTATTTTTCCTTCGACACCACGTGAGCCAAATCCACCTGGCACAATTAAGCCATAAACATCACGGAAAAGCGGCTCAATATCTTCTTCTTTTTCCAGCTCTTCAGCATTAATCCATTTAAAGTCAATCGCCGCTTTTGAGGGAATCCCGCCATGCTTCAGCGCTTCAACAATGCTGATATAGGAATCCTCGAGCGCCGTATATTTGCCAACTATAGCAATTTTGACCCGTTTATCGGGATGACGCATCTCCTCAACCATCTTCGACCATTCTTCTAAGCTCCCCTTCTTTTGCGGCAGAGCTAAATATTTCAAGACAATATCATCCAAACCTTCTTTTTCCAAGTGCAACGGCACACCGTAAAGAAGCGGGACATCAGACAGATCAATGACCGCTTCACGGTCAACGTCGCAGAAAAGAGAAATCTTCTCTTTCATCTCAGCACTTAATGGTTCCTTTGAGCGGCAAATAATAATATCCGGTTGAATACCAATTTCTCTGATTTTCTGAACACTATGTTGAGTTGGCTTAGTTTTAAATTCATGGGTAGTATCAAGATAGGGAACCAGAGTAACATGAATATTTATACAGTTATCGCGGCCAACCTCTTTCCTAAACTGTCTAATCGCTTCTAAAAATGGCAACCCTTCGATGTCACCAACGGTCCCACCAATTTCACAAATAACAACATCAAACTTCTCTTGCGCGGTTACCGCCCTGATCCGAGTCTTAATTTCATTAGTAATATGAGGAACAACTTGGACTGTGCCACCTAAATAGTCCCCTCTTCTCTCCCTGGCAATTACTTCCCAGTAAACCATCCCGGCTGTTACATTGTTTGATTTTCCTAAATTAACGTCGATAAATCTTTCGTAATGACCAAGATCTAAATCGGTTTCGGCACCATCTTCGGTGACAAAAACCTCACCGTGCTGATAGGGATTCATCGTGCCTGGATCAACATTAATATAGGGGTCAAGCTTCTGGATTGTCACAGAGATCCCGCGCGTCTTAAGTAGGCGGCCAAGGGCAGAGGCGGTAATCCCTTTTCCTAAAGAGCTGACTACTCCGCCCGTGATAAAGATGTATTTAGTCACCATCATTTTTTCCGCTCATATTCATCATGAATTTCACCAATAATCTCCTCAATCAGGTCTTCAAGCGTCACCAAACCTAAGGTGTGCCCATACTCATCAACCACAATTGCCAAATGTTTATACTCAGCCTGCATTTGGTCCATTAAATCATTAACATTTTTATTGGCGGGGATAAATAAAGCTGGTCGCAAGTATTCATCGATTGTTTCGCTCTGTTCAACGGTCAATAAATCTTTGGCAAATAAAATACCCTGAACATTATTCAGATTCTGATCAACTACTGGTAGACGAGAATGGCCCGATTCCTTTATTAAAGTAATTGCTTTCTTTACTTTGTCACCAACTTCCAAACAGACCATCTTTTCCCGTGGGGTCATTACTTGGGTAACAGTTAAATCGGTAAATTTAAAAACCGAAGAGATCATCTCTTTTTCTTCTTTTTCGATCACGCCTTCTTTTTCCGACGCATCGATGTAGAACTTTAAATCCTCTTCCGAAATGAACGGGCCGTGTTCCGGCATCTGACCGCCCAGCAGCTTAACAAAGGGATAAGCGACCCATCTTAAGACTATCTCCAGCGGGGTTAAAACAACTAAAATAACGTAAATAGGCCAGGCCAGCAACAGGACCAGGGTCCCGGCTCGGCGGATGGCCATTGTTTTCGGGATAATATCGCAGAACATCAACAGGATAAAAGTGAGGATCGCCGTGGCTACGCCGATCACTGCTCCGACGTTCTGCCAACCTAATTGCTCGAACAATTGAAAGACGATCGCCGCCCCCAAGACCGAGGCCCCGGTGTTCACAATATTATTGCCGACCAAAACGATCGAGATCAGTTTGCTCGGTTCGCTTTTTAGTTTCTGGGCTAACCGCGCGGCCGGCAGTTTCTTTTCCACATTTTGGGAAAATTTAATGGCCGGCAGTGAAACAAATGCCGTCTCTGCCAAAGAGAAAAACGCTGAACCAGCGACACAAAGAATGAAGATCAGTATTTCAATGCCCATAAAGCCTCCAGATTCTGGGGAACAGGACCAGCCAACCAACTGCGACCGCTCCGGCTGCCGCCAGCAAAACTGCTCCAGCCGCAACATTTTTAATAAGACCCGCTTCTTCGCGAAACTCTGGAGATAAATGGTCGACAACTATTTCTATCGCTGTATTTAACATCTCGGCTACAATTACGGTGGTAACGGTTAAAACCAAGATCGCCAGTTCTACGGTTGTGACCTGGCAATAAATGGCGACCGCTAATACAACTATGGCAACGGCCAAATGAATCCAGATATTACGCTGGGTCCGTAAAGCATGAACTGCCCCGGCCTGGGCATAACTAAAGCTTTTGATAAATTTCTTCGGCATTCCTCATTTTCTCCCCATGATCATACCCTAAGATATGCAAAACCCCATGAACAACCAATCTTTTCAGCTCTGTTGGAAAACTGACTCCATACCGTTTTGCATTACGCTCTGCAGTTGCTGTTGAGATTGCAATTTCTCCTAACAGCCCATCTTCATTCATATTAAAAGACAGGACATCGGTTGCTCGGTCAATTTTGCGGAATTTTCGATTCAATTCTCTAATCTTCACATCGTCAACCAAAACCAAATTAATTCTACCTTTTTCCCCTTCTTTTTGCAAAATTTTCTTAATTAATGACCTAAACAATTTTAATTTCCGCTCCTAAGTTAGTCAGTTTGGCTTGTAAATTCTCGTAACCTCGTTCAAGATGATGATCGCGATCTTCAATCATTGTCTCTCCTTGCGCCGCTAAACTAGCACAAACTAAAGCTGCTCCCGCCCGCAAATCAGAAACCTTGACCGGTGCGCTCGATAAGGCCGGAACACCGTTAATGATTGAACTTTGTCCTTCCAGTTTAATGTCTGCGCCCATCCGGTTTAATTCATTAACATGCATAAAACGATTTTCAAAAACTGTTTCGGTTACGACTGAGGTCCCTTTCGCCACTGCCAGCAAGGCAGTCATCTGCGCTTGCATATCAGTCGGAAAACCAGGATAAGGCAATGTTTTAACATCAGTTGCTTTTAGCCCTTCATCGGCGGTGATCCGGACTGCTGAGCCGTTTCCTTCAACTGTAACGCCAGCCTCTTTTAGTTTGCGGACAATTGCTTCAATCTGGTCAGGAATAATGTTCTTAATCGTCACATCTCCTCGAGTGATCGCGGCCGCCACCATAAAAGTCCCCGCTTCAATCCGGTCAGGAATGACTTGATATTCAACTGGCACCAAACCACGCACTCCTTCAATTCGAATCTTTTCGCTGCCCGCCCCACTAATTTTTGCCCCCGCTCGATTTAGCAAATCAGCCAAATCAGTGATCTCCGGCTCTAAGGCAGCATTTTCAATAATTGTTTCCCCTTCAGCAAATGTTGCAGCCATCATTATCGATTCGGTGGCCCCAACCGAAGGAAAATCAAGATAAATTTTGCCGCCGCGTAATTTCCTTGACCGGACAATGACAAAACCATGTTCCATCTCTACTTGCGCCCCCAGTGCCTCCAACCCTTTAAGATGCAAATTTACCGGGCGCGAACCAATGGCACAACCACCTGGTAGCGGAACTTTAGCTAAACCTTTACGCGCCAAGATCGGACCAATAATAAAAAACGACGCCCGCATTTTGGTGACCAACTCATACGGGGCAACATGGCGAACATCCTGATTCCAAATCTCAACAGTATTCGGCTGAGAAAGAGAATACTCTGCCCTAATCCCTAACGCCCGTAAAACCCGGATCATTGTTTTAACATCCAATAAATTGGGAACATTACGTAAAACTGTTTTACCAGGCAAGAGAATTGTTGCTGCTAGGAGTGCTAAAACTGAATTTTTGGCCCCCGAAATTGCCACTTCCCCTTCCAACCGCTTGCGTCCATTAATAAAAATCCGTCTCATTATTGTCCCTTAAACTCCGCTGGTTTTCTATCAACCACACCAAAATAATACAAAATCGACTGTATAATTCTAGCCGCCGCTTTCCCATCACCATAAGGATTAACCGCCTGGCACATTTTTTGATATGCCCGTTTATTTGTCAACAACCTCTTGGTATTTTGATAAATAACCTCCTGATTAGTGCCAACTAGTTTAACTGTCCCAGCTTTAACCGCTTCCGGACGTTCGGTTTTTTCCCGCATTACTAAAACCGGTTTTCCTAACGAAGGGGCTTCTTCTTGAACTCCGCCGGAATCAGTCAAAATTATTTCCGCTGCTTTCATTAAATGAATAAATGGCTCATAATCAAGTGGCGGGACCAATCTAACGTTGGGAATATCTGCTAATACTTCTGCTACCACATTTTTTACCTGCGGATTTTGATGGACTGGCAAAACAAAGGTAATTTCACTATTGAATTCTTTAGCTAGACGGGCAACGGCCTGGCAAGTATTCTTCATCGGCTGGCCAAAACTTTCCCTCCGGTGAGTAGTAATTAAGACAATCTTATGATTGACCGGAATAGCCAGATTTAGTCTTTTGCAATCATATTTTCGCGCCGCGGTTGTTAACAAGGCATCAATCACTGTATTACCGGTTAAATAGATCGTCTTGTTCTCTACCCCCTCTTGCCGCAAATTATTTACTGACGTTTTAGTTGGGGCAAAGTTTAAATCAGATAAAGCGGTTAAAAGTTTTCGGTTGGCTTCTTCTGGAAATGGTTGCCACTTATCAAAAGTTCTTAAACCAGCTTCTACGTGACCAATCGGGACTTTGGCATAATGAGCGCTTAGTCCAGCGGCAAAAGCGGTAGAAGTATCACCCTGAACCAATAACAGATCTGGTTTTTCTCGCTGCAGCAGCTCGGCCATGCCTTGCAAAGTTTTTGTTACAATTTTCGTAATGCTCTGGTTAGGCTCCATAATTTCCAGATCATAATCTGGCTCAAGATTAAAGATTTTTAGAACCTGATCAAGCATCTGCCGGTGCTGACCAGTGCTAACAATAATCGGCTCTAAAATGTCGGGGAATTTGATCAGCTCGGTAATGACCGGCGCCATTTTAATCGCTTCCGGTCTCGTCCCAAAGACAAACATTACTCTTTTCTTATTCATTTCTGTAAGGCCATGACTAAAGCAATAAAACTTAAAATAAAACAGACCGCGTAAATGGCCAAAACCGCTTCACGCTGGTTAAAGCCAGCCCGGAGCAATAAATGATGAATATGCTTATTATCGGCTTCAAAAGGATTTCTTTTTTCTTTTAAGCGCCGGCCAATCGCAAAAAGTGTGTCAAAGATTGGAACCCCAAGAATCAAAACCGGCACTAATAGTGCGACTACTAATGTTGTTTTAAAAACTCCAATAATAGCGGCTGTCGCTAAGATAAAGCCTAGCAGTAACGAACCTGAATCACCTAAAAATATCGTCGCTGGATTAAAATTATAACGTAAAAATGCCAAGGTTGACGCACATAAGGCTAACATTAAAATAGCCGCGCCAATCTGGTGAGTGCGCAAAGCGACAAAAAATAAAGTCATTGTCGAAATTGCGGTGACGCCGGCCGCTAAGCCATCTAAACCATCAATTAGATTCATCGCGTTGGTCATCCCAACAATCCAGATTAAAGTTAAAGGAATTGATAACATGCCAATCGCTATTAAACCATTACCGGGTAGAGAAAAGAAATTTATTTCAACACCAAAAAAAAAGACCAAGATGGTCGCGCCAATCTGCCAAACCAGTTTAGTCAGCGGCCGAATCCCTTTGATATCATCAACGACACCTACCCCAACTAAAACTGTTGCTCCTAGCAATAGGCCAATTATCATTAAAGGTTTTAAATGAATGCCCCAAATATTACCCAGAACTAAAGCGATAATTATTGCGACAATAAAACCTAAATAAATGGCGATCCCACCTAATCGAGGAATAGGATTGGCGTGAATTTTCCGGTCGTTAGGAACATCAACGGCCTTAACTTTAAAAGCAAAATTTCTGACCATTGGGGTAGTAAAATAGGTGACTAAAAATGCCAGCAGGAATGTCAAGAAGTATATTACCATTACGGGTAAATATTATAACATATTTTTTATCCAATTACAATTTATCTAAAAAGTGAAATTTTTGGAAAAATGTGTCGAAATATAGTTGAAGAGAAATAACATGTATAGTGCTGCGTTAAGTTTATTAAATTCGCTTGATGCCAACGCAATTACGCGTTTAAATCGCGTTGCTAGCGATGACACTCAAACCTCTTTAGGCGCAACCGCCCAACTTTTCACTGAGCTAGCTGAAGAACAACACCAATTAGCGATGGTTGTTCGCTCCCTGGTTGCCGCCCAAGAAAACCGCCAGGTTGCCGAAGGCAATTTTGTTGACCACGTAGTATAATTCCCTTTAATGAATTTAGGACCACTATTGATCTCTTGCTTAATGATTGGCAGTGCTGAACTAGGTGACAAAACTCAATTATTAACGTTAGCTTTGTCAACTCGCTTTCCTGTTTGGTCCGTTATCGGCGCTATTTCAGCTGCTACTGCTTCACTGATGGCTTTAGCGGTAATTTTTGGTGGTTTGGTTAACCAACTTATCCCCAAATTTTATTTGCAATTCGCGGCGGGTTTTCTTTTTATCGGCTTTGGCTTATGGACATTATTAGGTCAAGAAAAAGCTGAAGAAGCAGCCGCAAACAAAGCCAACGTCAATCCTTTCTTCTTTATCTTTTCAACATTTTTCCTGGCAGAATTAGGTGACAAAACCCAATTAGCCACTTTAACTCTCTCTGCTCAATATGGAACGCCATTTCAAGTCTGGTTAGGTGCCACCTTAGGAATGATCATGATCAATACACTGGTAGCGTTATCTGGTACCTGGATTAAACGTTACTTATCTGACCAACATTTAAAATGGGTTAGTGGGATAATCTTTCTTGTTTTTGGCCTGTGGACTTTTTGGTCATTGCTCTAAATTTTTGGGGTGGCTGATGGGATTTGAACCCACAACGCCCAGATCCACAATCTGGTACTCTAACCGGGTTGAGCTACAGCCACCACAATATTAGAAATTCAAAAACTTTGTATTGCCCAATCCGCCTGGCAGTGGCTTAGCCATGCTCATTGACGGAAAAATCGGCGTTTGCACGGCAATTTTAGCCGCCGGCGCAATGTAAACAATATCATGTTCCCGCACTTTGGCATTGACTTTAAAACCGATATCTTCTCCTTTTTTGGCTGAAGTGATCCCCTGGTGCTCAATCTGCATCGATTCCAGTTTTTGAATTAAGTCAGTCGTGTGGCCCTTAATATGAATCGTATCGCCGACTTTTAACGGGGCACGCAACTTCATTGCCGCCACCGAAATTTTGTCAAAATAATGTTCAATCATCCCCACCGCTTTCTCGCCAGCCGCTTTTGCCCGATTAACCTCGGCAATCGCCTCTGCTCTGGTCCCCGTCCGAGCAGAAATTTTTATTACTTTTTTCTTCTTCTTGCTACTTGCTACTTTCCCCCTTGCTACTTTCTTCCTTGCTACTATTTTTTTTGCTTTTTTCTTTACCATTTCTAACACCTCCGATAACTTGCCTAATTTTATCACTTTGTCAGCCTCTTTATCAAATCATCGCGCCCCAATTGTTTCAGTGCTTTTACCACTAAACGATAATTCTGTTTTAGCTGCGGCTGAAGTAGCGCCTTTTGCATCCTCCGCTCCTCACCTTTTGGCACCTGGACTGGTTTTCCGGTAAAAGGATCAAGGCCAGTGTAATACATACAGGTCGCTGCCGTCATTGGCGTCGGAGTGAAGTTCTGGACCTGCTCAATTTTGATCTGGTGGTGGGTCAAAAACAAAGCCAGTTCTAAAGCGTGTTCAAGGGTGGTCCCTGGATGCGCTGACATAAAATACGGAATCACAAATTGTTTTTTGCCATGCTTATGGCTATATTTTTCAAATTTATTCTTAAATTCCAAAAACTTATTGATTTTAGGTTTCCCCATTAACAATAAAACTTCTTCACAAATATGTTCCGGCGCAATACTTAGTTGCCCGCCGACATGGTCGCTGGCAATCTCTTCAATATATTCATCATCAAGCAAGGCAAGATCATAACGGATTCCTGAACCGATAAAAAGTTTTTTGACTCCGGGCAAAGCGCGAATTTCCCGCAGCAATTTTAGCGACGGTTTTTGGGAAACCTTTAAAGCGGGGCAAACAGCAGGATAAATGCAACTGGCTCGAGCACAACCTCCGTCGCGGGTACAATTTATCCCATACATATTGGCGGTCGGGCCGCCGACATCAAGAATATTCCCCTTAAAGCCTTTTTGGGGGATAATTTTCTCGGTCAGCTCTTTTTTAATTGACTCTAGACTGCGGCTAGTAATATATTTCCCCTGATGTTGGGAGATCGCACAAAATGAACAGCCGCCAAAACAGCCGCGATGGGAAATGGTTGAATCTTTGACAAAACCCCAGGCCGGAATCGGTTTTTTGTACGACGGATGCGGCGCTCTAGTAAACGGCAGGGTAAAAAGCGCATCCAGTTCTTGCTGATTTAAATTTTCTGGCGGGAAAACAACCAGGTATCGCCCTTGACATGGCTGGATAATTATCCGTGGTTTCTTTTTTCGCCCTTCGGTGTAGTAAAGTTTAAACGCTTCCGCATATTTTCTCTTATCCGCCGCCACCTCTTCATACGACGGTAAGATCAGTGCGTCCCGGTATTCATCTATTTGTTTTTTGATTATTGCTGTATTGGGATTTGTTTGGAAATTGGAAGTTTGATGTTGGATGTTTCTGGCTATGCCGAGGATCCCCTTCTCACTCATCCCATACGTCAGAACATCCGCCTTAGCGTCAAAAATCAAGGGCCGGCGAACTTTGTCGTCCCAATAATCGTAGTGAGCAAACCGACGCAAACTGGCTTCCACTCCGCCCAGCACAACCGGCGTTAACGGAAATAGTTCTTTTAATTTATTAGTGTAAACAATGGTGGCTCGGTCCGGCCTTTTCCCAGCCTCATCTCCGGGAGTATACAGATCGTTGCGGCGGATTTTTTTGTCGGCGGTATAATTGGCAACCATCGAATCGAGGTTCCCAGCCGAGACGCCAAAGAAAAGTTTTGGTTTTCCCAGTTTTAAAAAATCGTCTGGCTGGCGCCAATCCGGCTGGGCAATAATACCGACGGTAAAACCATGGGATTCCAGATAGCGGGCAATTAGCGCAGTCCCAAAACTGGGATGATCGATATAAGCATCACCGCTGACTAAAATGATGTCAAAAGAGGACATTAGATCAACATGATCTGAGCGGGCGGAAAACCGTTAAATCCGGGAACGGCACTGGCACAGGAATAAGCTCCAATATTATTGACGTAAACGACATTGCCGACATCAAGTTCCGGCAAGTCTTCGTTCGCCGAAATCGTGTCGAATGAATCACAAGTTGGTCCGGCTAGGGTCGAGAGAAATTTTTGGCCCCGGCGCAAGGTTTTAAACTGATAACGGCAATGATCAAAAACAATGCCGGAAAAATCCCCATACACCCCGTCGTTTAAATAATAGTAATTTTTATTATTGCGAAAAGTTCGGCCGACCACTGCAGTCACCAATATCCCGGCTGGACCGACCAAAAAGCGTCCCGGCTCAGCGATAAACTGGACTTTTTTCTCAAATCGTCGTTTGATCTTCCGCTTAATCTGCCGGGCAATATCGCGGAAGGTAAGATGGTCATCGTCGTCAAAATGTTTGATCGGAAAACCGCCGCCGAGATCCAGCATAGTCAGCTGAAGGCCGATCTTTTGCGCCTCATAAAATATATCCGATGAGACTTCTAGCGCTTTCAGATAATTTTCGACGTTAATGCACTGGGAACCGACATGAAAAGCCACTCCGGCGGGACGGAGGCCAAGTTGTTTGGCTTTCTTCAGCAAAAAGATCGCCTGGTCAGGATCAGCGCCAAATTTCAAAGAGAGCTCAACCGTACTACCGACATTCTCGACTTTAATCCGGACTAAAACTTTTGCCCCCGGACAATAGCGGGCAATTTTATACAGTTCCGGTTCATTGTCAAAAGTCATCAGTTTAACTTTGTTTTTGTAGGCAAAAGCAATATCTTCATTACTCTTGATCGTGTTGGCAAAAATGATTTTATCCGGCGAGGCACCAAGACTTAACACCAATTTCATCTCGTTGGCGCTGGCTACATCAAAGCCGGAACCAAGACCAACAAAATATTTGATTATCTCCGGATGAGGGTTAGCTTTAATCGCGTAATACGGAAAAACCTGCGGCAAATAGCGACGGAAACGCTCATATTGCGCCCGCAAATCGGCTTTACTGATCAACATTAGTGGGGTTTTGTGGCGTTTAATAATCCGCCGGATCGTTGTTTCGATATTTTTCACGATTTTGTATAATCAATCAAAAAGGTTGAAAATTGCCAGACATCCTTTTCTTTTGGCCGCGCCATGTCAAACTTGGTAAATTTAGTGTTTAAGTTCTTCAGCGGTGTCCAGTCAACTGCCTGCGAAACAAAAGGCGTGATGTACGGCCTGGCAATATCAAGGATAAACTCATGATCAAGGTCATCGGGCATGAGGAAACCGCGTTTTGGATTCTTGATCATCCAGATCGCCGCCGCCACCACCGAAATAGCCACCTGCATCGTTGTTGCCTGTTGATGCGGCACCAATTTTCTGGCAGTGTGGATGTCAAGGAGTGAGCCGCACCACCACGACTTAAAGTCATGCCCCATTAAGAGGACCCCTAATTCATCGCGCCCGTCAATAATTTCGTCCGCCATGATCCGCTGCTTTTCCTGCATTTGGAATTGCCGCATCTCCAGCTCATGTAGAGAATTAATCGCGCAATCTGATGGACAATAAGCATAATGAACCGTTGGGCGATAAACCGCTTTTTTTCCTTGCCAGACTGTTAACCGGTCAGAGATACTGAACGCTTCACCATGACGAATAACCATCCCGGTGATTTCGCCGCACGGTACCCACGACCGGACCCAGGTTTTCATCCCCAAACTGGTCAAACAAATCTGGTTCTTCGGCCCTGTTTTATGGAAAAACGCCCCCTTTGGGACATATTTTTCGTGTGTTCCCCAGCCAAGTTCCGCTGGCGCAACCCCTTCTTCAAAAAAGCCCTCGATACTCCAAGTGTTAACAAATTCATTCACCTGTTTGGGCTGGTCGGTAATTTGGGTATCACGTTCCGAGATGTGAATAACTTTCACCCCCATCAGCATCGCGATCCGGGCAAAATCGTGGGCTAAAAGAGCAGCTTCCATTTTTTTTCGGCGGGGATCACGCGGTTTTTCTTTAAACAGCTTTTTCGTCATATCAATTAACGCTTGTTTGGTAAAATGAGAAACCAGTCCTGGATTAGCACCGTGATCAACCACCGCCGTTGTCCCGTTATTGTCACCCCATTTTTTTAGCAACTCACGAATTTCCATATGACGAGTGTAAAGGGTGTATTGAGTCGGATCGTTTCGCACTTCGTCTTTGTACGGATCCCATTCCTCAACCGAAGTGTTGGTGTAGAGGACTTCGTTATCGCGGCACCACTGCAAAATTGCGCGGCAGTCAATATTCCAGGCCAAATCAATTATTAAATCACCTTTACCAACATATTCTTTCAAAACGGCTTGATAATTTTCCTTAGTGATCCGCTCGTTCACGTATTTGGCCCCTTTAGCCAGCGAATCCTTAACGCGCGCTTTATTATCGACAAAATCCATAATCGTCACGTTAGTTGGCGGCACATCAATCAGTTTCAAAACAAGCGGAATCGCACATTGCGAAACCGAACCACAACCGATGATCAAGATCTTACCTTTAAATTTAACGTGTTTCATTTTTACCCCCCAGACTAGTTTGCGCCCGACAGGAATCGAACCTGTTACCTATTGCTTCGAAGGCAATCGCTCTATCCAAATGAGCTACGGGCGCGAGATTTGGCATTATACAACAGTTTTTTCAATTTCCGCAACGCCTGCGCCCGATGACTAATTTTATTTTTTGTCTTTGGTGCCATTTCGGCAAATGTTTTTTTGAAACCGGCCGGAACAAAAACCGGATCATAACCAAATCCATGCTCTCCTCTCATCTCTTCAATAATTTTTCCGCGACAAATTCCTTTGACTGTTTTAATTTTCCCCGTCGGCCATTTGATGGCAATGACACAAACGAACTTCGCCCCCCGTCCTACGTCCCACGTCCTACGTCCCACGTCCATCACCTTCAACAATTTCCCACACAGATTCCCCACCGTCGGCGGACTCGCAAATCTAGCCGATCTCACCCCCGGCTTCCCCCCCAAACAATCAACCATCAATCCTGAATCATCGGCAAGGCCAATTTCATCTTCCGCCAATTTCAACGCTCTAACCTTCTTAATCGCATTTTTCTCAAACGTTTTCCCATTCTCCACGACCGGCGACTGGCGACCGGTGACTCGCGACTTTCCAAGGATTTCCCCTATCTCCCTTAACTTATGCTTATTCCCCGTTGCCACAATTATTTTCATCTCTTAATCACCTTCCAAAATGTAGGGACGACCCTTGTGGTCGTCCGTTCACCGAACAGAACAATCGAAGGCGGGCAGGCATAAAGCCTGCCCCTACATTTTTCAACCCAGTTATTGTCTCGGAGGATGAGGGTCCAAGGCATTTTTGATGCAATTTTTCCCTTCCTTAACCCGATAGATAATCTAGTTAGGCTAGTGCCTGTTTGGCATTATAAAAGAATTTTAAGAAAAAGTGAAATTTTTGGAAATATGTTACGATAAATAAGAGCGAAAGGTAAACATATGGAAGGATCAGTACTAGCAACAAGAACAAATCGAGCGCCAGTGGCACCCCCCACTGTCGTCAATATTTTACTCGATCGTTTAACAACGATGCGCGGAATTTTAACTCGGTTAGCACCGGAATCAATAACCCTACATCGTCTCAATTCAATAATCACTAAATTGCAAAACGGTGAAAAACTTTCCGCCAGAGAAATTACCGATCTTCGCTCTCTATTAGTTGATTTTGTTAAAGCCCGCAATTCTACTCTTAGCGAAGTTGATAAAGAGCGGCTCAACAAAACAATCGAAGAATTATCTTCACTTATTAATGGCAATCCTGTCGCAGAACAAGAAGCAGCTATGCCAGATAGTTCTTCGCCAAGACCAGTTGGTCCAGCAGCTACCGCTCATGATTTAAATATGCGTGGTCAAATTTTAGCGGCTGGTGTTTCGGCCATCAGCAGAGAAAGCGGCGAGGTCGAAATCAGGATCCATGATTTTAAATTAACTATTTCCCTGGCCCAATTAATTGAATTAGCTGGCCGACAGGGAGTGACTGCGGCAGAAGTGCTCCGCTCTATCCCGGTTGAAGCAACTGTTGAGAGAGCAACTCCTTCTTCAGAAATTCTCGGCCGTCTTCTGATCACGTCAGTGGTTGAAACTTTAATGAGAGAAATCAATCAGGAATTAAGCCGCTCCGGGGAAGTTAGCCGCGAAGCGATTAACCGAATTACCGAAAGAATCAGCACTGAGTTAGTTGAAACAGTCGTCAGCCGACCAAGAGAGACCAGAGAAGCGCCGCAAATCCGCCGTGATGGTTTAGCGGCTGAGCGACGTGAAGAAGTCCGATACGAAGAGCGCCTGGAAGTTCGCCGGCGTGAAGCCGAATTGGAAATCTCTGGACGAATGGAAACCAGTCGCATGGTCGAAACCGCCCGCGAACTGATCAACGCTCGACCAGCCGAAATGTTGCCCCAGCTGGCCGCCCTGGCCGCCCGGGTTATCGAACAAAACAGAGCGGCTCAACCGGAAGTTGTCCAGTTTTTAAGAGGTGTTCTGGCAGATGTTAAAGTTACAATCCCATCCGTTGATCCGCAAAACGCGATGCGCCGCGGCAGCAGCTGGGCCCAGGAACCGGTTTTCGTTGAACTAATCAGAGCGTTGATCAGCAGCCCACGCGCCATTGCTGATGCTCAATTTGCCCAGACCAGCTACGTTGTAGTCAGGTCAATTATGGAACAGGCGCCAACCGCCGCCTTAAGGGTTCTAGTTAGCGAAGCTAAGGCGCAAGCAAAAAATCCGGAAGTGCGACAAGCCCTTGAACGGATGGCGGTCGAGATTGTCAGAACACCTGAAGGCCAAAAAGCGGTCTTGAACGCTTTTGCCGCTAATCAAGGAGGCCAATTAACCTCTTCTGATTTTGGCAAGCAACTGGTGGTTGAAACTGTCCGCTCTTTAATCAGAGACGCGGTTGTTCGTGAGGCTTCGGCGCCAAAATCAGCCGCGGTTAAATATTCAAAAGTTACCGGCGCGGACAGATTAATGGCGATCGCCAGAGAGGTTGCTGATCGCAATCAGGCTGGCATTAATCCTTTAACGCTAACAATGGCCAAAGCCCAAAATATTATCGACGTTATTGTCAACACCAGTAAGGTCGTTAGTTTAATTGGACCAAAGAATTTAGCTAAACTGGAACAACCGGCAACTCAAGGAAGACCAAAGGTTTCTTCTGTTCCGAGAAAACCGGGAGCGGCTGCTCCAGCTGCCGCCCGCCGCAGACCAGTCGACGCAGCCAGAACAGTTCGCCCACGCGCCGAATTACATGAACTAATCAATAAACTTGGAGAAGCACAAATTGCCCTACCACTAGAGCTTTACAATCTGATCGGCACCCATTATGCCGGTTTAGCCGGACTAAAAGGGATGACTGATCCATTAATTGCACCGCAGATGAGAGTTCAGGAACAGCCAGAAACTCGCGGCAATTCCGCTCTACGCAATATTTTGCAGGTTATGGAAGCGGAACAAACCGCCAGAGTTGCCCGTGTCAGCCATCCGGCTCAAGTAACCGCGGTTGCTTCCCGAATGGCAGTTGAAGTTGCCGAACGGATCGTCCGCGGTATTATTATAGTGAAAGTTAAAGCCAATGAAAGACAAGCGGTCGAAATGATCAACGCCCTCTTAAACAGCAAAGGTTACTATAAGGCGATGGTTGAAGAGATTCGCGGTGGCAATACTGAAGGGATTACCAGATTTGTCGATCAAATTGTCCTTGAAGCCACTCGCGGCGGCCGCGACTTAACTGAAGCGTCCGTTTTAGAAGCCATCTCCGTTGTTGAAGCCCGCACCTTTCAGCAAGCAGCGTAAGCCCTTCTCGCTTGACACCGCCTAATATATCGATCATCATTTCGTAAGAATATCAAGGAGGCGTTCATGACCGAAGCATCACTTTCGTCTAAATATCAATTAGTGATTCCCAAAGAAGTTCGCAAAGAAACCGGGTTAAAGAGCGGGGAAAAGCTAATTTTCCTGGTCAAGGATGGAATCATCAATCTCATTCCCCAAAAACTATTAAAGAAAATGCGTGGTTTTATTAAAGGGGTTAAAGTTGCCGATTATCGGGAAGATCAGGACCGGTTATGATTGTTGTTGATTCCTGTGGCTAGCTGGAATATTTTACCGATGGACCACGAGCCGGGAAATATTATCATTATCTAAAAGAGAGCACCAAACTTATTGTCCCCACTATTATAATCTATGAAGTTTATAAGAAAATCAAAAGATCGGTTAGCGAAGAAAAAGCTCTGTTGGCCGTCGCCCAGATGCAATCTTCTTATGTGGCCGACTTTAAAAACGGGACCGTTTTAGCGGCTGCGGATTTAAGCCTTAAACATGACCTCCCAATGGCCGATGCTATTGTCTATGCCACCGCCCTCATCGAGGGAGCAACCCTAGTCACCAGCGATGAACATTTCCGGGGTTTGGCTGAAGTCAAGTTCATTGTCTAGCTTTTCCCCATTCGTTGATTCGTTGTATTAATTCGTTTTTTGATTTGAAGATCGGTCTTTATTTTGAAGTTTGGATTTTGAGTTTTTATATAAAATAATGTGCCGAGCTAATAACACTCTCTCGGTGCGAGGCATTTTTCATTTCACTGTTGTCATTTTCCCCAGATTCCATGCAAGTTTTCCCCCACCAGTTCCGATAGTATAGGTGGATGGAAAAGGTTGCCTGTATTCCTTCCCCATCTTTTAACGACGACAAAACAGGTAGTGTTTTGTAGTCGTTTTTGTGTTTATATCGAGCTTGTCGAGATATTTAGAGGAGGGTTAAATGCCAGGCGGAATTTGTTACGATAGTAATAGACAAGCAATTGGTACCTTTAGGTCACCCCATGCTTGTTTTGGTGTTCCTAATGCTACGTATTGGGCACCTGACACCGATGGCGATGGCGAACCAGATACAAGCCCAATCCCATTGTCTGATTACGGCTTAGGCACAGACAGAGCAGAAGTTAGACCCCCCACAGCCGACGCTGGAACACCAGATGCGGGTGCTGACGTTCCTTTACTTGATGCAGGTTCTTTACCTCCTGGAGCATTTATAATTGGTCCGGAAGGTTTAGATGCTGCTGTGCCTATAGTTTTAGACGCAGGTGTTAGTCGTCCTCCTGTGGTAATTAGCCCTCCTTCACCTGCAGACGGCGGTAGACAGCCAGTTGGCTTTGGCACAGTACTTGCAGACCCAGCTCCAGCAGAACCTCCAGCAGCTCCAGCAGAACCTCCAGCAGCAGCTCCACCAGCACAACCAACAGCAGCCAGGCCTGTTGCAGCAAGACCAGTCGCCGCCGCGCAACCGGCTGTTGCGGCAATTCCAGGTGCAATAAGCGTGAGAGGTATTGGCGCCAGGTTTGGTCGACCAGGGTCAGCAACCCGCGCGTTAGCCACATTTGTCGACAACACCGGGATAACCATTACTATCCCCGTTTCTGGTAGTGATATTCCCCTTCGCCTTGAAGATAGTGCCGCACCACGTTCAGGTCGTCGACCTAATTTAGTTAGACAAGCAGCCGATGTTACAAGAGCATTGGGTAGCACCCAAGTTCAACCAGCCATCGATCGCTATACTGCCGCAGTAATAAGTGGATCAAGTACAACATATGATTTAGCCGCTATTAGAACTGCTTTACAAGGAAGAACATTAAGTTTAGAACAACTAACAGGGTTAGAGGGAACAGGCGATGAGTATATTGGGCAATTACTGACAGCAGCCGGATTAAATCCTGACTTATATCGGACCGGCATGTCCCAGTCTTTAACCGATCTGCGTGCCTTACTTGATCGCTCGGAACCTAGTGCAACTCTTCAAGATTTACAAGGGAATCTTGCTTTTCGTACTTTTGTTGGTATCGATCCTCAAACTTTACCAGAAGCTAACAGGCAAGTTATAAGCGACGCTCAAGCTCGGGTTCGCGAACTAATCACTGCGGCCTGGCCAGATTTTCAAGCCGCTGTGGATAGAGGAGATGCCGCGGCAATTCGGCGCCATCCGCTCTATCAAGCTTTCTATACTGGTGAAAACCCATTACCACTTTCTTTATTAGGGGATCATCAATCCGCAATGGAAGAAGCTAGAGCGGTAGTTGAAGGGACGGACAGAAGTATAAGAGATTTGCGTGATCAAGTTTTAACTTTCCAAACTGTCGATGCTAATCATGATAATCAAATTTCCAGAGAAGAAATGGAAGCAGCCGTTGCTGCATATAATGCCAGTCATGACCCACATATCGCTATCTCCCCTCTCCTCTTTGCTTACATCGACCGAAACATGTTGGTTGATGGGGCTCCAGGTGATGGGACTATTTCTCAAGATGAATTTAATCGTTTTATCGCAGTTGTTACGCAGTATGCCAGAGTAGCACACATCACTGTTGACGACGCCATCGCCCAATATCTTGACCCTCGTACCACTTTTAGGGGTGAAGATTTGACGGCTTTAGAAGCTACTCAAGGTTCCCTTCTGACCTGTTTAGGCGGAAATGGGGCCACTTTTTCCACTCAAGATGAGGTCCGAGCAGCTTTAAGAGGAATGGGGGTGCAACAGCCGGTTATTGAGGCTGTGATTGCCCGTTTGGGTGGCGCTGCATTAACCACTTACAGTGATGTAACAGCCGAAACAATCGCTCAACATTTAATTAGTATTACTTTAGCCAGTAGAAGTGGGGGGGCCGCAACCGGAACAACTGTTATTCCTGGACTTAGTGATCTTCGCGGACCATTAACAGAAGTCGCCGTTACTGGTTGGCTTTGCGGCCAAACACCTGTTGATGACGCTACAATTGTGCAGGAATTAGATAGAGATGTTTTTAATATCTATACTTTATCCTCGCGAGTCCAAGGTGAACTTGGTCCAACAAGAGAAGCCGCCCTGCAGTATATTAGTCGTCTACTTAGTCGCCGCCCACCAGATATTGCCAGAGCCGAACGAGCCATGGCCATTTTAGCTGATCCGACCAGCTTTGGTCTGTCTGAAGAATATAGAATTCCAGACTTTGGGACTGAAGGCCGGGCAGTTAGTTTACTTGCTGGGGCTTTGGTTGCTCAAAGACAATTTCAACGCGCCTTCTATTATGCTCAAAGAATTAGCATTGCTGAAGATCGAACTCGCGCCTTATCACCCATTGTCCAGGGTCTTCTTAATTCTCCTACTTTACAAAATCTGCGGCTGGCCGCCCAAGCCGCTGAATTGATGTCTGACACCCAAACTTATCAGCGGATAGTTGACGCTTGTCTGCAGTTGCGTCCAGTTAATACTGCGGCTCTTGAACTGGCTTATTCTATCGTTCAAGAGCAACTTGGATCATTACCACTGGAAGAGCGTTCCAGACTATTGTTACAAATCGCCCAAGCCTATTTAAATTGCCGTGGAGATGCCCAGGCACCGGCAATTGATCGGCACCAGGCTGTTGCTGTCCTGGATTATTTGCAGGAGATTAATCCCAACTACCAGGTTCAAGCTGGAGAAGGCGGCCGTGGTACGATGTCCATCGCTGACTACCGACGACAAGCCGCGGATGAGGCCGCCACCCCACCTCGTGTCCAGGCACTTAGAGATCTCGTCTTCCCACCAGGTGGAGGGAATCCTAATCTTGCAAGAGCAATTGACGCGGTTCGCCAACTGGAATTAATTGTGGATAGTCAAACTGCAACTGCGGAAGAACAGGCTTATGCCTATTTTACTTTAGCTGAGATTTTCCGGGCACAGGGTGATGCTTTAGGTTACTTGTCGAGCAATTTTACGCGCAGCCCTGCCTACCAAATGTACACTCTTATGGCCCAGTCAGCCCGCCGGGCCGCAATTCTTTTTGCCAGTCTGCGTGGAACCGACCGGACTTCTGACGCCTACCGTCGGTATGATACGATGGTCAACAGAAGTAATGGGATAACCGGCCAATTGGTTAGTGAAATTGCTATTCGCGTTGCCAACCAATCGCATGGCGGCCGCGGTGACGGGTTGCGAATTACTGGTGGGTCACTGGAGACTGGCGGCCGCGACCTGGCAAAATATATTCCAACAGATGGACTTGTTGCTTATACTGACCAGCAGGGACGATTTGTTCCTAATGAGTTAGGTAATTATTTAAAGAGAGGATTGTCGCTCACCAGTGATCAACAGTGGACTGATGCTGAAGTTACAACTGGATCACGCGCATTACCACCAAGTATTATAGATAGATTCCAGGCATTAGCCGGCCAGCCGCAAATCACAACTGCAACTTTTTCACCAGCAACAGCGGTAATTGGACGGCGATATACTTCTGCACGCTTGGTTGCTGCTAACTTGACCGGAACTGTTCGCTGGTCATATGAAGGCCAATTACCAACAGGATTAACATTTAACCCGGAAACGGGAGTAATTTCTGGGACTGTTCCAGCAGGGGCACCCCCTGGTCCAGTTGAAATTACAGTTATTGCAACCGACTCCGCCACCCCCACTCCTCACGTAATACATAGACCGCTAACATTAACTGTCAGCGCAACCCCTAGTCGTAGAGGGCGTGTAGTACCACCAGCACCAAATCCACCAGCACCAGATCCAGCAGTACCAGTACCACCAGCAGTACCAGTACCACCAGCAGTACCAGCTCCAGTACCAGCTCCAGTACCAGCTCCAGCCCGTCCAGGAGCTAGTGATGCAGCCCAAGACGGGGAACCATAACAATAATAATAATAAAAAGAGCTTTTAACGAGTGAGAGCAGCGATAAACAGGCTCGTTGTTTCTCACTCCTTAAGGGCTCTAATTAAGTTGTCGCGAATTACCCGAATATTAAAGACGCTAATTTATGCTCCAATTTACTCTAATTAACCCTAATTTTTCTAAGGAAATGTTTATTCAAACAGCCTTACAAAGCCAGACATAAGCAGTATTAGAGTTAATTAGCGGAATTAGTGTTTAAATTAGAGTAGTAACTATTAGAGTTATTAGTGTAAATTATAATTAGAGAGACTCCCGTTGTTTCTCACTCCTTAAGGGCTCCTGCGGAAAACTGCCAACAGCAAAACTTCCAACATCCTTCGGACCGAGTTATGTCAACGATCTCAGGACGAGGTCCAACTTCAAACATCCAAACAAGTGGGAAAAAAGGGACAAAATTCAGCGATTTAGGTAAGTAACATCGGCAACGCCTTTAACGTATCCGTAATTGGCACAATCTCTATCGCTCCATCGCGCATTCTTCTCTCACCGCCATAAATACAATATAACTTGGCTTGCGGATAATCTGACCCAAAAGCTTTTAAGCCGGTCAGCATCGCACTGGAAATTTTGTTTGTCCGTTTAATCTCAAAAGCTTTAAGGCCTCGTTCACCGTAAAGAATAAAATCAACCTCAACTTTGGCGGCTGTTTTCCAGTAATACAATTCATAGCCTAAATTTAATGCTTCATTAACAGCCTTCAATTCCTGAAATAACAAACTCTCAAAAGCGATCCCCTCTGCTTCAGCCGGGGCATCAAGCGGTCCCATGGGGCGCAAGATTCGATACAAACCGACATCAAAAAAGTAAAACTTGGGATGGGCGACTAACCGCCGTTTAGCTTTTTTCGTAAAAACCGGAACTCGATAAGCAATTAATAACTCTTCTAGAATACTAAAGTAGTCTTCAACAACTTTTCGTTTGACCGCTGCGTCTCGGGCAACGGCGGAAGCGTTCAAAACTGCGCCTTGAGAAAAACTAGCTGTCTCCAAAAATCGCGTAAAGGCCCCGATATTTCTAGTTAATCCTTCTTGCTGCACTTCCTGATCTAGATATGTTTGGACATAACTTTCCAGGTATCGTTTGGGGTCAGCTTCCGTATAAATCGAAGGCAGTTGGCCAAAAGCTAACGATCGATCAAGATTAAAATCATTGCCCACTTCATTAGCAGTCAATGGCTGCAGCCCAAGTGTTAAAGCTCTACCAGCTAGCAGGTTTTGCCCTTTTTTTCTTAATTTTCTAGCGCTTGATCCTGTCATGACAAACTTATATTTATATTTTTCAATTAACCGATGGACCTCATTTAAAAGTTCTGCGACCCTTTGAATTTCGTCAATAATTACCCAATCCGTAAAACCTTTAGGGATCATGTTTTCCAGTCGCTGTGGATTAGCTAATAAATCATTGTAAAGCTCTGCTTCAAGCAGATCTAGGTATAACCCTTTGGGAAAAGTTGCTTTTACCCAAGTAGTTTTCCCCGTCCCTCTAGGACCAAAAAGAAAAAAGCTTTTGTCCTGCGGCGGTTTTAATAATCTGGGATACATGACGCCATTTTATCATGCTATTTGGCGCTGTCAAGGCCATTTTGCACATTGCTACCTTTACCATCAAACATCCTTCGGACCGAGTTACCTCAACCCCCTGAGGACGAGGTCCAAACAATAGGGAAAAAGAGGCAAAATTCCAAAATGTCAGCTGGTTTGGAATTTGGGATTTGTTTATTGGGATTTGTTTTGAAGTTGGAAGTTTGAAGTTTGAATTTCCCCCTTGCTACTTGCTACTTTTTCCCCTTCCCCATGCAAGATTTCCCCCACTTATTCCGATAATATAAGTGGATAGAGAAGAGTAATTTTTGGCTTGCCTGTTTCCAAAGATTACTGCCTAGTGTAGAATTGACCACGTCGACAAAACAGGCTTGTTTCGAGCTTGTTGAGAAACGTGGTTTTTGTTTTTTAGGAGGGATAATGGGAAGAGATAATTGCCGAATTGATGGAGGAATTGTCTATTACCCAACACAGGCCGCTTGCGAAGAAGCCGACGGAGAATACGTTCCTGAAGAAGTTTCTCACGCCGACGCTGGAGCAGTTGTTGAAGCTGGGCCAGTCGTTGCTGATCACGGATCAGATGCTACACCCGAATTTACAACCGTCCTTACCGACCAAGAAATTAACTCTTTGATTTCTGATATTCTTAGAGCTAGCATTCAAATTCCTGATTCACAGCGCCCCGACATTATTCGGGAAATTGCGTTAATTGCAACTGGCCGGCCAGCTGACCAATTAACAGCAGCTTCGCGAGAAAGAATCCTGTCTAATCGGGTACTGCAAGAATTTGTGCGGATCAGAATTCAATCTATTCTTAATCGGTCTCGTTTAGTTGATCCTACTAGCCAGCCAACGGCCATCGACGCAGAATCCCAAGAAGTTGAAGCAACCTCAGATGTCCTTACCCAATTAATTGCCGATGATATTATTCCTCCTGAAGTTGCTCGCGCTCTGCACAGTGGACAACTTCGACTCCGGATCCGATTTACCCAAAATCGTCAAGGACAATTTGACAACTTCCGTCTAATTATGCAATCCGGCAATTACGAAGAAGTAATTGCTGATTTCCGGGCCAATACGGTTTCGGCTGTTGGTCTGGCCGGTTTTTTACGTCATCACCCAGCAGAAGGAGTAACTGGGACAGCCCTCTTTAATGCTTTACGTTCTGCTGGTTATATTGATGAACGCGGGACAATTCAATCAAGTTTTCGCGAACTAGCTAATGCCGAAGCCATGCAATTGGAGGAGATCACTTTAAGTGTTGAAGAAAGAAGGCTACTCTTTATTTATTTACGAGACACCGCCGATTCTGGTTCAATAACTTTGGGTGATCCACCAACCTCCGAACTTGGACGTGCCCTGGTAGCATATACCCAACGCTTACTAAGGGGCAGTTCCGCCAACCAGTATACTTTTGAACATGAAGGTGTTTTCGATCGCAACACATTAACCGCTTTTTATTCTTTCGTTTCTCGAGAAGGGTTAATGGAAACCAGTTTTAATGCAGCTGACGAACAACGTGTTCTAAGGCAAAGAGATGCCCAAGCTGAAGAAGCACTCCGGGCACTCGACGCTGCTCCCACAACTGACATTGTTCCTCTAGCTCGTTTATTGCAATTACGTAACGCTTATACAGCCATCAGGGGAGAGATCGAAACTTCTAGAGGCATTACTTTCCCCACAGGTTCGGAAGATAATCCTGATAATATGGCGGTTGTACTTAGCCGGCTGCCAGCCGACGTTGCTCGTAGGTATACCGAAGCACGCGATGCTTACGAAGCAGCGTTACGACAATTTGGTGGTGCTAGTGCTCTAGAAACAGCTTTAACTAACGCTGATCTTAGATTGCGGGCAACCGAAAGAGCAATTTCTGATATGTCACGGGTAGTTGAGCAAGCTGCTCGTTTTCGTGATATTGATCTTGACGATAGTTCCCGCAGGTTATCCGCTGAAGATCGTGATTTTATTCGTTACTGTCAAGCAAGAGCTGAACACTATCGTCCGATAATTCAACGCTTGCTTGGCGAGATCATGAGACAAAACGACGGTCTTTTCTATCTAAATCTGCGACGTTATCAACGCGCCCTCGTTGAATTACGCATCGCCCATCAAAGATTAACCAGAAGCAATAATGAACGAAATCGTCGCCGGTATGCCACTGCTCTATCAGGGTTTAATCAAACAGCTTACAGAATCCTTTCTACTTACAGACGCTGGCGTTCAACTGCTCAAGCTGATCCAGCGATGACCACTTTGATCAATCAACAAATTACTGTATTAGAAACCAGATTCCGAGCTGAAATAACCGATCTATTCCCAGAAGGGGCCCCCCATCTACAACAACAATTTACGGTAATTAGTCAACAAGTTCAGGCAGCAATTGAGCGGGAAGGTTCCACTGAACACCAAACATCAGCCGATCTTAGATCGCGATTTAATCGTGCCTCTAGACTCTCTTCTGCTGAATTTTTAGGCGGAGGGCAACAACGAGATGCCGTGTTGCAATTCCTGATCAGTTCTCTGCAAGACAGTAATCCGCAAGAATTCGACAGGACACTAGCGCTACTTGAAAGACATAGTGACAGCAGTAGTCTTGCTTCCGATCTCCGTTACACAATGGTTAATAATACCCTTGATGGTTTTGGTGTCACCGCTCGCCATGAAACGGGAACATTTTTCCGTGGTTTATATAACAGCTCTAATATTTCTTCAGATTCTTTAAACGCTATGGCTCGCCGAATGATGCAACCGGGTTCGACTCTTTATTCTTTTATTGAACAATACAATCGTTACGCTACTTCAGCCGCAGGTCGCGCTGCTGGAGCACGCGAAATTACTTTTAGCGGAGCTATCGCCCTAGCTCGTAGGGTCCTAAATTATTTTAGAAATAGCCAAGGTGGGTTTGATCTTCCAGCTGAAGAGATTACAGCCACTTTACAAATTTTAAGCTTAACCTCAAACGATCCTGAAACAGCCCAAATAGAGTTGGAAAGAATGCTTCAGGACCGGATTGACACTCTCTATTCCCGGGATTTTCGCACTATGCGCGGCGGCAGTCAGATCGATCTCTCGCCGCGTGTTCTTCATAATATGGAAAGACGTTTTGTTGAAACTTCTTCACTAGGGGGACTAGTTCCCTACGACGAAATGCCTGCGGCTCAGCGTCCAGCCGGTTCACGACCCGGAGATATGTTCTTCGTTTCTATCCTGGGTATTCATCGAGTCCCTGCCTCCCAGGTTCACACCTTTAGAGACGTCCCAACCGTCCACTTTAGTGACTTAGCCGGTGTCCGTTTTGAACGTGACCCAATCGGTTTTTTGCGGACTGAACGCCTTGGCACAATTTTACTGGCCCAATCCCGCTATGGCAACATTTCAGGCAAGGCCGACTTAATGGTCAACGGACAAATTATTTCCCGAATGACTGGCGGAGATCTACGTATTACGGTTGATGTTTTTGGAGAAGGAACCGTTTACACTTTCCGTCAGGGCGCTTTCCAACTCAACGCGATGGAAACCAATGCCCTAACTACTATAAGTTCAGTCCTCCAATCTCGCGGTGGACAAGAAGCCAGGATTGCTGGTTTATTACGACAAGTAGCAAACAATTCTAGCAGTGCCCGCCTCACTGCTGATGAACGCCAGCAATTATTAGAATGGTTACAAAGATTTACTATTGATCCTCAGCAAACAAGAGCTGACAATATTAGAGCTTTGAGAGACCAAATTGCCAGTAGATTTCCAACTCTTGATACTGAACAATTGGATGCGGCAGCTTCAGGGATCTATCGAACTCGAACAGCCGTTGAGCAAATGAGTCATAAAGGAGGAATGAATCGGGCAAACCAACGTATTCTTCTCCAGTTAGCCAGTTACTTAGATTATGCTGACCAACTGGCTGAAGTTGAGCAAACCGACGAAGTACGACAATTGCGACGAACAATTGCCCTTTACGATTCCCGGCTTGACACTGAGACACCACCTCAGGTCTTAGTTGATGCACTTCGCCGAGCTGATCAGCTCATAAGTGCCCATCAACCACCAATTGAAGGACATCAAGCTTTTAATGCTGAGACTTTTACTTCTATCTATCGTCAATCAATAACTATTCTCCGCTATCTCCATCGCACCTTATTTATTTTGGCCAGCAAATATCCGCCTGAAGAAAGACCAGTTTCCGGAATAAGCGGCTTAGCAATCGATTACTATCGGACCCTTTTTGACTCACTACGAGAATCAATCTCTTCTCCCAGCCAATCAGATTATTTGATGGCCGGGCTCTCCAACGACACCACTTTTGCTTTTAACGTTACTATTAGTCGCACCCAAACTGAAGAATTATTAAGTATTAATCGACAGCTCAATGAGCTGCGAACTGAATTAGGAGAACAATTTGATGCCAATGATGAGCATAATCCATTAGTAAGAGGCATCAGAAGAGTTCAAGAATTACTACCAGGAATTCTCTCCGGCCTGGCTGAACATATCACCAGCCATCTACCTGCTAATGATAGCCGACGCCCCCTAATCACTCAATATCTGGCCCTTTACACTCAATTGCAACATGAACCGGTTGATGCTGTCGCTTTTCAACGAGACTTAACTGCTTTACTGGCCGCTGTAGAACGAGCTAGAACAGCAGAAAGTGATGAAGTAAAACGAGCCCTCCTCACTCGTTTAGCCACGGCAGTTAGGCAATTAGGTGAAGGATTACGGCAACGATCCAGTGAGCCTCAAGCCAGCCGTCGGACAATCGCCAGTTCTCTTGCCACTTTTGTGCAGATTTTTAATTACCCGGATAATAGTGAAAATGAACAGATCCGTCGTGCCCGTGGATTAGTCAGCCAATTTTTAAGTTTAGAAAGATCATTTATTGATACGGCGGAAAACCCGACTGCTTTCACCTATAATGCGGACCAGCTACTAGAACAAGCTCTAATCTTACGCACTGAAGTAGTAGCCGCAATTGCCGGAGATGATAACAGACAACGTCAGGGAACTTTAACCGCCATCCGCGATTCACTAACCCAAATGATTGGCGAAACAAATGCTGCTCAAGACCAACGAACCGGACTGCGTGGCCTAATTCAAACCAGAAGTGAAGTAATTCCCCGCTTTGCCCGCAAGACCGATTTAGAAATTAGACGACAAGAGTTAATGGATATGTTGGGGAGTGACCGTTTTGATCGGGCCCGGTTTTTAGAAATGCAACGTCGCTTCCCTGCTTTACTCAATCCACCAACTGGCACAGCTCAGGTGTTAAGTATTTTTGAAAGCATTTTTACTGGTGATGACGGACGGGTTGTTGGGGCAGACGGTTTTACCGGACAAACTATCGGTCAAATATTAACTCGTTATTTTGACACCAATCACGATAGAATTGTTGACGACCGGGACGATGACCGGTCAATTGCTTTAAGTAGTCTACTCCCTCAACCAGGTGAAGATCCTGAAACAGTCACGGCCAAAATTGCCCTTTCCCTATTTTTTGAGCGACTGCCCCGTGAAGGACATATGGATCTCTCCACCGCCGTCCCGGCTGCTTTAGGCTGGTTTGACGCCACTGGTGGAATATTCAGTTTAGTCAGAGATGTGCCGGCATTCCTCGGTGGTACCTCAGGCCCCAATTTTATTACGCAACACCAATACGGCCCAGTCTCTTTTAGCGAAATTCGACGTGTTGCTAATAATCCATGGAGCCGTTTAGGCTACAGTATGGAAACCTGGTTGGCCAACTCTTCAAGTTCACGTCCAGCAATGAACCTTTCGGCTCAAGGTTATATGATTCTCGCCCAAAGCCAGCGTGAAAGTATTAGAGATAGTTTATCAGCCGCTTTAACTGCCGCCGGAACCGACGGAAATGTTGATTGGGAAAACGCAGAAACCACTCCTCTTTCTCAATTTAATCGTCGGGGAATTGAAATGTTAATCGAATATCTCCATTATGACCTGGGCCCATACTTAGAAAACCCTCGCCTGCGCCAACGGATCGATTATTTATACGAGCACCATCAGATTCCACTTAGCTATGAACAAATTGTTAGGTACATTACTGATCAAAATTATCGTGAACAATTTTTACGCAGCCTACCTGCTGGCAACTGGCAATTGATGGACTCCCAACACAGTCAAGGACCTTTACGTGATGCGGCTCGCTTGCTCGAATCGATCATGAAAATTCAGGGGGAAATTAACCAAAGTAGAGCAGTCGAAGATATCCACCTATACCCCATAACTTATTTTGATCCTATCCAAGAACTTCGTAATAACTGGATTCAATATCAAACTGGTGATCAGCGTGAATCGCCACGGACCATCAGGACCGTAGAATTTTCACCAGCCCCAACTGTTGGTGAAACGCGTGATGCAATCGGTTTACACCTCCCCTTTATGGATGAAGCAGTCCTGCCAGCTGAAGAAATTTGGCACGACACTCAAAGTTGGGCTCGTCTTTACGGAGACCGCTTCTTTGAGGGCACCATGCAACAATTATCGACTGATCCAATCGGTTATCTAACTGAAGCTTTTAGAGGCACCGCTGGTTTTACCTTTAATTTTGTTAATACCATGGGTCGCCAAATCGAAATGGGCTTTGCTGGTATTTGGAGTGGCCTTGGTCGTTTCGGTCACGCTGCAACACAAGGTAATCAAAGGGAAATGTATGAAGCTCTCCGCCAAGTTTTACAAGGAATTGGTCGAACAATCGGTTCATTTACCGTTTTTGAAGTCGCCCCCTGGATCTTTTACACCGAAGTGCGAAACGAGATTGAGCGGGGTAATTATGCCGCCGCTATGGGGAAATTATTATCAATTACCTATCTTACTTTACGCTCGTTTACTGTTACTCTTGACGTCGTCAGACACCTGGGAGGTCAAGGCATGGCCATGATCGAGCGCGGTCGCCTAATGATCGCTGACACAGAATTAGCTGAACGATTGTGGAGAGAAAGAATGGGACGAGCTGGTGAACAAGGATTTTTTGACCAAATGCTCACCGAAGTCGAACGCCGCTTTATTAGTTCTGATTATGCCCGAGAACGATACGGTGCGCGGCTGGAGAGAAATGCTCAAAGAGGCCACGCCTTAGGCCAGCGAACAGGGCTTCGTGGGCTAAATTTCTCTTTTAATCCTTTTGCTTGGGCCAGAGCAGCCGGCCAAGGAATTGAATATTTTCAGCGTGGTCTAGATGTGCAAATTAGTGAGGCGCCATTCCAGGTAACCGTAGAAGGAACCACCGAAGGACCAACTCGCTGGCGTTCATTAACCAGAACGCCAATTGCTCATCGTCAATTTTTACGCCGCCTTAACAATTTATTTAATCTCCCCCGCCGAGGACTTGATTTGGTTGCAGGAAGAGCCAGCAGCGGGGCATCTTTAATGGACGCTCAAAGATACCTAGAACGGGCACAGGCAAATCCTGGGATATTTTTAAATTTAGAATCAAATCGTGGCGGTCGTGCTTTAGGTCGAATCAGAATATCAGGAAATGTCTTTGCTGATCTTGTTGAAGCTCGGTTGTCTGGTAATATGGCCCGCTTCCAAGAAATAGTTAGTGCAAATCGAGTTATGCAAAGTGTCCGAGTTGCTCGTGGCCGATTCACAGGCACAATCCAAGATCTTTGGCGTGAATTTGGTTACGTTTCTAGAGAACGTGCCGAAGCAGCGCGAGCTACCCCAGATGAACCAGTTAGCTTACGGTTAACCACTCGTCGGCCAATTACCATTCGCGGTCGTTTATATGTTGAGTTGGCCCATGCTCGGGCAATTGCTGGTGAAGCCGGTTATGCTCGTTTTCGTCAACTTATTGAACAGTATGGCCACGAAACTTCTCAAAGTTTTGACCGTGCCAGTGTTCGTCAATGGTGGGATTCTTTTTCCCAAGCTGGAGAAGCTTATCGAGAACTAAATACAGTGCCAGGAACCGAGACTTTAAGGGAACCAAGTTTTGCTCGTGGCAGTTATTTTGATCCACGCGCTTTTCTCTCTGACGTTACGGCTGGGGCTCGTTTAGGTGACAGAATCAGATTTACTCTACAAGATGTTGATCCAAGGACCGGCCGGCCTGTTATTGATCCCGAAACTGGGCGACCACGAGTAAGAGAAGTTAGTATCACCGGTAGACAGGTTGCCCGGATTCTTTATAATCAAATTCAACTTGGTCACCGTCTTCCCACCCCACGCCCAGTTTTAGAACAAATGGCGCGGGAACTTTTCCCAGGGTTGTCCGATAGTCAAGTTAGAAGCTGGGCGCGGGCTATAGAAGGTCAAATAACTCAAGTTTTTAGTTCGCAAGTAGATGGTCATGATCTTGCCCGCTATGTCCGCTCTATCGGTTGGCGGGAATTAAACCGTGGTTTTGTTAGAGGGAGAATTCTCCAGGCTGGTCGTGGAATTTCCGGTTTATTCACCAGAAGCGGAGAATTAAATGTCGAACGATTTTTAGAAAGTGCGGGGCGCAGTCTAAGGCAAAACTTTGACGTTCAAGTCCCGGATGGTGAACCGACTACTGAAGGAGAACCGCAACGTTACCGTACCGTTAGAGTGACTGCAGAGCAAATTAGACAAATTCTTCGCGCCAGCGGTGACCCAAATGCAGCACCAACAGTTGATCCTGAAACTGATCAGGTTATCAGAGATACTTTTGAAGCTCGCTTAAGAAGAATTGCTCTTAATGATCCTGCTAGAGCGCGCCGTTTAATGCAGCCCTTTAACCCAGAATGGCAACCAGAACTTTCGCCGCAGGTTATCCAAAGACAGCGAATTCTTGGTAGACAAAGAACATCCCGAATAGATCATTCTCCAATTCAGCTTGATGTTGATACATTTTTAACAAATGCAACTGACCGGTCAATTGGCGGAGCGGTTAGACAACGAGCTGCTCGAGATTATTATGTTCGAGTCCCGGATGGAGATCATTATCGTGAAGTTAGGGTCAGTAGTGACCAGATCCGGCAAATATTACGAAATAATGGCCGCGCTGGTGCTGCTCCAGTAGTTGACGCTGGGGTTGATCAAGCGGTTGTTCAAGTTTTTGAACAAGGTTTAACAACTATGGATCCAACTCGAGCAAGAACCTTAATGCACCAAATAAATCCCGACTGGCCAATGGCTGGAATCCCAGAACAACCAGCCGCACCTCCCACTGAACCCCGTCCAGCCGAACCAGTGGCACCAGTTGAACCAGTAGAGCCCCCTGCTCCACCAGTCGAACGTGAACCAGTTCCAGCTGCGGAAGAAACCGCTAGACCAGCAGAACCAGCTAGGCCACCAGCCGAACCAGCACCACCAGTTGACCCCCCAAGAGTCTCTCAACAAGAATTCCTGGAATCAGTTTTCGGAGAACGTGGTGTTAATATTGGCGAAGCTGCCGGTCCTTTAAGTGGCGAACCGTGGTCACAAGAAGTTGTCTCTCGTTTTGGCCAAGAACTCGCTGCCAGAGGGGTCCGCTCACTCCATATTGGTCCCGATGTACTATATCTCGATCCCGCTCAGATTCCTGAAATTTTGCAAGGTCTTGATGGTCAAGTCACCCAAACCGCTGGACGAGAGAGTGCCGCAATTGTTACCTTAGATGCTAATGGTCGTTTAGTGGCGCAAACCGTACCAATTCCAGAAGGTGCTGTTATTGAAGAAGGGATAAGTGGTGATCGGGCAACCTACTCATTCCGTGATGCTGAAACCGGCGCGGTGATAGAACAGGTTTCTTTGAGAGAAGGACAGCTCTCCATTCATGGAGGGAATCAAAGCTTTGCTCAACTAGTAGAAGAATTTGGGACAGAAACTGCCACTAGAGTTGTCGAAGCAAGACGGGCTGTTTGGGATAGCGTCCGTCAAGTTTCTGGTTCTGCCGCCGGCGAACCACCAGTTACCCCAAGAGATTTTACCGTTCCAACAGACGGCCGACCACCGGTTGCCCCCGAGGTTGATGTGCAACCAGCCGTTGATCCAACTGATGCGGCGGCACATGATAGATTAGTCAGTATCGACCCAAGATTAGCTGCTCCAGAAGCCCAAGCCCAATTCCTGGATGCCGCCAGAGAAATTGCCAGAGCAACCGGTGTTGATCCAAATACAATTAGAACCATTGATGACGTCACTCGTTTAATGGAAACTGGTTATCGCTCTTTCGGTGCCGAACTTCAACCGGAACAGTTTATGCGCCGACTGGCAACACCAGAAGGACAAGCTTTCTTAAGGACTCCAGAAGGCGCTCGCTTCGCTCGCTGGATGGTTAGTCCAGAAGGGAGAGCGGCTATTTCTGAAGGACCACGCTCTTTTCTCACTGGAGTGATTTCCGCTGTTGGGATGGAAGTTGTCCTCCATTTTCTACCAGGTAACATTCAAGCCTTTTTTAGTCGTCACCCGGCTATTCATTTTGCCTTAGTCATGGGTTTTGGCCATATCCAAGGTCAAATGGCTGATCCCTTTGTTAGTGCATTACTGCGCAGTTCTGGCCGCACTTCAATCGCTATGCATGCTCGAGCAATTGCTAATTTGGTTAGAGGTAACACAGCTGCCTTTCGTGGTTTTCTCACCTGGCGTTATGGGACTCCAAGTGCTGGCAGAGCAATTGGAACAGGCATGGCTGCTGCTTGGAGCAGCGAAGCAATTCTAAATCTCTTTAAAGGCTTTGGTCATATGTGGATTGCTGGCCGAGCCTATGATGCTTCTATGAGAGGATTAGGCTTTGATGAAACCAGTTTGGTTCGTCACCAATACACCAATATGTTTGCCTCAATGGCTATTCCAGCACTAACTGGGTGGGGATCAAGATCGCTGGTTGCTTATCTTACCAGACAGGGCGCTGGCCAAGTTTCTCTTTTATACGGTGGCGCGTTAGGAACATCTTTAGCTTATGCCAGTTCAGCTTTAGCCGGAATTGGGATCGGACTCGGGAGCATCCAACTTATCTACGCTTTTACAACCGGTACATATCAGGCTGAATTAAACCGTCGCCTCACTGGATCTGCTGTCGCTCATAATGTCCTTACTCCATTCGACCGACGTAGAGCGGCTATTTATGATGATAATGCTGTTGGTTCCAGACTTCTTTCCACTGCTCTTTATTGTTTACGTCCAACAGATCATCCAACTGCCGAAGCAATTATTACAAGTATTCCGGGAATCGGTCAAACTCTCTGGGGTGAGGTTCTCGGTGGAGGAAATTCAAGCCAGGATTTATTAGATTGGGGCAACCAGATAATGACCTTAACCACTGATCAAGTTTATCGCGATGTTGAACAATCAGAAGCAATGAATACCGCTTTACGTCAACAATTAAGAACCTTAGTTAGACCAGGTGATACCCCACAAACCTTTGCTGCTCGAATCCAACAATTATTAGGTCAACAGGTAACATTATCATCAGCTGAAACTGCTGCTTATCAGTTTATTCGAGAATCTATGGAACGTGGTAACTTTACTGATAGTCAAGGTCACAACGTTACTATCGGCGATCAAGGCTTACAAAACCCGGCTTTCTTACAAGAAGTCCAGCGCCGTTTCTTCTCTCAAGGTGGACAGTCAGCTCTTACTGCTTTCTTGGAAAGACTAGGCCCTAGAATGATCCAGGATCAGGTTGCCTATTTACACCGGGTAAGCATTGATGAGCTGGGGAGCGAAGCTGTTACTGAAATCGCTTGGAATTATGCTCGTCGAGACGCTGACATCAGCTTTGAAGAAGTAGCTAGACGCGCTCGGACTGAAAGAACACGATTGTCAGGTCTCAACGATCAAATCCGCAGCATCTTTGGGGCTGATGGTGCCATGCGAGCCGGCAGTGAAGATCAATTATTTAGTTGGGTCTTTGGTGGCAACCAGAGTGAATTTCAACAACAACTCACAACGGCTAGCCAGCAAAGGGTTATGGAATTAATGGGCCGCCAACAATTAATTACTCAATTGCTTCAAGTTGCAATTGCTGAACATGAAACAGGTGAAGTTCCAGAAATTCCAACAGAATTACAAGCCTTGTACGGTGAAATTAGAAATGCTTACAATACCCAAATTGGTGATGCTGAACCAACCGAGGCAAATCTTACAGCCTTAACTGCTATCTTATTGCAAACGACAGAAGCCGATCAACCTTTATTAACTGAAGACGGTTTGGTTAATTTAGAAACGCCAGCTGCACGTGAAGCATTACGGCAAATTGAACGGCAGCAACAAGATCAACTAGTCGCCGAATTTCCGAATCTTGATCGGCAAGAACAAGAAGCTATTTTAGCAAATCTTCGTTTAAATTATTTCTTGGGAGAAAACACCGAAATCAGCGATGCTCTTTTACCTAGATTGGGTGATAACGGTAGCTGGCGAGGAGATATGCCGTACGTTCGTGAATTAATGGCTGTTGCTCAACAAGTTCATACCTCCTCTTTGGAGGGTGATGCTTTGCAAGCATACCGTATGGCTGTTTTAGCCAATACTTTAGATGATTATTCACATCGTTGTACTATGGCATAAACCAAGGAGGCCAATATGAACGTCCGTCCAACTGATGATCAATTTCTAAACAATATAATCCAAGGCGCTAGCGGAGTTGCGCCGCTTGAAGATAGCTGGTCACTTGATGGTGAGCCGGTTTGTTATTCTGAGCCGGAAGAAACCACTGTTGCTCCTGGGTATTCAGCTAGTGGTGTTTGTGCGACAGAAATTGATCCAATGGCGTTAACTATTGCTCATGGTTCACTAAATGATTCTCTGCGAGAGCTTGGGGTCACCGACGCTGAAACAGTTTTACGCGCTTATCTTAGTTCCGGTCATGAGGATCAACGGCAAGTAGCGCTTGATCTTTATTATCAAATTTTTGAAACACTTTATTATCTTGAACAGGAGTATGGTGAAACTGTCTCCGGTCTAAGAGAGAGAATCGCCGCCTTAAGAGGCGAAATTGCCGCTCGATTAGTTGCGCTTGCCGGGACAAGTGAGCGCGGTCGTGAATTTTTAGCCGCTCTAGTTGAACAACTGGCAACATTAGGCCAAACAGTAACGCTCCCTCTTCCTCCATCACCTCATCCAACCCATACTCCGCATCCAGCCGTTTCATATTCAAGAGAAGAGTGGATAGAAGTTGTTCGCGTGGCCGCTAAGGGCCCGGTTTCAAGAGAAGAAACAGCTAGACCGGAAGAGATAATTGAGCAACCGACGGTTAAGGAACGACCGCTTCCTGCAGGGGGAGCAATTCCAACCGGTCATAGTGATCCCGCAACTGCCGCAACACGACAACCAGCTAGAAATATTCCTTATTTAGATGGCGAGTCTAGTTCAATTTCTACCGAAGTAGAGGAGATCGCTCGTGAAAGCCGTGCCCGGCTCCCGGAAAGAAGGTTCGAACACGCTCTACAGGAACTGCGTGACCAAATTGCCACCGCCCGCCGCCTACCCTGGTGGCCAGGTGAGGAGCCGGCCGCCCAATAAATGAAAGTGAAGGTGTGGAACCGCTTGTCCGGCATCAGCGCCGTGGTTAACCACTATTCGATAACCTGATTTATCTAACCCTCTCTCTTTCGCCAGTTTTCTGATCACCGCCAACAACTCGCCCGTAATTTTTTGCTCTTCAAGTTGGGCAACTGAATCAACGTGTTGTTTGGGAATGACTAAGATATGAACTGGTGCCTGTGGATTAATATCATTAAAAGCTAAAACTTGCTCGTCTTCATAAACAATGGACGCGGGAATTTGTTTAGCAATTATTTTACAGAATAGACAACTCATTCGCCGGAGATAAAATCCTTAATCTTGTCTTTTACGGTTGGAGTTTTTGATAATATTTCAGCTACTTCTGCTCGGGTTAAATAATTCCCAGGATCAAAGTCTTTACCAGCCAAATATTCAAACAGTCCGGCATCCTTATCGGCGGCAATGGCCGGCGCCGCCCAATGATTCTTTTTGACGTCTGGATAAACATTTTGGACAACTTTTGGTTTGACAAACAGTCCAGAAAATTTTGCCATTACCACCGCTGCTTCTGCTCTGGTAATTTTTTTGTCCGGCTGAAAACTTCCGTCAGGATAGCCGCTGATATAATCATGAGCCACTGCCACGGCAACATAAGGAGCAACCCAACTACTCTGCTTCACATCTCTAAAAATCTCTTTTGCCTGTCCGGCTGTTTCAAAACCTTTCGCCTTAACTAGAATAGCCGCTAATTCACCCCTGGTTAACGGTTTTGCCGGCTTAAAAGTCTGGTCCGGATATCCCCCCATAATTCCTAGAGTTGCCACATACTCAATTGGCCGCTTGGCCCAATAGTCATCACCCACATCGGAAAAAGCCACTACTTTCGGTTTTGGCGCGACTTCAACTTTGGGCACCACCTGTTTGTTCGCTTCTTCTTTTTTCTTCCCTGTCTTTTTATCAAGGCCAACATAACCTAGAGAGAAAAAGTGGGTCGTATTTTCTGATATGTCACCATATTGATGATAAGCATAATCAAAGGTAAACCCGGCAAACTTTAAACCTAAACCAGCTGTAAAATTATTATCAATCCCGGTTCCGGTATCGGTGGCTTTCGGCTTCTGGTCAATCCCAGCCCGAATGGCAATCAGCGTCATCGGTGAATATTCAAAACCGGTATGCCAGACTGCCGGTCGATTACTCCCCCGCCCCGTTTCATATTCCAACGACATGTCGAGACGTTGTTTCTCGCTTTGTCCAATCGCGTCCTGACCGATCAAATTAAAAAAACCTCCCGCCCTGATCGCCAGCGGAATGCTTTCTTCCGCTGAATTTTTTGTCCAGCGAAACTTGCCACCTAAACTGGAGGGCAAACAATTGTTAAAAGTTAAACCAAGTCGGGCCCAGTTGGCAGTTTGGGCCGTCAAGCCGACATCAACATCCATCCCATTACCAACCGCGTCCTGCAAAGCAGTGCCGCCGCCAGAAAATCCTTGAATAAAATATTTTAAGCTCGCTCCGAGTGAAATGTTATCGAAGCGGCCACGGAAAATCCGGCCCAGTTTTGTCCCGTAGGTAAAAAAGACAATACTGGAACCGTAATCAGTATTCCCTTCCCAGGACACCGCCGCACTGGAACCGGTCCCTGTTACAACTGTGATAGGAATGCCAACAACCGACGCATTAAGATAACCGACCCCAAAACGGCCGAAAGGAATATTATCGCTCGCCCCAACCATCAGGTATTTAATATCGCCAAGGAGCGAGCCGCTCATGCTGGTTAAATTTAGATTTTGATTTAAAGTTAAAGCGGCGGGATTAGTAAAGATGGCCGCCGCGTCATCAATTCCGCCAACACTCGCTTTGCCTAAACCTAAAACTCGCGCGCCAACACCAATATCACCAATATCAACCACGGCAGAAACAATTCTGCATAAAATGAGGCAAAAACAGAGCAGTAATGCTAGTCGTCTCATCTTTGGCTATTATCCAACTTTATGATTTTAATGTCAACCGGCTCATGTTAGAATAGATTAATGCTAAAAAAGATTCGTAACTTTTCCATCATCGCCCACATCGACCACGGCAAGTCAACTTTGGCTGACCGCCTACTGGAATTTACCCAAACAATTCCCAAAAGAGAAATGCGCGCTCAAGTTTTGGATACGATGGAGCTGGAGCGTGAGCGTGGGATCACGATCAAAGCCCAGGCAATTCGCATGGAATACCAGGATTATATTTTGGATCTAATTGACACTCCTGGCCACGTCGATTTTTCTTACGAAGTTTCCCGTTCGCTCGCCGCGTGTGAAGGAGCACTTCTTTTAGTTGACGCTACTCAAGGGATTGAAGCCCAAACCTTGGCCAATTATCATCTCGCGTTAAATAATAAACTGACAATTATTCCGATCATCAACAAGATTGATCTCCCCGGTGCCGAAGTCGAGATGGCCAAAAATGAATTAATTAATACGCTCGGTTTTATGGAAGATGAAATTATTTTAGCTTCGGCTAAAGAAGGGCGCGGGATTGACGAGATTATCAACACAGTTATCAAACGAGTCCCGCCGCCGGAAGGTGATCCAGCCGCACCACTCCAGGCGTTGATTTTTGATTCCCATTACGATTCTTATCGCGGGGTGATTATTTATATCAGGATTGTTAACGGCTCTTTACGCAAAGGCGACAAAATTACGTTGATGGGGACTGGAAAAGAATTTGAAGCGCTGGAGATTGGCACCCTGCGGCTTGATTTAGTGCCGCGCGAGTGTTTATCCGCCGGCGAAGTTGGTTATTTAATTGGCAATATCAAAACAATTTCCGACGCTCATGTCGGGGATACAGTCACCAATGCCAAACAACCGGCTGCAATTTCTCTCCCCGGTTATCAACCAATCAAGCCGATGGTCTTCTGCGGTTTCTACCCAATTAACGGTGAGGATTATGAGCTACTTAAAGAATCAATCGAAAAATTACAATTAAATGATGCCGCCTTATTTTACGAACCGGAAACCTCAGCGGCGCTTGGTTTTGGTTTTCGCTGCGGTTTTCTCGGCTTGCTTCATTTAGAAATTACGCAACAGCGCTTAACCCGCGAATTCAATATCGGTTTAATCGCCACGACCCCAAACGTCGTCTACAAAGTCAATTTAAACAGTCAGCAAACGTTATACATCGACAATCCAACCAAGTTGCCAGATGTTTCCCACATTGCTTCGATTGAAGAGCCGTATTTAAAAGTCAGCATTTTTACCCCGGCTGACTATGTTGGCGCAGTCATGACTCTGGCAACGGAAAAGAGAGGAACCTTTATTAACCTTGAATATCTTGATCCCAAGCGCGCCATGATCACTTATGAAATGCCGCTGGCCGAAGTGATCATTGAGTTTCACGACTTATTAAAATCGGTTTCCAAAGGTTACGCTTCAATGGATTATGAACAGATTGGTTATCGAATTTCTGATTTAGTCCGGCTCGATATTTTAATTAATCACGAAGTGGTTGATGCCCTCTCCTTTATCGTTCATCGCGACCGCGCTTATTATTATGGCAAAAAGATGGCTGAGCGTTTAGTTGAAGAAATTCCCAAACATATGTTTTCGGTCCCGATCCAGGCCGCGATCGGCGGCAAAGTGATTGCCAGAGAAACAATCAAAGCCAAACGCAAAGATGTCTTATCCAAATGTTACGGCGGTGACATTACCCGTAAACGGAAACTTTTAGAAAAGCAAAAAGAGGGGAAAAAGAAGATGAAGTTGATCGGCAAAGTCGAAATCCCTCAAGAAGCTTTCTTGGCAGTCCTGCGCATCGGCCAATGACCGGACTTTACATTCATATTCCATTCTGCAGAAAGAAATGCAACTACTGCGACTTTGTCTCGTTTGCTGGTCGAGAGAGTGAAATCGACAATTACGTCGATCAAATTGTAGCTAAACTCCTTAATTCGTCATTAGTCATTAGGCATTCGTCATTATCTACCATCTTCTTCGGCGGCGGCACACCAACCCTTCTGGCACCAAAACATTTTGAGCATATTTTGAAAAATGTAGGGACAACCTTTATGGTTGTCCGAGATGGGCCCGAAATCACAACCGAAGCCAACCCAGGAACCGCCGACCTCGCCAAGCTCAAAGCTTTGCGACAGCTTGGAATAAATCGCTTATCTATCGGTGTCCAATCATTTAACGACCGACACCTACAGGTATTGGGACGGATTCACAATGGGAAGAGCGCCAAACGTTTCTATCACGACGCCCGCGTTGCTGGTTTTACCAATATCAATCTTGATTTAATCTACGGTCTGCCTAATCAAACATTAGCAGAGTGGCAGAACGATCTTCAAACTGCAATTTCCTTAAAGCCCGACCATCTTGCCTGTTACAACCTACAGATCGAAGAAGGAACGCCTCTCCATGAGGAACTGCAAAATTCCAACCTCAAACTTCCAAACAATGAGACAGAATTAAAAATGTATCGATTGACAATAAAAACGCTGACCGCGGCCGGCTATAAACATTACGAGATTGCCAATTTTGCCAAGCCGGGTTTTGAATGTCAGCACAATTTAAATTATTGGCGCAATGGCCGGTTTATCGGGATTGGCACAGGAGCTAAATCACAACTGGAGCCCGATCCCTGCAACACTATTTTTCTTGGTTTACGCCTCATTAACGGTTTATCGGTTGAAAATTTTGTCGGTTACGAAAAAGAAGTCGATGAACTGATAAAAACTAAAATGCTGACCAGGTCTAAAGGCAATTATAAGTTAACCAGAAAAGGGCTTTATCTGGGCAACGAAGTTTTTGTCCGGTTTGTTTAAGTTATTAATGCACCGTTGATGCAACGTCTATATTTCCACTGATTCAATTTCAGCAGCAAAATCTTGAGTATAGACTGCGGGTGGCGCTGGTTCTCTTACTGGGACTGGACTTTCATCTTCATCGCGTAAACGTCTTGCATCTGGTGAATCATAAAGATCCTGGATGTTGGTATATCTAACCCCCCTCGTCATATCAGCATCGGTAAGATACTCCGACTCCGCTCTCTCAATTGGTTGTTTAGCGACTACTGGCCTTTCTTCTCTAGACGGACTATAATAATCAAGGATCTCATCCATTAAATCAGCAATCTCAGTTTCAGCCTGTTGTGAAGGAGTTTCTTGTCTAGCTGGAGGAACCGGGGTATGAAACGTTATTGTCGGCCTTAATGGGGCAATGTCTGATCCGCTCATCTAAAATTTACCTCCTTAAAGGAATGTCTAACCGCATCCAGATCTATAATCGTATCAGATCGCAACAATCTTGCATCCTTTTGCCCTTGACACCCCCTGACCAAAATTGCTATAATTAGCACTCACTAATGGAGAGTGCTAATGACAGTTAAGCCGATAGAATTAGACGAGAGAAAGCGACGGATCCTGGAAGCAATTGTTCGGGATTACCTGCATACGGCCGAGCCGGTCGGTTCCCGCACCATCTGGCGGGATTATCTGCCCGAACTATCTCCCGCCACGATCCGTAACGAGATGGCCGATCTGGAAGCAATGGGTTTTATCACCCAACCGCACACTTCAGCCGGCCGGATCCCAACCGATCTTGGCTATCGCTTTTATGTCGACCACATTATGAAAACCAGACAATTAACAGTCAAAGAAGATGAAGTAATCAATGAAGGTTTGAAAGCTGTTCATCAAGACGTTGAAGATGCCTTGCACCAAACCTTACGGGTCTTATCACAATTGTTAGAATACGCTTCGGTGGTCGCAACTTTAAATAATAAAACCAGGGTTTACTCGTCCGGTTTTTCGCATATGTTAAAACAGCCGGAATTTAGCAGTGACATGAACTATACCCGCCATGTTATGGAAGTAGTGGAAAAAGAAGATTTAATGGCCAACATGATCCGTGAATACACTACCCAAAAAGGGGTCACGATCAGAATTGGGAGTGAAAACGCTTTTAAAGAAATCAAAAACTGCAGTGTCGTGATGAGCTCGTATGAAATTAAAGATACAGCAGTCGGCGGTATCGGGGTAATCGGCCCAACCCGGATGAGTTATGCCCGGGTCGCTTCAATTTTAGAGAACCTCTCCCGCCGCCTGGATAAAATGATGGAGGAGTAAATGGGAGAAGAAGAGACTAAAGACCAAAGACCAAAGAGTGAAGACCTTGAACAGCAATTAATCGAGACTAAAAATCAGTTGCTGCGTGCTTTAGCGGATTTTGATAATTTCAAAAAACGCTCTCAATACGAGCGCGAGCAGTTTGTCCAGTTTGCCAACGAAGGCCTGGTTAGTGAAATCTTACCGATTCTCGACGGTTTTGGCCGGGCGATGGAACATATTGCCAATGAAGAAGCAGCTAAAGGCCTGGCTTTAATAAAACGCCAACTGGAGGATGCGCTTAAAAAACACGGCGTCGCTGAAATTGTCGCGCTGGATAAGCAATATGATCCAAACTACCATGAAGCAATTATGCAAAAAGAAGCTGATCAGCCAGCCGGGACTATTATTGAAGAGATGCAAACAGGTTATACCTTACATAGCCGAGTAATTAGACCATCGATGGTCATTGTTTCTAAAGGAAAGGGAGGATAAAAATATGGCACAGGAGAAAATAATCGGTATTGACTTGGGGACGACCAATAGTTGTGTCGCGGTGATGATGGGGGGCGAGCCAACCGTTATTCCAAATTCAGAAGGGGGGCGTACTACCCCGTCGGTCGTTTCGTTTTTAAAAGATGGATCACGGGTCGTCGGCCAAGTCGCTAAACGTCAGGCGATCACCAACCCAGAACATACTGTCTTTTCAATTAAACGGTTTATGGGGCGGCGCCATGATGAGATCAACGCAGAGCTAAAATATGTCCCCTACCATGTTATTAAAGGCGGCAAAGATGAAGCAATGGTTAAAATCGACGATAAAAATTACAGCCCGCCCGAAATTTCGGCAATGATCCTGCAAAAAATGAAACGGTCGGCCGAAGATTTTCTCGGTGAATCGGTCAAGAAAGCGGTGATCACCGTCCCGGCATATTTTAACGATAGTCAAAGACAGGCGACTAAAGATGCCGGCACTATTGCAGGGTTGGAAGTTGTCAGAATTATTAACGAACCGACCGCGGCCTCGCTGGCCTATGGCCTTGATAAAAAGAAAAACGAGAAAATTGCTATTTATGATTTGGGCGGCGGGACTTTTGATATTTCAATTTTAGAAATCGGTGAGGGAGTTTTCGAGGTCAAATCAACTAACGGTGACACCCACCTTGGTGGTGACGATTTCGACCAACACATTATTAAGTGGCTGGTTGATGAGTTCAAAAAAGATCAGGGGATCGATATCAGCAAAGACCGGATGGCGATGCAGCGGTTAAAAGAAGCAGCCGAGAAAGCAAAATGCGAACTTTCGACCTCAACCGAAACCGAAATCAACCTCCCCTTCTTGGCAGCTGACATGTCAGGCGGGCAAACGATTCCGAAACACTTGGTCATCAAATTAACCAGGGCAAAACTGGAACAACTGGTTGCCGACCTGATTGAACGTTCACTTATTCCGTGTAAAAAAGCCTTAAGTGACGCGGGACTTTCGACCAACCAGATTGATGAGGTTATTTTAGTCGGTGGCCAAACCAGAATGCCAAAAGTTCAGGAAGCAGTGAAGAATTTCTTTGGTAAAGAACCGCATAAGGGCGTTAACCCCGATGAAGTTGTCGCGATCGGTGCCGCCATCCAAGGTGGAGTTTTAGCCGGTGAAGTTAAAGAGATGGTTTTGCTCGACGTTACCCCTCTAACGCTAGGAATTGAAACCTTGGGTGGGGTCATGACTCCGTTGATCGAAAGAAACACTACTATTCCAACTTCAAAAAGCCAGGTTTTTTCCACCGCCGCCGATGGGCAAACGTCAGTTGAGGTTCACATTCTACAAGGGGAGCGACCGATGGCCGCTGACAACCGAACACTGGGGCGCTTTCATCTTGATGGCATTCCGCCAGCGCCGCGCGGTATTCCGCAGGTTGAAGTCACTTTTGATATCGACGCTAACGGGATTTTAAACGTTAAAGCCAAAGATAAAGGGACCAATAAGGAGCAGAAAATTACGATCACCGCTTCATCTGGCTTATCCAAGGACGAAATTGAAAAGATGAAGAAAGAGGCCGATGCTCATAGCGCGGAAGATAAAAAGAAACGGGATGAGGTCGACTTAAGAAACCAGGCCGATGGGATGGCCTACTCGGCTGAAAAAACCATTAAAGAGGCAGGGGATAAGGTCTCACCGGCTGATAAAGAAAAGGTTGAGAAAGCAATTGCCGAAGTTCGTAAGACTTTAGAGGGGAAAGATAGCGACGCGATTAAGCAAGCGTTTGAAAACCTGCAAAAAGAAGTCTACGAAGTTTCGGCAAAAATCTACAAAGATACTCCACCACCAACCGGAGAGAACCCCCCAGCTCAAGATAATAATGGAGGAGATAAAACGGTTGACGCCGAAGCTGAGGTTAAAGACGATAAATAATGTCTAAAGGCCATGATTATTATGAGTCGCTGGGGGTAAACAAAAACGCTTCGGCTGACGAGATTAAGCGGGCGTACCGTAACCTTGCCCGTAAATATCATCCGGACGTTAACAAAGAGTCCGGCGCGGAAGCCAAATTTAAAGAGATAAACGAAGCTTATCAAATACTCTCTGATCCTAATAAACGTTCTCAATATGATTATTACGGTTCAGCTGGCGGACCAGGTGGTTTTGGCGGTGGCGGTTTTGAAGGCGGTTTTCAAGGCTTTGAAGGCTTTGGCGAGTTTGGCGACCTTTTCGACATGTTCTTTGGTGGTCAGCGCGGCGGCCGGCGCAACGAACCGCAACGTGGTTCTGACCTCCGTTTTGATCTTCGAATAACGCTGAAAGAAGCGGCTCATGGTGTTGAAAAAGAATTAGATCTCTCCCACTATATTACCTGCCAAACCTGCAAAGGGAGTGGCGCAAAATCGGGAACTAAACCACTAACTTGTGGTAATTGTCATGGTACTGGCCAGATAAAAAAATCACAAAGAACAATTTTAGGAAATTTTACGCAGGTTGCCCCCTGCCCAACCTGTAAAGGGAGTGGCGAAGTTATTGCCTCACCATGTGACACTTGTCATGGTGATGGGCGGACTAGAAAAAAGCATCAAGTTAAAGTAAAAATCCCAGCGGGTATCGATAGCGGTTATCGGCTTCGAGTCGCTGGCGCCGGCGATGCGGGAATAAAAGGAGCCGTCCCCGGCGATTTATATGTTTTTATCACTGTTGAACCACACCAGTATTTTAACCGTGACGGCGACAACCTTTATTATCGGACCAAAATCTCTTTTATCCAGGCAATTCTCGGAGACGAAATAAAAATCAAAACAATCGATCAAGAGACCGCTCTTAAAATCCCACCCGGTACTCAACCCAACACCCAGTTTAAGATTAAAGACGAAGGGATGCCGGTTTTAAACGGCCGCGGCAAAGGGAACCTCTACGTTTTAGTTGAAATCGAGATACCGACTAAAGTTTCGGCTGCTCAGGTTGAATTATTAAAAAAATATAAAAATGCCTAGATTTTTTGTCCCCAAAGACCAAGTTCCTATCATTACCGGCGCTGACGCTCATCAAATTAAAAATGTTCTGCGGTTGCGGTTAAGCGATAAATTACAAATCCTTGACGGGACCGGAGCTCTTTATCACTGTGAGATTGCCGATATTGAAAAAGAAAAAATCATCTGCCGGGTAATTGAGACCGAACATCTTAACTCGGAAAGAAGCGTTAAAATCACTTTAGCTCAAGGTTTACCCAAAGGCCGTAAAATGGATTTAATTGTCGAGAAATGCACCGAATTTGGAGTTGAACAGATTATTCCAATCACAACCGAACGGGCGGTGGCCAAAGAAGCCAAAATCCTTCGCTGGCAAAAGATCGCCAAAGAAGCAGCCGAACAATCCGGGCGATCCACTATCCCAGAAATTGCTCCCCAAATGCATTTTACCGACATCATCAAACTAAAAACCAACTTCGACCTTGCCCTAATTCCTTGGGAACTGGAAAAAGAAACAACTTTAAAAACTTTTCTTTCTACCCACAAACTACCAACTACTAATTACAAAATACTCGTCCTTGTTGGTCCAGAAGGCGGCTTCTCAATTCCAGAAGTTGCAAACGCTATTAAAGCCGGTTTTCAATCAGTTTCCCTTGGTTCCCGAATCTTAAGAACTGAAACCGCCGGCCTAGCAACGCTGGCAATGCTTAATTACCATTTTGAACTATGAAGGTGACCCTTGGCTGCCGGGCTAATCAATATCAAACCAACCAGTTAGCCGCCCAATTTAGCGACGAAAATGTGATTATTATCAACACCTGTTGCGTCACCCTTGATGCCGAGAGAAAATCTCGTCAAGCCATCCGTCGCGCTCTTCGTCAGAATCCACAAGCCAAAATAATCGTCGCTGGTTGTCTTGCCAGACTTGACCGCCAGAAATTACAAACTGAATTCCCTAACATTACCATTACCTTTCCCAATCCTCTTGCTACTTGCCACTTGCTACTTGCTACTAACGTCCGCACGCCCCTCATGATCCAAGATGGTTGCGAAAATTTTTGTAGTTATTGTATTGTCCCCTTCGTTCGCGGGCCAATCAAAAGCAAACCAATTGAACAAGTAATTGAGGAAGCAAAGACATTGATCGCCGCCGGGGCAAAAGAAATTGTTTTGACTGGGATTAATCTAGGAACTTATCAGTTCGACCTTAAAAAGGTCTTCACTCTTTTGTCTGTAGTCTGTGGTCTTGAACGTGTTAGATTAAGCTCCATCGAACCAATGTATCTCACCAAAGAATTAATCGACCACTTGGCCGCTACCCCAAAGGTTTGCCATCATCTTCATCTCCCCTTGCAAAGTGGTGATGATCAGATCTTACAAGCAATGAACCGACGCTATAACACCAAGGAATATCTGGAATTGATCGATTATATTCGTCGCAAAATCCCTGATTGCGGCATCACAACCGATGTTATTGTTGGCTTTCCAGGAGAAACAGAACAAAATTTCAAGAATACAATAAAAACCATAAAACAAGCTGGTTTTAGTCGCCTGCATGTTTTCCCTTTCTCTAAACGACTGAGAACCGTAGCCGCAAAATTACCGGATCAGGTTGCTGGGAAAATAATTAAAGACAGGGTTAAAAAGTTAAGAGAATTAAGCGACCAACTAGCAGTCAAATTTACCCAACAATATCTTAATCAAGAAGTGGAAATCTTAGTCGAAAGTATCGGGGTCGGACTCACGTCCAACTTCATCCGTTGTCGTTTCAGTGATCCAGACAATTCTTCCGGTAAATTATATAAAATAATTCCTAATAAAGTTGTTAGTTGTGAGTTGTTAGTTGTTAGTTAAAAAAGAGAGAGCCCTTCTCTTTGCTTCCCAAAGTCTCCATGTTTTCTTTGAAAAGAAATTAAAGGGCCCTGCTCTTTATAAACCGATCGGTTGGCTAACGGCCAAGGTTATACCTTTCGAGGTATGAGTGTGCGAGCAATATGCCGCCCAGCCAAGCTCAAAACCGGTCTTACCAAGACCCAGGCCGAGATCGCAGTTAACGCCAACACCGGCGCTACCACCGAGTCTACCTGAAGTATTACCGTTACCTGTAACAACGTAGTTTAACCCGCCGACGAGGTAGGTTTCTAAGCCACCCATCATATCAGCTGGAAGATTAATAATACCTCCGGCTAATACTGGAATAGCTTTCATCCCGCCGCCGCCGTAGACGCCACCTGCACCAAGGGTGAATTTCACCGCTTTTTCAGATAGGCCGACCATCGGGCCAAGACCGACGAAGTCATCTAATACGACATTACCCAAGATCATGCCGGAACCACTTAAGGAACCTTTGCCAGTGTTAATCCAACCACCAGTTAAGCTGGTGTTGAGTCCCCAACCAAACAAACCAGCCGAAGCGGCTTGCTTTGGTGCTGCTGGTGCAACTGGGGCAACTGGACGAGGTGGTGGCGGAGGGGCTGCTTGCGCTTCCATTTCCGCTTTCCATCCTTGCATGCGGGCAATCGTCGCCTTCTTGTCGACTTGAGCTTGCGCTACCAGTTTGGTCTTACCTTCTTTCCTTAATCGGATAATTTTCTGATCTAAGAGTTTCAGGTAAGCGCGTCCAGCTTCAATCTTTTCCGCTGGTGTCCTGGTATCGACTTGGGCTGCGACTACTCCTGCGAGCATCGCTACGAATGCGAATACAGTAACTAATGCAATAAGTTTCTTCAAAATATTTCACCTCCTTTTGGGCAAATTATAGAAAACCTATACCATCTTGTCAAGCACTAATTTTTCCAAGGCAGCCGATAGCCAAAAAGAACTGTTGTCCCCTTTTGTGATGGACTGAATCCAGTTCGCAAAATTGCCCAACCAAGTTCACCATAAAGTTTGCCGCCAAACCCATCACTCTCGATGCCATAACAGAGTTGCCCGCCAATAGTTCCCGCTTGCCCCCCTGTCATCCTACATATATAGTTGCCGCCGATACCAAGATAATTTTCTACTCCCGTAAACCAGCCAGCCGGAAAGTTTAATAAACAATCAAACATTATTGGCGCATAACGTTTAGACATATCATCATTTTGCAACAAACCACCAGAAAAGCGGAGTGCCAACTTAGCTGGACCAACAATTTTTCCTAACGGGAGTCTTAATTCACCAATTCCGCCCATCACCCCAGCAAACAAACCAATATTCCCTCCAACTTGAAAAAGAGTCCGTTTTTCTCTTATTATTGGAGATACGCTCTCAGTCTCAAAAGAAGGGATTTCGACCACCTCTTCGCTGTCAATGACCTCTAATGTTTGGCTAAGGGCAGTCTGCCGACCAAGTTTTTTCTGCTTGGCAATTTTCTGTTTCTCTAGTGCTGCTAATTTCCCTATCAACTTATCAATTCGAACTTGGTAACTATCAATCTCATTCTGAAATTTTTTCTGTTTGGCTTTTGGTGCACTTTTTGCCTTATTTTTGATTTGGCTGATCTGGACCCGAATTTTTGAAATTTGGGCCTTAATCTCTTTAACTTCCTGCTCGTCCGTTTTAGCAATTACTAACTGGCTAAGGCAAAAACCAGTAATTAAAACCACTATTAGCCAGCGTTTCATATTCAAAAGCCTACCAAATTGGTAGAATAAGTCAATAAGCTTTGTTATAATGGTTTTCATGGAAATCGCCGCAATCGTTATTTTAACAATAATTCTGGCTGCCCTCGTTTTTGTTCTACTGCGCCTAAACAATTTAAAACAACAACCGCCAAATGATAAAGCAATCGATATGATCCAGAAACAGCTGGAAGAAATTCGCGGATCAGTCACAAAACTTTATGCCGATAATCAAAATATCATCCAAAAGGTTAATACCGATTTTGCCCAAACCATCCAAAATCTTGACAAAAACACTAACAGCCGCTTAGATAACGCCGCCAAAGCAATTAAAGATGTTTATGGGCGATTAGGCGAGGTTCAGGAATCGACCAAAAAAGTCACCGAGCTGGCTCAAAGTATCTCCTCATTGGAAGAAATAATGAAAGCACCAAAATTACGCGGCGGTATGGGTGAGCTTTTCTTGAGTGACTTATTAAGCCAAATCCTGCCCGCGCCATATTTTGAGCTCCAATATCGCTTTAAGAGCCGAGAAACCGTCGACGCCATAATTAAATTGAAGGATTTAATTATTCCCATCGACTCCAAATTTCCGCTCGAAAACTTTAAGAAAGTAGTGGAAGCTGGCAGTGAAAGCGAAAAACTAGCCGCGAAGAGAAATTTTATCAGGGATGTCAAAAAACATATCGACGCTATTCGCAACAAATACATTTTACCAGAAGAAGGAACCTCCAATTTTGCCCTGATGTATATCCCCGCGGAAAATGTCTACTACGAAATTATCATTAAGGATGACAATATCGATGATGATAAAAGTGTTTTTAAATACGCTTTAGACAACAAAATTTACCCGGTTTCGCCCAACTCTTTCTATGGCTACTTGCAAACTATTCTTTTTGGTTTAAAAGGGATGCAGATTGAAGAGCATGCTCATGATATTTTACGTAAAATGTCCCAATTACAGGGTGATTATTCCAAGATTACTGAGGATTTTGAAAAAATGCGGACCCACTTAAAAAATCTATCGGTTAGTTTTGAATCAACCGATAAGCGACTGACAAAATTCGGCGACAAATTGACAACTCTTGAAGACCAATCGACAACCCCACTGTTAACAACCTAAACCGCCGACTTTGGACAAAGCTCATTATAGGCGCAATAACCGCAAATTGCCGCATTGGGCCTGGCATTAAACTCACAATTCCGAACTCCTTTCTCTACTTCCCTGATCTGGGCCCACGCTTTCGCCAAGTTTTTTTCCGTCGGCGCAATTGAACCAACCAGCCCGGAATCAAGGAAATATAACTCAACCGCCGCCGGCAATTCACCAAACATCCTCTGCCAGGCAATGGCGTAAATCGCCAACTGCAAACTCTCCTTAACCTTTGCCTCCGCTTTTTCCTGATCCTTAACTTCCGACGATTTAAAATCAACAATAAACGTCCTACGTCCTACGTCCCACGTCCCACGTTCTTCCTCTACCAAGTCTATCCTCCCCTTAATCTGAATTTTGCTTTCCACAATCGTAAATTCCTGCTCGACAAACTTGGGGACCCGCCCCCTCTTTTTATCCTGATTATAGAATCGCTTCAAGGCTTTTCTCCCTGCCTTAAACCGCTCTTCTTCATGTTGGCGGGAGATAAATCCTTCCGCCGACCAATTTCTGGCAAAAACAGCTAAGAGATCTTTTTCGCTAAACTTCTGCTGATCTTTTTTGGCCACAAAATAATCCTGGACCGCTTTATGCAGCGCCGCCCCATAAATAATCTGGTGGTTGGGTAAAAGAGGAATGCGCAAAATGTGGACATATTTATATTTCAACGGGCAAGTCAGGTAATCGTTAATCTGATACGGCGTTAATTTAATAATCTCATCCCACGTCCTACGTCCTACGTCCCATCTCCCATCTCCCTCCCCTCTCTCTCCAAACATTTCAATCTGCGCCAAGGCTGGTTTTTTCAGGACGGAAACATCCGCCTTAGGCAGATCAAGCGCCTCCAGGACAAATTGCGAAACTTTCCGCTCTCGTTTGCCGCCATAATCAACCGCCGAGGTCAAGTAAAGCTCTCTTTTTGCTCGGGTCATCCCGACATAAAAAAGGCGTCGCTCTTCCATTAAGGTAATGTCGCCGCCAGGGATACTTTCTTTAAGTAAATCAGCCGGTAATTCAATTGGTTGCTTCCGCGCCCGAATCGGGAATTTATCAGCCACCAGCGCGACCATAAACACGACGGGGAATTCTAAACCTTTAGCTTTATGGATGGTTAAAACATTAACTGCATCGCTATCCGAATCGGGTTGTGACGATTCCGGATCATCGCCAGCCTCTTTTAAAACATTGAGATATTTAACAAACTCTGCTACCCGATCGACCTTAGCAATTTCTTTAAATTCCCGTACTTTTTCAAAAAACTTCGCCAGGTTTTTCAATTTATTTTCGTTTTCAACACTAGCTTTTTGCGTTAATCCGGCTAAGTAACCAGATCGTTTCATAAACTGATACAGGACCTCGCCTGTCGATTTCTTGCTGGCATAATCGAGATAATAAGAAATATCGACCATAATTTGTCTAACGATCGCGCGGCTTTTTTCCTTGATGTCGGCCAGGACGTCAAATTCCGCTAAATGCGTAAAAACATGATGCAGAGTTAAGTTGCGCCGCCCGGCAAAAGTATTCATTTTTTGCAAATCAAGAGGATTAAGCTGGTAAAGCTCGGCTAATGCCAGGTCGTAAAGCGAAACTGAATCGGTCAAGTCGCCAATAACGCGGAGAAACGACATCGCCAGTTTAACTTCGGAAAAAATATACAAACCACCGCCGCCGGAGAACTGGTGCGGAATGTCAAGGAGATTAAGCGACTGACGAAATGGTTCGGCATCGTTATTGGAACGGACCAAAATGGCGAAATCGGCGAGTTTATATTCTTTATTATCGTATTTTTCTTTAATGGTGCGCGCTACCCAATCTGCTTCGGAACTGACCCGATCAAAATGTTGCTGGACAACTCTTTTCCCGGCTTCGCCCAAAACCGAAACTAATTGTTTGTTAATTCCGGCGCGTACTTCCAATCTGGCCGGATTATTAAACTTGATCAACCGATGGGCAGCATCAAGAATTAACTGGGTTGAGCGGTAATTTTCCGTTAAGACAACTGTTTTAGCTTTGGGATAACATTTTTGAAAACCAAGAATGTTAGAAATCGCTGCGCCACGGAACTTATAGATCGATTGGTCATCGTCTCCTACGACAGTAATATTCGCTTTTTTACCGGTTAATAATTTTAGCAACTCAAACTGGGCGAAATTTGTATCCTGAAATTCATCGACCAGGATGTATTTATACTTGTTTTGAAATTCTTTAAGGACCGTCTTATTCTCACGAAAGATTTTGAGGGCTAAATTAACCTGATCACCAAAATCAACCAACCCATGCTTCAACTTTAACTCTTGATATTTCTTATAAACCTTAGCAACTTCCAACTGTCTCTCACGTCCTACGTCCTTCGTCCTACGTCCCACGTCCCTCACCCACTCCTCCGGCATTATATCCTCATCCTTCGCCCTAGAAATTACGCCAATCAACGCTTCGACATGCTTGGTCGGGTCCCCCAACGATTTATAATGTTTAAGCGGAAACTCAAAAAGATGCTCCCGAAAAAAGATAATCTGATCAGCCAATGATAAAACCCGATAATCAGGACGAAGCCCAATTTCCAGTGCGTAGTCACGCAAGACCCGATCGCCAAAAGCATGGAAAGTGGCAATCGCCACGTCGATATAACCATACGGAACTAATTTATCAACCCGCTCTTCCATCTCATTCGCCGCCTTATCGGTAAAAGTGAGGGCTAATATTTCCCCGGGTTTAGCCAGTTTTTTAGCTACCAGCCAGGCAATCCGGCGAGTAATAACGGTCGTTTTTCCCGTCCCTGCACCGGCAATAATCAAAAGAGGCCCCGATTGAGCAGTTACAGCTGCTTGCTGCTGAGCATTAAGGTCTTGCAGGATAACATCTAGCTCTGTCATGTCCGATATTATACCCCAAAAAACTGAAATTTAGCCCGTGAATAAACGACGAATATTGGGTGTATATATGCGAGTAAGAACACTATTACCTTTATCGTTTACAATATTAACCGCGTGTAGTGCTGTCCCTTCACGACCAATCAGTACTCCGATACCAGTTCGTGAACAAACAACTGTTACTACTCTAGACTCTCCTCATCCAACACCAGCTCCAATCGTGCCTGCTGCACAACCACCATCTCCCAACTATACAGTTGTTCATTTTGATTCTCTGTCTGCTGCTCTTGACAGCTCGCTAACGGAAGCTGTGCGAGTCGTCGCTTTTGGGGAAATCCATAAAACAGAAAATTCAAGTTTAGTTTCTACTCTTCAACACTTTGCCCCAGAAGCCTTTCCGCTCTTGGCACAGAGACATTTTAATGACTTTGTTTTTGAGGGGCTCCCGTCAAGCCGACAGGCAGCAATCGAGGCTTCTCGCGGCAGATTTGGTCATTTTCTACAAACCTGGTTTGCCTATCATGCCGATTATTGCGGTATTTTATCTGTTCTCAGGCAAGCCAGCCAAACTGGAGTTCGTTTACATGGTGTTAATTTTCAAAACTTAGCAGAACAGTATGCTCATTTCCCCCAAGCAGCAGAATTAATTAATCAGCGAACATTAACAACAACACAGGAACTATTAGCCAGAGGGCGGCGAGTTGCTTTATATAATGGACTAGACCATAACAATTTAACCTGTTTATACGGAAATACTCAAACTTGTTTTGGACAAACCTTACGCCGACAACTTGGCAGTGGCTATATAGAAGTTGATTTGCTTATACCTGAACTTGCTCAACTTGTTTCAGCAGGAAACATCGCTTTTCCTGAGTGGATAAGCAATATTCCTTCCCAAGGGGTCAACCGAATCACTTTTGAAAACGGCCGAACTATTATTATTTTTCCTTGGTCAATAACCCCAATTCAGGAAGAATTCCCTATTGCCGCCCCGGCTTGTATTTGACTTCAATTAATCAATTTGCTACAGTAATGTGCCATTAATTAATGTGTTGCTTGATTTTCCGTTATTAGGAGGTGATGTTTGGTAACATTTCGGTAAATAGTATCATTGATTCTTATCGTTATTAATGGAGGTAATAATTATGAGCGGTACAGGAGGAGTTCAAGGTGCGGCACAGGGAGGTCAAGCAGCAGCAGCTGGTGCACAATTAGGTCCAAGAGTAGAACGCGACGCAAATGGCAGAATTACATTAACAACAATCCCTAATCCCCAACCCCCTTCAGGAGACAGAGTAACACATCGCACCCAGGCACTTGCTGGACAAAGATTTCCTTTACATAGAAGCGGAAGCGATCAAGCACGAGCGCATGATCTTCAAGCAGGAATTAATGCTTTACAATTAGGAAGCTACGTTTCACGAGATTTTGGGACTGGACATGTCGATGTAACTTTTACAGTTGGTAACGATGGTCGGATAAGTGAAGTAGCTATTGATACCAGCCAATTCCAACTTGCCGAAGGAATGTCAATGGAAGATTTTACTTCTCATGTCGCCAGCCAAGTTGCGCTTTTACATTTTGCTCCAGCCGGAAGAGGTGAAGCAAGACAGCCAGCTCCTAGAGCGGTTGTTGGCCTTGATTTTGGCGCTCCGCCTGCGAGGTAATACTTATTGAATATTATGCAAGATTCAGCATAAATAAAACGATAATATAAGTGGATCCCTAATAATTTATTTGCAGGAGGACCAAATTAATGAGTCCCCAGAAAAAGACAAATTCAAATGTCCTTAGGTTAGAAACAATCTACATTGGTTGCGATGATTCTGTTTTGTATGATCTTGATCCTTCACAAGCAACTCTGCTTGAACAACATATTAAGTCAACCGCTGGCGGGTCATTAGTCAGTATCTGTTTATAATATTTAGCGGATAACTACCCGATCAACCCCATCAACCTCAAATACGTCAACTTTGACAGTTTCGCCTTTGGCCGTGGGAATCATTTTACCAATAAAATCAGGGTGAATGGGAAGTTCACGGTGGCCGCGATCAACTAAAGCAACAAGTTGAATTTTAGCCGCCCGGCCGTAATCTTTGAGACCGTCCATCGCGGCACGCGCAGTTCGGCCAGCATAAATCACATCATCAACTAAGATAACAATCTTGTCAGTTACTGTAATCGGTATATCAGATTTTCTGACTTCGATATATTCACCTTTTTTGTTCAAATCATCACGATAGAGCGCGACATCGAGTGCACCAAATGGCACCTTTTTCCCCTCTTCTTTTTCAATAATTTCTGCTAAACGCTTAGCTAAAGGAACACCTCTTTGAATAATACCAATAATTACTAGCTTATCGACTCCCTTGTTGACCTCAACTATCTCACGCGCAATCCGCTTCAGCGCCCGATTAACTTCAACATCAGTCATCACTATTTTCATTTTATTCGTTGATTTTTTGGTTTTCGACATTTTCATCGCCTCCAGTTTGTGTTATTATAACATAGATTTTCTGTTGTTTGTGGTAGTCCGCCGAAGGCGGACGTGTTGTTAGTTGTTAGTTAACTATGCGCCTATAGCTCAGCTGGATAGAGTACTTCCCTGCGAAGGAAGGGGTCGGGCGTTCGAATCGCCCTAGGCGCATTTTGGGGAAGGGTGTCCGAGTGGTTGAAGGAGCACGTCTGGAAAGCGTGTGTGCCAGCAATGGTACCGAGAGTTCGAATCTCTCCCCTTCCGATCAACTGACAACACGGTCCGACTGCGTCGGACCTACTACTAACAACTTACAACTTTTTAAGGAATTAGTTTATAATAGTTGTTGTCAGTTGTAGCGAGTTCGCTTCGAGCGAACGAGCGTGTTGTAAGTTGTTGGTTATTTTGCGGAGGAGTACCCAAGTGGTTCAAGGGGGCAGTTTGCTAAACCGTTAGTGGGCGAAAGCCCAGCGTGGGTTCAAATCCCACCTCCTCCGATTCTTTTTGTTGAGGTTGCCGCAAATATTTGACGTCGCTATTTTATCTACCTAACGATTACACCGTTGGTGGGTGCCTTCTGTCTAACGATTGTCTAACCAAAGAGAAGTTATTTTATGCGTTCTATTCTGTTCGTATGGTTTCGCTTCCATTCATAAAATGAGATAATATTTCAATCCCCTTCAAAATTCTTGCAGCAGATCGCATTTGATCAGTATAGAATTCAGGCATACTTCGACTTACCCAACGCCTCCCCAAAAAAGCGGATAATGAAGGAGAAATTTTTTGATGAAAACCTCCAGTCATTTTAGGAGGCTGGGTGAATTTCCCCGTAAATAATTCCCGGAAACTTGTTATTCCATCACAAGTATAAGTCTCGTCACTAGATACTTCGGCATCAAGTGTTTTTAATAATTGTGCCGCTACCAGCGAATCAGGCGTTATTGTAGAAAGTTGACGTAAAAAATCATCTTTTATTGGTTCAGCAGTTGCTAATAAGCGCATAACAGCAAGGATTGTTTTACTTTTCGGCGCTTCTCTATATGCAAGCTGCATCAGTGGATTATTCCAATAGGGATCATTCGAAAGAATAAGTCTAATACGACCATACCTATACTTTGGTAATAAGGGTGTTCCTACGGATGTTCTGTAATCCGCAGCTTTGCCGCATAATTCAGCAACACAATTAAAAGGTTTTCTTATGATAGGGCATTTATAGACTGCCCTTGCAATACTTAAACCCGTACCATTAATATTCATGTTGATTAATTATCGAATAATTTGCGGAGAAAATTTCAATGATTTTTATTTTTAAATTTTTATTTTTAAAAAACTATGAAATTTATGACAAAAGGTGCGGATAAAACAATAAGAAAGAAAAAGCAAAACATGGGAATATTCAGAGTAAGAGTTGGAATCGATGCAGCAGTCGAGGATAGGCAAATAGGACGTCCAGTTCATTTGCCTTCCTTCGCTACTAGTTTGAGCCAATTTTTATCTTCACGACATGGATTAATGTTCGTGAGACGATCGTTACATTTCCTAGGAGATAACAATTGGTTAACCACAGGAGTAAGAACTATTGAAGTGGAAGTGTTTCAGCAAGGATTTTTTGCTTTTATTGCACAAGTGAGGATTACAGATGTAACGGGGCAAACAGGGAACTTATGTTTGGTCGTAAGTAAAGGAAACCCTCAAATAAACTCAAATGGGTGTGTAAGAAGAGAATATGCATATTTGAGACGTCATTATCCCCAAGCTCCAGAGTTAATTGTGCGACCTCTCGAATTATTTCACGATTCATCTACGGGATTAGTCCTCTATAGTTCTCAGTTCTACATGAACCATTTAGAAATAGGATATGCAATTGATGGATTGGGGGGAAGGCAAGGATTATACAAAAATAGCAAGCTGGTTCCTTTTGGTAGTCGCGCATTTAATCTGATGCAGCAACAACCTTTATTAGAAGAAATGGTGAAAATACTCACCGTACTTTATGATGAAGAACATCAGCAAGCAATATCTATCTTCTTAATTAATGCTGGCGATTTTATTCTAGAATACAAAGATGAGAATGATTTCTCTATGCGTTTAGTTGCAATACGAGATCGAACAAATGGAATTGACATCCCCACCTTCATTTGTTTGCTTCGGAATTATTGTCTTAAAGTAGCAAAAACTCGAGACCCTGATACCTATTGCGTTATGTATGTGTTCAATGAAAGAACGATTTTTAAGGGATTAGTGAAAGCCTTTCAATATCGAGGGATGTCATTGCTTGAGGCGAGACAAAAAGCAGATGCGTGGATGCGAATATATAACGAAGCTGGAGAAAGAGGAAGATTAGATGATTTTTTGGCACGCGTCGAGGTGCAACGTTATCGTTTAGGGTTTCAGGGGCTACCGGCCTTGTACCATCCGCAGGCGGAATGAGGCAAAGTAAAATGAAGATGCAATCTTTTGTAAGCCATACAATCTATTTAAAGTCTTTGCGAGTTTAATTAAAAGAACACGGATTTACTAGCTCTTTTATCGGTTCCATACTTTCTTTCATCCGCTCAATTTGTAGATGATAATAACCCTGTGTGATCCTCTGGTTGCTATGTCCGGCCATTTTCTGTGTAAGGAAGGGGTCGCCATAGTTACTATGGTAGGTGATAAAAGTATGACGCATAGTGTGAGGAGAAGCATCTTTAATACCGAGTTTCTTCATTAAAGCTTTGAATCCTTGGGAAAAATCAATTATTGGTGCTCCATCAACATGACAAAAGACGTACCTCCGTTGAAAGTCCTGTCTAGGGGAAATAATCTTTGAGGTCGGGTCAATGAAATTATCTCTCAAAAACTCTAAAACTTGCCTTAGTTGTGGCACTATAACTGCTAAGCGGTTACGTTTGCTCTTGGTGGTAAAGGTCTCATCGCAAACGATATTTATAATGCCATTTTCAAAATCTACATTCGACCACTTCAGATTACATATCTCGGATTTTCTCATACCGGTCGTCAATCCCAAAACAATAATGCTTCTCATGTAAAGGCTACAATTCGCGAGAATAAGGTTTATTTCTTGCGGTGTAAAAAATTTCATTTCCGGCCTGATATATTTTGGCATCTCAATGCGTTTGACAGGGTTTTCTTTTACAAAGCCACGTTTTATCGCCAATTTGAATAATGCTGAAAGAGTGAAAAGCTCATTAATAATCATTTTATCGGATATCTTGGGGTTTTGTCTTCGCCGATGATCCATATACCCTTCAATTAAAGACGGTGTAACCTGATGCAAGTTATAGATTTTTAAATAAGAAACAAGTTTTTTAATATGGCCTGTTATTGTTTCTTTTGTCCTTGGCGTCCGGTTCTTATCAACATATTCAAGATATTCAATAGCCATGCGCTCAAAGCTAATCTTTAGCGTAATATATTCCCCTCGCGCCAGTTTCTCGGCAATGCTCTTCTTTTTGGCATTGATTGTCTCTCTGTTTAGAAACTTTTTCTCGCCAATCCGCTCCCATTTGACCTTGCCGTTCAGCTTGAATATGGCATAAACGATGCTCCGCTTTTCGGTTTCCCATACACTTGAATATTCATCCATTTTTATTTACCTTGCCATTTCTATATTTATATAATACACCCATATGTGGGTGATGTCAACTTATTTAATAATGGTTTATACTACTTTCATGCTAAGCGACAAGATAGCCAAAAACCTCCGTAAGCTAAAAGGCAAAATGACCTGGGTTGAACTCGCCAAAAAATCGGGCGTTTCTTTCCGAACTCTTGAGAAAATCGTCTTTACCAAAGAGATTAAAGAACCAAGTTTGACTACAGCATCCAAACTAGCCAAAGCCCTGAAGGTTTCTGTTGATGCCCTTCTAAAATAGCCCCCGACGGTTAGCATAACCGTTGGTCGGCCTGTATTATTCCTTATATCCATAGCCAATATTGATGCCTCCTCGTTGGGTGTCTAACTATTGTCTAATTAGAAACCCCAAATCCGCACTCTTTCCGCTGGTTTAACCACTTTTCAATATCCGATCTTATAAACCGGAACTCTCTGCCGATTTTCACCCTCGGAATCTGTTTTGTGTAAAGCAGATAGTTTACGGTTCTGGGCTGAACCTTTAGAAAACCAGCTAGCTCTTGTTTATCAAAAATTTCATCCATATTTAGATTCTATTCTCCGCAATGGGATATATCCGGTAAAACCAGCCTTTCCCTTATAATCAAAATACAAATCTTTATCCTCATCCTCATCTATATCATCAGAATCTGCAAATTTATAATCAGCCTGCATTAATGCATATCGAATAACATCACACATATGGTCATTTCTTTTTGTGGGTCTTTCTTTTCCATTTTCCTCGTTACTATATTTTGGCTTTTCCCATCTATATTCCGCAATCTCTCTAATAGCATTGACACAATTAGCAAAAATAAAAAATCTTGGAGAGCCTTTTTGTCGTGTTAAAGGATGGAATCTGTTCTCATCAATCTTTAAATATTCACCAACCCTATTAATTCCAGCCAAAACACTATTGTCGGCAGGCACAGCGCATATCCCATTTAACATATACTCATCAATAACCGAAATCCCACCGATACCAGATTTAGCATTACAAGAAGGATCAATATAAATGTCTAATTCTTTATTTCCCATCATCTGCTTTGCAATTGCAGCATGATAGCTAACTAATTGCCCGGATTCATAGTGCTCATCGGTTAAGTAGACATTACCATCGCAATCAATTGCAAACTTACCTATCGCCGTAGGATTTGTTAATCCATGATCTATTACTAAATACTCGATGCCTTCAGCCGGGATTTTGAATGGTTCAATGACATGGATCTTTTCATTCCACATTGGCCACACCTGTCCCTCAGCAACATCCCACGATCCGTAGATGTATCTCTTTTTAACAGAGTCTGGCTCAGCCAATAATGTTCTAATATAACCCTTAGGCAAATGCGGATTTTCAAGAGAAGTAGCTTCAATCAGGTGATAATCTGGTGTTGGTCTTTGTTTAAATCGTTTCCATATCCAATTGTGTCCTTCCATGTTAAAGGTAATAAAACCTTGCAGCTTACTGATGTTCTCCCTACGGAGCCGGCCAATCAAAAACACAAAAACATCTTCATCAATTTCTTCTGCTTGATCGATCCAAAAACCACCCAAGTTAAGATTGGTCAACGAATGCAGCATATCTACATGCCTGAAGAGTATTTCTGATCCATTTGGCAATTTCATTATGGCATCCATCTTATTTATGGGGATTTCCGGGAACCATGCCATAAAATCACGCATGGTTGAATCCCTTAGGTCTGTATAATTCTTTCTGCCTACCAAAAACAAGTTATTAGGTTCTTCGCATGACCGTATGGTTTTAATAATTCCTGCTAGCGTTTTCCCGTTTCCCCATCCTCCACCGAAACCACAGAACTTGGATTCGGAAAATATAAACTCTTCTTGTTTAGGTAATAATTTAATTTTCTTCATTCTCGCTTGTCTTTATTACTATTAATGGCTCCGGGGCATGATTGACCTCAATTCTCTCTTTAAAAGCGCCCAGGTGCTTGCCTATTAGCTCTAATGCCCTGATCCGAACAGCTCTCTCCTGAGGGCTATCAGCTTCTCTCTCAACTTCCTTTTTTAAGGCTTTAATTACCCACTCAGTATTGATGCCTTCTTGGGCTAAATAATCGGCCAAAGCAACTTGCACCCTTTCTTTCTTTAAAACCTCGCAAGCATAGGCTCTGGCAGAGCTGTCGGAGCTTACATCGTAAGATTTTCTCGCCGCCTCTGTTGCATTAAATTTATTAGCTAACAACTCCCTCACAAATTGGCTTTCCTTTAAATTAAGCCCGTTAAGTTTTGCTAAGCTCTGTTTAGGATCCAATTTATCAGCAGGTTTGCTCATTTTTGTATACCTCCGTAAATACACTTACGCACTTACTCATCCCTTTAAGATGGGGGATGAATGAGTAAGTTGCGTTTGAGATGTACCCCGCTAATGCACAAGTTAGAGATAAAATGCACATATTTGTGGTTGATACAATAAAAACAACTTGTCTATACCCCGCTAATGCACCAATACACAAGTTAATTAGGCAAATTGATAATTGCATTACTTGTTTCTCCTGTTTTGTTAAGCTTTCCTTTTTTTATTGCATTTCTTATATGGTTCTCTGCTGTGCCTTTTTTACAGTCACATTTTTGAGCCAGTCTTTCTGCTAGGTTTTTTATTGTAGTTTCTGGGGTTGTCTTCATTAGTTCAAAAATGGCTTCATCTGTCACTTTTCGTGTCCCGGCTTCTTTAATATACTTTAAGGAAAGGTTCTCATCAAAGCCTGCGATTATCTTTGGTGGCCGGACACAGTTCCGTGTCTTAAAATCTACAATTATTTGACCATTCAGATCTGGGGCGATAAGAATTGCGGTGTCAACCCGTCCAAAGAGCACTGATGACCCTCGTAAACTATTGAAGTCTGGGCTTCGTCCGTCGCTGTTTTTTCGCAAGTGGTGACTAATAATAACTGCCCGGTTGTCGGTTGTTAGTTGTGTTAGGCGGTCGGTCAATTGTCTCATATCTTGCTGTTTATTTTCGTCTCCGCTGAAATATTCGATCAGTGGGTCAATAAAAATAACATCAGGAATGGTTTGCGCAATTAGTTTGTTTATTATCTCAAAACCAGTCTTTTCATTCAGAAAAACTCGGACAGTTGCTAGATAAAGCCAATCTTTAGGTGTTCCCCAAACTGGGGAAATTGAATTTAGCCGTTCCTTAAGCCGGCCTTCGGAGAGTTCTGCTTGCAAGAACAGCACCCTACAGGGTTTTTGAATTTCGAAGTTCAAGAACGGTTTACCATTTGCTAACGCCAATGCCAGATTAAGCATAATTAAGGTTTTCCCTGCTTTTGGCTCCCCTCCTAGAACGGTTATACCTTTTGGGTAAATCAGGGATTGGCAATAAGGTGGCGGCTCCTGAAAATCATTTGCGAGGAATAGGTTGAGTTCCCAGGCCTTAGCAGGAGCTTCTGCTTCACCGCCTTTTTTTGCCTGCTTCACAAAGATTGGACAGTTATTATCGCAAAGCGAAGCCATCACATCTTCGCATCCAAAGCTTTTATACCGGTGCTGGCCATTGCTTTCTTTTCTTGCGCTCTCATAAATAGCCCTTAATTCGTTTTCTGGCAACGGTGGAAGACACTTTTGGTTTGCTTCGCACAGTAAGGGAAAGCTCAAGGAATCATATCCTTCCCGTAAAAGCATAACCGCAACTCTAAAAAGAACATTGTTACGTTCCCCTTCCGGCACTCCCTTGTTAAATACTTTTTCGAAGCAGGGTAGAAACGCCTTATGCAATGAAACGATGTCTTGTCGCGGGGCTTTTACTAGCTCTTTTGGCAATTGATTTTCAACTTCCGATAAATCATAAGGCATGACAAAGCTCCTTTGAGATGTAACACACCTTGCATAATTTAGGGATTTTGGGCTCTTTTAAATTAAAGGAGCCAGGCAGTCGAAGAATACGTGCAAAATCACTTACGTAGTCGCTCTTGCATGCTTTCTGAATAGATCGAAGGGCTTTTTGTGTCGTCTCGCCCGCCGGAGCCGGAGTATTAAGAGTCCAATACGCATGATAGCCGTTACCGGAAAAAACGATAATGTCGGGGACAGGTTTAAACATGAAAATATCTTTGGCTGCATTACCATCCAAATCAGCCCATAAGCAAGGAAGGGTCTTTACATTTTTGTTCGTTCCCTGCTTTGCAACCCGAGGAGCAACACCAAAATAAATGTTTATCCCTTCGGATTTTTGAATATTAAGAAGTTCAGGCAAGTCGTGAGTAACAAAATCAACATAATCTTGGTAAAAGCATGCTTCCGCTCGATTATTACCAAGCAAGCGAACCTCAAAATACTGATTGGGATACTTTTTCTTCCAATCTCCATAAAGTGCTTGAAGAAATTGGCTTATATGTCGAATTGGATCGAAGGTACCTTCCGCAATTTTAGAGTCTGGAAACTCTCTGAAAATGTTGTTGATTGTCATATTCATTTCATATCACTTCCTTTGTTAGCACTGCCCAATGTTATAAATCCGGGTTTTAATTTCCTTTAAACAATTAAAAAAGCCGATCGGATCAATTTTAAGCTGATGGGTAAAATAGAGTTTAATCAAGTCATCTAATTGATCATCACGCCTGATCCAGAAAATAGCTTTTGATGGATTATTACGGTCTATTGCTTCAATTTGATATCCACAACAACACAAGGTGGAAGACAAAGAAATGTCCGAAGTTTTGAAAAAATCATTTTCTTTTAATATCTCATTCATATAATTTCTCCTTTTAATAATAGTCAAAGCATTTTTCTGCCTTAGCTTTATTATTACATTATTATTTTTTAGGGATGGAATAGGACTTTATTGATATGTCTTTTTGTAATAGCACTTTTGGCTATATATCAATAAAAATTGTTAGCAAATAGTAGAAAGATATGTCCCACAAATAGGACTTAAACAGGAAGAAAAGCGGATTTAATGTGACAAAATGTAAACCATTATTTTACAATGTGTATTCTCTTTTTCGATTTTTATTGGCACTTTTTCCTTTTTAAATCGATTATTTAACCTAATAATATGTTTACGTGTGGCTTCATCATTTGGACAACCAGATAATCTAGTAAGATTTGCAATTAAAACTGATGGAGTATTATGATCAGTCATTTTTTGCTTACCATTTTTTATCTCCCATCTGGATTCCCATAAATGTCTCAGAATAATGAAGGCTTTAGTCTCCTCTTTACGAGTCGCGCTTTTTTTCTTGGCATTGAAACGTATTGTTTTTTCGCCATTATTTATCATAAGTAAGTAATTGCTTTCGTCTAAAAATGTATTCTTAATAATAATATATGATGTATTTTTTATCCTTTTTTGTGTTGTTGGGGTGCTAGAATTAGCTTGACTAAATCGGCCGGTTTTACTATTAATATCAATTTTCATTTCCTCTAACATCGTAATGATGTAATCATGCAAACGCTTAAAGTAGCCATCATAGATATCTCTTGTAAACTCACGTCGTTTTTCTTGAGTGTTGTTTATTATATTGTTTAATTCTTTTGCTAGGGAATCATAATTTGCTCTAACTACCAATACAGATTGTTCGTTTTTATATTGGTCGAACATTGCTTGATCTTCATAAATAATTGCGTAAATCAATATAATCTTGTCCAATGCTCCCCATTCGGATATTGCTCCTTCTTTGAGATAAGCACTCTTTTCTTTTTGATATTCATTGTAAGATGGACAAAACAATTGATGCCTATGGTTATCGTAGAATCGACTCGTAATATTTTTCGCGCCTATAAAAGTTAAGTGGGTTAGAATAGCCTCAAAACAAGAATATATGGTTTCGATAGGAGTAAGTATGTTTATATATTGCACTCTTCTTTTTATGGAAAGATTAAACGAATTAATAACTTCATTTAGCTCGGCGTCAACAATGTTTTGATCTTCAATTATTCTTGAAAGATTTCGCAAAGATTTTTTAAGCTCTGTCTCACATTTTTTCGATATCACCTCAAAACGTTGATGGGGTTCATTTTTCTTAGCTTTTATATCCTTATATATTTTATTAAGGAATGGGGTTTGGATAACGAACTTCAAATAACCAGCACTGCCGATAAAAAAATCTCTATCACTAGAACTACTTATCGTTTTTGCGTATTTTCTTTCAAGTTGTTCTTTGAATTGGTTGGCGTTTCCTATAATAGCTAAATCGTTTGTCATATAATATTAATTTTGCCTATATTTTATCAATTATTAAGCTAAATATCTATTATACGAATCAAATCGGTTATGAGGGCTGAAAAGAAAGTCTGCGTTGTTATGTTAAGTCAAATCTTTAAAGAATTTTGCAGGAGAAATCTCGAGCCCATCAATAATCCGTAAGAGGGTGTTTATTTTGGGTTCCCGCTCGCCTTTTTCAATCCGCATAAGGACACTATTGCTTATGCTACTATTCAACGATAGTTTGTACATACTAAGTCCTTGGTCTTTCCTCAATTTAGTTATTTTCTTGCCAATTTCGATGTTAGTATATTTCAAATCACCGTTGTCAGTTGACATGCAGCAATGCTAGCAGTAAACTAAACGACATGTATTGTCAGCGGACATCTATCTGGCTTGACAATAAGGAGATCAACAAATAAGCATGGGAATCAAAATATTTGCTTGCGTTATTGTCAGTTTTCTTTTTACATGCGTTTATTCCCCAAGTTTAGCAACAGTGGTAGAAATGGATTCAGTGCTGGCAAATAAAATTGCGCAATCGCTTTCGAGTCGTTTATCTAAAAATATAAAAAGTGTTGCTATCTGGGATATCAATAACTATGCCAAAGAGGTGTTTTCCGCAGATACAATCAAAACAGAAGATACAATAGGAATTGCGATTGTTAAAGAACACAAACTAAGACTAATCGACAGAAGCAAACTAAACTTGATCCTAGAAGAACAAGGATTAAGTCAAACGGGATTAATTGATCCTCAGCAAATGAAAAAACTCGGTAAGCTGCATGGCATTGATGCATTGATATTCGGGGATTTTAATGCAAATACAATAGGGATTTTCCCTAATATTACTTTGGCAATTAGAGTTATAGATACGGAAACAGGTCTTTTAATTTATGCAGATGAATTTCCGATTTATTCTGAATACATGGAAACAGCACTTGATGACTTAAATAGTTATTTTTCCTTTGCTATCAATAAGGAAAAAGATTATATAAAGAAGAACAGCATCAATAAAGTCGCTATTTGGAAAATTGATAATACACCTACAGATAGTGCCCCCTTACAATTAGTTATTAACAAATTTTATAAAATATTAGTTAATGAAAAGAATTTAAAAATCGTTGATAGAGCCAATTTAAAAGAATTATTAAATGAACAGGCTTTTGGGGCATCTGGCCTGGTAGATCCTACGACAGCGAAGAAAATCGGCAAATTGTACGGAGTCGATGCGTTTATATTTGGGAGAGTTGACAGTTATGATAATAACGAAGAAGAAGACAGTTATAATAGCTCCATTAAACTTACTCTAAAAATGATAAATGTTAATACCGCACAGATAATGTGGGGCGAGGAGTTGCAAGGCACTTTTTCAAAACCGAAGAAAGATGTTTATGCTTTCTTTGGAGAGGAATATAAAGAACCAGAAAGCTGGTTAATCCCTGCTTCTCAATCAGCCATTATTCCAGGTTGGGGGCAGAAACATAACGGACAGGAAGAAAAAGGGAATTTATTCCTTGGATTAGAGCTTTTGACTATTGGTATGGGGTATTATGCTCATACTCAATATATAAACGCATGGAATAGTTATTCAAGCGCAACAACACGTGCAGATATGGACAAATATTTCAACGAAGCCAACACTTATCACAATATCAGGAATAGTTGTATATATCTGGCTGTAGGAATTTGGTTGTATAACATCTACGATGCAGGCGTAAATTGTAACGCCCAAAAAACGTCTAATGTTTATATCTTGCCAGATAAAGATAAGATCTTGGTTGGGACAAGATGGACATTATGAGCAGTCTACTTAGCAAGAAATATTCGTTATTAGTTGCCTTATTTTTGTTTGTTTTAATTGGAGGATGTAGCACATTGCAAAGAACCAATCCGCTAGATACTACAACTACAACATCGACTACTACAACATCGACTACCACAACATCGACTACCACAACTTCACTAGCGACAACAACGACTACTATTCTTTCTGGCACTGCCCCATCAAAACCCACGGGTTTTTCTGTGACAAATCAAAGTGGCAAAGTAAAACTTACATGGAACGCGAATCCTGAATCAAATATTAGTGGATATAATATTTATCGAGATACTACGGGTTATTCTGGCTATCAAAAGATGAACGCAGCTATAGTTACTGGAACCACCTACGAAGATACATTGGTTACTGCGTATCATACTTATTATTATAAAATAACGGCAGTTAATAGTGACGGACTTGAAAGCAGTTATTCGGTGGTGGATTCGGGTTATAGTTATTAATTGGGGGTATACATATGCATAAATGTTTTTTTTCTATGATAACATTCTTGGCCTGTTTATCCTTTTTTAGCGTTATTAATGCTGTTGAACTTGAGAATGTTAGAAATGCTCAAATAACCAAATTTGCCGTTTCAATATCCGAATCAATAGATGGCATAGAGAAAAACAAAATATCAGCATGTGAAAATGCTATTGAAAAAGAATTATCCGATAACGGATATCGTGTTGTTCATAATAAATATGTTGAAAAATTTGATGAAACAAAACTTTTTGATGAAATCTTGCCCACGAAGGAAATATCTGATGAAGCAGAAAAAATCCCGGTAGCGGCAAAAAAGCGAATTAAAGCTGACATTTTAGTGATTGGAGAGGCAAATGCAACGCTATTAGCGGATGAACCTATTGCAAAAACCTCTATGGTTAATTTATATTCGGCTCGGGCAAATGGTCATTTTAAGGTGTTTTGGGTCAACGATGGTACAATAATTTTCAATGTTAGCGAAATTCAATCCGGTGCTGATGTAACCAAAAATACTGCAATTGAAAAATCCCTTGCCAATCTTGGTGAACAGATCGGAAAGAAAATCGTTGATCGTTTCATCGATGAGGCCGAATAATTCTAATTCCCCAGAAGTTGCTCTTCCCTGTCTAACGATTGTCTAACAAAATGAACTCAAATGAACTCAAACCAACCCTTTTCCTAACTAAAAATGATTTTTATTTCTGGTAGTTTTTTCTCCTAAAAAAGTTTTTTATTTTGCTTTATAATGATAAAATTGTATAATTGAACTCTAACGGGGAGGAGTACCCAAGTGGTTCAAGGGGGCAGTTTGCTAAACTGTTAGTGGGAGCAATCCCAGCGTGGGTTCAAATCCCACCTCCTCCGTTTTTCTTCTTTAATAAAACCAGCCCGGTAATTCCAATCACCAATAAACCAAGAGAGATAAACTGCCCAGGGTTTAAGCCAAGCCAATAAAGTTCATCAGGACAAAAACGAAAATATTCGATAACAAAACGATATACCGAGTAAATAGTCAAACCGATAAAGAAAACCTGACCAGCAAATTTCCGGCGCGGCCAAAACCAGAGGAGAAAAAGAAAAGTTATCGCCATCACTACAACTGAATAAAGTTGGGTCGGATGAGTTAATATACCAGGGTATTGAAAATAAGCCAACGATCCTGGTGGAAATTTTACTCCCAAAATTGAATCGGTCGGGTGGCCAAAACAGCAGCCGTTAAAAAAACAGCCAAGCCGGGCAATGGCATAACCAAGCACGGTCCCTGGGGTAATGGTGTCTAATAAAATTAACAAATTTAGCTTTTTCCAATGGGCGTAAAAAATAACCACTCCAATAGTTAAAATCAGACCGCCCAGAAAAGCCAGCCCCCCTTTTTGCACCATGATAATGTCAATGGGGTTAGCCAAATAAGTTGGCCACTCACCGATTACGTATAAAACGCGCGCCCCTACAATGGCGGCAACAATCACATAGAGGGCCAGATCGAGAATAGTCTCGCTTTTTATCCCCGTTTGCCTGGCAAAATAAAGAGCGAGAAAGATGCCGATTAAAAAACCGATCGCGACCATGAAACCATAAGAATAAATAGTCAGTAGCCCTAATTTAAATAGTATTGGATACATCTTTTTGGGTAAATATCTGTTGAGCGATTAACCCAACGCCCAGGTTAATCATTATATCTGCCAGGTTAAAAACCGGCCAGACAATAAAATCGATATAATCAATCACATACCCATGAATAACCCGATCAGTCAAATTACCGATACTGCCACCTAAAATAAACGCCATCCCAATTTGCAGCAGTAAACTTTTTTGCGGCAAACGGTAATGAAAATAAAGGACCAGCAATACCACCACAAGACCAACAACAACTAAATAGGAAGAAAAACCGATAAAGAGCGAAAAGGCCGCTCCGGTATTACGGACATAAGTAAGTTGTAAAACATGATCGATAACTTCAACCGGGACGCCAAGCGCCATTTTTGAGACAACAAGAAATTTTAAAAATTGGTCGCAACCAATTATCAACAAAGCAATTAAATAAAAAAGCATCCCTTACCTGACCTTCGGGGCAGACTTAATATAAACCTCAATAATTTTCATCAATTCCCCAACGTAATACCCAACTACGGGGAAATTTATCATCTGTGACAATACTTTTGTCAGGATAAAGATCAATATCCCTAGAACAATGGTCATGCCTAACGCCATCCCTAATCCTTGAGCAATACCATTAAGAAAAGTAAAAAGAATATACCGCCACGGGTCGTGCTTGTCCCGCCGCACATTTTCGATCGCTTCCAATAAACGATTCTCTTCATCACTCATATTTTTAGGTCCCTTCTTGCCACGAAGCAAGATACTTGACTTGTTCCGTGGTTAATTTGTCGATTGCTATCCCCATCGACTTCAATTTTAACGTTGCCACCCAGTTTTCAATCTCGGTCGGCACATTATACACTTTCGCTTTCAATTTACCGGAGTTTTTAATGGCATATTCAGTCGCCAGCGCTTGAGTAGCAAAGCTCATATCCATGACCGAAGCTGGATGCCCTTCCGCGGCCGCTAAATTAACCAGCCGCCCTTCAGCTAACACGTAGATACTGCATCCGTTTGCTAAAGTGTACTGATCGACAAAGTTGCGGACATTTTTGGTTATTTTCTTGGCAATTTTCTTTAAGCCTGGCAGATCGAGTTCGACGTCAAAGTGGCCAGAGTTACAAACAATCGCTCCAGTTTTCATCAGGCGGAAATGTTCCGGTCGAATAACGTGAACGTTGCCAGTCAAGGTACAAAAAACGTCGCCAATTGGGGCGGCTTCTTCCATGGTCATAACCCGGAAACCATCCATGACCGCTTCCAGGCCTCTGATTGGATCAACTTCAGTAATAATAACGTTAGCCCCCATCCCTTTGGCCCGCATCGCAAAACCCTTACCACACCAGCCATACCCGGCTACAATCACATTTTTACCGGCCACTAAAACATCGGTCGCGCGGATAATACCGTCGAGAGTACTCTGTCCAGTTCCGTAGCGATTATCAAAAAGATTTTTGGTCTGGGCATCATTAACCGCAATTACGGGAAACTTTAACGCCCCATCTCGCTCCATCGCTTTTAACCGGATTACTCCGGTGGTGGTCTCTTCCATGCTCCCGATAATTTGACGCGCAACCTTTGGATACTTGGCCGAAATCGTCGAGACTAGATCACAACCATCATCCATCGTCACAACCGGACCATGTTCAATCGCCGCAACTAGATGTTGATAATAAGTTTTGTTATCCTCACCTTTGATTGCATAAACTGGAATTTCGTATTCATAAACGAGTGCAGCAGCAACATCATCTTGTGTCGAGAGGGGATTCGAAGCGCAGAGAACAATCTCAGCACCCCCGGCTTTTAACGTCCTGACCAAATTAGCTGTCTCCGCCGTTACGTGGAGGCACGCACTCATTTTTTTACCCTTGAGTACTTTGCTTTTCGCAAACTTCTCTTTAACCTGAGCCAAAACCGGCATATCCCGCTCCGCCCACTCTATCCGCAACTTTCCTTTCGCCGCTAAACCTTTATCCTTAATGTCACAATTTGTCATTTAATTTACTCCTCCCATTTCATTAACAACTTTAGCACATCTTGCGCATAAAGTCGCATCATCCGTTTTTTCCCCAACTGACTCACTCCAGATCCAGCATCGGGCACACTTTAAACCCGGGGCATGAGTGACCACTGGTTCTTTGTCACCTTCAGAAATAATCACTTTTGCCACAATTAAGATCATCGGCAGTATTTGTTCAACCGAACGAATAATTTCCAACTCTTTTCCGGACGCAAAAATCTCCACCTGCGCTTCAATCCCGCCGCCAATTTCCTTAGCCGCCCGTTTCTTTTCCAATTCACGATAAACTTTTTCTTTGATCCTAAAAATGATCTCCCACTTCGCCTCCAACTTCTCATCCAGCCACTTCTTCTCCACCTTCGGCATCTCCAATAAAAATATACTACCTTCATTTTCAATTTTTAATTTTTCATTTTTAATTATGTATTTGTAAAGGTCTTCCGCCGTAAACGACAGAATCGGCGCCATTAATCGAATCAGGGTATTTAAAATCTCACTCATTGCAAACTGCGCAGAAAGCCGCTCGGTTGAGTTTTTGCCGCCACAGTACAAGCGATCTTTTGATAGATCAAGATAAAAAGCGGAAAGATCATTGACGCAAAAATCATATAACGAATGATAAACCACGTGAAACTCAAACTCATCATAAGCTTTCGTCACTCTCTCAATCAACCGATGGAGTTTAAGCATTATCCAACGATCGATCTCAAGCAGTTGTAAGTCGTTAGTTATTAGTTGTAAGTTGTAATCATAAAGATTGCTCAACAAAAACCGGCAGGTATTTCTGATTTTGACAAATGCTTCCTGAACTTGCTTTAAGATTTTCTCCGACGCCGCCATGTCGTTTCTAAAATCGGTTGAAGCGACCCAGAGGCGTAGAACATCGGCTCCATACCGTTTGACTACATCCTGCGGATCGATCACATTCCCCAGCGATTTGCTCATCTTCTTCCCTTTATCATCGATAGTAAAACCGTGGGTTAAAACTGCATTAAATGGCGCTCGTCCTTTGTAACCGATCGCAATTAAAAGTGATGATTGAAACCAACCACGGTGTTGATCTGATCCTTCTAAATACAAATCGGCCGGCCAGCTTAATTCATCCTCGCGCGTTTCTAAAACTGCGGCGTGGGAGGAACCGGACTCAAACCAGACATCAAGAATAGCAGTCTCTTTTTCCCAAGCCGTCCCGCCGCAATGTGGACATTTCGTCCCGTCCGGCAAGATTTCCGATGCTTCCCTAGCAAACCAACCATTTGTCCCCTCTTTAATAATTAACTCCTGGATCGCTTTATTGAAAAATCCTGTCAGCTGTGGTTTTCTACATTTTTCACAGTAAAAAGCTGGGATTGGCACTCCCCAGGAACGCTGACGGGAGATACACCAGTCGGGCCTCGTTTCAATCATCCCGCGGATCCGATTTTCTCCCCACGCCGGGAACCAATTCGTTTGGCCAATCGCTTTTAACGCTTCCTGACGCATATTCTTGTGATCAACAGCAATAAACCATTGTTCTGTCGCTCTAAAAATCACCGGTTTTTTACAGCGCCAACAGTGAGGATAAGAATGCTTGAAAAAGTCCAATTTAACTAATGTCCCGTTTTCTTTCATCACTGCGGTAATCAGTTTATTAGCTTCGTCGTAATATTTCCCTCTAATAAATTCGGGGACACTCTCATCAAAATAACCGCGGTCGTTAACCGGCATTAAAATTGGAAGCTTATATTTATGACCAACTTTGTAATCTTCGATGCCGTGTCCCGGCGCGATATGGACGAACCCAGTCCCCTGCTCCAGCGTCACTAAATTATCATTTACAACTGGCACTTCCCGCTCAATAAACGGATGCTGGCACTTGAGCCCTCCAAGATTGGCCCCTTTAATCTTATCGATGATATGCTTATGCGATAATTCGGTTTTTTTCAAGAAATCGTCTAATAATCCTTCAGCAACAATATAAACTTCATCACCAATATCGAGGAAGACGTATTCCAACTCCGCGTGCGCCGCTACCGCTACATTCGCTGGTAAGGTCCAGGGAGTTGTCGTCCAAACAATTAATGACCACGGTTTCTCCATTGGCAAATTAGGATTTCGGATAACATCCTTAATTTTACATTTTTCATTTTTAATTTTAAATTTAACATAAATTGATGGCGATCGATCATCCTCATACTCAATCTCCGCCTCAGCTAATGCTGTTTGATCGTGTGGGCACCAGTGGATCGGTTTTAAACCGCGATAAACATAACCTTTTTCCGCTAAGACCCCAAAAACTTCAACAATTTTCGCTTCGTAAGAATGGTCAATCGTTAAATAAGGATTATCCCATTCGCCAAATATTCCTAATTTCTTAAACTCTGCCCGCTGTAAATCAACATATTTCAGGGCATAATCTTTGCAATTATCCCTGAACTCAAGGATATTTTTCATTTTTAATTTTTCATTTTGCATTTCCTTGAGCAATTGCGTCTCAATTGGCAGCCCATGACAGTCCCACCCAGGGATATAAGGAGAATAAAAACCCGACATCGTCTTATATTTGACGATAATATCTTTAAGAATCTTATTCAACGCGTGACCAAGATGAATATCACCATTCGGATAAGGCGGGCCATCATGCAGAATGTATTTCTTCCCCCGTCCCACGTCCCACGTCTTCTCAACCATCGCCTGGTATACGTCCTCACTGTCCCATTTCCCCAGCATTTCTTCTTCAATTTTGGCCAAGTTAGCCCGGATTGGAAAATCGGTTTGGGGTAAATTTAGCGTCTTTTTGTATTCTGCCATTGGACCTATTATTCTAACATGAAACGCGCAGCTTCCTCAACGCTTTCAGCGCCGCATTTTCCCCGGCGGCAATCAGCTTTTTAGCTTTATGAAGATCAAGTTGCCAGATATCTTCATCAATTTGCGGTTCAATTAAAATATCCGCCCTTTTGCGTTGCGCAATGCTTAATTGATGCAACACTAAATCAAGCGAGCGGCCAAAAACTTGATAGGCGTCATGAGGGATATAATGAATCGGCTTGGCTGGGACAACATCAACCGCCACCACAAAATTAGCCCCCATCTCTCTTGGCACTTCCACTGGCAAGTTTAACGCTAATCCCCCATCAACAACTGTTTGATGTTCAATTTCTTCTGGTGTAAAAACGCCGGGAAAAGCCGCGCTGGCCGCCACTGCTCTGGCGACATTCCCTTTTTGGATTATTACCGGCTCTCCAGTTTTAATATCAGCGGCAATTAAAGCCAGTGGTATTTTTAACTCGTCAAACTTTTTGTCGCCGATGTATTTAATCATTAAATCACGTAACCCTTCGCCCGAAATAAAACCGGGACGACCAAAAGCAATTTTCACAATTCTCCCCCAACTGATCCGCAAGGCAATCTCTTCTATTAAATCAATGTTTAACCCGGCGGCATAAACAGCGCCAACCATTGCTCCGGAAGAAGTCGCAGCCAAACAGTGAACCGGAATTTGATATTTTTCGACAACTTTCAACACCCCTATATGGGCAATTCCCCGTGCCACCCCACCACCTAAGACTAAACCGATTTTTTTTCGCCCAAATAAATTCCAATACATGTTTTGATGATATCAGAGCAAAAAAAGTATTGCAACCAGATAAGCCATTTGTTATAATCGTTTTTATGAAACAGTACCCTCCAGAGAGGATACGCAATGTTGCCGTGATCGGCTCTGGGACCACAGGGAAAACTTCGCTGTGTGAAGCACTGTTGTTTAAATCGGGAACAATCTCTCGCCAAGGAACTATTACTGACGGGACTACCACTTCAGACTACGATCCAGAAGAAATTAAACGTGGGATTAGCATTCACTCCACTCTGCTACCGCTAGAATGGCAGGATTGTAAAATTAATTTAATTGACACTCCTGGCTATATTGATTTTATCGGCGATACAATTTCGGCCCTACGGGCTGTTGATGGCTTGATCATTATTGTTGATGCAGTGACTGGCTATGGCGCAACGTTGGAAAATCTCTGGAAATTAGCTGATCAATATGATCTTCCCCGCATCATTGTCGTTAATAAACTCGATAAAGCTCAGTCCGATTTTGATAAAGTAATTGCTAATATGCGGGAGAAATTTAGCAAAGAAATTGTCCCAATTGAAATTCCACTAGGAGCAGAAGCTGCTTTTACCGGTGTTTATAGCTTATTGAAAAATAATGCTCCAGCTGAATTACAGGAATCATTTGCCACCCACAAAGAGCTGTTAATCGAAGGTGTGGCTGATATTGACGAAGAGATTCTTAATGAATACTTAGAAGGGAAAGAGATTAGCGAAGAAGAGTTGACCCAGCATTTTGTGACCGCTCTAAATCATGATTTAATCTTCCCTGTTCTCTGTGTTTCTGCCACTAAGGATATCGGGATCACGGAATTACTAAATGCCATTGTTGCCTGGATGCCACCCGCTAATGAAAAAGAATACAAGGCGAAGACAGAAAATGGCAGTGCAGTAAAGATAAAACCAGCTGTAAACGAACCGTTCTCCGCTTATGTTTTTAAAACAGTTACTGAGACGCACGTCGGGAATTTAACATATTTACGCGTCTATTCTGGTGCGATTTCTCCCTCTTCTTCTGTTTATAACCCAACCAAAGGAAAAGAAGAACGAATTGGCCAAATCATGTCAATGCGGGGAAAAAACAAAATCGAAATTCCACTCCTCTCGGCCGGTGATATTGCTGTTTTACCTAAATTAAAGGTTTCGGGAACGCTTGACACCTTATGTGATAAGAATAAAGTTGTGCTGTTTGAGCCAGCGCATTATCCTGAACCAGCCATGTCTTTTTCGGTTAAACCAAAAAGTAAAGCGGATCAAGAAAAGATGGCCTTAGGACTTGGTTCCTTTACTCATGAAGATCCCACTTTCCAGATGCATTATAATCCGGAGACAAAAGAGACGGTGATTTCCGGCATGGGTGATGTCCATTTAGAAGTTTTACTGAAAAAATTAAAAGAACGATTTGGGGTAGAAATTGAAGTCGGCGAACCGCGTATTCCCTATAAAGAAACGATTGGCAGTAAAATTAAAGCTCAAGGGAAATACAAAAAACAAACCGGCGGTCGTGGTCAATACGGTGATACCTGGCTAGAGATCGAACCTCTTTCACGCGGCCAAGGTTTTGAGTTCGTCAATAGAATTGTCGGTGGGGCAATCCCCAAAAATTACATCCCTTCCGTGGAAAAAGGGGTCAGAGAGGCTATGTCTGCTGGTGTCATCGCTGGCTACCCAGTTGTTGATGTCAAAGTGACCCTTTTTGACGGTTCTTACCACGAAGTCGATTCATCTGATATGGCCTTCAAAATTGCCGCTTCAATGGGTTTTAAAAAAGCGTTTCAGGATGCCCGTCCGTTGATGCTGGAACCAATTGTTGAGGTTACGGTGACCGTACCGTCAGCATTAGTCGGCGAAGCAACCGGCGATTTAAACAAACGTCGTGGTAAGATTTTAAATATTGAGAGCGATAAAGTAACCGCTCTGGTACCGCAAAGTGAGCTCGCCAAGTACGCGACCGACCTCCGCTCTTTTACCCATGGACAAGGAACCTTTAGTCTAAAATTTTCTCACTATGAACAAATTCCCCCGCTCACCCAACAGAAATTGGTAGAAACTTATAACAAGTTAAAGGAAGCGGGCAATGTAGAAAGAGCGTAGAAAGGGGGTGAAGATCATGCATACCAGCGACTGCACCGTGATCCAAGAACTGCCGGAAACCATTAACCTTACTTCGGCCGAAGAGCGAAAAAAGCTCGACGCACTCGGCACTTTAATCGCCAACAAGGAACACTTACACTACGAAGGATATATTGCTTTTACTGATGCGCCCTATTCACTCGATAAAGCCAAGACAACCCTGTTTTTTGACTAGATCTTAACCAGGGTCGCGCCGAAGATTCCGTCTATTTTGGCAATCTTTTGCAGGACAGCGTCTGTTACTGCCCCGTCGATGTTTAACACCATCACGGCTTTTTCGTTAATCTTGATCCGGCCAACATCCATTGAGGCAATATTGATTTTGTTTTCACCCAATAATGTTCCAACTTTACCAATCATCCCTGGTTTGTCGGTATTGCTAATGATTAACAGGTAACCGCGCGGGACAGCATCAACTCGATAACCATCGATCGAAACCAATCGATCACCAATCCCGGCAAAAACTGTCCCGCCCACTTCCCGTTCGCCATGGTCGGTTTTGATCTTGACCGAAATTAGGCTGGCAAAATCTTTCGCTTCCTTATTTTTGCTCTCAACGATCTCAATGCCGCGCTCTTTGGCGATCAGTGGCGCGTTAACAAAATTAACCGAAACATCAAGCATTGGTGTTAACAACCCCTTCAGAAAAGTGGTCGTCAGTGGAGAAACATTATTTTCGGCCACTTCACCGGAATATTCAATTGTAACCTTGGAAACGGCGCCAGTCATGATCTGGGCGGCAAAACTGCCTAATTTTTCGGCAATCCCCATAAACGGTTTAACCGGCGCAATCAATTCCGGTCGCATCGACGGAATATTAACCGCTGAACGAGCGGCTCCGCCGCGCAAAACTTCAACAATTTGTTCCGCCACGTCAATCGCCACATTAACCTGTGCTTCAACGGTTGACGCGCCCAGATGAGGTGTGACAACAATATTATCGAGCTCAAATAATGGGCTGCTTTCACAGGGTTCTTTTCCAAAAACGTCGAGTGCCGCCGCTTTCACTTGCCCGCTTTTGAGTGCATCATAAAGCGCTTTCTCGTCAATAATCCCACCGCGGGCAACGTTGACCAGCCGTACACCTTTTTTCATTTTGGCAAGCGTTTCGGCATTGATCATCCCGGCCGTTTCTTTAGTTTTGGGGATATGGAAAGTGATGAAATCGGCTTCGCGGATAACCTCGTCCACGCTTTTAAGTTCAACTCCCAGGCTTTTAGCATAATCGGCCGTTACAAATGGGTCAGAAGCAATCACGCGCATTCCCATGCCAATGGCATAAGATGCCACACGGCGGCCGATTTTACCCAGTCCAATCACACCCAGTGTTTTATTTAGGACTTCGACTCCTTTGAAGCTTTTTTTATCCCAAACGCCAGCTTTGAGTTTAGAATGTGCCTGTGGGATATTCCTGGCCATAGATAAGAGCATGGCCCAGGTGTGTTCGGCGGCGGCAACGGTATTGCCTTCAGGAGAATTGACCACGATGACACCGTTCTTGGTAGCGGTTGGCAAGTCGATGTTATCGACCCCCACCCCAGCTCGACCAACAATTTTAAGGTTTTTGCCGGCTTCAATAATTTTCGGTGTAACTTTAGTATCAGAACGCACGATCATTGCGTCGTATTCAGGAATGATCTTAACCAATTCATCCTCTGATAATCCTGCTTTTGCATCAACTTCTATTCCCGCATCTCGCAGCAGCTTCAACCCTTCCTCGGCCGTTTTATCCATCGCTAATACTTTCATTTTTAACACTCCCTTTCTGGGTTAATTATAACATATTTTAACCAGGCAAAGCCCCTGTGCTGGCGCGGTCTTTCCGGCCAATCGACGATTTTTCGCGGCTAAAATATTTTTTATTTCCTCCGGTTTTCTTTTACCCAAGCCAACTTCAACCAAGGTGCCAACGATGTTTCTGACCATTTTGTAGAGGAAACCGGTGCCAGTAACCCTAAACTTAATCAATGGATAGCGAATACCATCCCAAATGAAAAATGAAAAATTAAAAATTAAAAATGAATGTATTTTTCGAACGAAATTAGTATCATCACTGCCAGCGGCGCAAAAAGAAGAGAAATCGTGTTTGCCAACGAGATATTTGGCCGCTTTTTTCATCGCCACCAAATCCAGCTTGGGCTTAACGTGCCAAGCTAACTTGCGTAGATGGACGGGTATCGGGTCACCGTTATAGATCAGATACTCATACGTTTTGCGTTTGGCCGAGAATCTGGCGTTAAACGTCCCACGTCCTACCTCCCATGTCCTACGTTCTGTCTTTACAACCCTAATATCCTCCGGCAACACTCCATTCAAGGCCGCTGCTAAACGTTTGACCGGAATATTGCCAGGATCTTTGAAGCTTATAACTTGCCCTAAAGCATGAACGCCCGCGTCTGTCCGCGAGGCATTAATAAAATTAATTGGTTTCTTGTAAAGTTTATGGAAGGCTTTTTGCAGTTCCCCACGAACTGAACGCTGACCCGGCTGCAGCTCAAAACCACAAAAATCAGTACCGTCGTACTGGATAGTTAATTTAAGTTGATTTTGGGATTGAGCCAATGTATTTATTAGCGGTTTCATTAACGTATTGGGCAACGAGTATTTCAAACGGTTCGATTTCACCCTGATGTCCCGTGCGAATAGCAGAATAATACGCCTTCCTTTTACCGGTTTCACATTCAATAATCGCAATCGGGTAGCCATACTTCAGCAAAAGCAAATTCATGAGCAACCTGGCCGTGCGACCGTTGCCGTCAATAAAAGGATGGATATCTACAAACTTAAAATGCGCCTGCGCCGCAAATATCACTGGATGCAAATCCCGCGTTTCCTGTTTATCCACCAGCCACCTTGAAAAATCAAGCATTAAAGTGGGTACCTGCACGGGTTTTGGAAATTCATGGTTTGATCCCGTTACATAGATTTCAACATTACGATAACGTCCGGCATAGGGGTTATTTATCCCTTCAAGAATTAAAGCATGGATTTTTTATATCTTCCTGCGTAATCGGCTCTACCTTTTTCAAAAGTTCTTCCAGGTAATCAATGGCATTTTTATGGTTAGTTACTTCAAGATGTTCGCGCATGCTTTTACCAGCAATCGTCAAACCTTCTTTTAAGATCAACATCGTTTCCTGCAGGGTAATCGTACTACCTTCGATAGCATTACTATTGTACGTCCATTCAATATCCAGATATTCCTTCAATTTATCTAAAACAATCTTCGGCAGCGGCCTGGCTGTGTCAATTTTGGCTTTTTTTGATCAATTTGTTTAAGTAGTTCTTCTAACTTCATACTTTACTTAAAGTGCTCCTATTGCTGCCTAAAAATTCTCAAATACTTTTCTTGTGTATCTCTGACTCTCAAAGCAATGAATTCTCTGAAATCTTTATCGCTCTCATGAGCTTTTTCCAGGGCGGCAACATAATCCTTACGTAAATCAGGGGGAATAATCGCAATCGTATAACCTTCCTGCAAAAGAATTAGATTCATGAGCAAACGACTAACCCTACCATTTCCGTCCACAAAAGGATGGATAAAAACAAATTCTTTATGCGCTAGCGCGGCGAAATCAACTGGATGGTATTGCTTTCTCATTGCCCTCATGGTCGCTGGTAATCGCAGCATTAAGTCTGGTAATTGATTGGGTAATGGCAGAGGATAATTACTCCCACTGATGTAAGCGATGTCGTGGCGATAAACACCAGCCTTGAGACTGTCGATTTCCTGGTAGAAAAGCTTATGCAATTCCTTAATCTCGGCCTCAGTAATTTCCTTGGTGCCGGCTAACGTAAAGATATAGTTATAAGCTTTATCATTGCCAACTGCTTCCAGGTGATCTCGCAAGGGTTTACCACCAATGGTAATGCCTTCTTCCAGCACGATTTTAGTTTCGCTTTCGGTAAGCGTGTTGCCCTCAAGCGCATTGCTGGCATAAGTAAAACCAACCCTAAAATATTCTTTTAATTGCTTAACTACTCGCGGGCTTAAGGGCCGGTGTTCATCAATTTTATTTTGCAACAAGTCAATTTCTTTTAGAAGTTTTTCCATCTCTTCCTCCTCAAGATCATTATTATATCACTAATAATTCACCTTCACCAAACATAACCCTTGCCCCGGCGCGCAACGACCCGCTCGCCGACGGTCTTTGGCCTGCAGGATTTTTTTGACGTCTGCCGGAGTGATTCTCCCAAGTCCAACGTCGACCAGTGTGCCCACAATATTCCTAACCATCTTATAAAGGAATCCATCTGCTGTCAGCTTACAGCTTACGGCTGACAGCTTACTTCCGTTCCAAATGACTAATGACGAATGACTAATGACTAATTGATGTATAATCCGGACAAATTTTATATCGTCCCCGCCAGCGGCGCAAAAAGAAGAGAAATCGTGTTTGCCAACGAGATATTTGGCCGCTTTTTTCATCGCCACCAAATCCAGCTTGGGCTTAACGTGCCAAGCTAACTTGCGTAGATGGACGGGTATCGGG